>Ga0307999_1000142_pt1 | contig 19580 bp, 18 predicted proteins | sample Neamet1_FD_203158 | JGI IMG/M metagenome (GOLD analysis project Ga0307999, IMG submission 203158) | Marine microbial communities from water near the shore, Antarctic Ocean - #1 | ecosystem: Environmental > Aquatic > Marine > Unclassified | place: Southern Ocean | collected 2014-06-04 | reverse complement strand
AACAGTTTTTTTCTCATACCTGGCTTGCACACGGAAAAGAAATGCTCCCCCAACCTCTCTGACATAGTCGGTCAAACATCCCTGTAGCGTGAACAACTTTTGAGGCACCCCGGATCTAGCTCCCGCAATCCCGCACACTTCTTCGCTGCCCCATGCATGAACCAGATCGGGGCTCAGTTTCCTAATCAACTTTTTCACTTTCCAGGTTTCCAAAAAAAACTTTGATACAATTCCAACTGCCAGACTTCCTCTCGGAAAGATGTGAAAAAATTGGCCGAAGGCTTCCTTAAAATGATATTCCGAAGTCTCCTTCGAGAAGGTAATCCAATGAAGTTCGAAATCTCTCTTTTCCCGTTCGAACGCCGGAATCAAAGCTTCAAGCCAAGTGCAATAGTGGCCTCCGTGTTTGAGCTTTTCCAAACCCGGGATTATCCAGACCGGAACGTTAGCTATAATTGCGATTTTCTTTGCCATCGATGATTTTATTTTTAGCGAGCGACGCATCTCGAAAGAGATCTTTCCAGAAACAACTGAGATTGATTGATCCAGCTCAAGGGGAGCTCGGGCGCTTTCGCCAATTTCGAATCGAGAATCGCCAGGTCATCAGGCGCTATCTCTCCAGGCTCAAAAAGTCGGAAATCCTGAGACGTGCGCTGCAAAATTTGTTTAATTTTCGCTGAAGTCGCTGGTGCATTGGCAAGGATGAAGGGGCGTCCATATTTCATGGAATAAATCGTTCCATGTAAGGTCCCACTTATGAATGTCGCCTCGGCATTTTTAAACAGCTCCACCCATTGAAAGGGAGTCAGAGTCCGATACATCTTATCCGCACCTGAACATCTTGATAGTGCACTTATAAGAAGCAGATTGCGGGAACGACAATAGTCGCTTAAATCCGCACTTTGCTGTGCGCTGATATTCCCTCCATAGGCAAAGAGATACTTTCCTTTGGGTTTCAATGGGGATTTCGAAGGAGGATCAGGGGCCAGCCAAGTTGGATCCACGACTAGTTCGCTGTCCAATCCCGATGCCTCTCTGACTAAATTAGCGGTCGCTTCATCCCGCACTCCAATACTCGTAAAATTCTTCAGTCCGTTCCTGATGTAATCTGGAAAAGGGCCCTGGGGATCGGAGGGGCCGCAGCTGGCTGCGTAGGCGATAATCGGTTTATCCTTCAAACCGCTAATTCCACCAAAATACACTGGGTCGTGCCCATAATTTTCGCACGAGTAGTCCCACACTACGTCACTCCCTACGACAAAAGCATCAAAGTCATCCCAAGGAACCTTTGAAGCGTCCGAGACGAACGGATGTTTACAAAGATCATCTTCAATGTTGCAAAAACCCCTCCGTTTCAGCATCCAAAAAATCTTTGCTTTCACTGAAGAGAGGTTCTTCAACGGAATTTTAATCTGATTACTTTCGTGATGAGTCGCGTGAAGATAATTCACGGCATGAGCCTCATAACCCAGCGCACGAATTGCATGAACCAGATGCCAAGCTTGAAGAAACCCGCCAAAATTTGGGCCGTTGTGATAGGTAAGGACCCCAATGCGAGGTCTGGATTTGGCTGTCATAAATTAAATTTTTAGTGCCACTTGATGAACTGGGAAACAGGCGACCGCGGAGAACAAGTGACCTCGTGGCCCTCGGAGGCGTAGCCGCACCCAATCAGCATGATGATCCGTTCATGTTCCGGAATCTTTGCGGCCGCCCTTAGGAGACGATCGTCCTTGTTTAAACGAGACCAGTTCAAAGCAACAGACGAAAGGCCCCGGGCATGAAGGGCCAGGAGAAAGTTCATCGAAAACAACCCGCCCTCAATCCATCCCTGATAACGTTCTCCCCCTCCGCCAAAAAGTCTCATGTCAGAGGTCACAATGGCGACCGTCGGAATGAGGTGGCCAAACCCACGGTTCCCATTCTGGAAAGATAACATTTTCTGTGCCGCTTCTCCTTCATATAAATGAACCCTCCAAGTCTGGCGATTGCACACCGAGGGCGCAGAGATCGCAACCTCGACCGCGCTGGTCAGGAGGTCGTGCTCTGGAACCCGGTCCAAACTAAATTGACGCACACTGTGGCGGCTTAGAGCGAATCGGTCAAATTTGGCCAGATCATCCGCTGATATTTCGTTTGGCAGTTTTGATCCCGCGTCCACCTTACAGATCTCATCTTCGTCGCAAAACCCGGGAGGAATTAAATCTGAAACATCAATGTTCAAGTTGTGATGCTTTCGGTGGTAGGATTTGATCACCGCAAGAGCCGCCTGAAAGTGAAACTCATTTTCATCCCCTCCGGCATCCTTCCAGATGGAGGTCAGAACAATGAGCCGCTTCAATATCGCAACCCCCGAACGGGGGCGAAAGTCAGCCATCACCAAGCCCTTCTCCAAGACATGATAATGTTTGATCAAATCTGATTCGATATGAGTAAGTTCGTGTTTTTTTGCCGGTCCCGCCCAACTGGCCGAGCAAAAATATCGATGCGCATCGAGTGCCGACTCTCGCTGCAGTTTCATCCACTCCAGTGCGCGGCGACACTTTTTTTTAAGACGGGCTAGAAGTGACATCTTCATTTGTTGCTTGATATTTATTCAGTCGAATTTCAGTCAAGATTCCGTTTGAGAAACTCGATGGAAGACGATCTTATTGCTGACAACATACTATCGTCGACAGCGGTGGCACTTTCACGTGCAATTTCTTCAATCTCAGTCACCGGAGTCTCATCACCAACCAGGCTGTCGGGCCAACTCACGAATTTTAAAAGGGGCCTCATTCTTGCATTCCGGGTCGAGTGCTTGATCCCCACCAAGGGGCGACCGAAATTGAGAGCAAACGCTGTGCCGTGGAATGAATTCGTAAAGATAAACTCCGCATTCAAAAACAGCTCAAGAAACTCCAGGGGGCCGGCATCTTTGATGACCCGGCCAATCGTCTTGGTGCGGTTGATAATTGATCCTGTAATATGAACAACCGGAATTCCGGTATGAGTGGCCACCTTCTGAAGCTACGGAATTAAATTCCTCACTCTCTTACAGGTAATAGGGGAGACTCTATTTCCTAAATCGCATGAAATCCCTGAAAAGATTTCGAAGTGAAATGAGGTTATCTCTCCTTGATTAGTTTCCACAAGCTACAACCAAGAAAAATAAGTCCGATCAGGAATAGGCCTGCCGTAGCCAAGAGAGCACTCTGCCCGGGAAATTCGAATTGCTGGGAAAATAGTCTAAGAACGGTCGGCGATTGATCGGACGCCGCAACGAAAGATCCAGTCAGGAAAGTCAGGAAAATTGTCAGGAAACCAAGAGCCAACAACTGGGGAGAAATCTCTCGGTATGTATAACCGCATCCCTTTACTCCCCTCAGCCATGCGTAGCCAAGATCCACTAGCGGCTGCAAAGCAAAGACTGCTGCTACTCCAGCAAGTCCGAACCATTCCCAACCAAGAATTGCGAAGAACATACTTGCGAAAAGCTTTACAATCGAAACCGTTGCCGCCTTTCCCATGGACCCCGAGATCGGCAGAAGGATCTGAAAAAGGCCTGCAAAAGGGGTGGTGACCAATGCAACGGCAAACCACATGTTGGCCATCAAGCCGGCAAAGTAATGGTCGGCCGCAATCAACTGAACAATCATGGGGTTCACGGCCAGAACAATGGCAGCTCCACAGAGGGCACCGCTCAGGCTCACTCTCCCAACAGCAAGATGCTTCTTAAGAAAAGCCTCCCGCTTTCCTAAGACATGCAGCCTTTGTAAGCTCGGGTAAAAGGATTGATAGGTTCTCCCAATCAGACTCCCTCCAAGAAATGGAGCTCTGGAGGTGAAATTATAGACGGGCACCATTGTGAGTCCGCCAAGACGAGCCAACATGAGAGTCGGCAAACCTTTTAAGACTGCACCCACTAATCCCACGATTGCCATGTTGCCACTCAGACTGAAGAGAGTTAAAAATCGGGCTTTTTTTACTCCTGACCCATTCCATTTCGGAGTGTACGGACCGAAGACAATGGAAAAACGACAGCAAACCCAAATGGCAATCTGCGAGACCACGAGGGATGCTAGATAGGATTTCAGTCCCCACCCAGCTCGGAGACAAAGGTAGAATACAATAAAACCGCACCAAGGGGCGATGGCCTGCATCAGAAGAACCCAATGAAATCGGTTCTGCGCAGTCAAAAGTCCTATCGTGCCCCTCACAGGAAAAGACAACCCGGTAATTAAGACCCCGCCCAACAAGAGGTGCCATGTGTCATCTCTCAGTTTAGAATCGATGTCCATCCACTGGATCAAAACCGGCACCAAGAGAACTCCGAGAATGATGACGATGGCACCTTGCACCCATAGCGTCACGCGGGTAGCGGTCCACCATCGATCAATCTCGTCCCTGTCATCGTTTGCAACTGCTTCGCCCATTAACCTCCCCATCCCCGAACCAATGCCAAGGTCCATCCACACGAGATAACTCAGCATCGTATTGACAACGGCCCACAAGCCAATTTCTGACTTTTCAAGATAATGGACCGCAACTGGGATGCTTAAGAGCCCATACAAAGACGTCGAAACAAAACCAAAGTACGATGCTCCCGCATTTAGGGCAGCCGGACTCGATGAAAGCCGTCGGATCATAAAGTCATTGCTGCAAATTCCCTTTCCAGCATTCGAAGTCGAAGGGACATGTCAGCGTCCCTTGTCATCAAAGGATCATACCTGCCGCCACCGTTTCATTCGTGCCGGGATCGATAAGAATAAATGATCCGGTGTGACGATTCTTGTTGTAGGAATCGTAGAAGAGAGGAGATGCGGTATGGAGTTTGACACGCCCGATCTCGTTGAGAGTTAACGAGCTCACATCCTCATTTTTTCTCAAGGTGTTAATGTCCATCTTATAGCGAAGCTCGGAGACAATCGCTTTCGCCTCTCTCGTGGTATGCCTGATCACAAACTTGCTGCGGGGATTAAGATTTACGGTCGAAAACCAACAAATCATCGCTTCAATATCCTGACCCAAGTGCGGAGCATTATTGTCTTTGACGAGCATATCTCCACGGGAAATATCGATCTCATCGTTCAACGTCATGACAACCGACTGAGGGGCAAAAGCTTCGGCGAGCTCTTTTTTATCCTGATAAATTTTATCAATCGTTGTGGAAAAACCGGAAGGCATGATGCGGACAGCATCGCCCGGTTTGAATACGCCGCCCGAAACCCTCCCAGCAAAGCCACGGAAGTCATGAAATTTGTCACTTTGAGGTCGAATCACCCACTGCACCGGGAATCGGGCTTGAACGTGGTTTTCATCACCACCCACGTAGACATTCTCCAGATGGTAAAGGAGGCTCGCGCCCTCGTACCAAGGCATGTTTTCAGACCGGTTGACAATGTTATCCCCGTTAAGGGCGGAGATTGGAATCGGCCTGATATCGACGATATTATCGAGCCGGGATGCAAACGATTTATAATCAGCAATAATTTTGTCATAAACATCCTGGCTGTAATCCACCAAATCCATTTTATTGACTGCGACCACCACGTGCTGGATTCGAAGAAGATTCGCAATGAACGAGTGTCTTTTTGTCTGCTCGATGACTCCTTTCCGGGCGTCGATAAGAACGATCGCGAGATTCGCAGTTGAGGCTCCCGTGACCATGTTCCGGGTGTATTGAATGTGCCCAGGGGTATCAGCGATGATAAATTTCCGCTTGGGTGTGGCGAAATAGCGGTAGGCGACATCGATGGTTATTCCTTGCTCCCGCTCGGCCTTGAGCCCGTCAGTGAGGAGAGCGAGGTTCATATTCTCATCACCCTTTTTCCGTGACGATTCCTTAATTGCTTCCAATTGATCTTCAAAGATCGACTTGGAGTCATAGAGGAGGCGGCCAATGAGAGTGGATTTACCATCATCAACTGAGCCAGCGGTGGTGAAACGAAGAAGGTCCATTATAGGTTTGATCTAATTTTGAGAAACAAGTCTCCCGGAGAGGATGATGGCCTTCTGAGCCTCGGCATCTGTCACCGGTTTGTTCGCGACCTTTCCATCCTTGTAGGTGGCAACAGAATGAGCGGAAAACTGCTGGAAAGTGACTTTGAGGTCATCAAGGTAGACCACCTCGTTGCCACCGTTAAAGGTTTTCCCTCCGCCGGAAAGTCCCTCGAAATAGAATCTGAGATTGGCGTTGTTATTAATGGATTCGGCTACGATCGACTTTCCGACCCAACGTCCCCTTGTCGTCATGACCTGACCGTCAAGTGGCGCGAGAAGTCCTTGGTGAAAGGCAAAGCCTCTCAATTTTTGATTTTCCAGAGGAATCAGGTAGTGAAAATTAAGTTTGACTAACGATGCACTGGTCTCTGGTTCTAGGAGATTGGGCCATTCAATTCGCGGATTGGGAGCCACCGGTCCCATCTTGATTCGAAGACACTTCCGCTCCTCGTGAGTGACTCCCGGTTTCACCTCAAGGCTGACTGCCTGCATCGGAGGAGTCAGAACGTCATCTAAATCACTTTCGAAAGCGACATAGGGATCAACTTGATAGCCCTTTGCTCCTACGAATTCTCCAAGAACGGTTGCTTTGGTTTCCCCTTTCTGTTTTTTCCCTCCGGTAATTTCGACCACGTTTTCGACCGGGCTATCCATGCTGAAATCCCCGCTCTTGTCGAAGCGAACCAAGACCTCCAGATGATCACCGGAGCGGCGGATTCTCATCGCGACAGGAGCATTTCGATCAAGCCTCACCCGCTCCAGCAGATTCTTTGACGAAACAATCTTTGGATCGGCCGCGATGGCTTCGCGCTGCACTTTCGCTTTTTTTGCCTGAGCAATGCGCCCCGCTTTGGTTAAGGTTTCCGTCTGTTTCTCAAGCAGCCCGTCCATCTTGGTTGCCACCTCAACGATCGCAGTGGCGTTCTCCCTGTCGACAAGGACCCGAGTCTTTTCATAAACCTTGCGCATTTTAACCAGATCCGCGGGCAACGACTTTCCCAATTTGGGCAGCGGCCAGGCTTTGTTCTTGAGATCTTCTTTCTCCTTCGTGATCTTCAGGACGTCGTCGAGGCGGCCTCCCTCCTGAAGTTTTTTCTGAACCCGCTCCAAAGCGCCCAAATAGCCCGTGACCAGTTTGTCGAGAGCAAGGGTGTGCTTGTTTTTTAACTCAAGCATCTTCACCTCATAGGAAACCTTGAGCTCATCGAGGGTTCTCGCTTCAACCACTCCCGGAAGAAAGAGGATGAAAACGAATATTTGGATTCTGCGAATAAACATAGGTCTGAGAAGGTAACTAAAAAGATCGTTTAGGGGATTCTAAAAATAACCTTCTTTCTTTCGGTCTTCCATCGCCGTTTCCGAGCGTTTGTCATCAGCCCGATTCCCACGTTCGGTCTGTCGGGCAGCGGCAACTTCCTCGATGATCTTTTCCATTGTGTTGGCGCTGCTTTCAACTGCGCCAGTAATGGTTGCATCACCCATGGTCCGGAAGCGGATTACTTTGGTTTCCACCAGCTCTCCCTCCCTGGGTTGCACGAATTCCGAAACCGCGAGGATCACCCCATTGCGTGTGACCGTCTCGCGCTCATGGGCGTAATACAGGCTTGGAAGCTCAATCCCTTCTTGGTGCATATACATCCAAACGTCCATCTCGGTAAAGTTTGAGAGGGGAAAGATCCGAAAGTGCTCTCCCGGTTGCTTTCTTCCGTTGAAAAGATTCCAAAGCTCGGGACGTTGGTTTTTTGGGTCCCATTCACCAAAGTCGTTCCGGTGGGAAAAGAATCGCTCCTTGGCCCGGGCTTTTTCCTCATCCCGCCGACCGCCTCCAAGAACAGCGTCATATTGCTGCTCTTCGATGGTCTCGAGAAGGGTCACGGTTTGAAGTTTGTTTCGAGAGGCGTTTGGACCGGTTTCCTCAACCGCAGTGCCTTGGTCAATGGAATCTTGCACCATGCCTACGTATAGACGGGCCCCTATTTTATCTGCGTAGGCATCCCGGAATTCAATGGTTTCCGGGAAGTTATGGCCCGTATCGACGTGCACGAGGGGAAAAGGGATCCGGGCAGGATAAAAGGCCTTCCGGGAAATGTGGGCCATCACAATGGAGTCCTTGCCAGCAGAGAATAGGAGACCGGGATTCTCAAATTGAGCCGCTGTTTCCCGGAGGATGAAAATTGCTTCGGCCTCAAGTTGGTCGAGGTGGCTCAGGTTGTAATCAAACATATGATGATTAAGTTGGTCAGGTTAGTCAGGTTTTTGCTGCGGGGAGGGGGATAAAGCCGATTTTTCACTCTGGCAAGAGAGTTTTTATCATTTCAACCGCAGAGGTCGGATCAATTTTCTCGGTATCTATGAGCAAGTCCGGTGAACAGGGCTCTTCAAACCCACTCTCCTTGCCCGTGAATTGCTTGATTTTCCCCTCGGCCACTTTGGCATAGAGACCTTTAGGATCTCTCGTCGCACAGGTCTCGTAGGAAGCCCGGATAAAGATCTCCTGAAACGATTCTCCGACAATCCCCCGCGCTAAAGAACGGAGAGATTTTTTTGGAGTGATCACACTTACGAGAACTATGACTCCCTGTAAGGCGAAAACCCTAGCCACTTCAGCGACCCGCCGGACATTTTCATGCCGATCTTCGTCGCTGAAACCAAGATCGGAATTCAGCCCGTGGCGAAAGTTATCGCCATCAAGGATGACCGTAAAATGCCCCCCTTCGTGCAGGGAACGTTCCAGGGCCGCGGCAATTGTAGATTTTCCCGATCCGCTGAGTCCATACAGCCATAGAACAATCCCTCTCTGGCCGAGGAGAGCTTCTTTCTCCGCAGGTGCGACAAATCGGTGAAACTGGGTATGAATGTTCTCCGCCATTGCTAATTGGTGACGTGGTCCTTGACTGTATAAAAAAGAAACAAGCTATTGTGAACCGCGTATCTCTTCCAAAGCCGGCGAGGCTCGGCACATAGTCGGAAGAGCCACTCCATGCCTGTCTTTTGGATGAAACCGGGAGCCTGCTTGACCTCTCCCGCGTGGAAAGCAAACGCCGCACCAATTCCAAAGTAGACGGCGGGGGGAAGTGAATTGAGATGACAGGCAAGCCAGATTTCCTGTTTCGGGCATCCGAGCCCAACCCAAACGTACTTTGCCCCGGATTGTTGAATCAACTTGATAATCTTTTCGTTTTCATCAGCAGTCCACTCTTCAAAAGGAGGAGAATAACTTCCTGCAATTTCATTACGAGAAAAGCGATCTGTAAGTTGGCTAAGCGTGCTCTGTTTCCCCCCAAGAAGAAAATGGGAGTGTCCGCTTTTCCCTTCAGTCTCCCGGAAAACCTCCAACATAAGAGTCGGACCGTATACCCTGTCCTTGAGTTTTTGATCGGGCGGAAGTTGGGCATTGAGAGACCAAATCAAAGGCATCCCGTCCGGGCAGATCAAATCAAACCGTTCCATCGTTTTTCCGAAGTCCTCATTGTGACGGGCGTGGGAAAGCAAATGGGTATTGGCCGCACTCACGGCATAGGCGCGGTCGCCGGCCCGAGCCCGGGCCTGGCACCACTGCGCCGCCCCCGCATAGTCGGTGACAGCAACAGGTAATCCGATGACCGGCCGAGTTTCCATTGAGCTCTGTAAGGGGATCTAACCCTCTGTTGCAACCGAAACCTTATGTCCGTGTTCCTTCAGAAGGGCATGTTGTTTGGATTTTTCAAGGTCATGCGCGACCATCTCGGCACACATCTCCTCGACCGTTATTTCGGGGACCCACCCCAGCTTTTCCTTTGCCTTGCTCGGGTCTCCAAGCAAGGTTTCCACTTCCGCCGGACGGAAATAACGAGGATCCACTTTGACGATCACATCTCCGGTACTGATCGCGGGAGCCTTCTCATGGTCAACCGAAGTCACAGTTGCAATCTCTTCCAATCCTTTACCGGAAAAGGTGAGTTCGATTCCTGCTTCTTTCGCCGCAAGCGCAACGAAATCGCGCACCGAAATCTGCTTACCCGTTGCGATGACAAAGTCCTCGGCCTCTTCCTGCTGGAGCATCATCCACTGCATCCGCACGTAGTCCTTGGCATGCCCCCAGTCGCGAAGCGCATCCATGTTTCCCAGAAAAAGACATTTCTCGAGACCCTGCGAAATATTGGCGAGAGCACGGGTAATCTTTCGGGTGACAAATGTTTCGCCACGTCTCGGAGATTCGTGGTTAAACAAGATTCCGTTGCATGCGTAAATCCCATAAGACTCGCGATAGTTGATAGTAATCCAGTAGGCATACATTTTCGCCGCGGCATAGGGACTTCGCGGATAGAATGGGGTTGTTTCCTTCTGGGGAACCTCTTGGACTAAACCGTAAAGTTCGGAAGTCGATGCTTGATAGTAGCGGGTTTTTTTCTGCAACCCCAGAAAGCGGATCGCCTCCAACAGTCGAAGTGCTCCAATCGCGTCCACATCCGCCGTATACTCAGGAGATTCAAAGGATACCGCAACGTGGGACTGGGCCCCGAGATTATAGACTTCATCCGGTTGGATCTCACTCATAATACGGGTGAGATTGGAGGTGTCGGTCAAGTCGCCATAGTGGAGCTTGAACCTCGCAGCCTCAACATGGGGATCTTCATAGATGTGATCGACCCGCTCGGTATTAAAGGAAGATGCCCGACGTTTGATTCCGTGCACTTCGTATCCTTTTTCAAGGAGAAGTTCGGCAAGATAGGATCCATCCTGGCCAGTGATTCCGGTAATGAGTGCTTTTTTCATAGAGTGTGTTTTAGAGCCGGGCAGTGCCCTGATCGAGTGTCGCGAGAAAGTCTTGATAGGCACCGGCAAGGCCATCGGCAAAGGGGATCTTCGCAGACCAACCGGTTTCGTTGAGCATGGAAACGTCGAGAAGCTTTCGAGGCGTCCCATCAGGCTTGGAAGGGTCGGTTTCGATCTCGCCCTCAAAGCCCACCGTCTTCGCGACCAGCTGGGCAAGCTCGAGAATAGTGACATCCTGACCGACACCCAAGTTGACCCAGTCAGGTGGATCCTGATGGCCCAAAAGATGAAAACAAGCTTCCGCAAGATCTTCGACATGCAGGAACTCTCTTCGTGGAGTTCCGCTTCCCCAAATCGTCACTTTCGCATCTCCCCTCTCTTTCGCCTCGTGAAAACGTCGAATCAAAGCAGGAATCACATGGGAATTCTCCGGGTGATAGTTGTCGCCCGGACCGTAGAGATTGGTCGGCATCGCCGAATGGTACCTGAGCCCATACTGAGCCCGATAATGCTGGCACATTTTGAGCCCCGCAATTTTTGCAATGGCATAGGCCTCGTTAGTCCCTTCCAACGGACTCGTCAGAAGACAATCTTCGGGCATGGGCTGGGGCGCCAATTTGGGATAAATGCATGAACTGCCGAGAAAGAGAACACGACCAACCTCTGCTTGGCGTGCGCCTTCGATGAGATTGGTAGCGATGGTGAGATTTTCGTAAATGAACTCTGCGGGATAGGTGGAATTGGCATGAATGCCCCCGACCTTGGCCGCCGCAATGATGACCTGATCCGGGCGATTCTCCTGCAGCCATTGGTGACATTCCAACTGATTGAGGAGATCAAGCTCACTGCGCGTGGCCGTGAGAATCTCGTATCCACCTCGTTTTTCTGCTTCGCGCACAAGTGCCGAACCCACCATTCCACGATGACCTGCGATGAATATTTTCATGATTTGAAAAACGATTTCACGACGGCCACAACCCGTTGCCGCCGTTCTTCGCCAAGCTCGGCATACACCGGAATACTCAGCACTTCGCACGCCAGCTTCTCCGCCACAGGCAACTCCACCGCCGGGAGATGGGCAAAGCACTCCTGCTTGTGCAAGGGCACCGGATAGTAGATTTCGCACCCGACCTGGTTTTCCAGAAGGTAGGCCTGCAACCTATCCCGCTCTCCGTGCACTTTGAGTGTGAACTGATTCCAAATCACCCCTTCTTCAGCTGTTCCAGCAAGAGGAAGAGTCACCCTTGCTGGATCTAGGTCGGAAAATTCATGCAAATAATAGGTCGCATTCTCGGCCCTTCCACGACCGTATGAATCGAGTTTAGGAAGCTTCTTCCTTAAAAGAGCAGCCTGAAGGGCATCAATTCTGAAATTGCCGCCGACTTTCGAATGATAATACTTGGGAAACATCCCATGATTTCTGAGACGGCGAACCAACTCGGCCTTCTCGTCATCTGCGCAGCTTACCAAGCCCCCATCTCCGAATCCCCCCAGGTTTTTGGAGGGGAAAAAACTATAGATCCCAAAGTCTCCCATCGTTCCGCATTTTTGGGTGGCAATTGAAGCTCCCAGCGACTGGGCGGTGTCTTCAATCACCACGAGCGAATGCTTCTTCGCAAAGTCGTTGACGTGCCCCATTGCTGCACCACGTCCAAAGAGATGAACCGGCATAATCGCTTTCGTTCTCTCTGTGATTAGTTCGTCCGCCCCTTCGAGATCCAAATTAAAGCGATCCTCCTCCGAATCAATAAACACTGGGACAGCTCCAACCCGTGCAATACTTCCGGCAGAGGCAAAAAAGGTGAATGCCGGGCATATCACCTCGTCACCCGGTCCCACCCCTGAGGCCATTAGAGCCACGACGAGAGCATCCGTCCCTGAGGAGACCCCGATCGCATGTGGAGTGCCTAGGTAGGAAGCGACCTCTCTCTCAAAAGCCTCTACTTCCGGCCCAAGAATAAAATATCCCGAGTCCAGAACACCCTCGAAAGCCTCCATCAACTCATCCTTCAACTCCGCATTTTGCGCGGGAACATCTAATAAGGGAACATTCAAAACAAAATCAATAATACGCTACCGCCCTTGGTCGATCGTTCCATTTGAAGGAAGAAACCACGGGAAAGGCTGCCTTGTAATTTGGAGTGATCACTGAGCATCAACTCGCTGGCATTGATAGACTCATGATTTGATCATTTGTTCAATTTAAAATGAACTAATTTGATAAAGCAAATTAATCTCCGCGCCATCCTTCTGGAACATCCGGCCTGGCTAAGATCAAATTAAACAAGCTCACCTCAACCGACTGCGTTTCGCCCAAAAACTCCAAAAGCAAGCTCACACGCTCCGATCCGGGTCGCACTTCCACCACCTCTCCCTCCATTCCCTTGAACGGGCCGTCCGCCACCTCCAATTCATCGCCGAGATTCACCTTCCAATTCACCACAATCTCCTCATCTCCGGTCTCAACCTTCGCCACCTCCTTCTGTAAGCTCTCGACAAAATCCTCTGGCACTTCCGGCACGGTGCTCCCAAAGCTAATCATCCGGCTCACCCCTGCCGTATAAGTCACCACTCTTCCCTTTTCCTCCAGCGAAAACCTGGCCAACAAATACCCCGGAAACAACGGCTCCACCCACCAAACTCGCCCCCGACGAGTCGTTTTTTGATACTTCAACCGAGGTGAAAACACCTCCACCCCTTCCAGCTGACGCAAATTCGCCGCCGCCAATCGCTCACGCTTCAACTGCGTGCGCAGCACATACCAGGCAGGATCAATACTCATAATCTATCGTCCTAAAAATTTCTGTAAGAGAGGTAAGACCACTTTCGCACGCTTCGACCATTGTCCCAGCCGCTGAAGCCGTCCCGCGTAAAAATCCGACCGAGCATCTCCCGGCATCTCTTTCACCATCTCTTTCAAATTCGCCAACTTTCCTTCCCCGCTTTCCAAATGTGGCCTCACCTGTTCCTTAATAAATCCTCCCACAAGTTGCTTCAACTCAACGTCCGGCTGATAATAACTCTTCCGCCCCTCCACCGAATCAGACTCGCGCACCGCCCCCAATTTCCGAAGCGTCTTCAGCCCTTGGCTCGCCGACCCCTTGCTGATTCCGAGCCGCTTCACCAAGTCGTTCAGCGACAGGGCCTCCTGTGAAACAAACAGCAGCCCGTAGATCTCCCCGATCGACTTCGGAAGACCCAAAAGCTTCACTCCATCGCAAAAAAAATCGATCGCCTGTGATTCAAAATCACTCAGGCCAATCTCCACATCGGTGTCACCAGACATGCCTGTAAAAGACACAGATTCAAGATATGTTCAATTTAAAATGAACAAACTCATTTCCCACTGCCCCCCCAGTCGTCTTACGGCACCTTCGGTTTCAACTCGTTCCCCGACTCATCCACCGGATAAAGCGCCCCGTGCTTTTCCAGTTCCCCAATCATATCCGTCATCATCTTTTTTAAGAGATCCGACTTCACGACCGCCATATTGCGCTGCTCGAACGGATCATTCGCCAGATTAAACAACTGGTAGTTCCCCCCTCCAAACTGCAACCGATTCCCCGTCGATTTCGTCTCTGGCAGCGCATGATAGATCACCTTCCAATCTCCATCCCGCCACGTCGTGAAATAATTACTCCGATGGGGTCCGTGCGGATAATGCATCAGGAATTGCTCCTCTCGTCCCTCATCCTTCTGCCCCGTTAGTAATATCTGCAGCGCCTTGCCATCAATCACATGCCCTTTCGGCTCTTTCGCGCCTACCACTTTTAGCACCGTCGGGAAAATATCCTGCACCGCCGCCACCTGCGGCTGAATCACCCCCGCTGGTATTGCCAACACCTTCTGCTGGGACAACTCCTCGTCACGTTTGGCCCAGGCCGCAATAAAAGGAACCCGCATCCCCCCCTCGTAGTGAGCCCCTTTCTTTCCACGCAAAGGCGCCGCACACGCCACCTCATGCTGATGACCCAGCGGAGCATCAGACCCATTGTCCCCGAGAAAAATCACCAACGTATTCTCCGCCACCCCGAGTTCCTCAAAACAATCCAGCATATCCCCCAGCGATTTGTCCATCCCCTCGATCAAAGTCGCGAACGCTTGGGCATTTTTCGGCTTCCCCGAGTTCACATAATTCTTCGCGAACCGTGGATCCGAGTGAAAAGGTGCATGCACCGCATAATGCGCAAAATGCAAAAAGAATGGCTTTCCGTCCTTCACCGCCTGCGCCACTCGCTTCTTCGCCTCCAGCGTCAGCGCCTCCGTCAAAAAAATCTCTGACCCGTGGTAGGCCTCCAAATGAGGAACCGCATGCGACTTCCGCTTCGTCTCGTGTCCATAACTCTTCTCCCCATAGTAACTCCCGGGGGCCCCAAAAGCCGCCCCTCCCACATTTTCCTCAAATCCCACGTTCAGCGGGTCCTCACCCTCACTTCCATTTGGCCCGAGATGCGCCTTCCCCACATGCATCGTCCGATACCCCTCCTTCGCCAAAACTCCAGCCAACGTCGCTTCGCCCTTCCCGAGCCCCTCCCAGTCCCACTTTGGTGGACCAAATTTCCCCTTATTATTCGACGCCGGATTGATCCAATTTGTCGCCCTATGCCGCGCCGCATTCTGGCCCGTCAAAAGCGAAATCCGCGACGGCGAGCACACACTCATCGCATAAAATTGACTAAACCTCACCCCCTGCTTTGCCAACCGCGCCATCGCCGGCGTCCGATAAAAATCATTCAAAGGATATCGCTTCGCCTTCCCCTCCTTGTCCGTCAAAAATGCCACCGACGTATCCATGAGGCCCATATCGTCCACCAAAAACACCATCACATTCGGCTTCTTCGTCTCCCCCAAAACCATCCCCACCATTCCAAAAAAAATCACCAGCTGTTTCATCTCCCCAAACTCTCAACCCATCCCTCCCCTGACAAGCAAGATTCCCACACGCGCTCTCGGAAGCCGGATCCATAAGACCAATCACCCACCTCCCCACGAAAACAGAATGGATCTTAGATCTCTAATCTAAGCAGTGAGCAAAATGTAGATTTTCGCGCAGGAAGAGCAGATCGAGGACGCAAAATTTGAGGTTTCCCGGCTCGTGATTCACGACTGAATACTGGGTCGTAGCGGACCGCGAACGACTCTCGAAGGCTCAATCGAATTGAACCTGAAGGAAGACGATCCTAAGATTTCATTTTCGATATCCAACAAGACATCGAATCCGAACGAAAAGGACCTTCCCGCTTCTTCAAACCATTCTTTCGCCACTCCAAAAATCGTAGCGCACGAGGAGACCATCAAAGCCAAGCTTGATCAGGAAAATAAGATCACGGTCACAATTTTCAAGCGCCCTTCAAAAGAAGAAGAGTTCTAACATCGCGCATGTTGACTGACAACGGCTTGGCAGGATGGAAATAGTGCTAATATGATCCCCTATTCTTCTGCAGGCTACGCCCCATCCGCTGCCGTTTAAGACCCGACATCGCGAGAGAGAACATCCCCCACCACCCACACGTGACGGAGGATTTTAAATCATTTGGGAGTCCTTACTCGGCTTTCTTGGCCGCCAGCTCCTTGAGTTTGATCTTCTTAAAGCTCACGATGTCGCCGTGTCCGCAAAAAGCAATGTGCCCCTTGCGACGCTTTGCACCTTCGTGCTTTGGCTTGGCCTTATTCACCTCATCAAGATTGGCTTCCATAATCACAGTCCCGTTGAGCTCCACTTTCACATGGGGTCCATTCACGGTAACCGTTTCCTTGTTCCACTCACCAACCGGCTTAAGGTGTCCCTTTTTGGCCGCGACCAAAGTATAAAGGCCTCCATGAAATTGGTAGTCCTTCAAGTTGGCATACTTGGGATGAGTGTTATCGAGGATTTGAATTTCCATCCCGGAGTAGGCGGCATCACCTTTGCCAGGATAGTGAATTCCAAGCCCGTTGTTCGCCCCGGAGGTGAGCTTGAACTCAAACTGCAGCACGTAGTTGGAGTATTCCTTCTCCGTCTGAAGAACCCGGCACTTCTTGGTCGAAGTGATCATACCGTCCTTAACGGCGTAACCAGCATGCTCGATCTTGTTCTTGCCTCCCCAGTTGGCGAAGTCCTTGCCGTTGAAAAGATCAACGAATTCTCCTGCGTAAGCAGAGCTGACGGTGGCCAAAGCGAAAAGTAGTGATTTCATGATTCTAAGAATTGGTTTTAAAGTTCTACGGTCTTTCCAGTGCGGAAGCTTTCATCGGCCGCTGCCACGATTCGCATTGAGCTGATGGCATCATCCATGTGATCGCCGAGGTCGGCGTCTTCCAGGATGGCATTCAGGAAATACTCCTGCTCGCGATAGCAAAGGCCATCGTGATCCGGCTCATCATCGGTCCTGATCCAGTCGTCCTGTTTCACAAATTTTCCTTCCGCATTCAACTCGCTGTGATGCAGACGCAGCGACTCGGTCTTGGAGTGGGAATCGACATCCGCCGAGGAACCTTCGCCGCCGGCATCCTTCGCGCAGATCGTGACGCAGCCCTTCGGCCCCACCACGTCCTTCACGAAGAAAGCGGTTTCGCTCATCATGGGACCCCAGCCCGCTTCATACCAACCAACGCTGCCGTCTTCAAAAGTCACCTGCAAGTGACCATAGTTGATCTTTCCCTCCGGGAGTTCATCGCTCAGGCGCGCTCCAATTCCGCTCACACGAATCGGTTTGCTGCGTGTCATCTGGCACATCACATCGACATAGTGCACGCCGCAATCCACGATGGGCGAGATGGACGACATCAGGTTCTTGTGTGTCTTCCAGTTGTCTCCGCTCGACTGCTGATTGAGATTCATCCGCATCACCAGCGGCTTACCAAGTGTCTGTGAAATCTCGATGAATTTAATCCAACTCGGGTGATGACGCAAAATGTAACCAATCACCAACTTGCGCCCGGTCTCGCGCGCCTTCGCCACGATTTCCTCCGCCTCCGCCACTGTTTCAGCGAGGGGTTTTTCAATGAAAACATCGGCACCCGCATCCATCGCCGCTTTCGCGAATTCAGCGTGAGTATCGGGATAGGTTGAAATCGAAACCGCATCGGGCTTCGTCGCAGCGAGGGCTTCTTCGTAGTTTGCGAACTCAGGATAGTTTTCCCCAAGGTCGGCATTGAGCGCCTTCCGGCTCCCCTCTGACCGGGTGACAATCCCGCAGATTTCAAATCCCTCGATCGCGTGGTAGGCACGGGCATGGGAAGTCCCCATGTGACCGGCTCCGACACATAATACTTTAATCGTTTTGCTCATTATTTTGAAATTCTTGTTCCTCCGCGAGCTCGGCGTCGATCTCAGGGCGCCCTCTCTTTAAAACTCGAAGGGCCCGAGAAAACTTCACCATTCCTCCGATCACACATCCTACGATGATGATCGCAACCGTAACGGAGGCCCAATCTCCGCTCTGAAGTGCCAGAATGGTCATACGGCTTCGTCGTTGTCGCCATCGGCACTCTTGTCCCAAAACGCTACAAAAAAGACGACCGCGATGACGAATGCCATCCCCGCCGGGAACATCCAATAGTCCTTCCAGCCTGACATCGCCTTGCCAATCAGATCTGACGAAACACCGTCGGGATACCCTTTGCCAAACATTCCAAGAAGGCTATCGATGAAGCTCACTTCGGTTTCTCCGGACTTTTCCTTGATGGACTCCATCAATGGACCGTGAGCCGCAGGTGCCACTCCGTAGTCGCCAAAGGTGTTTGGCAGGGCCTTTTGCGAAAATGGCCAGGTTCCACCAAAGGCCATTCGGAAACCAAAGAACAATCCGAGTCCCTGGGTAAGGAACACAAGAAGTGATTGCGCTTGGCCCCGGATCTCTTTGGGTGCCTTTTTATCTGTATAAATAAAGCCCGTCACAAAGAAGAAATCGTAACAGATCCCGTGAAGAAGCACTCCAAGAAGAAGCATCCAAGTGACCTGGTCAGGAGCTCCAAAAGCGAAAAGAAGGTAACGCGCCACCCAACAAAGCATTCCAATCAAAAGCATCATCTTCACTCCAAGCTTTCGGAAGAAGAAAGGGATCAAGAGCATGAAGAAAATCTCTGACATTTGCCCGAGAGTCATCGTCGATGCCGCTTGTTCGAACCCAACCGAGCCAAGATAGGCAGAGGCCTGTCCGTAATAATATCCGAGCGGAATGCAGATGAGCATCGAACAGATCGCAAAGACCAGGAACGATGGATCTTTGAAAAGCTTGAAAGCATCTCTCATGAAGATCGAACCAACATCCAACGGTTTGCCCTTTGACGGGGGCGGGGTGTGGGGGAGAGTGAAACTGTAGACCCCAAGAGCCAGGCTTGAGATGGCCCCGAGCCAGAAGATATTCAGAGAAGCCGACCATCCGGCCAAGCCCAAGGTCAGGCCTGCGACAATCCATCCGATGGTTCCCCAAACACGAACCTTCGGAAATTCAACCTGGGCCAGATGAGAGAAAGTGATGGTGTTACCAAGGCCGAGGGTCGGCATGTAGCACAGCATGTATGCGATCATGACATAGATAATTTTCTGCCCAGAACCCATGTAATCAGCCTGAGTGGCGGTAGCGGTAGAAAGCAGATCTTTGGTCGCAGCAGGGAGGTCACTTTGTGCCGTGAGCGCTTGAATGAGATCTGCAGGGGGATTGCTACTCGCCAGTAAGGTCTTGGCGGCATCGGTGTTTTTCAGTGCCTCCAATGCGTCAGCCATCGCTGGGTAAAGCGCCTGGGTATCAGCTGCCATTCCCGGCAGGAAGCACATCAATCCACCTCCGATCAGCATTAGAACACCTAACACTCGCTCCGAGGAGAAGTAGCGATCCGCAATCAGCCCCAAGAAGAGAGGC
>Ga0307999_1000138_pt1 | contig 19830 bp, 16 predicted proteins | sample Neamet1_FD_203158 | JGI IMG/M metagenome (GOLD analysis project Ga0307999, IMG submission 203158) | Marine microbial communities from water near the shore, Antarctic Ocean - #1 | ecosystem: Environmental > Aquatic > Marine > Unclassified | place: Southern Ocean | collected 2014-06-04 | reverse complement strand
GAAACACTTTTAAAATGAGCACCATTCCCACCGAACACGATGATCCCATCAACGCCAAAATTCTCAGCGTCTCCGAAGACCTCATCTCCGGGTTTCAGGAGGATCCTTTTTCCATCATTGCCAAAGAATCCGGCGTCGAGCTTGATCTCGTTCTCGAGCGGATCCGGGCCATGCTGAAAGCAGGTGTCATTCGCCGGGTTCGCCAAACCATGCTGGCAACGAAACTGGCTCACGGAGCCCTCGTGGCCTGGCGTCTGCCGGAGGAAAAGCTCAACGATGCCTTCGAGTTCATGTCGAAGGAAGATCCCTTCTCCGGCCACGTTGTCATTCGCTCCACCGATGGTCAGATTTCAGGTTCGGGCTATCGCCTTTGGACCACTCTCAAGGTTCCCCAGGGGGAGTCTCTCGAGGAACATGGAAACGTGCTCAAACGCCTCGTGGGTGCTGATGAATTCATTCTCATGCCCGCCAACGGAGTCTTTGCTCTCGGTGTCGGTCACGTGCGGCGCAAAGGTCTCGAACCCGGAGCTAAGCTGGATGTTGCCGCTGAAATGATGACCACCACCGTCGTCGATCTCAGTCAGGAAGAATGGGATGTTCTCCTTGCTCTGAAGGAAGAACTCTCTCCCGAAGAGATCATTCCCAACTGCTGGGATGCTCGAGCTGAGATGGCCGGAGTGAGCCTGGAGCGGTTTCATGAAGTCGCCCAAATCCTCGACTCCAAAAAGGTCATCGGACGTTTCTCAACCTTCCTTGAACATGTCAAACCGTCCGACACCGGAAAACGCGTCACTCGTTTCAACGGGCTCTTCCACTGGGCTGTCCCCAAGGGACGCGAAAAGGAAGCAGGAGGAGAAGTTGGGCGTCACCACTGCATGACCCACGCTTATTGGCGTGAAGGCGGCCCGCAGTTCGGCAACGTGAACGTTATGGGAGTGGTCCACGGTACCGAGAAGGACAAGGTTCTCGAACATAAGGCCGCCATTGATAAACACCTCGAATCGGTCGGCATTCCAGTGAGTTACACCAACGTCTTCTGGGGCGGCCGCTCTGAGATCAAACCCTCGGAAATCTCTCCTAAGATCTATCGTGAATGGCACGAGAAATACGCCGGGAAGTAAAACGACCCATGCGATCTTAAAAATCGCGTTCTTGCAAAGATTTTACCACTCCGGCACGATCGCGGGGTGAATTTTCCTGCTCTTATTTTCGCGGGACTACTGCTGGTCGGACTGTCCTTACAAGCTGAGATCGTTCTCAACGAAATCGATCTCTCACTTCTTGTTGAAGGAGAAAACATGATCAAGGCGGAAGTTCACAACTTCACCTTGGAAGACGAAGACCTTATTTTTGATCTCGCGGTCCATGCTCAACGACCTATTCCTCCCAACGGTCGTAAAGACTACACCCTGACCGCAAGAAACGAGGCTGGGATGGCCGAGGCCACCTTCACCATCCTCTTCACCGAGCCGCTTTCCGTTGAATCCTGGTTAACTGAGAACGATCTCGCCGGTGACCCTGAGACAATCGACAGCGATGCTGATGGAATCAATGACCTCCTCGAGTTTGCAACCGGTAGTGATCCTCAGCAGGAATCGCCACATCCTATCTCCTTCACCCTCGATGAAGATGGCCACTACACCGTGAGCTATACACGTGACCTCCGCACAGATGACACCACGCTTACTCTCCAAGTTTCAGGCGATCTCATTCATCGGACAAACGCGGCAAGTGATCAATCTGGAATGGTCTTCAAAAGTGCCATCGCCCCCGCAGGCACCCCAGTGGCAAATGTCATCTTCCGCTCCTACGCGCCCATACGCGGCGACCAACGATATTTCCGATTGATCTCTACGCTATGATCTCGGCAAGGGCCTCCTCTATCTTCTCATACGAAAACTGAAAGCCACTCACGCTCAGTTTTTCAGGAACCACCCTGCTACTCGCGAGGAGTCCTTCTTGTGCAAAGTCTCCCAAGGCCAACTTGAGCGCAAAAGCCGGTGCCGGGAATGGGGTCGGACGCTTCAAAACCGCTCCTACGGCCTTGGTGAACTCTCCATTCCGCACGGATTCCGGAGCTACAAGATTGACGGGGCCTTCAATCTCGTTCTCGAGACAAAAGATCATTCCATTGACTTCATCCTCCAAATGGATCCAGGGCATCCACTGTTTTCCACTCCCCAGACGCCCTCCAATTCCCAGCCTAAAAATCTTGCTCATTTTGTCCCAAGCCCGCCCCCCTTTCCCAAGCACCACGCCTGTTCGAAGAAGCACCGTTCTCACCTCTCCGGGCACATCGACGGCCCCTTCCCAGTCCTGACATAATTCCGCCAAATAGCCTCCACCGACAGGCTCGCGCTCGGTGAGAAAATCGTCTCCCCGGTTTCCATAGAACCCGGTGGCAGAGCCATTGAGGAGAATCTCTACTTCCGATTCACGAATGGATTCACAAAGATCCTGGGTCAAATCGACCCTGCTTTTCCGAAAAGCCACCTTGCGCGTGTTAGTCCACCTTTGATCGATCGCTTCTCCGGCCAGATTGATCACGGCCGACAAACCACTCAAATCCACATCCCCGTCCCCCCTCCATTGCCGCCAGGAAATGTCCTTATTTCCCCGGTGTGAACGGGAAAAGCCAGTCACAGCCCAGCCCCTCTCTGACAGAGCATCGGCAAGATGTCCTCCAAGCCAGCCTGAGGCTCCGATAATTCCAACGGATTTTTTCATCATTCTTAGATAGAATGAAACTACTTCGCATTGCTCACAATTCCAGCGAATCCTATGGACAGTATTTCCCGAACTGCCTACTTTTCCGAAGGTTATATGCGTCGCACCCTCGTCCTCTTGTCCCTGACCTCGCTCCTCGCTTCCGGCCAGGAAGAAAAGCCGCTCCCCGTCATTCCCCCGCCTCCCGATATCTTTGATAAGATCCCCGCGGAATCCATCCCGGCAATCTCCTCTCCGGAAACGGGAGATCCTCTCGCAGGTCTCCTTGGGAACGGGGAAGAATCGAAACCTTTTGCAGAACTTCCTTCCACATTCACGATCACCGGAGGAGCTCCCGAAATCAATCTGACTGATGGCAAGGTCAAGGTGACTTACAAAGGTCGGATTCAATTAAAAGCAGACAATGGCCTGCAAGCTTTCGCGAATAGAGCTGATGCGGATCTGGACAAGAAGTTCGTAAAACTTAGCGGCAACGTCAGCCTTTACCAAAGCGGTCTCGTATACCGTGGAGAATCAGCAATCTTTCACTACGAAACGGGGCAGCTGGACACCAGAAATCTTCGAATGGGCCTCGACCCCATTCTCATGGAAGCGGGGAGTTTTAAAAACATCGAACACAAGGGCAAGACCGTCTACGTCGGCGAAAATTCCGGAATCACGACCCATGACGTTGAAACCCCCGACTTTTGGATCCGCTCGAAACGCACCGCCGTGTTTCCGGGAGACAAGGTCATCTTTCATGACTTCACTCTAGAAGCCGGAGACCGAAGAATTTTCTGGCTCCCCTACCTTGCACAGCCACTCGATGCCAATCTCGGCTATCTCATTGTTCCCGGTGCCCGTTCCAACCTTGGCATGTTTTTGAAAAACCGCTACGGCACCATGCTCGGGGGCAAGCGTGACCCCATCACGGGAGAAAACGAAGACGCATGGCTCCTAGCACAATGGCATGCCGACCTTTATTCAGAACGCGGCCTCGGATTGGGGTCCTATCTATTTGACACACGGCTTGATAAAAAAGATCAATCCGGATTCCTCAAGCTTTACTACATCTATGATTTCAATGCCACCGATGGGCGGGCCGGACAAAATCGGGGATACGTTGACCCCAACCGTTATCGCGTTGAATTCGCCCACCGCATTCCCATATGGGAAAACCAAAATGCGACTTACACCCTCGATGCCAATCTCACCTTGCTCAGCGACGAATACTACCTCGAGGATTTTGACCCGTCGCTCTTTCGCGTCAACCGGGCCCCCGATAACTACCTTGGCTTCTCCCGACGAAGCCCCAACAGTTTGACCAATCTCGGGGCCCGCGTGCGCCTGAATGATTTTCACCAAAGCGACACACGCCTCCCCGAGTTCACTCACGACTGGATCCGTCAGCCACTTTTTGACAGCTCGGTTCTCTACGAAAACCAGACCTCGTTTGGAATCTACGAAGAGCATCTTCCCGACTTCCGACGTGACAGCCTGTATAACCAAGCCGCAGCGCTCCTTCCGGGCGACCCTCGCGCTGACGAGATTGATCGCCTCTTGGATGAACGAGGTTTCACGCGATTCCATACCTATCATGAAATGTCCCTCCCGATGAAAGCCGGACATTTCAACATCATTCCGCGCATCGGGGGCGGACATACCAACTACGGTTCCGTTCTAGGACCAGACTCCTCCACGAGCCGCACTCACCTCTCGGCAGGGGTTGATTTTTCGACCAAGCTTACCAGGGCCTATCCCGACATCACGAGCCAGCGATGGGGGCTCGATGGCGTGCGTCACATCATTGAACCTTATGCCTCGATGGGCTTGCTCTCGACGAACGAATTGGATTCATCGTTCGGACGCATCGACCGACGGACTCCCACGACCCGACCCCGCTCGCGGCATGTAGGCCGTTTCACTGCAATTGACGATCTTCAGGATTGGCAGGTCATGCGCCTTGGCATGCGAAACCGGCTCGTCAGCCGTCGGGATGGCGAGACCCACGATTGGTTAATGATCGATACCTACTTCGACACCTTCTTCGAAGATCCCGAATTTGATCGCAAATTCTCCAACCTCTATAATGACCTTCGCTGGAATCCGGTGCCTTGGTTCGAATTGGATCTCGAAACCCAGATCCCGATGTTCTCTGATTCCAACTTCACGGAAGTGGCTACCTCAATGCGATTCATGCCGTCTGACAATCTTGAATTCTCGATTGATTACCGACACCTGAATAACCACCCTGTTCTCCGAGATTCAGACCGCGGCATCTTGGAGAGCTTCGCTCGTCTCAATGAATACTGGGGAATCGGAACCCATCACCTCTTCGAACTTCGTGACAGCACGCTCGAACTACAGCAATACAACGTCCACTACGACTTCGATTCCTTTGTGGGATCAGTTGGTTTCTTCCACCGAAACAACCGGGTTGAGGATGAATACGGCATCATTTTCAGCTTCGGAATAAAGGAAATTCCCAGCCTATCCTTGCCAATCAAGATCGGAGCGGAATGATATCCGCCATGAGCCAACTCTCTCCACAAGACCTTCTCACGCAACTAAATTGGCGCTACGCGACGAAGAAATTTGATTCCTCCAGACCAATCCCGGAGGAGACCTGGGATGCTCTCGCATCGTCCCTGATTCTGACTCCTTCCTCTTTTGGGCTCCAACCATGGCACTTCATTGTCGTGCAGAATCAGAAAATCAAAGAAGAACTCCTGCCTCACTCATGGGGGCAGAAACAGGTATCCGATTGTTCACACTTTGTCGTCTTAGCCGCAAAAACAAAAATGAGTGAAGTGGAAATTGATTCCTTCTTAAAGCGTACTATCGAAGTCCGGGGCGGTGAGATTGATCAGCTTAATCCGTATCGTGACATAATGCTAGGGTTCACCAACCAAATGGATGAAGCAGCACAACTTCAGTGGGCCAAACTTCAAACTTACATCGCGCTGGGTCAACTCATGACCAGCGCCGCTGTGCTCGGAATCGATGCGTGCCCTATGGAGGGCATCAATCCAAGCGAGTATGATCAAATCCTCGGGTTGCCTGAAAAAGACCTCACCACATCCGTGGCCTGCGCACTTGGGTATCGCTCAGCCGGGGACAAATACGCGACCACTCCCAAGGTTCGTTTCGAAATGAGTGAATTACTCACTCTCCTTTGAATTGGCCTGAAGAAACTGAAGGAACGTCGGCTCTTTAATCGCCACTTCCTTCTCAGCGGCCCGGTAAATATCCGCCCCGATCTTCGCCAGATACTCATCTTGTTTCCTCTTACCCATCAAGCCGATGGCGATCATGTTCGATCGCTTTTTATGCTCAACCTTGATTGCATTTTTGAGGTGATCGACAGCCTCTCCCGTAGGAATCTCGAGTTTGGCGGAATAGTCCGTTTTATCGACAATGGCCTGTAGCACCTCATCCATCGCCAAGACCGTCTGAAACCCTTCGACCCACTTGTCAACAGTCTCATCCTCGATCCCTTTCACCGGAATAGCGATTCCCTTAAATGAAGGCTCATTCATTTTCATGGTGTAGTATCCAAAACCTGCTCCTCCGATCACGAAAAGACCGAGGATAGCGAGAATAGCGAGTTTCTTGCTGTTCATTTGAAACATGCTAACATTTCCCTTTCCATGGGTCAGGATCTTTTTTCACAGAAGCAAACTTCTTGCCTGTCCGGCGGCGCGCCGTCACTTTCCCCCGCCATGGACTTCCCTGCCACAACGGCACACCTCGAAACCCTCGATCCCGAATTCGACGCGATTTTTGACCCCATCGCAGACTCTCCTGTGATTAGTGCTCAAATCTGGGTGGAGACAGGTTCACAGCACGAAAGCGCCCTCGCTGGCTCCGGTATTTCCCACCTTCTGGAGCACATGGTTTTTAAGGGAACAGACCGTTTTTCAGGTGAAGCTCTCTCTCAGGAGGTCCAGGCAGCGGGCGGACAATGGAATGCCTATACTAGCTTCGATCGCACTGTTTATTACATCGATGGCCCGAAAAAATCCCTCGATCTCTTCCTTTCTGCGCTCATCGAGATGGTCTTTCGTCCCGCTTTTCCGGAGGACGAATACGAAAAGGAGAAAGACGTCATCCGCCGTGAAATCGCGATGGGGCTGGATGATCCCGACTCGGTGGCATCCCAACTTCTCTTCCGTACCAGCTACCAACGCGACAACCGACGCCACCCCGTCATCGGGCACCGCGAACTCTTCGATGCCATCAGCTACGAAGAGATGAAAACCTATCACGCCGCAAAATACCGTCCTCACAATTCCTTCCTCGTTCTTTCCGGCGGGTTCGATCCTGGAGAAGCCCGAAGCATTGTCGAACGCGAGTTGGGAAAGGGGCTCCGCCCCCCTGCCTCCTTTCCCATCGTCTGCCCAACCGAACCACTGCAAATGGGCCAACGCCGTGCCCGCAAAAGATTCGCGATACCAAACACCCACCTCAGCCTCACCTGGCAAATCCCGGGCCTCACCCATGAGGATGCCCCGACCCTTGACCTCCTCTCCATCATCCTTGGAGGAGGAAGAGCCTCTCCCCTCTACCGGGTTATTAGAGAAGAAAAGAGCCTCGTTCACTCAATCGGAGCCTATAGTTGGATGCCTGCGGATGGTCCGGGGATCTTCAATGCCTACGCTGAAGTTGAACCGGAAAACACAGCAACGGTGGAAGAAGAGATTAAAACTCAAATTGCCCTCCTCTCCAATTCCGACCTCACCCTCCCCATGGCCCGCGCTTTTCGACAAGTCGCCTCCCAACAGTTCAAGACCCTCACCACAGCATCGGGGCGAGCTTCCGATCTTGCCTCCAACTGGCACAGCGCCCGTGACCTCGACTTCACTCGCACCGTCATCCAAAAACTCAGCTCCGTATCCGAAGCGGACCTACGTCGCGTGATCACCCGCTATCTCACAAACGATAACCTGAGCATCACCACCCTTGTCCCTGAGGGACTCGAAAGCACGGTCGAAGAAAACGGCAAAAATGAAAAGACCGGAAAAATTATCGAGCACACCCTCTCGAACGGACTCCGCATCATCCTGCAGCGAGATGCCACTGTTCCGGTTGTTTATAGTCAAACAGCCCTGCTTGCCGGTTCCCTTTCAGAATCACCATCGACGGCAGGCCTGAATGGCCTTCTTTCCAGCCTCCTCATCAAGGGAACCACTTCTCGCGATGCCCTCACCATCGCCGAAACTCTCGAAGACCTTGGTGCGTCTCTCCATGCTTCCGCCGGAAACAACACCCTGATGCTCTCGTCGTATTGTTTGCGTGATGACCTTCCCACCATCATCGATCTCCTTGGCGAAGTGATCTGCGAACCCAGCTTCCCGGGCGACGCCATCGATCGCGAACGTGCCGCATTGATCGCAGGCCTCGAAGAACTCCTCGAAGACCCGGCCAGTCGAGCCTTCCGGGAAATGCGTCATCAACTTTGGAACGGCGAAGGCTACGGCATTCCAGCGTCTGGAACCGTCGACTCGCTCAAATCGATTGATCGGCTCACTCTTTCGGCTCACCACTCCCGCTACTTTGTCGCCAATAATATGGTCTGCGCCTTTTTTGGAGACCTCGACCCCGGAAAAACGATTGAAGAACTGGAAAAAAATCTCGGCCAAATCCCGGCCGGCACGCCCCCAACGCTCGACCAAATCATTACCGCACAAGCAGGGGAACATTCCCTCTCCCTCGACAAAGAACAAGCAGTCCTCGCGATCGGTTACCCCGGCCTGGCTCAGGATGATCCACGCCGTTTTGCCCTCGAACTCATCGATGCCTATTGCTCCGACATGGCTGGCCCCCTCTTCACCCGCATCCGTGAGGAACTCGGCCTCGCCTACTTCGTCAGCACCTCACAATTCTTGGGACTCAATACCGGACTCTTTGCCTTCTACCTCGGCACCGCACCCGACCAGCTCGAATTCGCACGAGGTGAACTTCAAAAGGAAATCGACACCCTTATCACGGAAGGCATCCCAGCTGACGCCTTGGAACGGGTGAAAGCCAACACCGAAGCACGCGAAGCTCTTCGTAATCAGAGCCCCTCCAGCCGTGCCCGCATGTCCGCGCTCGACGTCCTTCTCGGTCAAACCGCCGACCACCACCTCACTCAGAGCGCGCGCCTCAACGCCGTCACTGCCGAAGAAATCCACGACGTCGCCAGGGAACTCTTTGCTGAAGGCAAGGCCACTGTTGTCACGGTCTCTCCCAGCGAAGTGCTTTAAAGAAGAGCGAACCTATGAAACAAAAGAACGTTCAATCTGAACCTTGTGGTCTTGGCAACTTTGCACAGTTCTTATCGTGAGAAGTCAAACGAGAACACCACTGCCCAAGCTTTGTTGGAAGCCGATGATTCTGAAAAATCATTGAATCCTGACTCACCAAAGTTTGAACAATGGTCCAAAGAACTCAATAATTCGAACCGCCAAAAAGAAGGACCCCGCATCCTCCTTGAAGTTACGAACGATGAGTCGGTTGCGCCAACGAGAACGACCAAGCGCCTTGATCAGCGGAAACTTACGAATAAGCCTCCAAAAAATGGCTCTCATCGTTCGATCTCATCAATAGTCTGCAAAGCGGCTCTTGAGAAAGCCGCCGCGCTCCGCTACGTTCCGAGGACATGAGCGATCCCAATCTCGAAGCCAAAGCGCCAGACCCGCGTTTCGCAGCCTTCGTTTACTTTCAGGCCCAAAACGGGGGGCTTTTTCTCGGTAAAATCCCCAACCCTTCAACCGGCGAACCAAGTGTGAATATTCGGGCCGCTCACAGCGTCGTCGATTCGCTCGAAATGCTGTCCGAAAAAACAAAGGGAAACCTCAATACCGGCGAGGAAAAACTCCTAAAGCTCGCGGTCGATAACTTACGAAAGTTGTTCGACGAAGTCTCGGCAAACCATAAAGATCCTTCCGAAGCATGAATACTTTCCAACTTGGCAACTTCACCGTTGGCTCCGGCGATCCTTTTTTTATTCTTGGGCCCTGCGGTCTTGAAAAGGAGGACTTTTCTTGGCGCATGGCCCGCGCGCTCAAGGAAATCGCCGATCGACTTGAAATCAAATTTGTCTTCAAAGCCTCCTACGACAAAGCCAACCGGACTTCGATTGACTCCTATCGCGGCCCCGGAGTCAAAGAAGGATGTCGGATCCTTAGTGAAATCGGCAAGGAACTGGGTGTCCCCGTCACAACCGACGTCCATACGCCGGAAGAAATTGCAATCGCCGCCGAAACCATCGATTTCCTTCAAATCCCAGCCTTTCTTTGTCGGCAAACCGATCTCCTTGCTGCAGCGGCCAAGAGCGGCCGCCCTGTGAACGTGAAAAAGGGCCAATTCCTGGCCCCTTGGGACATCAAACCCATTCTCGAAAAGCTCCGTCATTTCGACTGCCACCAGTTCGCCATCACCGAACGTGGCACCACGTTTGGATACAACAACCTTGTTGCTGACATGCGCTCCCTCCCATGGATGCGTGAGCAAGGAGTCCCCGTCATCTTTGATGCCACTCACTCGGTCCAACGACCGGGAGGACTTGGGGGCACCACTGGTGGTGATGGCGCTCTCGCTCCCGTCCTCGCTCGCTGCGCGGTCGCGGCGGGAGTCGACGGCGTTTTCATGGAAGTTCATGAAGATCCCTCGAAAGCTCTCTCGGATGGCCCAAATCAAATTCCGCTCTCTGAAATCGAAGATATCCTAAAACGCCTCCTCGCCATTCATCGGGCTGCTCACCCAGGCTCATGAAGATTCGAAGCTCTCTCCTGCTTCTTGGCTCTGCGCTTACCCCACTGTTTGGGCAGGCCCCGCCCATCCCAAAGATCGGAGAGCAGGAGGAAGAAGAAGTCGCCAAAGAGGAGGACACACGGTTTCGAATCTCTCTCGGCGCAGTAATTTCCGACGTCACTCTGCCTTACTACGATAAAAACCAGAAACAGGTCTCCCTCCTCACCGCGGTCGAAATGACCGTCAAAGCTGCCGACCCTTTGGAAGAGCCCGATGAGGACCCAAAGAAGGTCCGGCGTCTTCAGGGAAAAGACCTCAAACTATGGCTCTTTGACGAAAAGGAAGAAGTCCGTAGCACCACCACGATATCCAAAGCCGAATACAATGTCGGGACAGAGCAACTGGAAGCCTTTGGCCCTCTTCTCATGCAAGGAGTTGACCGCGCTTTCGCCGCTTGGTCAAATGGCGGCATTTTCTCTCTCCAAACCGGACAAGCCCTCCTCCTCGGGCCCGCTTCCACCATTTTCAAACGCCCCCCGAAATCAGAAAAAGAATCTAAAACTTCCATGAACCTACGCCCCATTCTCCCCCTCGCAGCTGCGATGCAGATGTTGACTGCGGCAACCCCGCCTGAAATCTCCGCCGTGGAACTCGCAGAATTTGAGCGACTTGTCGCTCCTCGCCTCGTGCCCCGTTCTAATGGCATCGAAGTAATTGAAGCCGCTGATGTCCTCGACGAAGCTGTTGCGAAACGACTCGCTGAATATCTCACCTCGGTTGGTAAGATCGACCTTTTGACCCAAATCAAAACTGACGCTCCCAAAAAGGAAGAAAAAGATATCTTCGATAAACTTTTCGAAGTTGGTGAAAACCAAATCCGTATCGACTGTGACAATGGAATCTACGTCGGCGGGACAAACCACGAAATCGTCTACTTCGGTAATATCAAACTGGTCGGGCAAGGGGTTACTATGACCTGTAAAAAAGATCTCAAGGCCATCTTTGATCCTCCTGCAGAAAAGAAGGAAGAAAAGAAAACGGCTCCGGAGACTAAGAAGAAGGAAGAGCTCAAGGAAAAAGAAACCCCGCTCGGTAATTTTGGCGGATTTGGAGACCTTAAACAAATCACGGCCAGTGGATCGATCCGTTTGAGTGGCATGAGCAAGGGGAAAAAATTTCATTTGGGAGGTGACCGAGCACTCTACCAAACCTCCGGTGCGGGCTCAAAGGAAGTCGCAACCGTCACCTTGCGCGGCGACAAACTGGCCTTCATTCACGAATCCGCGGTCGTCAACGGGAAGAAGGACGGTATCGATCTAAAACTCTACAGTATCTCAAAGAACGCCTGGGCCAAAGTCACCATCAACACGGGAACGGAAACGAAAAACGATCTGAACATTGAGTTTGGTCCCAAACAGGCTTGGACCACCATTATTGATGTTCCTCCTAAGAAATAATCGCCCCAATGCAAACTCCCGCTCCACAAAAACCCACGCCTCTCCTTGAGGTCGAAGGCCTTCAAAAATCCTATGGCGGTCGTCGAGTCGTCGACGAAGTCCGCCTCAAGGTCTACCCCGGAGAGATTGTTGGCTTACTCGGACCAAATGGAGCCGGGAAAACAACGACTTTCTATATGGTTGCAGGATTAGTCCGCCCGGACCACGGACGAGTTAACTTTCTTTCGAAAGAAATCACCCGTCAACCGATGCATAAAAGAGCGCGCCATGGCATGGGCTATCTCCCACAGGAGGAATCCATTTTTCGTAAGCTCAGCGTAGAGGACAATCTTCTCGCCGTACTTGAAACCCGCAAACACCTTTCGCGTAAGGCCCGCAAGGAAAGGGCCGATTCTCTTCTTGAGCGCTTCGGAATCACCCATGTCAGAAAGTCCATGGCTCTGGCCCTATCAGGAGGAGAAAAACGCCGACTTTCCCTGGCTCGTTGTCTTTGCACGGAACCCAAACTCCTCCTACTTGATGAACCCTTTGTCGGAATCGACCCCATCGCGGTTCAGGAGATCCACAAGATCATTCGCGAACTTCGGGATCAGGACGGGCTCTCGATCCTCATCACGGATCACCAAGTACGAGAAACACTTGAAATCGTCGACCGCGCCTCACTTCTCATTGAAGGAAAAGTGATGATCGAAGGATCATCCGACGAATTGGTAAACGACGAGGCGGCTCGCCGACTCTACTTTGGCTCGGAGTTCAGACTCTAATGCGAGCATCTTGAAGAAGCTGGGGATTGCTCCCATTTTTGCAGAGTCAGGAACCGGCGGAATCAAGCTCTCGCATTCCAGGGCAAATTCGCCAACGAGAAACCGACTAAATTGGGAACGACCAAATCAGCTCCGCACTCCCTCAATTGATCTTCATTAAATGAACCTGTGGCAACGGCGACACACTTTGCATCAAATGCGTGGGCGCAGGCCACATCTTTCGGAGTATCGCCGATCACGAGCGTCTCATCGGCAGTGAACTTTTTTCCCGTCGTCATTTCTGCTCTTTCCAGAGCAATGGGACCGAGTTTATTTCGGTCCCAGTGATCGTCACCATAGGAGCCAAATCCGAAGTATCCGGCTAGGCCGTAGTGGGAGGCTTTCACAACGGCTCCCCTTTTGATGTTTCCGGTCATGAGGCCGAGAGGATGTTTCTGGTCCTCAAGCAAGGCGAGAAGTTCGATCACACCGTCGAGAATCCGTCCACTGAAAGAAGCATCGTGAAGATTGGCCTCCATCTTGGGCAGGTAGGAGAGGTAAAACTTCTCCTCAAGCGCAGCATCATAGCTCAGCTGAAAATGCTCAAAAAGCCCACGCACGATCCCGCTATCGGTGCTGCCGGCGAGATCAAGCGGCGGACCTTCGTCGCCAAAAACCTCAATTACCGCGGCAGTGAGCGCCGACATCCCTGCACCACCCGTGTCAACGAGAGTGCAGTCAATATCGAAAAGAATCAGCATAGAAAGCCGAAGAGTAAATTCTACGCCTCTTCTCCCTCGTGATCTTCTTCAATCTCAATCTCGTCCGAGTCGTCGAATTCGTGATCCTTGGCCTCGTCCTCGTGAATCAGTTCTCCGTGGGAAAGCATGAACTTACGCACGCGCTTTTCGGGAGCAATCGGCGAGAGCACCATACCAATGGCACGGCCAGCAAGCTTGGGCTCCATATCGACATGCGACATCCCCTCGAGATCCTTTTTAACACGATCCATGACTACGAAACCGATGTCACGGTGAGCGTTTTCCCGACCACGAAACTGAAGTTGCACGCGCACTTTGTTTCCTTCATCGAGGAACTTTTCGGCACGGGCACACTTAATGTTGTAATCATGCTCTTCGGTGCGGACGCGGAACTTCACTTCCTTCATCTTCACCGGCCCCTTGCTCTTCGAAGTCTTTTTGAGCTTGGATTGCTCATATTTATACTTTCCGTAATCAACAATTCGACACACCGGAGGGTCAGCTTTCGGAGCGATTTCAACGAGATCGAGGCCGACCGATTTGGCCTTAACAATGGCCTCACGGGTTGTCATGACTCCGAGTTGCTGGCTGTCTTCTCCGTAAACTACGCGGATTTTAGGAGCACGAATACGATCGTTCACCCGGGTCATATCCCGACGTGCTCTTTTGAACTTCTTCTTTTTCTTGGCTATGGTCTTAGCTGGTTGTGGTTATTTGGGATGATGTCCCCCGACAGAAGTCGGCGAAGCATCAAAGGAGTCGCTGTCGCCCGAACAAGGGCGCAGACAAGAGTCATCTCTCATACGTTAAAACACGGATGGATAACAGCCGACGATCAAAGCGAACGGCTGGAGATGTCTTGGGAAATCTTACTGACGAAATCATTCGTGGAAATACTGCCGAGATCACCTTGATCCCGATGGCGCACGCTCACGGAATTTTCTTCCACTTCGCGAGCTCCAAGAACGGCAAGATATGGAATACGGTCCATTCGGGCAAGCCGAATCTTAGCACCAATTTTCTCACCGGCGTGATCAACGGTGACGCGGGCACCTGCTTCGGCAATTTTTTGCGCCACTTCATCAGCTTCTTTTGAGAATTTCTCCGAGATTGGCAAAATACGAACCTGCTCGGGAGCGAGCCATGTTGGAAATTTTCCTTCGAAGTGCTCGATCAGCAGGCCCACGAATCGCTCAAGTGAGCCGAATGGCGCACGGTGGATCATGACCGGACGGTGAGCCTGGTTGTCAGAACCGATGTAGCTCAGGTTAAACCGTTCGGGGAGATTGTAGTCCACCTGGACCGTTCCAAGCTGCCAGTCACGACCAATGACGTCTTTGACCACAAAGTCGATCTTTGGCCCATAGAAGGCAGCCTCGCCGGGTTCTTCAGTGTAATCGACCCCAAGCGTCTGAACAGCTTCACGGAGAGCTGCCTCGGCTTTATCCCAATTCTCAGGATCGCCGACATACTTGTCGCTGTCAGGATCCCGAAGCGAAAGGCGCACCCCGTAATCGGTCATCCCAAGAGTACTGAGAACCTTTTTCACGAGGCCAAGGCACCCTTGGATTTCCTCCCCAACCTGCTCGGGAGTACAGAAAAGGTGGGCATCGTCCTGAGTAAAACTCCGCACGCGAGTGAGCCCGCCGAGTTCCCCGGATTGCTCCCAACGATAGACGGTGCCAAATTCAGCCAGTCGCACCGGAAGGTCGCGATAGGAGCGATGCTCGCTATCGAAGATCTTAATGTGATGCGGACAGTTCATCGGCTTCAAAAGGAAACCCTCGATCTCACCAGTGGAGATGGAATTTACCAGGTCACTGCATTTTGCGCCTTCCTCTCCGAGCTTCTTCATGGCCTCCCGCTCGACGATGGGAGGAAACTGGCTATCCTCGTAGTAGGGGAAATGGCCCGAAGTCCGATAGAGGTCGAGCTTTCCAATATGCGGGGTAAAAACCTGGAAGTATCCTTGTTTGTCGAGTTCCTCGGTAATGAAATCCTGAAGCTCGCGACGGATGATCCCTCCCTTCGGCTTCCACAATGGCAGCCCCTGCCCCACCGCTTCGTCAAAAGTGAAAAGGTTCATTTCCTTACCAAGCCGACGGTGATCGCGCTTCTTGGCTTCCTCGAGACGCTCGAGATGCTCAGCGAGCATGGTCTTGTTTTTAAAACACGTTCCGTAGATTCGCTGGAGGGACTGTTTGTCCTTATCACCCTTATAGAAGGCGCTGGCCACTGACATCACCTTGAAGGCCTTGCAGTTGCCGGTGCGACCCACGTGAGGCCCGGCACAAAGGTCCCAAAAATCGCCATTCTTGAAGATCGAGATTTCCTCGTCCTCCGGGATGTCATTGAGAAGATCGACTTTGAAAACAGACTCGACATCCCGCTCGGCGACCGAGGCAAGACGGCCCGACTTCGCAAGAGCCATCGCTTCGTCCCGGCTCACGACCATGCGTTCAAAGGAGGAGTTTTCCTTCACCACTTTCTTCATCTCGGCTTCGATTTTCTCAAAGTCGTCAGACGAAATTCGGTGCTTGAGATCGACATCGTAGTAGAAGCCGCCATCCACCGGTGGTCCGGCAGCGAACTGGGCATCGGGCCAGAGGCGGGAGACCGCTGTTGCCAAAACGTGGGCACAGGAGTGGCGCAGGCGCTCCAGATCAGACATCTGGTGACGTTCTTCGAGGGTCTTGCGGTCTTTTTCGTCAGCCATGGGAAGCGTAGGTAAAGCAGGTGACTTCAGAAATTGCAAGCGTTGCCGACAACGGAAATGCCGCTATGATCTTGCTCCATCATGAAGCTTCCCACACTTGAGGACCGCCTTGCCGTTCGGGAAGAGCCAACGCGCTCTCCGGTGATGTTCCAGACTTGGAGCAATTTACTTTTCCTCCATTGGGAGTTCGATCCCGACGAAATTTCCGCCCGGCTTCCCGCCCCACTCTCAGTCGACCTCCATGAAGGCAAAACTTACCTGGGGCTGGTTCCCTTCTTCATGAAGAAAGTCCGCCCTCGTTTTCTGCCCTCAATGCCTCTCCTTTCCAATTTCATGGAGCTGAATGTCCGGGCCTACGTTCACGACGAGCAGGGCCGCCCGGGCGTGTGGTTTTTCTCACTCGATTGCGATCAGCCTATCGCAGTTGAAGTCGCCCGGAGGTTTTTTCACCTTCCCTACCAACACGCCCGGATGTCGCATCAGGGTTCCGAGTATCGCTGCCAGAGAAAAGGGCAGGCGGAAGCCGCCATTTACGATTACTCGATCGGAAAGAATCTCAAAACTGCGGAGCCAGGTTCATTGGAATTCTTCCTTCTCGAACGCTACCTTCTGTTCTCGGAATCGGCGAAAGGACGGATTCACTGCGGACAAGTACATCACGAGCCTTACGCTTTTTCCGAAACCAACGTTCCCGCCATGAGCACGGCTCCCCTTGAGTGGGACGGCTTCAAGGTGGAGGAAGCCCCCGTTTCCTCCCTGACGAGTCCCGGAGTCTCGGTCAAAATCTTTCCGCTGAAGACCGTGAATCCGGGGTAGAAAAAGAGCGGCGGGGTCACCCCTACCGCTCTTCACACCTACGATCCCAATCGCTATGGATTGTGCTATCTAACCTCAAGAGGCCGTTCTCGAAAGAAAAGCCTCTGTTGGCTTCTCTTTTTTACGCAAACTTTTACGCATTCTATCAAGCGCAATATTCTGTAATTGACGAATTCTTTCGCGGGTGACCCCAAATTCGCGGCCAACTTCCTCCAAAGTCATGGGTGTTTTACCATTCAAACCAAAGCGAGCTTCGATGATTTTTGACTCTCTTTCGTCCAAAACATCAAGTAAATCGTCGATTTGGTTCACCATATTCTTGTCCGAGAGGGCTTCAAACGGATCAACCGCCTGTTCATCACCGATAATTTCGGAATAATTTGAGCCATCGTCGTCCCCAACCGGGGCATCGAGCGAGGTTGGGCGCTGGGAGGCCCTTTTAAGCAGAGCCATCTTTTTGCGTGGAATCCCGGTCTCTTCACAAAGCTCTTCCTCGGTCGGTTCCCGTCCATAGGCTTCCGCGAGCATCGAGGAAATACGACGAAGCTTCGCAATTTTATCCACCATGTGGATTGGGAGGCGAATCGTTTTACTTTGGTTTGCCAAAGCACGTTTGATCGATTGCTTGATCCACCAAGACCCGTAGGTCGAAAGTTTTCCTCCTTTGGCTGGATCGAATCGCTCCACCGCCTTCATGAGCCCGATATTTCCTTCGGAAATGAGGTCCGCCAACGGCAAGCCGTAGTTCGAGTAGCCCTGGGCGATTTTGACGACCAATCGTAGATTCGCCTTTATCATCCGAGTTCTTGCCTCTTTGTCCCCTTTCCGAATCCTCGCTGCCAACTCAATTTCCTCCTTGGGAGTCAGGAGTTGGGTATTACTGATTTCGCGCATATAGAGTCGGAGACTACTGTCTGAATCATAGCGGGAAGCGGAATCTTTTGGTGTTTTTGGTGCTGTTGTCATAGTTTTGTTCCTTGGTTAAGCGATACAAAAAAAGCGTTTTGTGCATTCATCGTAATCACAATGTAAATTAATTCATTCTGCGGATATGACGTGAACTGGCTTAGTTTTATTCCGTCTATTCAGAAAAAGTTCATTTTTTCTACGAAAAAAACACCCTTCGCATGAAAACAGATGCCTTATTCCTTCCCAATTCTCTCCCAGCTTTTTAGAACGGCCCCAAACCATGATGACAAGATTGAAGCTCAAATCTGCAGCCCTCGCACTGGCAGGTCTGAGCTGCCTCCAGGTTCAGCTTGAGGCACAGCACCCCCCCATCTCCGTGGAAATTCCCGCCCTGGGAGAACGTTGCAGATTATCTCGATGCCCGTGAACTCGTGGGGCACACATCATCCCCAGCGCCTGCAACTCCCCTATTTACCCAACTCAGCAGCAAAGAGACAGGACTGAAGTTTCACAATCAGCTGGATCGAAAAAACATCAAAAACTACCTCCTGACCGGGGCAGGGCTCGCGGTCGGAGACATTGACCAAAACGACCTCCCCGATCTTTTTTTGGTGTCTCCAGGACGGACCTTACAAACTTCGCTCAGAAGACGGATGTCAATTGCCATGAACGGAATGTGCCAGCCCCATTCACATGCGCAAGACGACAATAAAAGAGCGAGGTCTTTCGACCCCGCTCTTCAAAGTTAAATTGAGTGGTTAAAACAACCTTAGAAGGACATGCTTACCTTTACTCCGCCAATTACGCCGTCCTCAATGGAGCCGACATCAGCGATCGTTCCGCCATCTCCATTAACGTAAGCAACGTATGGGGAAAGGGAAATATCATCGCTGAGAGTAACGTCAAGAGAGAGTGTCACTGCGTAATAAGCAACTCCGTTATCGGTGGCGTAGCCTCCCAGACCAGCGTCGGAGACGTATCCAATAACCAATCCGGCGTTAAGATTGGTCGTGTCATTCAGTTCATAGGATTGGGCAAGGCTTCCTTCGATAAGGACTTGCTCGTCAACCGCTCCCTCAGTTCCGAAAAACGCGGTCGCTCCAACGTCAAATCCGTATGCTTCACCTGAAATCCCAAGAGACAATTCAGAGTCATGGGCAGCACCATCTTCGTAGGTGTAAGTAGTGAAACCAGCAGCAACGGAAACATCGCCGAGGTCTTTGGAAACCGAAGCATAGACATCAGTTTCGCCCGTACCTTCGCCGGAAGGTGAGACTCCCCAGAGACCAGCAGACCAATCAAGGCCGCTGGAGGAAGAACCCGCAAAATTAAGGCCGTACTCATAAGCGTCTTCGCCCAGGTTCAAACCCCGGAATACGTAATCGCTGTTATAACCAACATGGAATTCCGACTCGATTTCAGCTTGTGCTTGGCTGAGGGAGAGACCGGATCCGATCGCAAGAATAATTAATGTTTTTTTCATGGCGAAGAGATTAGAGCAACTGGCGTGCCACATATCAACAATTAGTTCACTTTATTTTTTAGCCTTCTTTATTTCTTAGAATTCTGAAATAGGCGCTTTCAAATCGCCAAAGATAACGACATTGCCCCGACGCAAATCAGCGCCTGGAAGAAGGAGCTCGAGAGCCGCATCAGTGAGATCTTCGAGCGAAAAAACGCTAGCAACGAGACTTCGGTGAACTTCGACTGAAAGTCAGCACGACTCGAACGTAAAATCGGGCAACTCCTCATCGAGAAAGAATTTCTTGAGGGAAAGTGCAACGAGCTGTGAATCGACACGAGCGAAAAGCTCGTGATCACACCGAACCACCCCAAGCTCTCAGTTCGGCGTCAGTGCAAGCTGCTCGAGATGAATCGAAATCGTCTCAAAAAAACACCCGGCAAAATGACTCGGAGCGACACTGAACTTGTCAGCCTCATCGCCGAAATTTACATGGCAGGTCCCTTTTTTAGGCAACGCCAAT
>Ga0307999_1000136_pt1 | contig 20037 bp, 13 predicted proteins | sample Neamet1_FD_203158 | JGI IMG/M metagenome (GOLD analysis project Ga0307999, IMG submission 203158) | Marine microbial communities from water near the shore, Antarctic Ocean - #1 | ecosystem: Environmental > Aquatic > Marine > Unclassified | place: Southern Ocean | collected 2014-06-04 | reverse complement strand
CCAGAAATGGACAACATGGACGAGCCAGAAGAAGAATCAATGGCTTACGAAGCGTCAGACGAAGAAGTTGAGGAAGAGTCCGATGAAGACTTAACTCCAACAGAGCAGATGCGTGAATATGTTGAAAAAATATCAGCAACAATGGGTGACAACGGTGCAAACACTAAGTCAGCTGTAGCTGGTAAGAACGACATGGGCGGTTCTGCAAGTAACTTAGTACAAGGCAAAGACGCAGATACTAAAGGTACAACAGGCGGACTAGCTGCAAATACTTCTAAAGAAGAAAATGCAGGTAACGTTAATGTTCCTGGAGGCAAAGCATCTAAGTCATTAAAAGGTACTAAAGGCCACGGCGCTGAGAAAAAGGGCCAGGGCGACACAGCTGCTAACAAGAAACCTGTTATCGGTTAATTAAGGAATTTGGATGCAAAATTTATCTGAGGTGCTGACATTCGACCAGGCTAATATAGTCGTTGAATCTGCCAATGAAGGGAAAGACTTGTATATGAAAGGAATTTGTATACAAGGCGGAGTACGCAATGCTAACCAGCGTGTGTATCCTGTAAACGAAATTGGACGGGCTGTCAAAACTCTCAACGATCAATGTTCAGGAGGATATAGCGTTCTTGGTGAAGTTGATCATCCAGAAGGACTTAATATAAACTTAGATCGTGTAAGTCATATGATCACAGAAATGTGGATGGATGGCCCAAACGGTTATGGTAAACTAAAAATACTACCAACTCCTATGGGACTCTTAGTTAAAACAATGCTTGAAAGCAATGTTAAACTAGGCGTCTCATCTAGGGGCTCTGGTAATGTATCCGAAAGCGGTAACGGAGAAGTTTCCGACTTTGAAATTATCACTGTGGATGTTGTGGCTCAGCCATCAGCACCCGGTGCATATCCAACTCCAGTATACGAGCATTTAATGAACGCACGGGGTGGGATGAAGGCTTACGAATTAGCACAGGCAACAAAGCACGATCCAAAGGCACAAAAATATTTAAAAGAATCTCTGATTAATATAATCAGTAGACTCCAATAAAAGGAGAACATAAACATGTTGGATGCACTAAAAACACTTTTTGAAAACGATGTCGTTTCAGAGGATGTGCGCCGGGAACTTGAAGAAGCGTGGGACGCAAAGATTAAAGAAAATCGTCTTGCTGCCACAGCTGAACTCCGTGAAGAATTTGCTCAGAAGTATGAACACGATAAAACTACTATGGTAGAAGCTATCGATAGTTTAATTACTGAGCGATTATCAGAAGAGCTAACTGAATTTGCACAAGACCGCAAGCAGTTATCTAAAGCTAAAGCAAAGTATGCAGTAGCAATGCGTGAAAACGCAGGGGTACTTAAAGGCTTTGTTATGGAAGCACTTAAAAAAGAAGTGTCTGAACTACACGAAGAACAAAAGGCAATGGCTAGCAACTTTTCAAAACTTGAAGAGTTTATAGTCGACGCACTAGCCAACGAAATATCTGAGTTTTACGAAGATAAAAAAGATTTAGCTGAAACTAAGGTACGCCTTATTAAGAACGCTAAGGTACACTTGAATACGGTCAAAGAAAACTTTATTCAAAGAAGTGCAAAAGCAGTATCTACTACAGTTGATAAAGCCTTACGCGGCGAAATTCATCAACTTAAAGAAGATATTGACACTGCACGTAAAAATGATTTTGGACGTAAATTGTTTGAAGCGTTTGCAAATGAATATCAAGGAAGTTATTTAAATGAGAAATCAGAAACTTCTAAGCTATTGAAAGTTGTAAATACTAAAGACAAGCAGTTAGCCGAAGCAAAAGCATTTGCTGTTAAAGCAAAGAGAGTTGTTGAAGCACAAGAAGTTGCAAAGAAGCAATTGATTGAAACTGCAAAGCGTAAAGAAATTATGCATAGTTTGATTGCCCCATTAGGTAATCAACAGCAAGACATTATGAAAGACTTACTGGAATCAGTTCAAACTAACAGATTACAATCTCAGTTTGAGAAATATTTGCCAACAGTTATTGAAGGCGATGCACCAGAGAAAGCTAAAAAGGCTAAACTAACAGAAGGCACAGAAGTAACAGGCAATAGAGAAACAGTTCAAACTAATAACTCAGTAGACGATTCAAACGTAATTGATATCAAACGTCTAGCTGGAATTAAATAAGGAGATAATTATGTCAGAACTACTAGAAAGTCGCTGGCAGGAAACAAAAGGTGCACTTCTTGAAGGCCTATCAGGCACAAAGAAAGCAGTTATGGCAAGTACGCTCGAGAATACTCGTAAGTACTTGGCAGAAACAGCAGGCACTGGTGCAACTTCCGCCGGTAATATCGCAACTCTTAATAGAGTTATTCTTCCAGTCATCAGACGTGTGATGCCAACCGTTATAGCTAACGAATTGGTAGGCGTACAACCTATGACAGGTCCTGTGGGTCAGATCCACACACTTCGCGTTCGTTATGCTGAAAGCAACGACAACGCAACAGCAGGTGAAGAGGCTCTTAGCCCATTCAAAATTGCTACTGCATATTCCGGTACTGGTACTGATCCAGCTGGTGTTGCTGATGCAACTGCTACTAAGGAAGGTCTAGCTGGACGTAAAATGTCTATCCAGATCATGAAACAAACTGTTGAAGCAAAGTCACGTAAGCTATCCGCTCGCTGGACTTTCGAAGCAGCACAAGACGCACAATCAATGCACGGTATTGATGTTGAAGCAGAGATTATGGCTGCATTAGCACAAGAAATTACCGCTGAAATCGATCAAGAAGTTCTAAACAGCCTACAGACATTGTCTGGTACAGCTGCACAAACTTATGACCAGTCAGCAGTATCCGGTACAGCTACTTTCGTTGGTGACGAGCATGCAGCACTTGCAGTTCAAATCAACAGAGTATCAAACTTGATTGCACAGCGTACACGTAGAGGCGCAGGTAACTGGGCAGTTGTTAGTCCTTTTGCACTAACAATCCTACAAAGTGCTACAACTTCGGCATTTGCACGTACTACTGAAGGTACTTTTGAAGCACCAACTAACACTAAGATGGTTGGAACTTTAAACAGTGCTATGAAGATTTATGTTAACACATATGCTGCAGATAATGCTGCTGTACTTGTTGGCTATAAAGGTACTAGCGAGTCGGATGCAGCTGCATTCTATTGCCCATACATTCCATTGATGAGCAGTGGTGTAGTGTTAGATCCAACTTCATTCGAGCCAGTCGTATCATTTATGACACGTTATGGTTACGTTGAATTGTCTAACTCAGCATCTTCACTTGGTAACGCAGCAGATTACTTAGGTAATGTTGCAATTACTAGTGCTAACGTTAGCTTTAGCTAAAGTATAGTATTACTAACTAAAATAGGCCCTTCATTGGGCCTATTTTTTTGACTAAATATTGTTAGACGTTCATCCTTTAAGGACGGAAGTAACTGTAACTTATGTGAAGGAACGCACTTAACCTTTAACCAGGAGAAGTGTTATGCACGAGTTCACATTGAGGGAATACCTTCGTTTAATCAAAGAGTATAAACGTCAACAAGCAATTAAAATTTTATTAAAAAATATGCACACAAAGCGTTGATATAATGATTATCATACTATAATTGTTTCTAATAACAGATTGATAAATACAATGTCAAGGACTTATGCGGTTTACCCGCCGCGTATTACTTAGAACGTAACATATTAGGAGAAAAAAAATGGGAAGACCAATTAATAAAAAACACATCGGAGACGGTGCTGGAAAGATTCAAGTAACAGCAGTAAGATTTGCTGCCGGCGCAGAAGTAGCAGCCGCAACAGAATCACATATCAAGTCACAACGATCAACTACCAAGTTTAACGTTACTGACGGTACTAAAACTGAAGTGTGTACACTAGTTAATAAAACGCCTGGAACTTTAGCTGCAAGCGAATTTTGTATTAACGTTGCAGACAGTGCAGGTGTTACTAAGCAGATTACTAAACTTCGCAATAGATCAATGCAAATTGAAGGTACTTCAAATGCTAAGTGGGCTAGAACAGCCGCAGGTTTATCAGCAGCAGTTGAAAAACCAATCACAGGTGCAACAGCAGCTAATCCAGTTGTTATTACATCTAACGGTCACGCTCTTGCAAACGGAACTAAGGTTACGATTCGTGGAGTAGTTGGCATGGTAGAGCTTAACATTGAAACTGCATACACAGTAGCAGGTACTGCAACAAATACTTTCCAATTAGCAGGTATTAACGGCGGCGCATTTACTGGATATACATCAGGTGGTGTAGTAACAGTAGCAGCAACAGAAACTGGCGGCATTGTAGTTGACGCACAAGCAGGTTAACATAAGCTATAAATGTTGTGGGGGCAAGTTCCCCACAACAATTTAAGGAAATTATAAATGTCAAAGTTTTTAAGAGTAGGTAACGGTGATTACAAAGTTTCGGTAAGGAATGGTGGGTCAATTATACTTGACGCAACAGGCGGATCTGGTGACTTATCTGGAAAAGTCGTAGTTACAGGTGACCTAGAATTAAAAGGTGACACTCAAACAATTAATTCAACTATAGTAACTATTGCTGATAATATAATTGTACTTTCTAAAGATAACATTGCTGCAGGACTTCCTGCATCGTTAAATTATAGAAGTGGAATAGAAATTGAAAGAGGGTCAGTTCCTAATGCATTTATGGTATATGACGAACAACTAGCTTGGACACTTGGAGGAACATCCGGAACAGGTACTTGGACTTTTGAACAAGGTACAAATACAGTACCTATTAAAGCAACTGGTATGTTTTCTGATGCTAATTTATATTTAAATCCAGGTACTGGTGTTTTATCAGTAACAAATACAACTAATTACGAACAAAGAGTTTTTACATATTCCGGCGGTGTTGTAGTAGATAGCGGCAGTGGTGTCACTATTGAAGATGACATTATTCCGAACACAAAATCAGTAGTAGATTACGTAACTTATGCATTATCAACAGGAAGTGTTCCTGCAAGATTACAAGAGTCTGATACAGCAATTGAAGCACATGACTTTAGTATAACCGGTAGTGATAGTAAATTACAATTTGATATTAATGGTACTACACGAGCTGAGTTATTTGCAGATAGACTTGAAATGTTTGATGTAATGATACAAAATAATGAGATTACAACTACAACAAGTAATGCAGACTTAGTATTAGGAGCTCCTGGATCAGGATCCGTAAAAATAAAAGATCATTTAGAAATGACAGAGACTGCTGGAGAAAATGATGCAGCTACAGATCCTGCAAAACCAACCGAAGGCTTTAAACTTTACTCTAAAACACAATCAACAGGCGGCAGTGGCTTGTTTTTCATTAACAAAAGTAATAACAGAGATGAATTGGTAAGTAAAAACAGAGCACTAGTTTATAGCATGGTATTCTAAAAGGAAACAATAATGGCAATCGCAACACAACAATTAACAACAACGCAACTAGATGCAATTACTGTACCGGCATCTAAGCAATATGCAATTACAAACGTATTAGTATGTAATACTTATAGCCCAACAGGCGGTAGTGCAGCATCAAGAGGAGCTAATTTTACAATGCATTTAATTCCTTCAGGAAGTGCTTTAAGTAATAGCATAACTTGTGTTGTTAAAGAACTAGTATTACCTGCAGGTGAAACTTTTACTTTTGATTCAGAAAGAATTATTTTAGAAGCAGGTGATAAACTTAGCTTTACAGCAACACCAGACACTGGTTCAGGCAATACAGACTTATCTTGTACTGTAAGTTATATGGAAGTGTAACATGCGTTTATTAAAAGGACAAAATACTAACTCACGTAACATATACGGTAGGGGTTTACAAGTTGATACATTAGATCAGTTAATTGCTGATAGTACTAACTCAATGCGTATACCTTACGGTACAACAGGGCAACGTCCAACAACTCCTGCTAACGGACAAATAAGATATAATTCTACTTTAAACAAAGTTGAAGCGTATGAAAATTCAGCATGGAGAACAGTAAGATATGCAGAGCCTATACCGTCTGGCATTACTCAACAAACTCTCGGAAACGGTGATGGAAGTGCGGTAGTATTTGGCCCAATGGCTTCTGGAGATACAAATTACCCAGCGCCGGCAGCAGCACAAAATGTTTTAGTTCTTGTTGAAAACGTATTTCAGTTAGCAACAACAAACTACACACTAGCACAAAATCCAGCTGCGGCAGTAGGCAGTGGCGGAACAGTAACAGCAGGATCATTCTCAATTGGTTTGCAATATAAAATTATTACAGCAGGTGACACAAACTTTACTCTAATTGGTGCCGCTAACAGTAGTGTTGATACTGTATTTACAGCAACAGGTGTAGGAACGGGTACCGGAACCGCACGTCAAACTGGATACTATCTTGTGTTTACTTCAGCACCAGATGCAGGTAAACCAGTAACAGCCTTACATAACTTCGACAAGTAAACCTATAAATACTGTATAGGAGATACAGTATATGAGTTTAGGTAGAATTTCAGGTCAATTATTACAAGCAAATTTAACACGCAACGGTGTTGATTTAGACTTTCGTAACAATGCGGCCGACACACCTCTTTTATTCTTTGATGTAAGTACAAATAGACTAGGTATTAATAAAGATGCCCCTGCTAGTGATTTAGATATTATTGGCAACACTATGCGAACAAGCGACTTACGGGTTACATCTACTACATCACAACTTGCAAATTATACACTTAACGGGTCAAACTTAAATGTATCAACCGGTAACATTAACTTTAATGCAGTTGAAGCTATTGTTGCATCGACAATAGAAACAGATAATATAAGAATTACAGATAATATAATATCAACGTTTAATAGTAATGCAAGTTTTGATTTAACACCAAACGGCACTGGAATAGTTGATGTATTATCTGATATGAAAATATTTGGTAATTTAGACACTCCTTCAACTATAACTATGGGCGGAAGTATTACTATCGGTAATGATGCTTCGGATACTATTGACTTTAATACTGATATGGTTAGTGACTTAATTCCTGATGTTAACAATGTTTCTAACCTAGGAAGCAGTAGTAATTACTGGGACAACATACACTCATTTAGATTAAACAGTGCATCATTAGAAGTGCCTAACATAAAAATTGACACTAATGTTATAACAACACAAATATCTAATTCTAACTTAGATCTTCTTGGAAACTCTTCAGGTATTGTAAAATTAGAAAATTTAAGGCTTTCAACTAATACTATTACAAGTACTACAAATTTAGAACTATCTGCAAACATGACATTAGCAGACACAACAGCAGCAATGGCACTACCAGTTGGCTCAACTGGTCAAAGAACTAATATTAATTCAGGAATACGGTTTAACTCTGACACTTCAAAATTTGAAGGATACTTTGGTGGTAATACTATCTTTGGCGGAGTATACTCAGATAATGCGTTAACTAATGTTGTTGCTCATCCTACTAATGATACTATAGGATTGACTGTAAATAATGCCAGTGTAGGAACTGTTGCATCTACAGGAATAACATTAAACGCATTGCAAGTAGATAACATTAATATTAACGGTAGTCTTATTAGTACAACAACAGATACTAATTTAGTATTTGCACCTGCTGGAACATCAGAAAATAAGTCAGTAAAAATTGATAACATATACATAGGCGAAACTGTTGGAACACAACAAATTAAAAGTTTCGATAATATAATAAATTTTAATGTTACTGGATATGGTGCAAATAAATTTCCTGGAAGTTATGCTGTTACAATTCCGTCAGGAAACACTGCACAACGTCCTGGCTCTCCTGTATTAGGAGATACTCGGTGGAACACTGAAACAGATCTTATGGAAACATATAACGGTAGCAACTATATAAGTGCTGCTGGTTCTGGAAGTGTTATTAGTTGAGCAGACTATGATGATATTTTGCTTCAATATACAATACTACTTGGATAATTATATTCAAAAACGATAAATATTAATAATAAAGCATGACTGATGTTTTATAAACAAACTGTGGTTAACCAGCAAAGAACCGTAAAAGCGGATGAAAGATTGGCTAGAGGGACAGGATCCCCGTATTGAGGAAAAAAGATGGCTGTTGGTCGCATATCCGGTCCGCTTTTAAAGTCAAATCTAACCCGAGGAGGGATTGATTTAGCTTTTGAAACGAACCTATTATATCTAGATGTTAACAACTCACGTCTTGGCGTTAAAACAAGTTCACCTCAATATGAGTTAGATGTAAACGGAACAACAAAAACAACAGATTTAGTTGCAACCACTGCAACGATTGCTGACATATCTTTTGCTAACAACACTATTAGTACTTCGGGCAACTACCTAAACTTAGGTACACTTGACGATGTAGTATATCAAAACAAATTAAGAATTGATTCAATTGACATTGAAGGCAATACAATTACAACAAACGATTCTAATGCAAACTTAGAATTTAGACCAAACGGCACTGGTGCTGTTAATGTACATTCAAATTTAAATGTTGACGGAAGTGTACATGTAACTGGTAACATTACAGCAGACGGTAATATTACACTAGGTGACGCAGATACAGACTCAATTACAATTAATGCAGAAATTGCAAGTGATTTAGTTCCTGACGTAACTACTACTTACAATTTAGGCACAGTAGCAAAGAGATGGAATAACTCTTGGATTAATGATGTAACTTCTACAGAAGCTAATATAGGCGATGTGCAAATAAGAGATAACTTTATAACATCAACTGTATCAAATGCAAATTTAGAATTAAGAGCAAGCGGAACTGGATCAATAGTAATTGACGACATTAGTATTAATAGTAATACAATTTCTAGTGCAAGTGCTTTAAATTTAACTCCGGGTACTGGGCTAAATGTAATAATAAATTCAACAGGTGCGTTGCAACTTCCAAAAGGAACATCAGCGCAACGCCCAACACCAGCAACAGGATATACTAGATATAATACTGAGTTAAATACGTTTGAAGGGTATGACGGATCAAACTGGACAGTACTTAATGGTGTACAGGATTTAGACGGTAATACAAAAATTACAGCAGAAGTAACACCAGGCGCAAATGATAATATTATACGATTTAATATTGCCGGCACTACTGTAGTAGATATTAATAGTACAAGATTAAATGCTCCAAGAGTTACAGTTGATAATATTACAATAGACGGTAACACTATTAGTTCAGCAACAAATACAAATGTAGAAATTGTACCAGGTGGAACTGGTAAAACGTTATTTAATAATACTATTAGTATTAAAGGCAATACTATAACTAACGAAGTTGCAAACAGTATTACACAATTTAATACAACAGGTACTGGCTATGTAAAGTTTTCTGGAACTAGTGGATTAGTTATTCCAAACGGATCTTCAGCCCAGAGGCCACCGTTTGTAAATAGTGAAACAGGAATGATGCGTCTTAATACAGCAGAACAACGTGTTGAAATATTTGACGGATCGAGTTGGGTATCAGTTGCAGGCTCTGCTTCGGGTATAACCACAGCAGATGCAGAATCAATTGCACTAGAATTAGTGTTAAGTTTAGGATAGAATACGATGGCAACATTTTTTAGAAGTAAAGTATTAAAAGACATAGGTGTATTACAAGTACCAGGGATAACAACTGATGCGTCGACTCGTTCAACAATTATTGGAATTAGTATGACGAATCTTACGCAATCTAATATCTTTGTTAGTGTGTTAATACATGATGATACAAGTGTTGATGGGTTTTATTTAAAAGATGTTATGATACCACCAAACTCAAGTTTAAAGCCTTTAGGGCCAGCAGAAAAAATAATATTAGCACCAACTAACGTTATTTCGTTTAAGTCAAGCGAAACTGATAGTATGGATGTTATACTCAGTTATGTAGATATTGTATAAGGAATAGTTATGGGAAATTATATAGGAACAAGTCAAGATCATATTAATGCATCAGTTCAAAATAGATTTTTTTACGGATTAAGAAGAACTGACGAAGGAGAATTGTTTATTGGTAAAGTTGATCAATTAAAAAATGAAGACTCCTTGACATTAAATAATCCTGGAGATCCTACAGCAAATTATCCAGACTTTACTGAAGGACAAGATTTTTTTGAAGGCAGAGATGTTAATAAAGGATTGATATACGAAAACTTAAATTACGAACAGTTCCGTTGGGACGATCGTAATATTGATTATTATATTAATTCAGAAGGTGAACTAGTGGCAAGAGTAGGACAAAATCATACTTACGATGACGGATCATCGTCGGACGGAATAGGATAATATAATGGCAGATTTTAGAATTGATAGAATTAGATTCCGTTGGAAAAATATTTGGACAACGGCAACAATATACATAAAAGATGACTTTATTATCTATCAAGGTAAAGCATATGTTTGTTTAATAGGACATACTTCAGACTCGAGTTTTTACACTGACTTAAATGCAGCTTCACCTATATGGACATTGATGCAAGATGGTTACGAGTGGAAAAATCAATGGTTGCCAAGTACATACTATGATGTAGGAAATATTGTTAAATTTAATGCATATGTTTATAGATGTTTAACACCACACACTTCAGCATCAACAACACTATTAGGATTAACTGAAGATAATTCTTATTGGGAAATTGTAGCAAAAGTTACTAACTGGTTACATAACTGGACTGTTAGTACAGACTACAACTTAGGTGATGTAGTAAGATATAATGGATATGTGTATGTAGTAAACACTAAACATACTTCATCGGCTACACTAGCACTAGGTTTAGAAGCAGATCAATCTTATTGGTCACAAGTAACAAAATCAGATCATTGGAGCGGTGATTGGACAGTATCAACTAGGTATAAAGTATCAGACGTAGTAAAATACGGCGGCATACTTTATAGAGCTAATACTGGTCATACTAGTTCTGCAGACTACTTAAACAGTCAATACAGTTTCTGGGATATTGTAAATTCTGGAATTGAATATAAAGGTGAATGGACAGTATCAAATAGATACAAATTAAACGATGTTATCAAATACGGAGCAAGTCTTTGGAAATGTAAAACTGAACATACTTCTAATGCAACACTATTTACATATGACCAAACTAGTGATGCAGCTACGAATAAATGGAATATATGGTTACCTGGTTTAGAATTTGAAACAGTTTGGAATCAAAATACACAATATGCTCAAGGTGATATAGTACTGTATGGAGGGTATGCATATACTGCGTTAACTAATCATCAAGGCTCTGTTCCAAGTTTTAACGGAATAATACAAGACACAGGTAACTGGGAACTATTAAAAGCTGGTTATAAACATATGGGAGACTGGGGCGAAGATAGCACAGGATTTGATTATAATACCGGTGATGTTGTTCGCTTAAACGGTTTCTTATACATATGTGTAACTGATTCACATAACGGTGAATCACCCGACGGATCAGCTAAATGGCAAATATTAGTTACTGGCAGACATCATAGAGGCGAATGGAACGATAATACACAATATGAAAAAATGGATGTTGTGTTATTTGCCGGTACTGCATATTTGGCTGTAAAACAACATTTATCAACAGCGTCAGCATCAAGACCAGATTTAGATATACCTTATGAGCAAGAGCAATTTTGGACTGTATTAATTCAAGGTGAAGCTACTAACGTACTAACAGAGGTAGGAGATTTAAGAACTACTAACTCTGAAGAAGACAGTTCGATGGCAGATGAAAGATTAGCTATTGGGCAAGCTGGGCAAGTTCTTAAAGCAAATAATCCTTTCGACTCAACAAAAGTAACAGGAATATTACCATCTTGGGGTGACTTTGGTGCTGTACCAAAAGTATATTATGTATCAATTTCAAACGGATTAGATGTTGCTACAAACGGCACTTCTGAAGGTGCACCATTTAAAACAATAAAATATGCATGTGATTATATTCAAGCAAGTTTAGCAGCAAGAGCTCCGGCAACTGTGTTTGTTAAAACAGGCGTATACGAAGAAATTCTTCCAATTAGTATTCCAGCAGATGTTTCATTAGTTGGCGACGAATTAAGATCAACGTCAGTATTTCCAAAAGCAGGTTATGAAACTAGTAACATGTTCTATATGAGAAACGGCTCAGGACTTAGAAATTTGTCGTTAAACGGTCTTAGCGGCACGTTAGGAGCAATTAATGCAAACGGCACACGTCGACCAACTGCTGGAGCATTTGTAAGTTTAGATCCAGGCACAGGACCATCTGATGCAAGCGTACATATTATAACTAAATCACCATATGTACAAAACGTATCAACATTTGGTACAGGATGTGTTGGATTAAAAGTTGACGGATCGTTACATAGTGCAGGATATAAATCTGTAGTAGCTAACGACTTTACGCAAGTGTTAACAGATGGTATCGGTTATTGGGCAAGATTTAACGGAGTGTCTGAACTAGTATCAGTGTTTACGTATTACTGTCATGTTGGATATCTAGCAGAAAATGGCGGACGACTGAGAGCAACTAACGGTAATAACTCCTATGGAGACTTTGGCTCAGTTGCTGAAGGAGTCAATCCTAGTGAAACAGCAAAAACAGGAACAGTAACTAACCAATCTACAGAAGCAACAATAAAAGTGGTAGAAACTAATGGTGCAAACCTACTAGCGTTTGCTTACTCAAATGCAGGAACAAATTATACTGGTACACCTAGTATTACATTAGCAGGATCAGGCTATGGATCTAGTGTTGCATACGAAGAAATTAGAAAAAACGCACTATCGGAAATAAGAATAACAGACCCTGGGGATTCAAGCGTAGCTGGCGGACTTAATTATACCTACATTGTAAATAATTCTCAAGCTGGCAATGCCACAACTATTCAGTTATCAGCAGCTGATGTTACAGGAACATCTGCAGCATATGTAGGACACCGAATTGTTATACTATCAGGAGCTGGAACTGGCCAATATGGTCTAATTAGTTCTTATAATAATGTAACTAAGGACGCAACTATTGAACGAGAAACTGACGGAGCCGCAGGTTGGGAACATTTGTATCCTGGTTATCCTATTGTATCCACATTAAATACATCAACAAAATATGCAATTGAACCAAGGGTAGTAGTACCTGAACCAGGATTTGCATCAAGTGTAAAAACAGCACCGCATGTAATAGATACAATAACAGCAACAGGAAATACTTTCGTAGCAGCAACAGATAATGCAATATCATACTCAAATAACGCTGGATCAACATGGAACTCATCAACAGGTGATGTGACAGGAAATTGGGAGTATTTAAAAGCATACCCGGGTACAAGTTATGTAATGGCATTTCAATCATCTATCTCAACAACAGCAGGAAAATCAACTGACAACGGACAATCTTGGACTACTGTTACGTTATCAAACCCAGCTGGTACAACTTGGCTCGACGTTGCTTATAAATCTGATAAGTGGATTGCAATATCAAGCGGAAGTGCTACAGATACTTCTATTAGTACAAACAGCGGATCAACTTGGATCGCCGGAACAACCTTAAGTGGCGAACACACAGGTATTGCATACGGAAATGGTATATTTGTAGCTATATCATCTGGCAATAGTTTTTCAACAACTACTGACGGAACAACGTGGTCAACTAGAACAGTACCAGTAACATCAAATTGGAGTGATATTAAATATGCTAACGGAAGATTTGTTGCTGTAGGAACAAGTGATGCAGCAATTATGTATAGCTTCGACGGGATTACATGGTATGAAGCATATATTGATATTACAAATTTACAAGATAGTAGTACCGGAACTTGGAATAAAGTTGCATACTCGAGTGGAGTATGGATGGTTATTAACTCAACTGATAATACTATTATTACATCACAATGTGGTAGCATTTGGTCTTCATTATTAGATGACAGTACAACAAAGGCGTTTGCTACTACAGGGCAGTATAAAGTTATTGCAGGAGGCGAAACAACTTCCGGAATGCCAGTATGGGTAGGTTCAAAAGGAACAGCTGATTCATGTAGTGTAGACTACGGCGCTAAGGCGTTTGCGAGGGCAGTTGTTACTAGTTCAAGAATTTTAGGATTTAATATCTACGATCCAGGTAGTTCTTTAACATCAGCGCCAACTATAACAATTTATGATTATGCTAATACAGTCGACGTAACGTATACTGCAAGAATTAGTACTACCGGAGTTTTAGGACAGCCGGTATTTAATAATAGAGGATTAGATTGGAACACAGTATCGGCAACTATAACAGGATCAGGCTATGCAGATACTTTTCAAACAGGAACATCATTAGTATTAACTGGTGTGACATCAGTACCATCACCGGGTGAAAACTTAATCATTACAGGAATCAATGACGTTATATATAAAGTAGTAAGCGTTGATTCGCAATCAGGATCAGGTCCATACGGATTAACATTGAAAATTAGTCCATCAATTGGAAAAGCAGAGTCACCAGAACATGCAACTGCTATTGAATTAAGAGAAAATTATAGTCAAATAAGATTAACGGGACACGACTTCTTAGATATTGGTACAGGAGACTTTAGTGAAACAAACTATCCAATACTATATACAGAAGGGTACAACTTTGCATCAGGAGCAGAACCTAAACAATTTAATGAAGTACGAGAAAAGGGAGGCGGCAGAGTATTTTATACAGCTACTGACCAAGACGGTAACTTTAGAGTTGGAGAGCAATTCTTAGTTGAGCAATCAACTGGAATTATAACACTAAACTCGTCATTGTTTAATTTCTCAGGATTAGAGAGCTTAACACTAGGTGGTATCACAATTGGTGGTACGGCTGTTGTTATTACTGAATTTTCTAAAGAACAAACATTTATTGCAAACTCAAACAGTATAGTGCCAACACAAAAAGCAATTGGTGCTTACATATCATCAAGAGTAAGCGGCGGCGGATCTGAAGCAAGCACTAACGCTCTTAATGCAGGACAACTAAGGATTTCTACAAATGAGATTACAACTGCTGGCGGAACACATATTCAAATGCCGCAGAAGATGACTATAAAAGGTGGAGCAGACGGACACTATTTAGCGAGTATGTTCTATGGTTCTTAAACAAACATTGCTAAATGGCATAAATATAAAAAACGGATACGGAGTAGCAAATGGCTGAATTTAAATTAGGACGAATTAGGTTTATATGGAAAGGTGATTGGACCACTGCAACTGTATACTATAAAGACGATATTGTTAGGAATGGCGGTAATACATTTATATGTATTAAAGGTCATACTGCACCTGCATTATTTACAACCGACGAATCAACACAATGGAATAAAATCTCCGACGGTCAGGATTGGCAGGGCGATTGGGTTTATAGCACTTATTATAAAGTTAATGACATTGTTGCATACGGCGGCTACTTATATATTGCAAATACTGGACACACAGCAGCCGCTTCAGATGCGTTAGGCCTAGAAGCAGACCAAGCTAAGTGGGATACATTTGCTGAAGGATTTAATTATAAAACAGATTGGGCAATTAATACTAGATACAAAATTAACGATCTTGCTAAGTACGGCGGAACTGTATATACTTGTATTACCGGACATACGTCAGCAGCAACTACTGCATTAGGTCTTGAACAAGACCAATCCAAGTGGCAAATATTTTCAGAAGGTTTTAACTGGAAAAGTAGTTGGTCAGCAGCTTATCGCTACAGAGTAAACGATATTGTAAAATATGGTGGCATTGTGTATGTTTGTATTACAGGTCACACCTCAAACGCTTCTGCAGCAAGTGGATTAGAAGCAGACCAATCCAAGTGGCAGTTTTCAAATAAAGGTATAGAATACTTAGGCAACTGGACTTCAGCGGTTAGATATAAAGTAAATGACATTGTTAAACATGGTGGCGGAATTTGGATTTGTGTAACACACCATACTAGCCAAACATACCTTACAGACGACGAATCAAAATGGAACCAATTTGTAGAAGGTTTAGAATTTGAAGATAGCTGGAGCGGAACAGTTCGCTATCAATCAGGTGACTTTATTACATACGGCGGTTATTCATATGTAGCTGTTACTAATAACTTAGGAGCAAGGCCAACATCAAGTCCAGCAGATTGGGACTTGTTTACAGCAGGATTCCGCTTTATTGGCGACTGGGGAGATGATAGTTCTAACTACGAATACTTTACAGGTGATGTTGTTAGATTAGGCGGATACACTTATTTGTGTATTAAAGATAGTTCAGGACATCGGCCACCTAATGCAACTTACTGGCAAAAGCTAAACAGTGGTGTTGCTTGGAAAAATGCTTATGCTAACTCTACATTATATGATGCAGGAGATTCAATTAGACAAGGGACAAGCAGTTATATATGTATACTAGCACACACATCAAACACAGGAGTTAATGATCCTGCTAATGATAGTGGAGGCACATACTGGAACCAACTAGCAGGTGGACCTGAAACTGACGTATTAACTACACAAGGTGATTTACTGTATTATAGTGGGTCTGGCCCAGGTAGATTAGCAGTAGGAAAAGCAGGACAAGTACTTACTGTAAACGCAGGAGGAACTGCTCCTGAGTGGACATACCTTGGAAAAATTAATAATATCTTCTATGTAGACGGAAGTGGAGGCCAAGATCTTCCAGCATCAAATTATGGTGTAACATTAGCAAGACCTTGGAAAACACTAAGATATGCAACAGAACAAGTAGAACATGGTGCGTTAAGAGAAAATGCAGGACACTTGTTAAAAAGAAATAGAAACTTTATTGCAGAAGAAGGATTGCAATGGGTTAGATATAATGTAGCAAACCCAACAGGAATTTGGGTAGGTTATACATGTGACGACGAAGCAAAGTGTCGCAGAGATATTGGATACATAACTGATGCAATAATATGGGATGTTACTCACGGAGGGAATAAGCGTTCAAGAGATGCAACAATGACATTCTTCCAAGCTAACGGAAATCTTCTTGCATCAATTGCGGACGAAGTTGCTCAAACAAATGCAGCAATTACCTTTGCAAGAGATCTTATGATTAACAGTATTTTAGCTAATAGTGCGCCGGCTACAAACTATCAATCATCGATGAGTTTTACACCAGCACATTCACAGGTTATTGATGCAAACTATACAGCAGAAACAGATACAAGTGCATTAATTACTTCAAACATAAAAATTACTACAGATGCACTTACAGCTGGAGTGAATACTAATGTTCCTAAAGAGGCAATAGCAAATAATACAATATTTACTAAAACTGGACAATTTAACGAAGTACTTCCAATTATTGTTCCTAGAGAAACTGCAATTATTGGTGATGAATTACGAAGCACTAAGATTGTTGCAGCTGGGTCGTTAACAGCAGCCGCTGATACTCCAAAGAGTCTAGCTGCAATTGTTAGACTTAAAGCATTAATTAGTAACATTTGTACTAACACAGCAGTTACAAAAACATCAGGTAATGCACAAAATCAAGTAACATCAAAAGTAGCAGGTTCAGGTGCAGCAGGTACTGCTGCTAATGGATTGCTTCAGCAATTAAATGATTACATTGACTATCGTGTTAACGGAGTATCAGGTGACTCTACAGTTCCAGTAACAACAGGAACAAATACTCCTAATTATGATACAGGATATCTTTTTGCACAAGAATGTATTGAAGCTAACAGAACATTCCTTAAAGCAGAAACAATTGCATTTATTAACGCAACATATCCAAGTTATACTTACAGCGAAGCAGCATGTAATAGAGATGTTGATAGATACTTAGATGCTATTATATATGACATAAAGTATACTGGAAACTATAGAACCTTATTAGCAGCACGTTATTACAGTAATTCAGTTAGTGGAAGTGCTACAGAAGATATGTTCTACATGAGAAACGGAACTGGATTACGAAACTGTAGTATTAGTGGTCTTGCAGGAGCATTAGGTAGTGCTAATGCATACGGCACTAAACGACCAACAGCAGGTGCGTTTGTAAGTTTAGATCCAGGATTTGGAGTAAGTGATACAAGAGCGCACATTGTAACTAAATCACCATACGTACAAAACGTATCAACATTTGGAACATCATGTATTGGATTAAAAGTTGACGGAGACTTGCATAACGCAGGATATGATTCAATTGTTGCCAACGACTTTACACAAATTTTAAGTGATGGTATTGGTGCATGGGTTACTAACTTAGGTAGAGCAGAACTTGTTTCGGTGTTTACTTATTATAATCATATAGGATATCTAGCAGAGAACGGTGGTAAGATTCGTGCTACTAACGGTAACAACTCCTATGGAGACTTTGGTTCAGTTGCTGAAGGACAAGACGCAACTGAAGTAGCTGTTACTGGAACTGTTGATAATAGATCAACTGAAGCAACAGTTTCTAAGGTATTAACTGATGGCAATAATATTTTAACATTAGAATATTCAAATGCTGGAGTTGGATACACAGCAGCTGGTACAACTATAACACCAACAGGTGAAGGATATGGTGCGGCAGTAAACGCAACAGTTGTAGCAACAACTGGTGGTGTATATGAAGTTAGATTAACAGATCCAGCTAGTAACTTAGGTGGAGCAGGTTATAAGAACGCTGCAGGTGTAGCACAGTCAGGAAATACTACACAAATAGTAATTTCAAATACAGATGTTGGTATTAATACTACTTACATTGGAATGAGTATCTTCCTTGTAGCAGGTGTCGGAGCGGGTCAATACGGTTATATTGATACATATAATTCAGGAACTAAAACAGCAACAATTAAAAAGCATAGTGATGCTAGTGCCGGATGGGATCATGTTACTGGAATATCTCCAGTAGCTGTATTAAACGATACTACAAATTATGAAATTGAACCTCGTGTAACATTTAGTGGAGGCGGTGTTAGTGCATACGCTGATATTGCAAAAGGTCGTGTTAAGGTTGCAGACGGAAAAATAACCGAAGTTAGACTTTGGGATTCGGGTACGGGATATAGCTCAGCTGCAACATTCACTCTAACAGATCCAAACAATACTACTGATGTACCTCACATAGTTAGATACGGCGACGGCGTATTAAGACAACCTACATGGACTAATAGAGGAACAAACATGACTACGGCAGCAGCAACCGTAGTAGGTGACGGTTATGCCGATAGATATCAACCAGGTTCTTTTGTAAGAATTAAAGGATTGCCTTCATCCCCACAAGCTGGAGCAAATATTGCATTTGCTGGAATTTCAGGAACATGGTACAAACTAGTTGCAGTTACGGCATATACAGGATCAGGACCTTATTCTGGATTATTCCAAGTTAGCCCAGCAATTAGTGTAACAGACGCACCGGAACACGGTGAAGCAACAACAGCAACAATTAGATATAGTCAGGTTCGATTAACAGGACACGATTTCTTAGATATTGCTACTGGTGATTTTGCTGACACAAACTATCCAGGTGTTCCTGGAACAGCACCTAATCAAACAAAAGAAACAAACGACTTTGGTGGCGGAAGAGTATTTTATACTTCAACTGACCAGGACGGAAACTTTAGAGTTGGATCTTTGTTTAGTATTGAACAGTCAACAGGTATTGCAACATTAAATGCTGATGCGTTTAATATATCAGGGCTAAATCAATTACAATTAGGCGCAGTTGCTTTAGGCGGATCAGGCGCAACTATTACCGAATTCTCTACAGACGGAACCTTTACATCAAACAGTGATAATATTGTTCCAACACAAAAAGCTATTAAGACTTATATTACTAGTCAAATTGGTGGAGGAGCCGGTGCACTTAATGTAAACAGTATAACAGCAGGAGTGGTTCAAATTAGTGGTTCAACAATTACTACAACTACTAATGTTGCAATAAATACACTACAGAAAGTAAACTTTACTAAAGGTGTTGACGGCCATCCGTTAGCAATGAATTACTACTTAAATCAATAGATATGGAGAAATAAAATGGCAAGTGGAAGATTAGGAGCAAGTGATGTTGGAGCGGGAGCATATACAACTGTATATACTTGTCCAGCGGCAACGTTTTCAGTTGTAAGTATTAACTTTTTAAAT
>Ga0307999_1000133_pt1 | contig 20200 bp, 23 predicted proteins | sample Neamet1_FD_203158 | JGI IMG/M metagenome (GOLD analysis project Ga0307999, IMG submission 203158) | Marine microbial communities from water near the shore, Antarctic Ocean - #1 | ecosystem: Environmental > Aquatic > Marine > Unclassified | place: Southern Ocean | collected 2014-06-04 | reverse complement strand
CGGCCTCATTTTTTTAGGTGCGTTATGGCAACTTCTCAAACTATTATTGATCAAGCCACAAGCCTTCTGCGTGTAAGAACTTCAGGCGTTACTTTTAGCACTGATGATTCAAACAAAAATGCAGATGTTTTTATCGCATTGAAAAACCTTATTAACGAATACGGCGAGGATGGTTTGTTAAACATTCCCGCTCCAGCAGCACTTGGTAGCACGTTGGATATTCCTGACGGCGCTGTGCGCGGCATGGCTTACAATTTAGCGGTAGAGGTATCGGCAGAGTTTGGAATTGATCCTGCGCCAGTTGTCTTTGAAATAGCAAAAGAAACAAAAAACAGGATGGAGAGCGAAATCACGCTAGACATATCTGTTAACTCGTCTGATTTATCGTGGACACATTCTCGCTATCAAATTGACACTGACATCATATGAGGGTCTTAGCTCCGCTTGAATCAAGCTATCAAAGCACTCGCCTCGACGCTAATCGCCAGCAGACGTTAAACCTGTTTCCAAACACCCTGCGCGGGTACAGGCAGTTTCCAGGCCATGTTACCTTTGCATCCTTTCAGGCAACTGGTGAACCTCTTGTAGATTCAAATGCTTCAGCCATTACTGATTCACAAGGAGCGGCAGTAGAGGTGTCAGTGACCCCAGGGGGAGCAGACAGGGGAATGATAGCCAACGGGCCAAATGGTCTGTTGTATCAGGTAACGGGTTCGGCGCTGTATTCAATTGACTCAAGTGGGGCTGCAACCTTCTTAGGTGATATAAGCAACTCTCCCACGCCTGTTGTGATGGCAACTGATGCCAATCAGTTAATTATAACCACGGGTGGAACGCCTGATGCTTTTGTTTACACCGTGGCTGGCGGCTTAGTAGAAATAACGGACGGCGATCTGCTTCTTACCAGCAGCGTGGCGTTTTTAGATAGCCGGTTTATTTACCAACAACCAGACGGGTTTTTTGTTGTGTCTGCGTTGAATGACGGGACAAGCATAGCCTCTCTGGACTTTGCTCAAGCTGAATCTCTGCCTGATGATTTGCTGCGAGTCTTCAGTCTTAATCAGCTTCTTTATTTGTTTGGTGAAACAACCACAGAAATCTGGTTCACCAGTGGAACAGGTAGACCACCGCTTTCACGGCAGACAGTGCTTCAACAAGGTATTGCAGGCACTTACGCAGTAGATTCTATTGACGGCGTTATTTATTTTATTGACGGCAATCGTCGCCCTGGCATGATTCAAGGCGAGAACTATCAACCGCTTTTTGTTCCTGCAATCGGTGAAGAATGGGCGTCATTTGAATCTTCAGATTTTGCAACAGCAAGAATTAGCGCCTATTCGCTACATCAAGAAAGTTTTGTCGATTTTATATTTGCGGCTCAAAGTCAGATTTGGACTTATCACATTAATTCGCAAACGTGGTTTGAAAAAGACTTTATAACCACAACCGTCATACACGCTTACAATTTAGTTCTCGCAGCGCATTCAGCAAACAAGAAAGTTTATAAGTTAGATTTTGCAAACTTTCAGCAAGACGGCGCTGCTATGGTCAGAAGAAAAGACCTTCCGTTGATTAGCTCAGAGCTTCTTGATGTTGGAGGAGCAGAGATGGTTATTGATAAAGTTAAAATGCATGTAGACACAAGTGCAAATTCTGTTGTGAGCCTAAAAGTATCAAAAAATCTTAACAATTTCACAACTATTAACTCCGCGACAGTTAATGGAAATAAAACGATTGACATCAATTCAATTGGAAAATCGCGTGAAATAATTGTCCGTATTGAAACCAGCAGCAACACAAAGGTTGATATTTTAGACGCAGCCATTGACGCACAAATTCTAAGGGGATGAACAGATGGGTCAATTAACCCAAACAACAACGCAGCTTCAAGCAATCATTAATGATGCTGATGCGTCAAACGCTGGCAACACATCTATATCAGATGCATCCAACACTACAGAAGTCGGCTTAAAAAAATCTGGTTTCTATGCGCTTCAGGCATCAAGCTCCAACGCGCCTTCTACTGATCGAGCGGTTGTAATCTCTGCGGTTAGAAACACTGCCGCTACTGGAGAAATTAGATACGGGCAAGTTGCAATTACCGAAAGTAATCAACTGTGGTGGAATCGTGATGATGGTGGTTCTTTAGGAACTTGGAATGAAGCAATAGGAACAACCACCGCGCAAACTCTTACAAATAAAACCCTGACATCTCCGGTATTAAACACAGGTGTAAGCGGGTCAGCCATTCTTGATGAAGACAACCTTCAATCAAATTCAGCTACAAAATTAGCTACCCAGCAAAGTATTAAAGCGTATGTAGACAGTAAAGTCAGTGACGTAACCGCTTCAAGCACAACTACATTTACAAATAAAACAATAACCTCCGCTGTGTTAAACACAGGCGTTAGCGGATCTGCTGTTCTTGATGAAGATAATTTAGCATCAAATTCAGCTACGAAATTAGCCACCCAACAATCTATAAAAGCCTACGTCGATAATAATCAGTCTGGTGTAACAGCTTCTAGCACCACTACATTTACCAATAAAACATTAACCGCTGCCAAGATTGTAGATGGTGGGTTTCTTGCTGATGCGAACGGCAACGAGCTTATCAAGATGCAGACTACTAGCAGTGCGGTCAACGAGCTTGAGGTTACTAACGCTGCAACCGGCGGGGCAGTAGTCATTGGAACATCAGGCGGTGACAGCAACGTAGATTTGACGCTGACTCCAAAAGGTACGGGCGAAGTCAACATTGCAACAGGAAACCTTAACTATTCAGGCACAGCGGTAACTGCTACCGGCGTAGAATTAAATTATTTAGATACAGGTGCAGCGGTTGGGACAGTTGTAGCGAGCAAAGCAGTAACTGTTGACAGCGACAAAGACGCTTCAGGTTTTAGAAATGTAACACTTACTGAAACATTGACAAGCGCAAATTTGACTATTGACTCAAGCACTTTTGTCGTCAAAGGAAGCACGAACCGTATAGGTATTTTAAATAGTAGCCCCGATGTAACTTTAGACATTGGTACGGCTACCGATGCGGTACATATGCCCACGGGATCAACCGGACAAAGACCGGGGTCACCCGCAGCAGGGTATTTTAGGTACAACAGCACTACAGGCGGGTTTGAAGGGTATACAACTGAGTGGGGCGAGATTGGCGGAGGTGGGGCTAACCTCACAACAAACAACTTTACGGGTAACGGTTCGACAACTGGCTTTACGCTAGGAATAAACCCCTCTGTCGAGCAGAACACGTTTGTTTATATAGACGGCGTTTATCAACAAAAGAATACTTACAGCACATCAGGCACAACTTTAACCTTTAGTACAGCGCCTCCTAGCTCTTCGTCAATCGAAGTGATGTCGATGACTGCTACGAATAGCATTGTCGGCACAGTATCTGACAACGCTATAACCACAGCTAAGATAGCTAACAGTCAAATAACTGTCGGTAAAATGGCGGCAAACAGCGTTGATTCTGACCAGTACGTTGACGGAAGTATTGACACTGTTCACATAGCAGATGACCAAGTAACCGGCGCTAAACTTGCTAACAGTGTGGACGTTACTACTGGTCTTACAGTAGGAGGAGCTTCTAACGGCGTAGCAATTACTAACGGTCAGATAGCGTTAAAGAACTCTGGAACAGTCTCTAAATTAGACTTTTACTGCGAGTCAAATAACGCTCATTACACACGCTTACAATCCGCGCCCCACGGTTCTTATTCAGGAAACATTGTTTTAACTTTGCCAGCAAGTGACGGTGATTCAGGACAGTCGTTAACTACTAATGGCGCAGGCGTAATGGCGTGGTCAACGATAGGCGGTGAATACAATGCCTGGGCAATCATCACTACAAACACAAGCCTAGCTTTAAAAGGTCAATACATTGCAAACGACAGCAGTGCAAGAACGCACACGCTGCCTTCTGGTTCGGCTGGATCTACAATCACAATTAAAAACAACGGGTCAGGTCTAGTAACTTTAGCTAGAACAAGCTCACAGAAAATTAACGGTGTTGCTGCTGATGCAACAATGCCCCAAGGCAACGCTGTCCAGCTAGTTTACGTTGATGGCACAACAGGATGGCTCGTCCTTTAGGAGAATAATATGGCAGTTATTGGATCATCAACAGCAATAAAATCAATACAAAAAGGGACGGTTACTTCCGCATTTAATACTGAGACAGACGTAACAATTAGCGCGGTGGTGATAGCAAAAACTACGGTAAACATATTAAACCAACCGGGATCAAATTGTTCTGCTCAAGGTGGTAGCTATTATATGATTGGTATCTGTGCGGGAGGGTATTTAAGCAGCACAACAAATTTAAAACTTAAAACTAACCCTAACCAAGGCTCTAACATTAACAGCAATAGTAATGTCGCTCATTGGGAGGTAATTGAATATGTCTAATTATTTGTTTGCAGTTATCAACCCTGATAATGCGTGTCAAAGCATTCTTTCTTATTATGAACCTTTAACTAGCCCGCCTGACACTTACATTCCAATAGAGTCTATGGATGCTATTGTTTTAGGCAGCACTTGGGACGGGTCTTCTTGGACGGCTCCTGTTGCTTCCGCAGGAAGATCTTGGCGAGATCAGGAGTTGTCTGGTTCTGATTGGATTGTTCCTCTTACCGACCACCCGCAAAGAGCAGCTTACATAACCTATAGAGCAGCACTGAGAGCATGGCCTTCAACATCTGATTTCCCAGACACCAAGCCAACATTAGGGTGATTTAAATGGCATTAACTAAAGTATCAACAAGTGTTCTTGCGGATGATTCGGTAACAGGCGACAAACTTGCCAACAACATCGACATTGCAGGAACGCTTGATGTAACAGGGTTACTCACGGCAGACGCAAGCGCCAGTGTAACAGGTAACCTAAACATCTTGGCTCAAGGTGATTTGAGACTACAAGACTCAAGCGGTGGTCAGTATGTTGCTATGCAAGCTCCTGCTACGGTTGCTGCTTCCTACACTCTGACAATGCCGCCAGATGATGGCGATGCAAATCAATATTTACAAACCAACGGATCAGGGGTGCTGGATTGGGCTACAGTTTCTGTCCCTCCAAGCGCATACAGCACCTGGCTAGTAAAAACAGCTAACTACACAGCGGTTGCTGCTGACCAGTTAGTCTGTGTTTCAAGCTCTGCTTTTACCATAACGCTACCCGCTGGTTCCGCAGGAAACACTGTCATTATATGTAACGCAGGGTCTGGTCTAGTAACAATAGCTAGAAACGGATCACAGAAGATTAACTCGGTTGCTGCCGATGGAACTTTGCCAAACGGGAACAGTACGCAGCTTGTTTACACAAACGACACGATTGGCTGGTTCCAAGTCTAGGAGAATAAAATGGCAGTATTAGGTCAAGTTGCAACAGAAGCATTTCCCCAACTTACAATCACCCAATCTATGACTTGGGTTCCTCCACAAGATGGCAATATTTGTGTTCATCTCGTTGGCGCTGGCGGTGGTGGGTTGGGTACATATGTTACGGGACGAGGGGGTGGTGGTGGCGCATACGGAAAAGTACCCATTTTGGCCGTAACAACTGCTGGCTCATTTACATTAGTCGTTAGTGCTGGCGGGGCTGGAGGAACTAACACTAGTGCGAGCAACGGAATTGTCAGTGGGGGCAGTGGGGGCGTGTCGTCAATTGCGGGTACAGGTCTGACTGGAACAAAAACTGCTGGCGGCGGCGTGGGGGCTAGTGCAAGCGCCAACGGTGCTGGGGGAACAATTAGTGGATCTGGTGAAAGTTGGGCTGGGTATACTGGGGGTCTTGGTAACTCAGGCGGCGGTGCTGTAGGAATATATGGAACCGGAGCAGCGGGAACAATAATGAAGACTGACGCTTCTGCCGGCGGCATGGGAATGTCAGGTTTTGGATATATCTGCGGAGGATCTCACGTACAGTCAGGTAATAACGGAGAGGCAGCCCAAAACTTTGTAACCATTTTTACTGACAGAGTTTTCCCTTCTACTGCGGGGGATTTATGTGGCGGTGGATCTGTAGTCGGCAATCAGGCAAACACGATTATTATGGGAGGCAATGGAGGTATAGGCGGTGGCGGCGGGTTTTCTAAAAACGCTGCTGCGTATAGCAAAGCTGTAGGTGGGCGCGGCGGTGATGGCATTATCCTCATTCAATACCTACCTTAGTAACCGGAGAAACTTATGACTAATTTATGGGTAATTAAAGACGCTGACGGGAATGTAACAAACCCTTGCTTAAAAGGTTCAGAAGAGTTTGTAGCGGCAACCTTTGATCACTACGAAGCCTTCGTACCCGCTGAAGCACCTACTTTAACGGCTGAACAAGAGGCAAGAAGGTGGAGAGATCAGGAGCTATGGTCAACTGACACAGCTTCTCAAACACCAGATTGGCCCAACCGCGACAATATAATTATTTACAGAGCAGCACTCAGGAATTGGCCCAGCACTTCTGACTTTCCAGATACTAAGCCGACTTTGTAGTATGAAAGGGCTAGATAAACATGAAGCGGAATGCGCCTTGAGGTTTAAGAGCATTGAAGAACGATTAGAGCGCGGATCAGGAAGGATGGTCAGATTAGAAGCTCTGATATGGGCCATGTACCCGTTCATGTTGGGTGCGGTTTTTCTTTCTAAAGACTTGTGAGTCGCTTAAATGCTTGGGGAAATAGCCGCTATTGTGTCGGCCCTCAGAGGCGTTCAAAGCGTCTTAGCTCAGATAAGCGATGCGAAAGCATCCTATGATCAAGCCAGCGAGCTTCTGGGAAAACTTGGCAACGCACAGGATCTCTTAGACAAAAGAGAAAAAAAACTAAAGCTCCGAAAGCCTCTCACTAACAAGCAATCGCTAGAGATCATTCAAAAGCAAGCTGAGATTAGCGCGGCAAAGCAGAAAGTCCGTGATCACCTGCTGATGTCGGGCCACGGCGATATGCTCAAGAAGCAAGAGCGCATGATGTCTGAGTCAAAGGCAGCGCACCATGCTTGGCTGAAGACGGTAGCAAAGAAAAGAAAAGAACGGCGACAGGCCATTCAGCAGATGACTACCGCCGGCTTTATCGTGTTCTCGCTCCTTACCTTAGCGGGATCAGGGTTTTTCTTTTACGGCGTTTATTTAGATCAAAGCCTTAAAACCAAAAAACAATTAATACAAGAAAAAAGAGAACGAGTGAAAAACTATCGGCAATGTGGTCGAGCAAAATGTTAATGGCTTTTTTGCTAATAGTCGTGGTTGACGGAGAGCTAGTAACAACGGATGACATGCTTTTTAGCGGAATTTATAACTGTAATAAATACGCCAACGCCATAGAGCGCGGCGAGTCAGGGCCAAATCGCAGCCCCTACATCTGGCAGGAAAACATCAGCGCGTACTGTGTCCCAAAAATGGTTGACGAAGGAACTGAGCTTTTTAAATGACAACCCGAATTCTTAGAGATCCAAAAGCAATTAAAGTAGTTGCTGAAGTGGAGCCGTTGCGTCAAGTCGTTATTGATATGTTTGAACTGATCAAACCTTTTTACAGTCGGCAAACAGCGGCGTACACCACCACGGGCGCGGCTGCGTTGGAAATCGTAGAGGTTGATTCTTCAAGCAGTGTGACAGTCTCGTTACATATAAGTCCAAAGGACGGAGCGCAAATTATTGTGAAACGAATGGGAACAGGAGCAGTTGTCGTTAATACGGTAGGCGCTGAAACAATTGACGGATCTGCCACTAAAACAATTGCAAATCGGTACGATGCTCTGCGCGTTGTTTATCTTGATGCCGCTTCTGAATATGTGGTGATCTGATGAGTTTTGAAGATTTTCCAGAAGGCGAACAATTTGGGCGGGATTTTTGGGCATCTTGGCTCAATACCGATATGTTCAACATGCGCAATTGGGTTGCCCAGGATTACGCTGCCCTTGCGTCAAACATAAATGTTGCATACGCTCGCGCGGCAGCTTCCCCAACGCTTGACCTTGCGGTTGAAGCAGTTTTAGAAATTTTTCCAGATTCAAATGTAGAAATTCTTAGGGGAACATTACAAGAAGTTAATACTCATTTTCCTATTCAAGATGGTGCTGACGCTGATGGGGATGGTTATGTAACAGTCTCTGAGATGGGAGATTGGAGGCCAACAGACGGTCGATATGGCACAAACCCAAACAACGATAATAACTACAGCCAAAACACTCTTGCACAGATATTAAGAGATGGCGGCGTTGATGCAGACGGCAATGGTGTTTTTTCCAACGAAGAATTTTATGACTATGACGCCAGACGTCAAAGACGCGATGGCCCTGGCTACGGCGGTGTAACGGCTCCAGGTGATCCAAATTACCAAGACCCGTCAACGTGGGATAACCCACCAGGGCTGCCGCCAGAAACAGAAATAGAGAATCCTCCTGGTGAGGAAAATCCTCCTGGTGAGGAAAATCCTCCTGGTGAGGAAAATCCACCTGGTGAGGAAAATCCTCCAATCTCATCATTTACCGATGGTTATCCAGATTCAGACTACATTAACGACGATGTAATGACTGATTTAATCGACAGGCGTGATGATGGAACATTAAACCTTTCGTTGCTTGGAATTCTTGGTGCAGTATTTGGTGATAATTTATGGTTAATGAGAAGCGGCCCTGACGGGCTGGTGCTTATAGACCTTGTATTACAAGTTTTCGGCGCTAGAAATGAAGACTTGTTTGAAGAAAACCCAACCCTTGACCCTGAAAGCCCTGAGTTTGTTTCCCCTGTAGACCCAAATGAAGCTCCACCTGGAGAGGGTGAATTACCTCCTGGTGGATTACCACCTGGAGAGGGTGAATTACCTTCTGGTGGATCACCACCTGAAGAGGGTGAATTACCTCCTGGTGGATCACCACCTGAAGAGGAGAATCCTAACGATGACGATGACGATGACGATGACAATGACAATGACAATGACTCTGATCGAAGAGATGACAATGGAGATGACGGTATGCCTAGTTGGTTAGAAGATTTACTTAGAGGACTATTAGGAGTTGATCGACGAGATATGCCTGGAGGCGGCACAGGAGTTGGAGTAGGAGAGGGTGGAGATGGAGGTGACGCTGATTCTCGTTCTGATTCTGAGTCTGATTCTGAATCAACTTCTAGCTCTGATAGTTCGGCAGACGCAACCGGCGGTGACGCTCAAGCAGCCGGAGGCGAGGCAACCGGAGGCGAGGCAACCGGCGGTTCCGCAGATGTTAGCGTGGAAGGTGGTGGTTCTAGCATTGGCGATTTTCTTTCAGAGATTACAAATAATTTTATAGAGGAAGCCCCTGACCTTGTAGGTGCGGCGGCTCAAGATTATTTGTCGCAAAAATATTATGTTGATGCGTTAGAAAAAGCGTCAGAAGAAGAGTTGGCGTTTCTAAACGAATTAATGGGTCGGCAAGACACGTTTCAGATTTTCAGAAACTTAGGGTTACCCGCTTACAATGCAGACGGCACTAGGCTTGAAGACAACACGAAAGTTGATTACGAACTTAACAAATTACGCAAATTAGTTGATCGAAACCTAGAAGACAAATATCAGATTCAACCAGGAATTGATGTCGAACCTTTAATTGATGAAATTGGGGCTGTTGACCCAAGTGAGTTGGGTCAAATTAATGTTGCTGATTTATTAATAAATGCTGATTTAGGTCAGTCACCAGACGCAATCAATACTCAGGTAAACCAGATTGACCCGTTTGATTCAGAAGACCCCGCATTAAGATTTTTGCAAGACGAAGGCAGAAGGGCTATTGAATCAACATCAGCCGCGCAAGGACGCCTAAACTCAGGTGGTACGTTGCAAGAGTTGCAAAATCAAGCAATTGGTACAGCAGCGCAATACGCTGGCAATTTAGCAGATATTGGAAGAGTTCAAGACACCTCGCAGCTTGGAGCAGATCAGCAGTTTTATTCTCAGCTTTTAGGATCAGGTGAGCAGGATTACAGTAGAGGTTTAGGTCAATTACAAGCTGTTGCTAACGCACAAAACCAGCAAGATGAAACAGCGTTAAGAGGCGATATTGCGAGGTTTGAGTCTGAGCTAGGCGGTGGCGGTCAGCAATTTGATCAGTCCCGATTGTTTAACGCTGACGAGTTAGATCGAGAACAAATGCTTTATAACGAAATAAGTGGATTACTAACAACAGGACTTTCGGGGGCAACCGGATTAACGGGCAACGCTGGAACTTTTGGAACATTAGGTGGAGGCATCTATAAAGAAATGGGTGACAACACCGCATACCAGGGACTGAAAAAATCAGACAGAATAGGCAACGTCTTGGGCGGTTTGTTTAACAGATAGGGAATAATTATGGCTAACAGATTACAAAGAGTTCTTGCGATGGATGAGGCTATGAAAGCCCGTAACGCGCCTAAAGCCGGAACGCACAGCGTAGTTAATGCAGACGGAACTGTAACAGAAATTCCTTACATGGAAGACAAGAGGGGTCGCAGAACTGTTATGACCCGATCAGGGCCAAAAGTGCTGCAAGGGCATGAAGGTAAAAATTTACCAGGTGATCGTATTGGAAAATCAATTAGAAACGTGCTTGGGGGAATCTTAGGCGGCGGCGGTGGCCCAGGTGGAACGCCGCCATTTGTGCCTGCAAAAGAAGATTACTTTGATATGAGTGGACTTGGGCCAAAAAGTAAAACTGCATTGAGCAGAGTTGAAATGGGTGATGGCAGTATATTACTTCAAGAGACTGTTACTGATGCCGCAGGAAACCCTGCGGTAAGGTTTCTTGACCCTAACACTGGTGAACAGATTGGACGAACTATAAATGATACTTCTGGAATTCCGGCTGCTTCAGCTCAAAACCCAACAACAGAAAATAAAAATAACCCTTACGCTGGAATGAGTTCGCAAGAGCTAATAGAAAAATCAAAAGAGATAAGAGCTAATAGACAGCCTAGCAGTCAAACAAATCCCGAAAACATAACAACAACAAATAGATTTGGAGCTACTGAAAAACCATTAAATGCGACTGAGCAAAAAATACAAGATTATCTGCAAGAGGGTGTAAGCGTTGACGGTCGGGCGGGAACTAGAAGGGCAACCTCCGCTGAAAGAATAGCTGCAAGAGCCGCTGCTAATAAAAAAGTAATTAAAAGACCTGATGTGGATTACAGCGCGGCTCTTTTATTAAGTGAAAATGAAGCAACACGATATATGTCTGGAACTTTGTCTGACGAAGACTTTTTAAAATTGCACAACAAAGCAATGACAACACTGGCTAAAGGGCCAAAAAAGAAAACCGAAGGCATAATGAAAAAAGAAAGAGCGTTTTCACAAATGACCTTGGCAATGCCAACTTTAGCTAAATATGAACTAGACCCTGCGTTTATTGAGAAAATTTCTGGAGCGTCAGGTGCTATGGCTCGCAACTGGAGAGCAACGGGCGATAATGAAGAAAAAATGTATCTTCAGGCAGCAGATGCTTGGGTTCGCGCTAAATTAAGAGATGAATCTGGCGCAGCTATTGGTGTAGACGAAATGAGGGACGAGTACGCTACATTCTTCCCGCAATACGGTGACACTCCAGAACTTATTGCAGAGAAAGCAAAGCAACGAGGAATTTTGACCACGCAAATGGGAAGTGCTTCTGGCGTTATAGATTCAACAGATACACCTGAAACACCTGAAACTGACTCTGACGAATTGGTAATTGGAAACATTGAAATTGTTGAGGTAGAGGAGTAGTAAATGCAAGCGTATATGTTGACTGATCCGGTTAGTAAAAAACAATTTAAAGTCACAGCAAACCGCGCTCCTACTCAAGCTGAAGCTGCCGATCTTTTAAAAAAAGAGTTGGCAAAAATTAACGTAGAGCCAGAGGTTGATTATAGCGGGGTTGCTGAAGGTTTAAGAGCCGCTGGTCAAGGTTTAACTTTTGGTTTTGCAGATGAAATTGAAAGTGGCTTAACAGCCGGAATCAATACTATAAGTGAAGGAACTCCCTATTCCGAAAATTATCGAAAACGGTACGATCAGCTTGAAGATCAGCGCGAGGCTTTTACAGAAGACTACCCAGACACTGCGTTGGCTGCGGAAGTTATTGGTTCTTTAGCAACAGGCGTTGCTGGAGCGGGCAGACTTGGTGTGCTGAAAGGCTTTGATCAATTATCCAAAGCAGGAAAGGTTGCTAGATTAGGTGGTATTGGCGCGGTAGAAGGCGGCGTGTATGGAGCAGGAACAGCAAACCCCGATGAGATTCTTAGCGATGCAGCCCAAGGCGCGGCTATTGGAGGAGTGTTAGCGCCTGTTGGTGCTGGCGCGGTTAATATTCTTGGCGATTTGATTAGTGGTGTTGGTAGTTACGCTTCAAGAAAACTAGCTGATACACCAAGACAGCAAGCCGACAGGGTTCTGCGTCAGTCACTACAAGACGAAGGATTAACGCCAGATCAAGCGGTGCAACGTCTTGCTGACCTTAATGATGCAACGCCTGGGCCAAATCAAGCAACGCTGACTGACCTTGGCGAGTCATTTAGGACGCAAGCAAGAGCAACTATGGACGTAGGAGACTCTGCAAAAGGCCGCGCTAAAGCAATGGTTAACGACAGACAAGCGGGTCAAAGAGCTAGAGTAAAAACCTTAATCAAAAAGAACTTTGATGGCAACGCTGAGTCTTTTTACGACAATTTTAATGACGCTGTTACTAGAAGATCAGAACTTGCTGCGCCACTTTATACTACGGCAATGGGAAAAGGAGTCAAAATGACTCCCGATTTAGATGACTTTGTAGAAGACCCAGAAATGGCAACTATTTACAATCAAGCTAAATCAAGATTTGAAAGCCTTAGAAAAACACAAGATTACAGTGAAGAAGAAAATAACTTGCGAGTGCTTGATTATTTAAAGCAAGGCATTGACGGAAGAATGGGTGTAGCAAAAACCAAAGGAGACAAACCAACTGTAAGATTTTTGCAAATTAAAAAACAAGAATTGCTTGATTCTATAGCTGCTCAAAATCAAGATTACGGAATAGCCTTAAAGTCTTTCACTGATAGTTCTTCAGTTATAAACGCAATGGAAGATGGACTAACTTTTTTGAAAAAAGACCCAGACCTTTTGCGTATGTCGTTGGAAGATTTAACTGATGCAGAAATGGACTCTTTTCGCATGGGGGCTGTTAGATCATTAGAAAACTTTATTGAAGGCCAGGGCGATAATACTGATGTTGTTAAAAGGCTTATTGGTAGCGAAACCATGCGGAAAAGACTTAATGAAATTATGCCATCTGACAAAGTTGATCCATTTTTAAAAGGTCTTGGTGCTGAGACAGAGTTTTTCAAAACGAAAGGAGCTATTTTAGGCGGGCCAAACACTGCGGAACGATTACAGGCCGTAGATAGGCTTGAGGATCAAATATCTCCTGATCTTTTGTTTTCGCTGGGAATGGGCGATCCATCGTTTTTAATACCTCAAGTTGCAAAAGCGTTATCAAAAGGCAAATCTTCTCCAGAGTTAGTTGACCAATTAGCTGACAGTTTGTTTGATTCTGGCTTAACCGCAGAACAAATTATTGATATTTTTTCTAAGCCTACTATTCGCAAACAGCTAGGAGATAAATATAACGGAATATTTGGAAAATTGATAAATAAAGAAAATGTAAGGTTAGGCATTGTTCCGGCAACACAAGCAGCGGCTAAAGATTAAAAGCGTTACCCATTACCTGTTGAAAGATAGGTAATAGGCCGCAAGCGGGCCGCGCCTTTTGCTGATAACCCATAAGCCCTTGTTTTACAACGGGTTTATTGGCGGAAGAGGTAGGAGTCGAACCCACCACGCCTCATGTATATGTAAGATAGTGTATATAGGTTCCACGTGAAACGTGGCTTACGAGGTTAGCGAACGCTATCAACAGTACACAAAGACACATAATAATGAGACAAATGGGCCGCAAATGGGCCGCGCATCATCATTTAATGTTTGCCCATATATACCGTTGACGTTCAGACTCATCTGGGTCAATCCAATCAGCATATATTCTGAAAAACATCTCTAAGCTATGCCCCAAAACTGTAGCGCAGTATCCTGGCTTCATTCCTGCGACAAGCATCATTACAGCGCATGTGTGGCGACAGTTGTATGGGTTTCTATATCTTATATCCTGACGCTTCATAGCTCTCACAAAGGCATCAGATAGCCGTGTGGCTGACCTAAATCCTTTGCCATGCTGAGTGGTCACAATGTGCTTATCGTGCAGTTGACGAGGGGTCTTTGCTAGTAAATTCTGGACAAAAGGATGAACGGGGACTGTACGATCAACCAAAGTTTTAGTGGTGTCAGAATCGTTTCCCCTGACCCTGCCTTTGCTGATTTCCAGTTGATACCGTTTTTCCTTTGAACCATCTTCTAGCTTAATCGTAACGATTTTATAATCTGCCCAAGTCAATGCGATCAACTCGCTTGGCCTTAAACCGCAATAGAATCGTATGGCATAAAAGAGGTGATGGTTTGGCTCAAGAGAATCAAGAATTAAATCTCTTTCCTCAATTGTGAAAGGATCAATCTTTCTTTTGGCTAATTTGATTTCTTTACTGTAAAGGTTGGCAGGGTTGTCCGTTCTCCAGTTTGATTTGATCGCAAGGTTAAACACCCCAGAGCCAGCGGTAAGAATGTGCTTAATGGTCTTAGGTGCTTTCTTTAAACCAGAGAACAAGTCAAGCATGTCTGCGTATTGGATAGCGTCAACCGGAACGGAAAACAGCGGTAACCAATAGTTGTTCAAATAGCTTTTTGTTGTGCGCCGTGTTTCAGGTGAGAATTTTCCAGATTGAAGCCTTGTTTTAGCCAATTCTCCGAAAGTAGGGGCTTTGCCTGTTTGTCTGTCTTCACCACGTTTGTGCGCTTTTATGTGTTGTTCGCGTATCTTCCAAGCTCGATTTACACCAGTTTTTCCATACGGGATATCGAGTGTAAGCGATTTCCTGCGCCCATCTTCGTACCATCTGATCCTGCATTTTCCTCTGTCTTCGTAGACACCATCCATTGTTCTATCCTCGCTTTGTCATAAAGTGTTGCGCCAGCCGGTTCTGTAAAGTAGTGAATACCATTTTCCCAATGCAAAAGTCTACGTCCACGAATTTGGCTTGATGTGTAACCGATCATTTCAATCAACTTCTTTTCCGTAACAATCATTTTTCGTTATCCTTGGGAGGAGGAATATTCAAGGCCGCTGCAATCACAGGATGTGTGTCCAACCTTTCATACGCTTTTTTGTATTTTCGCTCAAGCATCCCAATTGCATCTTTCAAAATATCCACCGCCAGCAACGAATCCATTTGATCAACGTCATAACTCCACAACATGTCGCATTCACCACTTTCAAAATCAGCAACAAACATTGCAACTGGCTTAAAGCAATACGCCCCAAACTCCTCGTACTCCAAACCTTCGTCTAAATCGTCAAATTCACTCATCTATTTTCCTTTGTAGTTAAATTCATCATTTACCGCAGGGCGTTTTCTAACTCTTCCCCAAGGCTTTTTAAGCCACACGTTAGCCTCATCTCCAAGATGTCGATGGCTCGTATACTGGCTTTCACGCCGCGCAGCAGACACCATTTCCCATTCTCCAGGAGTGCATTCACTTTTTTTCTTTCGTGTATCGAGAGTCAAAAGGGAACCTCATCATCTTCAAAATCGTCTTTCTGAGGTTGTGACTCGTTTTTGGGAGACAGGAACTCAAACTTGTTGACTGCGCACTCTGTCCTATAATGGGTTACTCCATCTTTTTCCCAACTCCTGTTTTTCATTGCGCCTTCTATAAATACTTTTTGTCCTTGAGAGAGATGTTTCTCTAACATTTCTGCCAAGGCACTGAAGGCAACGCAATTCACCCAGGTGGTTGTTTCCTCGCCTTTATACTTTTCATTTGAAGCAATTGAGAAATTGGTTACTTTTCTGCCGTCAGGCAATTCTCGCGTTTCTAGTCTCCCCACGTTGCCCGTGGCGATAATAATTGCTGCCATTCCTATGCTTCCTTTTCGTATGAGATTTTTTGATAAGTTGATGCGGGTTTTCGGTATTGCTCAAGATCAACATTTTTAAGGGTGTTGATCTTTTTGTAATCTACGGAGCCTTTCCTGCTAATAGTTTGAATTTTGCACCCAAAGCTAATGACGTTTTTATCGCCAGCCCGATCTTTCAATGAGTTAGAAATTTGGTCAATCTTGGTGTCAAGGAGAGCTTTTTGCTGTAGTAAGTTCTGATGGTCAGTTACCCAGGCTCTCATTTGCTCGTCTTCTAGCTTAATAAAATCAGGCTCTGGCTCTGAGGCGTTAAATTCCTCCCAAGCAGCGAGCAGGGCGGCTGTGTCTTCTTCTGAGCTAACGTGCGGGATGACAATGAATTGATCATCGCTGATGTAGACAAAGAAAAACGACTGCTCTGTGTCTACACAATAAGACTGATGAACCATCTGCCAATGATAGTATTTAGCTATCTCGCCCTGAGAGGCGAGCTTCCAGACCTCAGAGTCAGTGCCTCTCCAGGGACACTTAATCTCAACCTTAATGCGTCTGCCTTCGCTATCTGTTCCAAAACCATCCAGCGATGCGCTGTATTCATCCCGCACACCGACAACGGGAATCGTGTTTGCCCCAAAGTTTTTATTAAAGCAGTCCCGCGCAGCAGCCTCCAGATTGTTGCCATGCTTAATCGCTGGGTTGTCGCTGTCTACGACAGACCCGCGCAGACCTTGTTTCTGTTCCCATAAAATTCTCTTGCTGGTCTTCCAATATTTGGGAGCGCAGCCCATGATGATGGACGCCTCACTGGCGTTGCGGTACTTGGCGCGGTGTTCGTGCCATTCAAGTGAGCCTGGCTTTATGTCGTTCAGTAATAATTCGCTCATGCGGATTGCTCCTTCTTTTTCAACAACAGGCTGTGAACGTCAGAATATTTGCTTGCTGCTATTTTCTTAATTGAGTCGGCTCCGGCGTAGTTCAGAAATCCAACTCTGTCTGTACCCGTTTCCTCAATAAGTGCTTCAATCTCATCAGATTGTTTATTCGTGATGGTCTTTAGGTTTACAACTTCACCAGTGTTTTCGCCTTTAGATTTGCCCAGATTGCCGTCTGTGTCTTCTTGAGCTACTCCGCAAGCGGCTGCCAGCGCGTAGCGTCTGAGGTACGTGATTGCACTACCAGCGTCTTGGTTGACGTTTTTGTTAACCTGAAGGGGTAGGTCTACTTCTCCCTGCATCCACTGCCCACTTGCGTGAGAAATCATCGTTGTGACACCGATTTGACCGCTCTCGCTGGTGAACGGCATCTGCACAATGCTTAGTTGCTGTTTTGTAAAAGCTGGCCGTACAACGCTTAAAACTTCTGCTAAATCAGCGTACCGCGATTTAAAGAAGGGGTTCTCAGCACTCTTAGAAGGGTTCTGAATTTCTGCTTGCGCCGCAGCCAAAGCCGTGGCTATTTCGTTAATGCTTTCAGACATTTTCATTATTGTTGCCTCTCGTTGCGGATTGCAGTGATGAGTGCTAATCGATTTAGGTATCGAATTTTTTTGTAAAGGTACATCTATTGGCTCCTTCTGAAATTCTGTAATGCTTCAAATTCAGCTCTGTTTTCTGAGCATTCAAAGCAGATATCTTCAGTGTCATTGATGTCAATTTCTCGGCACAGGATTACTTCGTCGCAGATGTCGCAGATGTCACTCACGCTTCTTCCCAATCGCCGTGAACGTCTTCAAAGTGATCACGAAACATAAGCGTCAGCTTTAGACCCAGGTGCATGTGATGTTGGTTAAGGTCAACGCAGTCTGGGTTGATGTTGAAGTCTTCCGGTTGGAAAAACTCGTCCCAATCGACAGCGTTAGCGGTGAAAAACGTCTTGAACGCTTCCTGATGTTTTTGAGAAGCGGGGGGGTAAAAAGGGTCTGGTTCTTGGACTAATCGAGATTCATCAATCTGTAAATTTGGCATAGTTTGTCCTTTCGTGGTTGATGTTTTAGCATATATGCCCTAAAGATCATGTATAAACAAAAAAGAGCATCTAAGAGAAATAATGCTCCACAGAACATATCAAGTCAAGAAAAATACAGATATTTGCAGCAACTAAATTTTACGACATGCTTTCAGGAGCATTTTAAGGTCAAAAAAAAGGTTTAGGCTGCCAGAATGCGCGGAACAAGGATGCTTTGACCGCTTACGCCAGACACTTTCAACGGATTTTGTTTATACCCAGTGAGCGAGTGCTGGATCTCGAAAAGCATAGTCTTGGCGTTGGTTTGATCGTTAGCCAGGAGCAAGGATCTTACCTTTTTAAACGCTCTTTCAAGCTTTGTGAAAAACAATAGTGGCTCAATCATATCCTTTGCGAGACAAATGATATCGCTAACAAAATGCTCAACATCGTGAATAACGCTTTGAAGCAATTGCATATCCCCATCAGAAAGACCGCGTTTGATTATCGGAATACTTTTGAGGCAAGTGCTGAGAGTTGAGTAAATGCGACTGTCACTATTTTTCTTAAAAATTTCTCCAACCTTAGAAATCTCAGTTACGTTTGCGAAATCCAAACATCTCGATCTAAGGTTCTGCATAACACGTATAGCCTCATCGTTGTCTCCTGCTTTACGCATTTTAATAACTTGGTTGATGATGCCGCTTGCCACGGCCCAGGCTCCATGACCCCTAGAATGGCTTATTTTTACGAATCTTTGAGACATTGACTGCAATAACGGAATTGGATCTGAAGTTCCGCGCAGTGCCGCGATTGTTGCGTCATAAAAAAGTGGAAGATCATCAAGGTATTCGAGAATTGGGTCTTTCTGTTTTTCTGGGTAATACATTACGACGCCCATTGAGGTGGTTATACAGGAAATTTTTTCGTTTTTGGAACCATTTTTGCGGTGTTTAGGATGAGTTCTTTACCTTCTTTTCCTGAAGTGGAATACAGTGATATCAAACTTTCTAGCTCTGGGTCAACCCAATTTTCAAATTTAACGGTGTCTTTGGCATTGTTACTGATGAGATCCTGCGGTCTGACATCAAAAAGGTCTGACATATGATCCAAGGTTTGCAGGGTGCAATTTCTGCCTTCACCGCCAACTATCGTTCGTAAATGCCGCCCGCTTACCAAACAGGTTTCCCGAATATACGCCCTGTCAATATCAGCAAATGTTTTTTCTTGAATGTTCATAAGTAAAACACAATTGCTTCTCAGTATTTTGTTTGAAATTGTCATGCGTAGTTCCGATTTATTGATCAAGCAGCAGTGTTACTACTACTGCCTATAAAACCTACACGCAAATGTCCTGTGGGTCAAACCTTTCCCTAAATATCCTCTAAACCACATGCTTGCCTAAATAATTTGTCTTCTGCAACATGTTCTGTAGAATAATAAAACAACGACTAATGCTCTTGAGAATAAAAATGGTTTCACTCGAAAGGCCACGGGAAAAACGATTGTCACTGTGCCGAAGGCTTTTAAATTGTCCTGACTTTATGACTTCGCTGGGTAAAAAAATGCCAGAAATTAGCGAGGAAAGTGGCGTTGATTATCGGTGGATTCACCATTTGAAGGTGGGTGACCGTGGCCGAATGTGCAGCGACAGAGTGGACGATTTGTATTTTTGGCTTGAAGACGAAGCCCAGAAAATTCAAAGCGGTAAGTCCATTTGAGTTTTGAAGCATCAGCTTGGGCCATCAAAGCTGAAACAGGTAACAGCACCCAAAAATTAGTCCTAATTATTATCTCTGATTGTGTTTCTGGAGAGACAGGCATCGGCTGGCCCAGCGTTGATTACATTGCAAAGCATTGCATGTGTTCTCCCGCATCCGTTCGTCGCGCTTTGAAAGAGTTGGTATCCCAGAAGTTACTCACGGTTGAGGAAAAAAAAGGAAGAAGCAACATTTACAGGGTGAACGAGTACCCCTTGCAAATTGACACCCCTACCCAGAATGACACCCCTATCTCAAATGGTAGGGGGGGCTGTCACCCAATTCTTGCAAAGCCACATAAACAAAAGGCTGAGGTGCTGAACCAATCATTAACCAATAAGTATATAGAGGATGACCTTTGGGATGAGTTTTTAACAATCAGGAAAAAGGTCAAAGCCATCAACAGCCCAAGAGCTTTGAAAACGCTGATTAACAAAATTGAAAAGTTTCACCGTGAGGGGCATGACGTTAACGCCTTGGTTGAGACAGCAATAG
>Ga0307999_1000132_pt1 | contig 20226 bp, 18 predicted proteins | sample Neamet1_FD_203158 | JGI IMG/M metagenome (GOLD analysis project Ga0307999, IMG submission 203158) | Marine microbial communities from water near the shore, Antarctic Ocean - #1 | ecosystem: Environmental > Aquatic > Marine > Unclassified | place: Southern Ocean | collected 2014-06-04 | reverse complement strand
GTCTTCGAAGAAGTTAAAACCGATCTCGTCGCCAACGAGGACTACCTCCGAAACCACGAACCCCGCTTCCGCACCAGTGCGGAAACGGTGAAAGCGGCCAACGAATCTTCCGGGGAGCAGCCTCGACTTCTTGATATCGGTTGTTGGCCCGGTTACCTCTCACTTTACTTTAAGCGGCAAGGCTGGGATGTCTCTGCCATCGATCTCAAGCCCGACCGAATTCCCGTTATCAGCGATGCCGGGATTGACCTCATCGCTCATAATCTCAACGAAAATCCCGAGCTCCCCTATCCTGAGAACCACTTTGACAGCATTCTCTTCACCGAAGTGTTTGAGCACCTGAATCCGGCCTCGTTCGACCGGCTGTTTGCAGGAATCGAGAAGTGCTTAAAACCAGGCGGTCGGCTCATCCTCACCACTCCAAACCGCTTCGCCCTCAACAAAAACCTCTTCATCCCCAACCGATGGAGCGAACCAGAAGTTGACGAAGAGGGGCATGGACACTGGAAAGAATACCGGCTGAATGAAGTGACCGAGTGCTTTTCGAACACTAATTTAGCCATCATCCGACAGGAAACGGTGTCATTTTATTCGTATTTGGGACGATCAAATGAAACCGGGTATTTCCCACTTTCTGACTGGTGCAATCACCCCAACAAACTCAGAAATCTCTCGAAAATCGTCATCAACCCCATTCGGAACATCGCAATCTTTCGCGACAGCCTCATCGTAGTGGCAGAAAAAAACCGAAAAGACGGATAATCGCAAAGGCTCTCTCGACAAGCCCTCGGAAGATTTGATTCTCCCTCCTCCCGTCATGCTGCGGCCCGGTTCAGGTTGCTGAGGAGAACAGGTCAGCCCGGCTGTCTTGAAACGCGCCACTGCCCAAGGAGGATCCGATCAGCCTCATATTGACACCAGCCCTGCCCTGAAGATCCTCGCTCCGTAATCGGGCGACGACCGAAAATCTCAAACCCATCACCAAGGGCGGTCGCCCCATCGCCTGAATTTTTCAATTGAGAAAGGAAAAATCATCCGCACCACCTTGGGCTAACTTTCAATAGGAGGAGGTGACGGATGACTCATCAGGCAAGACTCGCGCGTTCCACGCGGGACATCTCCTCCGCTTTCTTCACTCCGCCCGGAAGACCAACACGGTCCGGCTGGGAAGGTAAATCTTAAGACGTCCATCAACCGACGGATAAGCAATCCCGGCATCTGCTCGACCATGCCCACCAAACTGGGGGTCATCCGAAGACAAAATTAAGCGGTATTCTCCTTCAGCCGGGACAGGAAACCCGTAGTCCGCAACCGATATCGAAGGACTCAGGTTCACGGCAAAGATGAGATTTCCCCGCTCGAACTGAAAACACTGGTTCGCTTGATCCTGGCTCAGCATTTTTGCGGCAGGCGTCCCGAGGACCACCTTGGCAATTTCCATCATGGCCGTATCGAAAGCTTCCAGCTGGCCATACTTTAATTTGGGATTGTTTGCGAGCGACCATTGGCGCCGGGCGTATTGATAGCTCCAACCATTACCTTCACGTGGAAAGTCAACCCACTCGGGGTGACCAAATTCATTTCCCATGAAGGTCAGGTATCCTTCCCCTCCCAGCGCCAAAGTGATCAGACGAAGGATCTTATGCAAAGCCATCCCGCGAGCAACTCCGGTATGATCATCTTCCCTGGCCATGTGATGATACATGGCAGAATCCATGAGCCTGAACGCGAGAGTTTTGTCGCCGACCAATGCCTGGTCATGGCTTTCCGCGTAGGCGATAGTCTTCTCCCCGTAACGACGATTGGTGAGCGTTTGGCAAATTTCATCGAGATTCCAATGCTCATCCGGAGTGTGCTTCAAGAGCTTGATCCAGTGGTCGGGGATTCCCATGGCGAGACGGTAGTCGAAGCCCATCCCACCTTCCGAAAGCGGGCGGCATAGACCTGGCATTCCACTCATATCCTCCGCGATGCTCAGGGCGTTGGGATTAATCTCGTGAATGAGATGGTTGGCAAGCTGCAGATAAGTGACGGCATCCCACTCCACGCCATCGAGAAAATACTTGTCGTAATTGTCGAAGGTGATGTTGCCATGATGGTGATAGAGCATCGAGGTCACGCCATCAAAGCGGAAGCCATCAAAGCGGAACTCGGTCATCCAATAGGCGACATTCGAAAGGAGAAACCGACAAACTTCACGACGACTATAGTCAAACAGCCGGGAATCCCACTGCGGGTGCTCCCGCTCGTGAAAGTAGAGGCCTTCCTCACCATCGAAGGCCGCCAGACCTTCCGCGAAGTTCTTGACCGAGTGAGAGTGAACAATGTCCATGAGGACCGCGAGGCCGAGGCCGTGGGCTTTATCAATGAGATCCTTGAGATCATCGGGCGTGCCACAACGGGAGCTGGGCGCAAAGTAGTTGGCGACGTGGTAGCCAAAAGAGCCGTAGTAAGGGTGCTCCGCAATCGCCATGATCTGAACCACGTTATAACCAAGGCGGGCGATACGAGGGAGTATTTCATCGGCGAACTCCCGATAGGTCCCGACCCGATATTCCTCGGTCGCCATCCCCACGTGCGCTTCGTAAATGCGCGGTGCTTTGACTTCACCCGGAGGGTCATACTGCCATTGAAAATCAGGCTGATCGACGACTTGGGCGCTAAAGGCCTTGCTCACTTCATCTTGAACAAGAAAGGAAGCATGTGAGGGCATCCGATCATGAGCTCCGTTTGCTCCAACTATATGCACCTTGTAGAGATCTCCGTCCTTAAGCGCAGCGCCCGGCAATCGAACCTCCCAGACGCCAATCTCCCGAGAACGTCGCAAAGGATGAGCCTCTCGCGACCAACCGCAAAAATCTCCGGTGAGGAAAAGCCCCTTGGCCCGGGGAGCCCATTCCCGAAAAACCCATTCGTTGCCATTCCGGTGGAGTCCAAGATCTTTGTGCGAAGTCGCGAACTCCGAAAGCGGACCATATTCCTGCAGTTTTTGTTGATAGCGGGCGGTTCTTTGGTGGATTGCAGCCGAATAGGGCTCCAACCAAGGATCAATCTTGACGAGACCCGGGGCATCGTCTGCAGACTTGCTCACAGAGCAACCTTAGCAAGGTCCGGACCAAAAGAAGTAGGGAAAGCGAGACATTCGCTTTATTTTTCCAAATGATCTAGGTAACTTGATCATCTCGATGGCCAACAAGCGAATATTCAAAAAACTGAACCAGCGCTCCCGTGCCCGACAGGCACGGCGGAAAGGGCTGGCCTCACGTTTATTGAATCTCCACTACAGGGCACGTGAAGAGGTCAATCGGCGGGGACATGGAAGACGGTCCGAAATGACCAGGCAGGCAGCCATCGCAGGCTCTTCCGAGGTCTTTGAGGGAGATTTTTTACCGCTGACCTGGCCCAAGCGTTTTTTGCATTGGGGTCTGGCCTTCATGCTCACCCCCCTTTGCTTCATCACTATCATCACGTTGCTCCAACAAAGCAGCGAGGAGCACATTCTCCACTCCATCTGGTATTCCACCGAACTCCTCTGCTTTCTGGCCGGAGTGGGATCAATGATCAGTTGGTTCGTCGCCGGAATCGCCAACGACCGTCTGTTGTATCTCTATGTCTTGGGTCATGAAATGACTCACGCCATGTTTGTTTACGTCTGCGGAGGACGAATTAGCGACATTCATTTCAGCAGCGAGGGAGGCTATATCATGACGAATAAGTCAAACATCCTGATCGCGCTCTCTCCTTATTTTATCCCTTTTTGGTCGGCCGTTCTAATTTCCGTTCACAGTTTTGCCAGCCTTTGGGCACCCATTCCAGCGGGAGGATTGATTCTGACTGGCCTACTTGGCTTCACCTGGACCTTCCATATCATCTGGACAGTCTGGATGATTCCAAAAGATCAGCCCGACCTGAAAGAGCACGGAACTTTTCTCTCCCTCATGATCATCGTACTGGCCAACCTTCTGTTGATCAGCGTGATGCTTTGCGCAACCTCGCGAGATGTCAAATTGAGCAAATTTATCTTCAACTGGTGGAACAACTGCCTCGATCTTACGGAGGCCGGATTACGGCTACTCCCCGGATTTGGCCTTTTCTAAGACTGCCGCTTTTCTCGCAGCGAGCTGTTTTTCCAAATCCTCTGCGGTGATTTTCACAAAAGCCCCCGGCGCTCCAGAGTACCGAATTTTATGTTCCTCATCGAGAACGTAAACAAAAGGCCAGATCTCGATTCGATAAAGTTTGGATATCGTTTGCGTGGAATCAGAAAAATTCTTCCAGGTCACCGTCCCCTCGGCAATGTGTTCCCGCAGGGTGAGCGGATTGTCTATATTCACCCCAAGAATCACGATGTCTTTGCCCTCAAACTCCTCCCGATACTTGCGGAAAAGAGCAAGGCTATCCTGGAGGTTTGGCATGAGAGAGTGCCAGAAGAAGAGAATTGTCACCTTCCCCTTGTTGTCACTCAGCGATGAAATTTTTTGCGTCACCTCAATCCCCCGAAAATCGGGCGCCACCGTGCTCATATTGAGACGGGTCATTCGGAAAACCTCATCATCGAGGATTGCCAAAGTGGTCGTTTTGCCGACCGTGAGATCGGGAGCCTTGATCGCAATTCGGAGTTTTTCCTGCCGGATTCTCATCCCAAATTTTCCACCTCCAAGCCGGCGATGAAGAATGGCTTGGGCCAAAGCCGCGGCCCCCCGCACGGCATGATCTTTGTTCACCTTCTCGACCATTTCCAAAAGGCGCATGGCCTGGGGGTCCTCGACATGGGTCAACCCGATGCAATAGGACCCTACCTTTGGGCTACGCAAATGATGCTCAAAGACGGCATTGCGGATCAGAGCGGCAGGAGGAGAACCAACCCGCCCATTCACTCGGGCCTTCGGTTTGGCAACGGCAAACTCAGAAACATTAGTCAGGAACCAAGCCGCGTGTTCAAGCATCCATGCATCAGCAAGGTTCCCCCGAATTTCCTCCCAAACAAGCCGTCCTGCTTCAAGGCCATTGGGGCGTCGTAACCAAGCTGCATTCTGCGCATCATTGTCAGGAGCAATCCGGACATCCTCCACCCATTGGGCGTAGGCGGCATCATAGGCCCGTGCATGTTGCCGAGCCCGGTCGGGCGAACCTGCGAGGGCCAGTCCGCAGGATAGACTGATAATCGTTAAAATTGTTTTCATGGTGTGCATGAAGATTGCTCGGAATCAGGAACTTTGCCAAGACTACTTGACCTCGGAAGTTTCTTCCTCCCTCGCCGCCAGACGTTTGGCCAGCTCATCATGGAAGTCCCTTCCAACGATGTAGCCAACGCACTTCTCAGAGTCACACAGGCAGGGATGATCCTCGTAGCACTCAATGTCGAAGCCATAATCAAAGGTAATTTCCTCATCGGCTCCAATATCCCGAAGTGCCTGCAGGCGAATCCTTTTACCATCCTGAATGGCCTCGCTGTTAGGATCGCACGAGTGATTGATCAGGCGGGCAGGATTCCACTCGACGTTCCCATCGAGATCCCATTTTTTAGTCAGATTAAAAATATAGACGGCAGCGGCGCCCGTTTTTTCATGTTTGTCAAACTGATCCCAAGCGCGTTTTTCTCCCTCGTCTTTGCCGATCCGATTACCGACATACTCGATAAAATACTGTTCCACCATGATGGGCTTGATGCAATACACTCCGCGTCCGTGAATTTCGGATCCCCGGACTTCGACGTATTTGCTCTTCCCGCGTTTTGTAAGTTTTTCGATACGGCGGAGTTCCTCGGACTTTGAGAGTTCCCGCTGGCTTTTCCTTTTTTTCTTACCCATGGGTCTTCCTAGAGATTATTATTTCTTGCGCTCCTCCGCCTTGACCACGGGAAACTGGAGTTTCTTGTCCTCCTTGGGAAGGAAGTGGAAAAGCGTGCGAAGCTGAAGCGCATTGACACTCGAGCCATTAATAAAAGTCCAATTTTCGTTTTTCTTGAGAGAGATGGCGACTTCGAAATCCCACTTTCGAAATTTCCTCAGCTTGTGGGGTTCTGAACTCTTATCCAGATATTGAAAATCTTTCACCGTTGGGACAAAGACCATCCAACTCCGATAGCAGGCAATTTGAACGGGCTTCCCGTCCTTGCCCATGACGACTTGGCCGTCAACCATCTGATTCTCGAAACCATAATCCACCTCGAATGCGGTGTCGGCCGGTTGGGTAATGGCCGCCTCGAAAGTGACGCCATTCTTCCCCATGTCCTCAATCTGTTTCAAAAGCCCGGCCTTGTATTTTTTGGGACCTCCGTATGGACGTGAGAGAACATTAACAAACTTCGGGTTCATCGAATCGAGCGCGGCCTTAAAGTCGCCACGGATGGTTTTGTCCACGACAACCTGCACCGCTTTCTGGGCCCGCTGTTTCACCTCCATTGGAACGATGTTCCTTAGCGGAACTTTGACAAGCGCTCCTTCCCTCTGTTGGGAAGAGGCGGTAAGAGTTGAGATCAGCAAGAGCAGGAGTGTTTTCACGCGAGTGGCATGACTCCAGAAGGGCTCCACGTCAAGACTCCCGACTGCTTCGGTCATTTCGGATGAATTAAGGAAGCAATCAAGTCTTCCCTTTCGCGAATCACTTCGATATTTCCTACCCTGTTATGGCAAAAAACGCGTTGGGCAAAGGACTTGGAGCACTCATCAGAGGGGCGAGCTCCGATTCCATCCCCGACGCCAAGGTGGAACTCCGCCCCGGAGAAAGCGTAACCAAAGCCCCCATCGGAGAACTTGTCCCCTCCCCCCTTCAACCAAGAAAGCACTTCGCCGAAGGCTCACTTGACGAACTCAAGCAATCAATAGCCGAACTCGGTATTATCCAGCCGCTGATCATTCGAAAGGTCAACGGCATCATGGAATTGATCGCCGGCGAACGACGCTGGAGGGCTTCACAAATGCTGGGCCTCGAAACCGTCCCTGTCATCGAGCGACCTTCGAGCGATCAGGAAGTCCTCGAAATGGCACTAATCGAGAACCTGCAACGGCAGGATCTCAACGCCATCGAAGAAGCTGCGGGCTACGTTCGCCTCGCGAAAGACTTCAATCTCAAGCAAGAAGTCATTGCAAGACGCATTGGCAAGTCCCGGGCCAGCGTGGCAAACTCGATGCGCTTGCTCGACTTGCAGGAGCCTATCCAACGCTACCTTGCCGACGGTCACCTCACCGTGGGTCACGCAAAGGCCATCCTTGGAATCAAGGAGCCTAGCGAGCAGATCGCGGTGGCCGACCAAATTCTCCGCCGTAACATGACTGTGCGTGCCGCTGAGAAATTCGTGCAGGACTACAATAAGCCTGGCCAGAAAAAATCCCACAAAAAGTCCGCAGCTGTCGTTGATCCCCACATCACGGAAGTTCAAAATCGCCTCCGCGACCACTTCGCAACTCACACCGTGGTGCGCCACACCGAAAAGAAGGGAACAATCGAGATTGAGTATTACGGCAATGACGACCTCGGGAGGATCTTGAATCTTCTTGGCGTCGATCTAGACTAGGGCTGTGATCAAAACGACTATCGTGGGCATTGCTACTCTTCTGCTCTTCATCGCATGCAGTAAGAAGGAAGAGCCAACTCTCTCGCCTCCCGCGGCAATCACTGGGACCATCCCCCTGGAATCTGTCTCCAAGTTTTCTGGTGAGAAAGCCTTGGCCCACGTCGAAGCTCTAACGGCCTTTGGCCCCCGCCCGCCAGAATCACAAGCCTACGAGAAAAGCCTCTTCTACCTCGAAAAATACCTCGCTGCAGTTGGCTGGAAAACCAAACGCCAATCGTTCAAAGGCATCACTCCCACCGGCCCTCTTAGCTTCACCAATCTCCTGGCCCGCTACTCACCTGACGCGGAGCCGGATTGGAGTGTTTCACCTCCCTACCTCATCTGCTCCCACCTCGACACAAAACGCTACCGTAACTTCCGCTTTGTTGGAGCCAATGATAGCGGATCATCCACCGGAGTTCTCGCCGAGTTGGCGCGTGCCTTATCTGCCCCCAGCAACGGATCAGAAAACATCGAGCTCGTATTTTTCGATGGAGAGGAAGCAATTCTTGAAAACATTCGCGGGCGCGACGGTCTATATGGCAGTCGCTACTATGCCAGCCAGCTTAACAAGCGCTCCGTGAAACCCCGTTTGGGAATCGTTCTCGATATCGTCGGTGATCCCAATATTCCTCTGCTCATTGGCGGAGACTCCGACAAAAATCTCGAGGCCCACACCAGAGCAGCTGCCACCAAGCTTGGCATTCAAGATTGGGTGCAAGTTCACCGCGATTCTATCATCGACGACCACGTCCCTTTGATGTCCCGGGCCAACCTCCCCGTCCTTCATCTCATTGGAGCCTTCATGGAAGCTCCTTATTGGCACAAAAAAAATGACACCCTCGACAAAATCACTCCGAGCGCATTGGAGAATACCGGCAGGTTAACGCTTCAGGTTCTCCATCAACTGACGAAGTGACTGAAACTCAGTCGATTTGGCCCACTTGTGCTGGCGATTCTCATCAGCGCTGGGCACCAAAAAACCGCAACTCAACACAGCGAGTTGCCCCTCCTAACCGGGGCCAGGTCTTAAAGACTCTAACGCCTCGCCTTTTGCCTCTCCCTCACTTTTTCGCGCTGTTTAAAAAGGGGAATCAGCTTCTGCTCCACGTAATCAAATCCCGCCTGGAGACCTTTTCCCTGATATTCGCGACCAATCTCGGCTTCCACCGCAGTAGGATTGCCCACCAATCTTAAGAAATCATTCGAAGTCGCCCGGATGAATGACTCGCCGTCGATTTTCCCCTTTTCTCGCAAGAGCCACTCGCGGACGTAGAGAGCAAGGACGGCATCACCCACCCAGGCCTCCTCACGCTCCTGATCGATCTCTTCAGTTGTTCGTTTCATTGTTCTCAATTTTGTCCTGCGCCGTCGCGCATATCGCGCCGAAGATTGTCCTCGGATTTACGATCCCAATATCCACTATCAAGTTCGATAAACACACTGGAATAAGGAAGAGCCGATTTTGTTTTAAAAACAAGCACCGCATATTTGGCCGCGTCACTATGCGTCAACAAAGTTAGCGAGCGATTATCCATCTGACGGACTTCATGCCCATGGAGAGATTCTCTGAGGAGTTTGCGGAACTCATCAATTCCCGGTGCTCGATCATTTTTCACAAAGGGCAACTCCCGTGCCGTGCTAAAGGAAGGAGTCACCGTCTCGGACTTCTCAAGTTCATTGACCACGTAATCCACCAGCTCGGGAATCTCGGTATCCACGACAACCGTTCGGACTCCACGACGTGAAACCACCGGGAACGAGGACTCCGCAATCACGATCCAGTTCCCACTTCCGAGTGCATTTACCTCCCGCGAAACCACGCCACCCCAGGGCGGTGGTACTTTCTGATTACTGGAGGCGCATCCAACCAGCAGCAGGAGAGGTAAAAGCAGGAGGGGGAGCCCTTTCATGACGGAGAAACGTTTAGCACGATTCAGGTATTACATCAACCGCGCACCTGCTTCCGCAAGATCGCTGCGCTCGCCGCGACTGAGAGTCACGTGCGCAGCAAAACTCTGACCTCGCATTCGTTGTCGGGTAAAGACCAGACCGTTGCTTCGACTATCAACGTAGGGATGATCGATCTGGGCGGGATCACCCACCATAACCAGTTTGGAACCCTTTGACATGCGCGTCACCACTGTTTTAGCTTCCTGAGGAGTGAGCTGCTGGGCTTCATCGAGAATAAAGAAGCGATTCGGAATAGAGCGGCCGCGAATGTAAGCCAACGCTTCAACCTCGATCACCCCTTGACTCACCAAATCATCATAAGGCTTTTGATGGGAATTCCCCGCCTCGCCTTTGCTCCGCTTTCGCTTTGGTCCCTGGGAATTCTGAGGACTCATTAAAAGCTCCAGCGCATCGTAGATCGGCTGGAGCCATGGGCGCATTTTCTCTTCGAGAGAACCCGGCAGATATCCCATTTGTTCACCCATTGCGACAACCGGACGACTCACCGTAAGCCCGTTAAATTCGCGTGCAAAAACGCCGTGCAAACCCGCAGCCATCGCAACTAGGGTTTTTCCGGTTCCCGCCTGGCCAAAGCAAGTCACAAGAGAAATTTCGGGATTCAAAAGCGCATCAATGAAACACTTTTGTCCCAAATTAAGTGGTTTAAGATGATTCCCATCGGGAATGCGAAGCACCTCGGGAACAACCAGTCGAACAAGCTTACCACTCGAATCAAGTCGTGCCGGAATGGTCTGCTTTTCCCCCCCTTCGAGAAGCACGTATTGATTGATGTGCAGCTCGGAAATTCGATCCGCTTCGAGCTCGATCTCACCCGAACTTGTAAAACGTTGCAACTCATTTTGGTCAAGGGAAAGCTTCATCATCTCGCTTTTCGCGGAATCCTTAGGCGCGACCTTGTCGTTCAAATAATCCTCACAGGTAATCCCAACCGCCCGCGCCTTGAGTTGCATATTGAGATCTTTCGTCACCAGCACCACCGGCGGTCCGACATGCTCCTGCAGCAATAGCGTGCAGGCCAAAATCCTGTGGTCCACCCGCTCGCGGTCCGGGAAAATGCGATGAAACCGTCTCAATTCTCGGCTACTGCGTTCACACAAACTCGGATCGTAGATCACCAGCCGAATCGTTCCTCCGCCGTCGGTTGGCACTCCCTCCGTGACCTTGGTTTCTGCCCCAAAAATCTCGCTCAACGACCGGTGAACGCGACGCGCATTGGCCCCTCTTTCCGTTTGCTCCGTTTTAAAGCGGTCGAGTTCCGAGAGCACATCGGCGGGAATACAGAGATGATTGTCTTGAAAACGGTTGAGGCACCCCGGCTCGTGGAGGAGCACATTTGTATCGAGCACATAGTGTTTCCCCGGACCGCTGGGGGACTTAAGTCCAAAGTTTTCGAGCTGATCTGAGGTGAGGATAGGATCAATCTTCTCCTCGGAAGATTCGATGCCGTTGAGAGCAGTTTGTTGTTCTGAAGTGGCTTCGGCCATTTTGGATAGAGGGAGAGATAAATCGCTGGACGGGGATCCCAAAAAACCGCACTCGGAGCCGTCGTTCTCCAGAAGCGGTTTGAGAAAGAGAAACTTTCATTTAGATACGTTAAATTTCCCTGAAACCCCTTTCATGGCAACGTTAATCGACATGAAACTTGCTCAATGCCACCCGATCGACCTTTCCGAGCGATGACCGAGGCAATGCTTCAACCTGATGGGATGAGGCCAATCGCGCTGGTCCAGGAAGAGTCGCATTCATGGATTCAACCCGGTCCGTTCCTCCTTCATAAAAAAGATGAAGGACCGCACCACGTCTATGATCCGGTCGAGCCACAATGGCCACGTTGGTTCCCAGCCCTTCACTCCAAAAAGATTCAAGCTCAACCAGATCAACCAACTCTCCGAAAACTTTCACAACCCGGTCCGCCCGACCCAAAATTTTTAGTCCTGTTGGAGTCAACTCCACCCGGTCATTTGTGACAAACCATCCATCCACTTTCGGATCGGAACTCACAAAGCCCGACCCTTCTCGCTGAATCACCGAGGTCAAAAGCCCCCCTCCTCTCAGAGCCAATCGATCACCCTCAATTCGGGCCTCCCATCCCGGCAACAGCGGGAGCCCATCACCGGTAGCCACCTGGGACGAGGTTTCCGTCATCCCGTAACTTGGCACCACCGGCCATCCGAGACCGCGGGCCTGATCACAAAGTTCCTGGTCCAATGCTCCTCCTCCAACAACGATCATCCTGAGACACTTGGCAGCCTGAAAACCTCCCGCCACCAAATCATGCACCTGGGTCGGCACCAGGGAACTGATTGTCACCCCACTCGCCCCGGTCCAATTCGTAAACCCAGTCGCACTCCAGCGATCCCCAAACCGTTCCAATCTTGCTCCGGAAAATCTCGATCTCAAAGCGACTCCATATCCACCCACGTGAACCTCCGGCAAGGCCAACCCCAGCACATCATTGCCCGTAATTTCCAGAGCCTCTATCACCGACCGGGCCGACCATTCCAGAGCGTCATCAGAAAGCGCAATCCACTTCTCAACTCCACTGCTTCCCGATGTTCGGAAAAACTGATGTCCTTCAAAGAGCACGTTTCGCCGTGCCCATTTTAGAAGCTTTTCATCCCCTGCCATTTTCTCGATTCAAAAATGACATCATCGCCCCTAACCTCCACAAAAAAACACTCCGCCGGAAAAACCGACCGAGCGTTTGAATGAATAGGTCGTGTTTAGAAGCGGAAGCCGGCATTGATACCGACAGAATCGCTTTCAATGTCCTCACCAAGGCGAGCCTGATAATTCACACCAACGTTCCAGCTTTGATCTGAAAGAAACGGCACCCCAAGGCCACCGACAAAAAGATCTTAATCGAGTTGTTGCCCGGTTGAAGCTTAGGCGAGAAGCTCGCTTAGCGGAAAGACCGTAAACAGTTTTATTTGTTTCGGTCTTTCATCCAATTATTTTTTATCTGCTCTCGCCGTATAGCAAATGAATGAATCCCAAGGATTTAATCCCCCCCTTCAGTCACACTAATTTTACCCAGGGGAGTTTCTCAAGTATCTCTCCAAAGCCCAATCCAAAACCATTCGGCACTTGAAGATCGGGTTGCACCGGCCCCAGTTCTTCTGAAAAAATGGTCTTTTCAAAAATGCCGTGGGTTTGAAGCCCCGAGACCTTCCTCACCCCGCCCTGCGCCGCTTCAAATGCCGCAAAAGTCTGACCCAACGGATGGTCCAAATAGCTCGTCACCACGACTCGAGATAAATCATCAGGCATCTGATTCACGGCTGGCTTAACCACGATGACTTCAGAATCACCAAGATCATTTTCCATGTCGTGATCATTTGCCAAAGCCAGACCTGTTGCCTCACGCACCTTCGACCAGCTTCCGCCACGATACGGCACTGGATCTTCCAGAAAATCAACCGCTCCCTTTTCTTCAACCGACCAATCCTTAAAAAGTCGGATCAATTCCCCCGCCTCTCCCGTTTCATTAAAATCAAGCCTCCAACAAAGTTCCGGCCCTCGACAGATCAATCTCCGAACCTCCGCCAACTCCTTGGGAAGATCCCGCCCACACTTCACCTTCACGTGAGTAAACCCCCGGCTCACTGCTTCTTCAATCGCCTCTTCATCAAAGAATGGCAAGGTGGCATGGCTCGGCGGAACCTTCAGCCCTTGAAAAAGAGACCTCCCTTCTTCTCTGGCCCGTCCATCCACAGACACACAATCAAGGGTTCGCTGCACGATCCTCATGCAGCGCCCTTCTCCTAAATCCTTGAGACAGTCATTCAAGGTTGGATCTCCGAGCTCTGGCCAAGGATGCAAGCAACCGAAGCCTGAACCGCTGCGCACCAATGCTCCCTCATAGACTCTCCGTCCCGTCCGGGCATTCAGGGACCCCCTCGATTCCAGAGCGTATCTCCAAATCCAGAGAGCCTCCACTAGTTCCAAAGATAGGATTGCTTCTTTGCCACGAGATCTTTCCCGTCGTAGAGTCTGACTCTCCACGCCAGAACCCGACCATTTTTCAAATACTCTTCCCCCCCAATCGCAATCTGACAGTCACTCAACTTCAATGCCGGGATCATCTTTTCCAATCTCTTGACAGTCGCGCCAGTCCTGACTTGGCGGTATTCAAAGACAAGTCTCACCGGCTTCGCCCCGCTCAACCCGTGCCACCGGATGTGGTAGTAGTTTCCTCGCCGCAGATTCCGCTCCGCCGCCGTGACCGCACCATGAAGACGTTTATTCATTTCTGCCCGGATGAATAAGTCGCCACTCGCCGCCTCGGTATCACGCAAATGAAACTGCCGCACACGCAAGGTATCCGGCACGCCACAGGATACGATAAGAAGAGCTAAGCCCGCTAAAAAAACCTTCACGGCGTAATCTTCGATATTCGGGATTCAACATTCAACCTAAAATCCCTAGAGTCTTTCCACAATGGACGCCGAAATTCGTGAACGACTGGATGAATTCATCCGAAAAAAGGGACTGAGACAGACCTCTCAGCGAGACGAAATCCTTGAAGTCATCTTCGCCTCCGATGAGCACTTCACGCCTGACGAGCTTTTTGAGCGCCTCCGCTCCGCGGGTTCAAAGGCTTCCCGGGCCACCGTTTATCGGACCTTGTCACTCCTGGTGGGCGCCAATCTTATTCATGAAATCGAACTTGGTGACGGACAAACAACCTACGATCCCAATTTCATCGACCACCCCAATCACAACCACCTCATCTGTATCGATTGTGGAAAAGTGGTGGAATTCGAGGATAGCCATCTCGATCTCCTCAACGACTGCGTCACACGCCGACTCGGCTACCGCCCCGTCCATCAAAGCCTCCGCATCGAAGCCGCCTGCGAGCGCCTCCGTAATGAAGGCAACTGCCCTGAACTCATTCAAGCCCGTATTAAAGGGAAGCGTTTGCCGAATCGCAAAAAATAGAATCCCCCCTGTTTCTTTGCCTTCTAATCACCCCGGCGCTCTCTACGGCGCAAATACGTATCACCCCAAAGGTGAGATTGCGATCCAGCTCAATTGCTAGGCCCGCTACTACGCCCAGTTTATTTACCAGTTCACTCACGGACTCGGCCGTGTGCCCGCCAACCTCAAGCCCGTCAAATACGAGAACAAATGGAGGCCATCTTCCTGAATGAGGAGCACAAATCCCCTTCCCATCCTGTCCGACATCTGAAAATCTCCCTCCCATGGCCATCGCTCCCATCGAAAACACTTCCGGTGTCAAACTCGGCATCCTCGGCACCCACCTCGGCTTCCTTGAAGCCCTCGTCCCCGATGAAAACGGACGACTTCCACGCAATTCTGATGGCGAATTCGTTATTGCCGCCGGAGCACGCGAAATCCTCGAACTCTCCCCCGTCAAAGTTGATCTCATCCAAATCTCTTCCTTTGGCACCACCCTTCCTGAAGAAAAAGATGCCCTCATCGCCGCCGTCAGAGAGCTTGGGCTCGAGCCCCAACTCGTCATGATGGTCGGCGGAGTCAACCCCATGAACCCCGCTGATGAAGACGAAGCCCTCGTCCAACTCCTCGTCAACCTGAATGCCGCTCTTCGCAACAACATCACTCAGGTCAACTCGACCTCTGTGGAAACCTGGATGGAAGGCGCTCCGCCCGCCAACGATGAAGAATTCAAGGCCCGTGTCGCCCAAAACATCAAACTCCACTACCGCGCCTACCAAGAAGCCGGACTCGCAGGTTCCTGTATCAAAAACTGGAACATCGAATTCCTCCGCCCCGGTGAATTCCAAAACTTCACTTCCCTTTCCAAAATCCGCCCCATCCTCACCGGCCTCAACGAAAAGATTGGTCACCCCTACTTCAAGGCCCTCATCGACGCCGCTCACTGCGGTGACTCCGGCCTCAACATTCCTGAAAACGAAGCCCTCATCGCGGCCCTTGGCGAAGCGGACGAAGTCGGCCCCTTCCACTGCTCCGTCCCCACAACCCGCGGGTGCCTCTCATCGGACGACGGCTGGGTTGGCGCCCTCCTCACCGCCAACGCAAAGACGGGAAAACTCCCCAGCGCTTTTGTCGAACTCTTCCGCCACGACGACCCCGTTCTGGAACCACTGAGAAAACTCGATCCCGGCCACGGCATTGATACCACCCTCGGCCGCACTTACACCGAAGTCATGGTCGATGGACTCATCGAGACCGTCCGCCGCCTCAACAACTTAAGAAACCGGGGAATGCTCTAGGCCGTCGGAACCTCGGAAGATCTCAACGAGACTCGCAGCATCACGCCTCCATGGCTGCGGAAGAGTTGCCTGACTCCCGGACAACAGATCTTGAGAGTTTCGCATGATTCCGCTTTGCCCATGATACCTTCATTCCCAACATGCAGACTGGACGCTCCTCATCGTTCATTCAGACTCCATTCGTGACGATAACTCCACGTGGTGCCGCTTTCCTCGGGGCTGCGTTTGCCCTGACGGTGGCTGGGCTTTTAATGATTGATGGCGTTCTGATTTCCATGGGAGTTGCGGGCTTTCTCCTGATCGGTATCGTCTTGCTCTTTGGCCGCTGGAATCTGAATCACATTCGCTTCCAGCTTTCCTCTCCAAAACGCGTTTTTGCAGACACCCCGTTTGATCTCAGACTCACTCAGCACAATCAACGCAACCTCTTTGACTCCTGCGGAATGGACATTGAACTCCGTTTGTCAAAAACGGCCAAGATCCACACTCACGCCCCTTGGACCGCGGCCCGCTCCTCATCGACAAGTAAGCTTCGGGGTTCCATTCCAAGGAGGGGCGCCGTTTCCCAGCATCCGTGTTCGCTCGCCTCGTCATTCCCCCTCGATCTCTTCCGCTTCCAAAAAAAGACAACTGTCAGTCAGGAAATTTTAGTTTTTCCCAAGCCTCTTGTGCCACGGGAGTTTTTTGCCACCGGAGAATTTGACGACGCTTGGAACGGCGAGGGGCATCAACCGGGAGATGCTCCCGGAGAACCCCGTGGACTTCGCCCCTACCAACCCGGTGACCGAGCCAAACAAATTCACTGGCCGTCCACCATCCGTTCGATAGCCCGTGGCAGAAGCCCGCGCGTCCGCGAGTATGACCCACCCGGGCTAAGGCCAAGACAGGCCACCCTAATTTTTCATAGCTTTGGCACAGACAACACCCTGATCCGAACAGACCTCTATGAGCGGGCCCTCTCTCTGGTTTGCGGTACCTTGCGCCACCTTCGGGGAATCGGAGTCCCCACCACCCTGCGGGCAGATTTTCTCTCATGGAAACCACAACCCACTTTCCAAGCCGCCGCCTGGAGCGAAACTCTCACCCTGCTCGCAAGAGCCGAACGGGCAGACGACACCGAAGCCCACGATGTCATTGAAGAGATCAAATCCCTTCCCCGTGAGCAAGCCCTCGTCATCATCTCCGATATGCCGCCGGAAGCCTGGAAACACATTCTCCCGAGTCGCAAGGCGCTCGTCATTGACATCCAGCAACATCGATTTAGTCGGAAAGGAATGAGCTTCATTCCCAAACGAAAGACTCCGGTCAGGAAAACCAGTTAACCGAATCCGAAACGTGCTTCCGGAAGACCGTCCCGCCCTTTTCTTGGCTCCCATGCAGGACGTCACTGATCTGCCCTTTCTTCGAACCATGGCTGCCCTTGGAGGCGCCGATGTCTATGTCACCGAGTATTTCCGCGTCCATATTCACTCACGACTCGATCCCTATATTTTAAGGTCGATCACAGAAAACCCCACCGGACGCCCTCTCGTCGCCCAAATGATTGGGCAAGATGCCGATGAATTAGTCCGAACCGTGAGCGACTTAAAACAATATCCCATCGCCGGAATCGATCTCAACCTTGGCTGCCCTGCTCCTGTGGTTTATCGCAAGAATGCCGGAGGTGGGTTACTTCGAAAACCAGAGAAAGTGAACGAACTTCTTGGAAGATTGAGGGACGCCTCTGATGAAGTTTCCTTCACGGTCAAAACCCGCTTGGGATTTGAATCCGAAGATGAATTTGCACGCCTTCTTGGCGTCTTCAAGAAGCACGCCATCGATCTCCTCACCATCCATGGACGAACGGTAAGAGAAAGATATCAAACACCGGTTCACGACGACTGGGTGCGCCATGCCGTTGACGAAATGCCCTGCCCCGTCATTGCCAATGGCAATGTTGTCAACTGTCAGACTGGGCTCGCTTATCTCCGTGCCACCGGTGCCGCCGGGTTGATGATCGGTCGTGGAGCGATCCGGAATCCATGGCTCTTTGATCAACTGCGTGCTTCATTCACGGGCGCGGAAATCCCGATCGTAACCGCAAAAATGGTGATGGAATACATCGGGCGGCTCTATGACGAAACCGCAAAGGAGATTCCAGAATTCATCGAAAAAAAGCATGTTCAGAAAATGAAAAAATACCTCATTTACATTGTGCAGGGGCATCATGAGGACTTTGAACACCGGATCCGGAGAGTGACCACACGGCCGGAATTTTTCTCCACCTGCGCTGACTTTCTTGATCACGATGAACCTGCGCCGGACCTCCCGCCTGAAAACTCCCGCCTTTTCTGTGGATTCTCACAATTCCTCTGAACAATTTCACGTTGACTTTACGTCAGACAATGTAAAACCTCAAAGTGAAAAGGCCATGAACCAGGAAGACCTACATACCGAAAAAATTATCGCTGATCGCAAAATCTTCTTTCTAGATCTCAAAGAGAACGCCCGTGGACGGGTTGTGAAAATCACTGAAGACGTCAACGGCAATCGCGACACCATCATGGTTCCCGCCGAGATCCTCGGCGACTTCATCGAGGCTCTCACCGACATCAAGGAGACCGCCGACAATCAGGAGGAGGAATAACCTTCCTAAATGCTTTCTCGAGCGACAGCAGAAATGGCGTCGTTTTTGTATGGCGCGTCTCTCTGATCAAACACCTCTCCAAATAATTACGGGGCGGGATTCTTCCCTCTTTTATCTGCGCTCATGATCAAACACGATTTCCTCCCCGAGCACCGCGACGCCCTTCATGAGCTCAAGATGAACAATGCTCTCTTCGCCAAATATCACTAGCCCGATAAAGAAGTCCTCCGTATCGAGGAGAACATCGAAACTCCGGCTGATGACTCCACGAACGAACGTGAGATCAAGCGAGTCGCACTAAAGGACGAACTCCTGAAAAGGATTCCCGAGCATTCGCAATCCTAAACTCCTCCTATTCCAAAAACCTTTCTTCAGAAATGATGAGAGGTTTTTTTATGGCGAAACACAGATTGTCATCTCTCTTCCCGTTAACCATTCTCGGTCATGCAAAATCTCTTTCTGGCTCTCACCCTACTCCTGCCCTTGCGCGCCGAGCAGCCCAACATTCTCATGATCCTTGCCGATGACATGGGATATGGTGACCTCGGCTGCTACGGCTCCCTCCAGATCGAAACGCCCGTCCTCGACAAACTCGCCGCCAAGGGCATTCGCTGTACCGACGGCTATGTTTGCGCCAACGTTTGCGCCCCGTCCCGCGCCGGCCTCCTCACGGGACGCCACCCACAGCGCTTCGGTTTCGAACACAACCTGAACAAAGCCTTCCCCACATTACCCGAACGCCTCGGAATTCCCGTTGATCAAAAAACCATCGCCGATCACCTTAAAAAGGCAGGCTACCGGACCTCCCTCATTGGGAAGTGGCACGTTGGCGACTCCGTCCCCGGCATGCTCCCCAACGCCCGTGGCTTCGATTACTTCTTCGGCATGCGCTCCGGCAGCCACAACTACTTTCCCAAGCCGGACAAGAATCACCTTTTTAGGAACAACGAGCCCATTCGAAAGATCGACCACCCTTACCTGACCGATTGGTTTACGCACGAAGCCATCGCGCAGATGACCTCCGGCAAAGATCCCTTCTTCTGTTTTCTCTCCTACAACACGCCACATACCCCGATGCAGGCCAAAGAGGAAGACCTCGCCCGCTTTGCCCACCTCAAAGGAAAGCGTCGCCAAACTTACGCCGCCATGCAGTGGAGCATGGACCAAAACATCGGCAAAATTCTCGACCATCTCCGCGAACACAAACTCCTCGAAAACACCCTCATCGTCTTTTACTCCGACAATGGCGGAAGCGTCACCGCTTCCCACGCATGCAATGCCCCTCTCCGCGGCATGAAAGGCTCCTTCCTCGAAGGCGGCATTCGTGTTCCTTTTATCTTTCATTGGCCCAAAGGACTTCCTTCCGGCACCACCTTCGTTCATCCCTTTACTTCGCTCGATCTTCTTCCCACTTTCGGCGCCGCTGCCGGAAAACAACTTCCACCCCGTATCACCAAGAAAGGGAAAAAGAAAATCGTCAACCATGACGGCCGGAACCTCCTTCCCTTCCTCCGAGGTGAGGTTGAAAAACCGCCTCACGAAGCCCTCTATTGGCGCATGACCATGCGCGGCGCGGCCATCCGCGAGGGAGACTGGAAGCTTCTGATCAACGTCCATACCCCGCCAGCTCTCTACAACCTTGCCGAAGACATCTCAGAAAAGAAAAATCTCTACCATGAGATGCCAGACAAGGTCGCGAACCTTTGGCTCAAACTCAACCAATGGCAGGAAGCCTTGGAAGACACCCCACACTGGCAGGAAGATCCCTATTGGCAGGGCTACAATCGCAAACTCTACACCCACACCTATTGGCTGACCCAACCGAAGAAAGACGAAGAATACAACGGGGTGAA
>Ga0307999_1000131_pt1 | contig 20260 bp, 13 predicted proteins | sample Neamet1_FD_203158 | JGI IMG/M metagenome (GOLD analysis project Ga0307999, IMG submission 203158) | Marine microbial communities from water near the shore, Antarctic Ocean - #1 | ecosystem: Environmental > Aquatic > Marine > Unclassified | place: Southern Ocean | collected 2014-06-04 | reverse complement strand
TGCCAAGCCAGGTGGCCCCTTTCAAAAGAGGTTCAAGATCGCTTTTTGAGTCACTAGGAGTCATTCCGTTTTTGAAATCTTCGAGAGGAGGGAGTTCGTCGGGATCGGCGACGGAGGCAGTCCCCTCGTCCCGGCTTGGGGGGGTGGTTTCGAAAATGACCCAGCCGTGATCTTTGAGGTAAATCTCGGCCCAAGCATGGGCTTCGCGGGCACGAAAGACGAAAAGGTTTGGACCTTTGAAGTAGCGACCTCCGGACCATCCGAAGGCGATACGGGAAGGGAATCCCATGGCCCGGGTGAGTATTGCGGTGGCGGTGGCGAAGTGGGTGCAATAGCCAATGCGGTTTTTAAAAAGGAAGCTGTCGAGAGGATCGGCTTCGTCGGGGAGACTGATTTCGAGGGAATATTGAAAGCGGGTGCGGAGGGTTTGACGGAGCTTGAGGAGTGAGTTTCGGGAAGGTAGTCCGAAGGAGGTTGCAAGGTTCTGGATTTTTGCGCGGAGGATTGGCTCCTCGGGGAGAGTGAGGTATTCAGGCGCGGGTGAAGAACCTGCGGTGACGGGAGTGGAAATTTTGTCAAAGGAGAATGGAAGGGAAGTTGCTTGATAGCGAAAGGAATTGCTCTCGGCGGAGGCGGCAGGAAGGCGGAAGGTATCGGGGGCGGTTTCGCGGAGAGTTGGTTGCTTGATGGAGGTGAAGTCGGGAATAGTGACGGCGAGAGTTTGGCCGTTGGAGTTTGTCTGATGGGAGATTTCGTAGGTGATGGATTTGCCGGGATGCGGACGGGAGACTTTGATTAAGCTATTTTCGGCTGAAAGTGTGCGGGGGATGGTGGCTAGGGGAAACCAAGTGCCTCCTTTATAGGTGGCAAGGGTGACGTTTCGGAGGAAACGTTCGGTGGCGAGGAGTTGTTGTGCGTCGGCAGGAGATTTTGGGAAAAGGTAAACTTCCGGGCGGTTTGAAGGGCGAACCTTGTCGTTTTTGTTGAGGGAACGTGGCCCAAGGCCGGAGCCAAGCCAGCCAGAGATGTAGGAACCGGAAGTGCCGGGGATTCCTGGAATACCGGGTGCGTCGATCTCGCCCGGATTTTTGGTGAGCTCACCGTATAACTTCTCGTGAAGAGTCTTGTCCAGAGAGGTCGCCAGTTCTTCACTCTTCGAGGGGGCCAAAGAAAGAAAGACGAGGAAGAAGCACTCCACCAAGAGGACTGCGATCCCCACGGTGAGGTAGTCAAGCAGGTGAGGATTGCGGGCGGGGCTGGCGAGGATGGACGTGGGTTTGGCTGCGCGACCCCAGAGACCAAAGGCGATGACGAGAGCTGATACGGCAAGGCAAACGCGAATGATGGGGTGCCAGAAATCGGGGTATCCACGAAGAAGGGCGTAGCCCGCTACGACATTTAGAATGAGGAGGACCGATCTCATTTTAAGAATCTACGACGAAGGAATGAGGGTGTCGAGGGCATCGAAGTAGGAAGGGAAGGCCGGTGACCACCCAGTGGATCGTATTTTATTGTTGAGGACCCTTTTGTGAGTCCAGGCGCGTTTGCGGGAGGTTTTCTTTTCTCCAACAGGAGGGAGGGGGCGGTTGAAGTATTGAGCGAGGCCTCGATAGCATTCGAGTTGGGAGATTGGGCTACTGTCCGAGACGTTGAAGATGCCGGGGGATTTCAGCGAGGCCAGGTGGAGGGTTGCGGCAGCGGCATCTTCGACGTGGATTTGATTAAGGATGCGTTGGCCGGATTCTTCAATGACGGCGGAACCCTCTCGGAACTTGCGGAGAACGATACTTCGGTCGGGGCCATAGAGTCCGGTAAGGCGTGCAACGGTGCCACCGGAAGCGAGGATGATTTTCTCGGCTTCGAGGAGGAGTTGTGAGGTTTCACGAATGGGTTCGGTGGGGGAGGTTTCGTCAACGTCGGAACCATCAGTCTGGTGATAGACTGAGGTGCTGGAGGTGAGAATGAGGTGGGATTTGGGGAAGGAGCGAAGGAGATTTTGCGACCCTTTGACAAAGACCTCGCGGTAGGCGTCGGGGCCGCCGCGACCGGAGGAGGCGCAGTGGATGATGACGGAGGGTTGAGGATGTTTTTGAGCGAGGATGTCGACTTGCCCGGAAGACGAGAGGTCGCAGGCTTCGTGGGAATCGCCTCCGGATTTTGTAAGGGTGATAACGTCGTAAGAGGAGGCCTGGCGAGCGATCTCAGAGCCGAGATATCCGGCCCCTGCGATGAGAAGGAGAGGTTTCATTGTTTTGAGTAGTATTGAGCGAGACCATCGGCAACGGCCCGGGCGTATTCCCGAAAGATTTCTTCCGAACTGTCATTGAACCGGGTGATGAACGCGAGGCTGTTCATGACGTAGGGCTCCATGAAAATGACCGGGCATTGGTAAAGGCGGTTGGCGAGGAGGTTCCTCGCCCAGAGGTTGGGATGGTTGGTGATATTTTGGGAAGCACGAGATTCCTCGGGGTAGCGATAGGGTGGGAGCTTGATTGATTGGTTGAATGAACCTGCGACTACGCGGGCGAGTGGGATTTCTTCTTCGATGGTGCCGGACAGGAGGCGTTGGAGCATTTGGAAGCGCTCGTCTTCATGGGCGAGTTCGCCGGCGGTGTAGGTGCCATTGAGGATGATGTGGAAGTGTTGGAAGAGCTCGGGAGTTTTGGAAGCGGTGCCGTTAAAATGGAGGCAGATCACGAGGTCAGGTTTGATTGATTCGTTGATGAGTCTAGCGCGGGCTCGGATCTCAGAAGTGCGGTAGAAGAGTCTGGCGTCGGAGAAATCGGAAGCGGTTTTCAGAGTGACTGGTTCGAGTTTGGTGCGGACGAGAGTGACACTGGCGCCGAGTTCTTCGAGCATCGGGCGGAGGAGTTCGGCGGTGCGAAGGGTCATGGTTCCTTCGCGGATGACAACGTCACCCCATTTGATCTCCCGGTTCTCAATGGCGGCGTAGTCTCCACCAATGTGTCCGGGGTCGAGTGCGATGTGAAGCCCTTCCAGTGGAAGGGCGCGGGTTGGTGAAAGAGCGGAGCGGGCCTTCCAATCGAAGATCGCGCCAGGGGAAGGCTGATCGGATCGAGAGAAGCGAAGAACGAATTCTCCTATGGCGGCAAGGTTGCTTTCTTCGTCGATGAGGATCCATTCTTTCCAGGAATCATCCTTGGTGTAGATCGTTTCGAGGCGAGTGAGGAAGGTTTCACGGGAGATTGTTTCCTGGAAGCGTTCGAGTTTTGACCAATCGGGAGGGAGCCCGAGTTCGGCGAGAACGTTTTGGGCTGGTGGAGCAGGGGGGGGGACGGGATCGGAAGGGCGTTTAAAAACGAGGATTACGATAAACAGGAGAGGGGCCAAAACGAGGAACCAGTGTTTCATTTTTATCATCAGTTCCCTTTCCATTTGAAGGAGTGTCGATTCTTATGGAGAAGTCCGCAATCTCGAAGCCGGGCAGGAGTGGGTTATTGTGATCGTTTGTCCCGGGAGATAAGATTTCGGAGTGAAGAGTTTTTTAAACGACTCCTGATGTCGCTGATTGCTCTTCTACTGGTTTGTCAGCTGACTTTTGCCAAAGAAGAACGGAAGGATAAGGCTTGGTTTCGCTATGAGGCGAAGTCAGGTGGATAAAGTCTCTACTAAAGTTACGGAGTCCTTATCGAGAAGGGAGTCGAGATGAATTGTCGTTACATCTCCAAGGTTCTCGCTGAGATTGACAAGGAATTGATAGAGGTTCGAGAGAAGAAGTAGGGGGAGGGATGATGCGTCATTCCGTTTCTGGGCTTTTCAGAGGAGAAGAGTCGATTTAGAAAGGTCGAAGGCAGACATGATGAGGATTTTATTTTTAGGAGACGTGGTGGGTTCGCCGGGGCGGAATGCGGTGATTTCGAATCTGGCGGAGATCAAGAAGGAGCATGAGGTGGATTTCATCATTATCAATGGAGAGAACTCCGCCGGAGGAAGGGGGATCACGCCAAAAATTTGCATCGATCTGTTACGAGCCGGAGCTGCGGTGGTAACAACCGGAGATCATGTTTGGGATCAGCGGGAGGTGCTGGACTACTTTCCGACCGAGCCAAGGTTGCTGAGACCGATTAACTTTGTTGATGCCCCCGGCGCTGGATCGGTGGTTCTAGAGACCGCAAAGGGAAAGGTTGCGGTTTTGAATGCGATGGGACGAACCTTTATGAATCCTCCACTCGAGAATCCGATTACCCTTTTGGAGGCCGAGATCTTGCGACTGCAGGAGGAGGGGGTAAAGATGATGGTGGTCGATTTTCATGCCGAGGCCACGAGCGAGAAAATTGCGATGGGACGGGCGCTGGATGGAAAGGTTTCTCTAGTGGTCGGGACTCACACGCACGTCCAGACTGCGGATGAGTCGATTTTTCCCGGCGGAACTGCCTATCTGACGGACGCGGGGATGTGCGGGCCGGAAGTGTCGGTGTTAGGAAGGGAAGTGGACTCGGTGGTTTGGCGCTTTCGAACGGGATTGCCAACGAGATTTCCAGTGGCAAAAGGACCGGTTCGCCTGTGCGGTGTCATCGTTGATATTGAAGAGGAAACGGGAAAGGCAACATCGATCTCTAGGTTTTCCAGACTGATTGAGGATGAAAGTTCTCCCAAGTAGATTTGTGGAGGTGTTTTGGCTTGTCTCACAAGCGCTTCCAATCCCCTGAAATAAAGGCTTTGGGCGAAAAAAACTTTCTTTTGAAAAAACTTTTGACAGAGTGGCCGACTTTGCTAGTTTGCCGCCGCTCTCAGCAGCGAGGCGAGGGAAGAATGAGAGGCGCACTTAAAACCAGCGTTTCTTCCTCCCCTCAACTCACTTCTGAAGGCACTCACAAACAACTTTCTGGTTCTGCTTTTGTAGCTCAGGGGTAGAGCGCGTCCTTGGTAAGGACGAGGTCGCGGGTTCAATTCCCGCCAAAAGCTCCAGAGAGATGTGTGAGACGACCCAAAACCAGCTAAAACCTAATCAACCAATACAATGGCTAAAGAACAGTTCGAACGGAACAAGCCTCACGTCAACGTCGGCACCATCGGTCACGTTGACCACGGTAAGACAACCCTAACCGCCGCTATCACGACTATCCTTGCCGAGGCAAGTGGTGGTGAAGCGAAAGCTTATGACGAAATCGACGCCGCTCCCGAGGAGAAAGAGCGTGGTATCACGATCTCCACTGCTCACGTTGAGTATGAGACCGAAATTCGTCACTATGCCCACGTTGACTGCCCCGGCCACGCCGATTACGTCAAAAACATGATCACCGGTGCCGCTCAAATGGACGGAGGTATCCTCGTGGTTTCCGCCGCAGACGGCCCCATGCCCCAGACCCGTGAGCACATCCTGCTTGCCCGTCAGGTAGGTGTGCCCGCGCTTGTAGTTTTCCTGAACAAGACCGATCAGGTCGACGACGATGAGCTTCTTGAGCTCGTCGAGATGGAGGTGCGCGAGCTTCTCTCCATGTATGAATATCCTGGTGACGACATTCCTATTGTCAAAGGTTCTGCTCTCAAGGCTCTCGAAGGTGACCCTGGTCAAAAAGAGGCCATCCTCAAGCTCATGGAAGCTGTTGATACCTACATCCCCTTGCCTGAGCGTCCTGTCGACCAAGACTTCCTCATGCCTATCGAGGACGTGTTCTCGATTGAAGGACGTGGAACCGTTGCGACCGGTCGTATCGAGCGTGGCGTCATCAAGAAGATGGGTGAAGTTGAGATCGTGGGAATCCGCGACACCCAGAAGACTGTCATCACCGACATCGAGATGTTCCGTAAACTTCTTGATGAAGGTCGTGCAGGCGACAACGTCGGTCTTCTTGTCCGCGGACTTAAGAAGGACGACCTTGAGCGCGGTCAGTGTATCGTGAAGCCTGGTTCTGTGAATCCTCATACAACCTTCACTGCGGAGGTGTATGTCCTCTCCAAGGACGAAGGTGGGCGTCACACTCCTTTCTTCTCCAACTATCGCCCACAGTTCTATTTCCGGACGACTGACGTGACTGGTTCCATGACCCTTCCCGACGGCGTCGAGATGGTCATGCCTGGTGACAACGTCAGCCTGACGGTTGAACTCATCACACCTGTCGCCATGGAGAAGGCCATGCGATTCGCGATTCGCGAAGGTGGTCGTACCGTTGGCGCGGGCCGCGTCGGTGACATCATCAAGTAATCTTGATTTATAGACAGGTTGACTTTTCCAGCGGGAAAGACGACTTGTTGGCTGGTTTCACAGGGGCACTCCTCAAAGGGAGTGCCCCTCAGTCGCCTCAAAATACAAACTCTCTCCAAAGTATCTAGGACAGTAGCTCAATTGGTAGAGCATCGGTTTCCAAAACCGAGGGTTGCAGGTTCAAGTCCTGTCTGTCCTGCCACTTTTCAACACATTCTAAAATGTTCCAAAAACTCTTTAAATTCATTGGCGAGGTTAAGACCGAGCTCCGCAAAGCATCGTGGCCCTGGGAATCGGATCCTAAGATTCGTGGATTTAAGAAATACAAAGAACTCATCGATTCTACTGTCGTTGTTCTCGTCGCCATCCTCTTACTCGCCGCGTATGTGGCTCTGTGGGATCTCATTCACACCCAGGCGGTATCCTTTCTGGGAGGTCTGGCCAGCTAAAGGCGGCATTTCTCCCTTCATTTTCCGTTTCAATCGTAGCTTCGAAACAACCTTTCTATCAAATGCCCCGTATTCCCGATCCCAAAGACCAGTGGTATGTCGTTCATGTTCTCTCCGGCCAGGAGGGTAAAGTGAAGGCTCGCATCGAGCGCCTCGTGGAGTCCGAAGAGCTTGGCGATAAGATTTTCAACATTCTCGTTCCCACCGAGCTGGTTTCAGAAGTCCGCGCGGGTAAGAAGACCGAGCAGAAGAAGAAATTCTTCCCCGGTTACGTCATCATCAATATGCACCTTCTCGACGAGCACAACGATGTCGTCGAGGATACCTGGTCTTTCATGCAACAGCTTGATGGTTCGATTGGTTTCGCGGGAGCCAAAAATAAGCCTATTCCGATGCGCCCCAAGGAGGTCGCAAGCATGCTGAGTCAGATCGAAGAGCGCGAAGGCAGCGTTCGCCCCTCCATCGAATTTGAGGTGGGGGATACAGTCAAGGTTTCCGATGGGCCGTTTGAATCCCAGAACGGTATTGTCGAGGAAATCGACCCTGAGCGCGGGAAAATGCGCGTGGCAGTCACCATTTTTGGTCGTTCCACTCCGGTTGAATTGGAATATTGGCAGGTTGAGAAGGAGTAAAACTGTTTAAGAACCGGTTTCATCTTGACTTTTTTCGAAATTTCGTCCCACACAACCCCTCGCCGATCGCGGCATCACTCAATTATCATGGCCAAGGAAGTAAAATCAGTCCTCAAACTCCAGATTCTAGCTGGACAAGCGAACCCTTCACCCCCCGTCGGACCAGCTCTTGGTCAGGCCGGAGTGAACATCATGGGATTTTGTAAGGAGTTTAATGCCACGACCCAGGGTTCTTCCGGTGATCTCCTTCCGACTGTTATCACCGTCTATAAAGACGCAAGCTTTACCTTTATCACTAAGCAGCCCCCTGCCGCGGTTCTTTTAAAGAAAGCCGCTGGTCTTGCCTCTGGTTCTGGTGAGCCAAACAAAGTCAAGGTCGGAACACTTTCGAAAGCCAAGCTTATGGAAGTTGTCGAGCGTAAGATGCCTGACCTTAACACCAGCGATCCTGAGCAAGCTGCCAAGATTCTCGCCGGAACGGCCATGCAGATGGGCCTCGAAATCGAGTGGTGAAAATTTCAACCGCAGGAGGTGAGGTGTCAAATGTCTCTCCGACCGCACTGCAAGCAAAACAATGAGTAGCAAAAGAAGCAAAAGATACGAGAAGGCCGCGGCACTCGTCGAAGAGGGGAAAGGTTATTCCCTCGAAGACGCCGTTGCTCTTCTGAAAAAATTTCCTGCGCCCAAGTTTGACGCCACCGTCACGCTTTCGGCCCACCTCGGAGTGGATCCCCGGAAAAGCGACCAGATGGTTCGTGGATCAGTCGCCCTTCCTCACGGAACGGGTAAGAAGGTTAAGGTGATTGTTTTCGCCACTGGTGATGCCGCCAAGGCAGCCACCGAAGCAGGTGCCGACGAAGTCGGCTTCGAAGAGCTCATTAAGAAGGTTCAGGGTGGATACACTGACTTCGACGCTGCCATCGCCACACCCGACGCCATGACGGAGGTTCGTAAGATTGCTCGTGTCCTCGGACCACGTGGCCTCATGCCCAATCCCAAGACTGGAACTGTCACCGACGACACCGCGACGGCCGTGAATGCCGTTAAGGCTGGTCGCATCGACTATAAGATCGACAAAAGCTCCAACATCGCCGCAGCATGCGGAAAGGCCTCCTTCTCTGAGGCACAGCTTCTTGAAAATCTTGGCTCTCTCGTTGATAGTATCGTAAAAGCCAAGCCCGCCTCCGCCAAGGGTAACTACATCCAGAGCTTCACACTCACCGCTTCCATGCTTCCGGGAATCTCGCTCGATATCTCTTCTTACACCGCCTAACACCGCAGACCATGAACCCAGATAAGAAATTTATTCTCGACGAAATCAAGGGCCGCGTTGACGAATCCGCTTTCGTCCTTGTGGTGGACTATACCGGAACAACTGTTCCCGAGTTTAGTGAGCTTCGCGCCCGCCTTCTTGAGCAAGGAGCCGAGTGCCACGTCGCCAAGAACTCCTTCATGAAACGTGTTCTTTCGGAATCCGGTCTTCCCGATCTTGGCGAAGACCTCGTCGGCCAGACTGCTTTCGTGACCGGTGAAGCCGATGTTTGTGCGGTTGCCAAGGTAGTCGCCAATTTTGAAAAGGAATTCAAGAAGCCTGAGATCAAGGCTGGAATTCTCGATGGGGCTGTGCTGAGTGCCGGCCAGGTCAAGGGACTTGCTGCGCTTCCGCCACGCAAAGTCCTGCTCTCCCAGCTTCTGGCAACTATCAACGCTCCTGCAACCCAGCTGGTGCGCGTTGTCAACGAACCCGCCGCGAGTATCGCTCGTGTCATCAAAGCAAAATTCGACTAAGAGAAAAAATTTGAACGGATGGCCCGACCTGATCTGCTTTGTAGAATAGGGGAGGCTTGGAAAACAAAACTGGTTCCTCGTCGGTCTTACGGTAGTGAGACTGAAATGATTGGATAGCCCCAAGCGCGACGATACCGACCCAACTAAAACAATGTCAGACATTACAAAAATTGCAGAAGAGCTCGGCAAGCTTACCGTCCTGGAAGCCGCCGAATTGGTTAAACATCTCGAGGAAGAGTGGGGCGTGAGCGCTGCACCTGCCGCTGGAGTCGCTGTCGCCGGTCCTGCCGCCGATGCTGCCCCTGCTGAGGCGCAAACCGAATTCGACGTCATCATCGCTGAAGTCGGAGGTAACAAGATCTCCGTCATTAAGGCCGTGCGTGAAGTCGCTTCCGGACTCGGACTTGCGGACGCCAAGAAGCTTGTTGAAAGCGCACCCACACCTGTTCTCGAAGGAGTCAGCAAAGACGATGCCGAAGCCGCCAAGGCCAAGCTCGAGGAAGCTGGAGCCAAGATCGAGCTCAAGTAACAATCTCCGGATTTCACCCAACTCCGGCTTCCGAGTCGGAGTTGGGCCCGGCCGGAGGAAAAGCAAAATCATCCCCGTTTCGACCCAAATTTCACATTTGGGATTTTTCGTCGATAGTGCTTTCCCTCCGTTCGTGCCCACCATTACACGTAGTCATTGACGGAATTGCAATTCCAGACCCAGAAATCACGCCATATCTCAAACGGTCGAGTTGACCGTGTGGGCTTGGCGTAAAATCTCATCCGGATCCTAATATTATGTTGAAGCGAGAATACTTTGGAACCATCGAGGAGGTCATCGAGCCACCAAACCTGATTGAGGTGCAGTCTAAATCCTATGAGGATTTCCTGCAAAAAGACGTGCTGTCTTCCAAGCGCATGGAAACCGGTCTTCAGGCCGTTTTTCAAGAAGTCTTCCCAATCAAATCCTATGACGAAACCATTGAACTTGGTTTTGTTTCTTACGACATTGAGGACTCGAAGGCGAGTGCTCTTGATTCCCTCCGGACCGGCGAGACGTTCTCGGCGGCCCTTTATGTCACCTTCAATCTGAAGGACGACACCGGGACCAAAAAAGAGCGAGTTTATATGGGGGAACTCCCCATGATGACCCGTCGTGGCACCTTCGTGATCAATGGAGCCGAGCGCGTGATCGTTTCCCAGCTCCACCGTTCCCCTGGTATTTGCTTTGAGAAATCGGTTCACCTCAACGGTAAGATTCTCCACAGTTTTCGCATCATTCCCGATCGCGGATCATGGCTTGAGGTTCAGTTCGACACGAATGATCTCGCCTACGTTTATCTCGACCGTCGCCGTCGCCGTCGTAAGTTCCTCGTCACCACTTTCCTCCGCGCTCTCGGATATCCGACCGAGCGTGATCTCGTCTCAAACTTCTATAACATTCAGAAGCTTAAGATCAGCGAGAAGATAGACGAAGAGTCACTCGCTTCTTTGATGGCTTTCGAGGACATCCTTGACGGCGAAGTTGTCGTGGCCCGTGCCTACGAGCCGCTGTCGATCGGTGTGATACGTCAGCTTGTTGCACTTGGGCAGAAAACTATTGAGGTCATCGATTCCAGCGAAGACGAAATTCTCGTGAAATCCCTCAAAAAGGATCCTGCTCACGACGAAGAGTCCGCTCTCAAGGACATCTACCGGAAGCTTCGGCCCGGCGATCCTCCAACCGCAGCGAACGCTCGCGCGCTTCTTAAGCGTCTCTTCTTTGATCCCAAAAAATACGACCTCACTCGCGTTGGTCGTTACAAGATTAACCAGAAGCTTCGTATCGGGGTTGACTCCAATGAGCGAATCATGGTCGGTGCAGACTTCCTCGCCGCGACCAAGTATCTCCTAGGACTTAAGAAAGGGGAGGGTGTCCTCGATGATATCGACCACCTCGGTTCCCGTCGTGTCCGTGCTGTTGGCGAGCTTCTCGCCAACCAGTGCCGCGTGGGTCTCGCCCGCACCGAGCGTCTGGTCAAGGAGCGCATGACTCTCTTCGATGTTAACATCGAGGGCATGACTCCACAGAAACTCATCAATCCGAAGGCCCTCAGTGCTGTCGTTCGCGACTTCTTTGGCCGGTCCCAGCTCTCGCAGTTCATGGACCAAACCAACCCGCTCGCCGAGCTCACTCACAAGCGCCGTCTCTCGGCTCTTGGACCGGGTGGACTCAACCGTGACCGTGCTGGTTTCGAAGTTCGAGACGTCCACACCTCTCACTACGGACGGATTTGCCCGATTGAGACTCCGGAAGGTCCAAACATTGGCCTCATCAACTCGATGTGTACCTATGCCCGCATCAACGAGTTTGGATTCATTGAGACTCCCTACCGTGTGGTGAAAAAAGGCAAAGTGACCAACACCATTGAGTATCTCACTGCTGACCAGGAAGAGGGTTACCTCATCGCCCAGGCCAACAACGCCATCGACAAAAAGGGTGGATTCCTCAACAAGCGCATCACTGCCCGTGAGCGTGGGGAATTCCTCGAAGTCGTTCCCGACCGCGTTGACTATATGGACGTTTCTCCGAAACAGCTCGTTTCGGTTGCGGCCGGTCTCATCCCGTTCCTTGAGCACGATGATGCGAACCGCGCACTCATGGGATCGAACATGCAGCGCCAGGGAGTGCCACTTCTTGTTTCCGACTCGCCTTATATTGGCACCGGACTTGAGGAAAAGGCCGCCCGCGATTCCCGTGCCGTTATTGTGGCTGAAGCAGATGGAATTGTCGCTGCTTCGTCCGCGGAATACATTATTACGACCAAGGACGGAAAGCTTCCTGTTTCGGAAGAGCGATTCCTCTCCGAGCCCGAGTCGATCAAGTCGAATCCTGAAAAGGGAACCTTCGTCTATCCTCTTCGTAAGTTCATGCGTTCGAACTCCGGTTCCTGTATTAACCAGAAGCCGCTCGTTAACAGTGGTCAGAAGATCAAGAACGGCGATATCCTCGCTGATGGTCCGAATACCCAGTATGGCGAGCTTGCTCTCGGAGCCAACGTTCTCGTGGCCTTTATGCCATGGAACGGATATAACTTCGAGGATGCCATCGTGATTTCCGAGCGCATGGTGAAGGACGACATTTACACTTCGATTCACATTAGTGAGTTCGAATGTGCCGCCCGTGACACCAAACTTGGACCTGAAGAAATTACCCGTGATATTCCTAACGTCGGTGAAGAGGCTCTCAAGAACCTCGACCACGACGGAATCATCCGCATCGGTGCCGAAGTGGGGCCCGGCGATATTCTCGTCGGTAAGATCACTCCAAAATCGGAGACCGAGCTTGCTCCCGAGGAGCGCCTCCTACGTGCGATCTTTGGTGAGAAGGCTGCTGATGTGAAGGACACCTCGCTTCGTATTCCCTCGGGTTGCACCGGTATTGTCCAAGATATCCGTATTGCGACCCACGGGATGGCACGTCGTAAGGAAATCGAAGGCGATCCCGCCAAGCTCAAGAAGCAGCTCAAGAAGATCAACGACGACTACAAGAAAAAGAAAGATCAGCTCACTGACCAGCTCACTGAGAAGCTTTCCGACATCCTTCTTGGAGAGAAGATTCCTCTCGACGTCGTGAACGCACAATCCGGTGAAATTATCATCCCGGCCAACCGCAAGATCACCAAGACGCTCCTACGTAAGCTCGCTGCGGTATACGATCACATCGAGATCGATCCTTCCCCGATCCGGAACAAGATCCTTGAGATCATTTCCAGCTTCGAGGGTCGCTTTACCGAGCTCGACGGAGACCGTGAACGCCGCCTCGACCAGATCGAGAGTGGTGACGAGATCGATCCCGGTGTTGTCAAGGAGGTGAAGGTCTTCGTTGCCGCAAAGCGCAAGCTGAGCGTTGGCGACAAGATGGCCGGACGCCACGGAAACAAAGGTGTTGTTTCGGTCATCGTGCCGGAAGAAGACATGCCTTACCTTTCCGACGGAACGCCGGTTGACATCTGCCTCAACCCTCTTGGTGTGCCATCCCGCATGAACGTGGGACAGGTTTTGGAGACCCACCTCGGAGTCGCCGCGAAAGCACTTGGCTTTAAAGTGGCTACTCCGATTTTCGACGGTATCCATGAATCCAAGATTTGGGAGTATATGTCAGCGGCCAAAAAGGTCGATGGCTTTACCTGGATCGGTGACGGTAAGGATGGGACGATCGCCGGTAAGTCCACCCTCTATGACGGACGGAGTGGAGATGCGATTCACCAACCTGTTGTGGTCGGCATTATTTACATGCTGAAGCTTGGTCACCTCGTGGCCGACAAGATCCACGCCCGTGCCGTTGGTCCATACTCACTTGTCACCCAGCAGCCGCTTGGTGGTAAGGCCCAGTATGGTGGCCAGCGTTTCGGAGAGATGGAGGTCTGGGCACTCGAAGCCTACGGCGCGGCATATACGCTCCAGGAACTTCTCACCGTGAAGTCCGACGACGTGCAAGGCCGAACCCGCATTTACGAAGCCATCGTGAAAGGGGACAATCAGCTCGAAGCAGGGACTCCCGAAAGTTTCAACGTTCTCATCAAAGAGATGCAGTCACTTGGTCTTGATGTCCGACCCGGACGTTCCGGATCCGAGGCTGGTGCCAAACCCAGCGACGACTTCTCCCTCGATGATCTTACCCTTTAAATCTCAACACAAAAACAAAACTACCAACTACAAATACTATGAGTGTTGAAACCAATCTTCGCGAACTCTATGGGGTCGATCAAAAACCCGAACCTTTTGATCAGGTCTCCATCACCGTCGCAAATCCTGAAATCATCCGCACTTGGTCCACAGGTGAAGTTCTCAATCCTGAGACCATCAACTACCGGACCTTCAAGCCTGAGAAAGGTGGCCTCTTCTGTGAGCGCATCTTTGGACCGACCCGTGATTGGGAGTGTGCTTGCGGAAAATACAAGCGCATTAAGCACAAGGGCACCGTTTGTGACCGTTGCGGCGTGGAAGTGACCCTAAGCCGTGTTCGTCGCGAGCGCATGGGCCACATTGACCTTGCTGTTCCTGTCACCCACATCTGGTTCTATAAGTGCATGCCATCACGCATTGGTCTTGTTCTCGACATGACCGCCCGCGAGCTGGAGCGTGTCATTTACTATGAAGACTATCTCGTCACCGAACCTGGCAAAACCGCTCTTGAGCGTGGCCAGCTTCTCACCGAAGGTGAGCTGCGTGATGCCGAGGACGACTACGGTGAAGAAGCGTTCCGCGCCGGAATGGGTGCCGAGGCGATCCGCGACCTTCTTTCCCAAGTGAATCTCGAAGAGCTCATCGTTGAGCTCGAAGAGGCCATGGAGTCAACCCGCTCAAAGCAGAATCGCAAGAAACTCGCCAAGCGTCTCAAGCTTTCCCGTGGCTTCTTGCAGTCCAACTCACGCCCTGAATGGATGATCATGACAGTTCTTCCTGTCATTCCTCCCGACCTTCGCCCGCTTGTTCCTTTGGAAGGTGGCCGCTTTGCGACCTCCGACTTGAACGACCTCTACCGTCGCGTCATCAACCGGAACAATCGTCTCCGCAACCTCATGCAGTTGAAGACCCCTGAGGTCATCATTCGCAACGAGAAGCGTATGCTTCAGGAAGCTGTCGATGCTCTCTTTGACAACGGTCGTCACGGCCGTGCCGTCACTGGCGCTGGAAACCGTGCCCTCAAGTCCCTCTCGGACATGCTCAAGGGTAAAGGTGGACGTTTTCGTCAGAACCTTCTCGGTAAGCGAGTTGATTACTCAGGTCGTTCCGTCATCGTGATCGGACCGGAGCTCAAACTGAACCAGTGTGGTCTTCCCAAGAAGATGGCCCTGACTCTCTTCGAGCCCTTCATCATCCGTCGCCTGAAGGAACTCGGCTACTGCCACACTGTTCGTTCGGCTAAGAAGATGATCGACCGCAAGACCACCGAGGTCTGGGACATCCTCGCCGAAGTGACCAACGGACACCCGGTGATGCTCAACCGCGCTCCGACTCTCCACCGTCTTTCGATTCAGGCTTTCGAGCCTGTTCTGATCGAGGGCTCGGCCATTCGTCTGCATCCGCTCACGTGTGGTGCTTACAATGCTGATTTCGACGGTGACCAAATGGCGGTGCACGTTCCACTTTCTGTGGAAGCCCAGCTGGAAACTCGCCAGCTCATGCTTGCGACAAACAACATCTTCTCTCCGGCATCCGGGCGTCCCGTGATCACTCCTTCCCAGGACATCATTTTGGGAACCTACTACCTCACCTGGGCCAAGGTTCGCACTCAGAAGGTGATCGATAAACAGGGGCACCTGCCTCTCTTCGAGAACACCACCGAGGTCGAATTTGCCATCGCAAACCGCAAGCTCGATTACCACCAGTATATCCGCCTGCGCAACCCTGATTTTGGCAAGGACACCGTCTTTGGCAACAAGGAGGCAAAGATCATCGAGACCACTCCGGGACGCGTTCGCTTCAATGAAATCTGGCCTGACGGCGTTGGATTCTACAACAACAACGTTGGCAAGGGACAGATCGGAGACATCATTTGGCGCTGTTATCAGCAAGCCGGAGGTGAGGCCACTGTCACCACGATGGATAATCTTAAGGAACTCGGCTTCAAAGAGGCCACCCGGTCCGGTTGTTCCATTGGGATCGTCGATATGGTGATTCCCGAGGAGAAGCCGGCGGAACTTGAAAAGGCTTACGCCGATGTCGAGACCGTCAACAAGCAATACCGCAACGGTGTCATCACCAACGGTGAGCGCTATCAAAAGGTTGTCGATATCTGGACTCGTGCAGGCGATAACATCGCCAATGCGCTCTACCGCAAGCTCGAATACAACGAAGGCAAGGAGAAGGCCAACCCACTCTTCATGATGGTTGACTCCGGTGCCCGTGGTAACAAGAACCAGATTAAGCAACTCTCTGGAATGCGTGGATTGATGGCCAAACCTTCCGGTGAGATTATCGAGCGACCCATTACCTCGAACTTCCGAGAAGGTCTCTCCGTGCTGGAATATTTCATCTCCACCCACGGCGCGCGTAAAGGTCTTGCCGATACCGCGCTTAAGACCGCTGACTCGGGATACATGACCCGTAAGTTGGTGGATGTTTCCCAGGATGTGATTCTCACCGAGCCCGATTGCGGAACGGTCAAAGGAATCACCGTCCACGCCATCTACTCGGGTGACGAGGAAGCCGCTTCCTTGCAATCCCGCATTTATGGCCGGACCTCTTGTGAAACCGTCAAAGATCCTGTCTCCGGCAAGACCATTGTCAAAACCGGAGAGCTCATGGGCGAAGAGACCTCGATTTCCGTAGAAAACGTCGGTCACGAGCGTCTCAAGATCCGCAGCCCGCTCACTTGTGAGTCCGAGCGTGGATGTTGTCAGTCTTGCTACGGTCTCAACCTCGCCACGGGTAACCTTGGTAAGATTGGTGAAGCCGTCGGCATCATTGCCGCGCAGTCCATCGGTGAGCCCGGAACGCAGTTGACCATGCGTACATTCCACTCCGGTGGTGTGGCCCTTGGTGCAACAAAGCAGCCTGAGATCAAAGCCAAGAACAAAGGTGTGGCCTTCTATAAGGACCTCCGCACAGTGGAGGACGTCGATGGAAACTTCGTGATTCTTAACAAGAACGGTTCACTTTCCGTCCGCGATAAGGATGGGCTTGAGCTGGAATCCTACAATGTGGTTATTGGTTCGGTCATCTCTGTCCCTGACGGAGGAGACGTGAAGAAGAACCAGTCCATCTTGACCTGGGATCCCCACTCCGTCCCCATTATTGCCGGATCCGGTGGTAAGGTTGAGTTCCGCGACATGATCACTGGTATCACCATTCAGTCCGAGACCGATAAGGCGACCGGCAAGAAAGGATTGACCGTGACCGAGCACAAAGAGGATCTCCATCCTCAGATTGTCATCATTAATCCTAAGTCTAAGGAAGTTCTCAGTAGCTACTCCATCCCGGTCGGTGCTCACCTCTCTGTTAAGGAGAACAGCAAGATCGCTGGTGGTGTTCAACTGGCGCGGACGCCGCGTAAGGTTGCCAAGACTGGTGATATCACTGGTGGTCTTCCCCGGGTGGCCGAGCTCTTCGAAGCTCGTCGACCCAAGGATGCCTGCGTTATCGCCAAGCTTGATGGTGAAATCTCCTTCGGAGGCACTGTTCGCGGCAAGCGTAAGGTCATTGTCACCCATTCCGAGTCATCCGAAACCGCTGATCACCTTGTCCCAATGGGCAAGCACATGATTGTCGGTGAAGGTGACATGGTGGTTCGTGGTGATCAAATTACCGAAGGCCCCGTGGCTCCTGAGGATCTCCTCGAGGCTTGTGGCCCCCAGGCTCTGCAGGAGCACCTCAACAACGAGGTCCAGACGGTTTACCGTTCGCAGGGTGTGGAGATCAATGACAAGCACATTGAGATCATTATCCGCCAGATGCTTCGTAAGGTGAAGATCACCGAGCCCGGTGATACCGAGTTCCTCTGGGGAGACCAGATCGAGAAGAACACCTTCAAGGCCGAGAACGACCGTGTTTCTGCCGAGGGTGGTAAGCCCGCCGAGGCCGAGCCCGTCCTTCTTGGAATCACCAAAGCCTCGATCGAGACCGAGTCGTTCATTTCGGCAGCCTCCTTCCAGGACACCACCCGGGTTCTGACGGATGCGGCAACCCTTGGAAAGATCGATACCCTTCGTGGCTTCAAGGAAAACGTTATTCTCGGACACCTCATTCCTGCTGGAACCGGCTTCCCAGTTCACAAGAACTCCGACTTCGAAATGACTGTCGAGGAGCCCGAGCCCGTCGTTGAAGAGAAGGAAGACGAGGGTGGTGATATTCCCAAAGCGGAAGCTTCAGGCGAGTAAAAATCACCTTAACAACTTCAAAGCCCCGATGTGCGAAAGCACGTCGGGGTTTTTTTGATTTGTATGAGGATTCCCAAACGGTCGGCAAAGGAGATTGGGAGCCAGGTGAGAAAAAGAGTCAGCGATGAAATCATGACGGCCGACCAATAGCCTCTCCAAAGAGAGCCCACGATGGAAACGACCAGAGCCGCCCAAATGAGCCAGAGAATGAGGGGGCGGGTCGCTAGGTCGTCATGGCCTAGTGCACGGGGCACTGGCTGATTTGCGTGAAGAAGTCGTTACCCTTGTCGTCGACGAGAATGAAGGCGGGGAAGTTTTCCACTTTGATTTTCCAGACCGCTTCCATGCCGAGTTCTGGGAAGTCGACGACTTCCTGGCTCTTGATGTGTTCTTTGGCAAGGAGGGCGGCGGGGCCACCGGCCGAGCCGAGGTAGAATCCACCGTGTTTCTGACAGGCGTCGGTGACTTGCTGGGAACGGTTTCCTTTTGCCAACATGACCATGGAGGCGCCGTTGGCCTGGAAGAGATCGACGTAAGGATCCATGCGGCCAGCAGTGGTGGGGCCGAAGGAACCTGAGGCCATCCCTTCGGGTTTCTTGGCCGGACCGGCGTAGTAGACGGGATACTTTTTGAAGTACTCCGGGAAATCGCCTTTGGCTTCAAGGATTTCCTTGAGTTTGGCGTGGGCGATGTCGCGGGCGACGATGATGTAGCCGGTGAGTGAGATCGCGGTTGTGACGGGATACTTGCTCAAAGTGGCAAGGGTGGATTCCATGCCTTTATCGAGATCGATTTCGACGCCTTTGAATTTCCAGTCACGGAATTTATCGGGAATGAATTGCCCCGGGTTTTCTTCGAGTTTTTCTAGGAAGATACCGTCTTTGGTGATCTTGGCCTTGGCTTGCCGATCGGCGGAACAGGAGACGCCGAGTCCGACGGGGCAGGAAGCGCCGTGGCGAGGGAGGCGGATGACACGGACATCGTGGGCGAAATACTTGCCGCCGAATTGCGCGCCGATGCCAATCTTTCGTGCGGCTTCGAGGAGCTTGCCTTCGAGCTCGATGTCTCGGAAAGCCTGGCCGTGTTCGTTCCCTTCAGTGGGAAGTTCGTCGAGGTAGCGAGCCGAGGCGAGTTTGACCGTTTTAAGACAGGCTTCAGCCGAGGTGCCGCCGATGACGAAGGCGAGGTGGTAGGGCGGACAAGCTGAGGTGCCGATGTTCCGCATTTTTTCAATGCAGAATTCCATGAGGCGCTCAGGATTAAGAAGGGCCTTGGTTTCTTGAAAAAGGAAGGACTTGTTGGCGGAGCCGCCGCCCTTGGTCATGAAGAGAAATTTGTATTCCGAACCGGGAGTCGCGTAGAGATCGATTTGGGCGGGGAGGTTGGTCTTGGTGTTGACCTCCTCGAACATTGTTTTGGGCGAGACTTGTGAGTAGCGGAGGTTTTCTTCCTGGTAGGTTTTGTGAATTCCGGCCGAAAGGGCTTCGGCATCGTTGGTGTTGGTCCAGACAGCCTCGCCTTTCTTGCCCATGACGATGGCGGTGCCGGTGTCCTGGCAGCCGGGGAGAATACCATGCGAAGCGATCTCGGCATTTTTCAAAAGCATGAGTGCGACCATGCGGTCGTTTTCGGTGGCTTCGGGATCGTCGAGGATAGAGGCAACTTGCTTCAAATGCGAGGTGCGGAGTTTGAAAGAGATCGCTTTAATGGCCTCGTTCGCAAGAAGGGTGAGAGCTTGTGGGTCGACTTTGAGAATCTCCCGGTCTCCGACTTGTTCGGTTGAGACGTACTCTGACGAAATTTTCTCATACTGGGTAGGATCGGCGCCAAGGGGGAAGGGCTCCTGGTAGTGGAATTTACTCATGGTTTTGGGGTGGGTTAAATGCTGCGGCCTTCATCGACTTCAATGTAGTCCATGAAGGTGAGAATGTCGTCGCGGTCGGTTTTTGGATCTTCCTTTTTACGCGCGGCGAGTCGATCTGAGAGATCATCGCGGAAGCCCCGGGTTTTGATGTAGGCCTTAAACCAAGCCTTCTCGTAGTCGGGACGGGATACGCCGTGTTCGCGGGCCCAGGTGAGGGCTTGTTCGTCGGTGGCTCCGGCGAGGATCGTGCGTTTAAGATCATGATAGTCGACCCCAAGGAACTGGCAGGTCCAGAGATCCATGCCGAGGCCAAGGTTGGTGAGGAATTCCGGGTGGAGAGTTCCGGCGTTGAGCTTGCGAATCTTGTCGCACATGCGGGGAAAATAAACGATTCCCTCAAGGTTATTTCGAGCGGAGCATGGCATTTCGTAACCGTTTGACATTGTCTTATTGAAGCGATGAACGACAAAAAGAGCCAATGAAAAACTTTTCGCGGTTGGGAACGTCGA
>Ga0307999_1000127_pt1 | contig 20480 bp, 15 predicted proteins | sample Neamet1_FD_203158 | JGI IMG/M metagenome (GOLD analysis project Ga0307999, IMG submission 203158) | Marine microbial communities from water near the shore, Antarctic Ocean - #1 | ecosystem: Environmental > Aquatic > Marine > Unclassified | place: Southern Ocean | collected 2014-06-04 | reverse complement strand
ATAAAAATCGTATTCTCCACTCCAAAACACCTGCGTCTTACTTTGGAGACGTCGAAACGCGGGAGTGTGTAAAACACGGTCGCGATCAATCTGAAAGGGCGAACGGAAGTCGCCGGACGTGTCGTAGCCGGAAGCCCGCTCGGTATCAAAGACCTGGTAGAAACGATTCTGCACGGACGAGGAGTAGCAAGTTTCCCTCATTCTTCAAGAACCGCCCTATTCCTTGATTTTTTCCTTCCCGTTCTTGGCAGAAACCGGATTGGGCCGAGCAACCACCTTGTCAGACAGAGTCACCTCATACTCACTGATCCGAGGCACTGCCACCGGAAAGTCAGTGCTCACAAACTGCGCTCCGCTTGCAAGGGCCTTGATCGCTCGCTTCCTGTCATTCGCCCGCGCCTCTTGGGTGTCAGCATCCGCCCGGGTGCGGACCAGGAAACCACTCTTCACCAGTCGCTGAATCTCGGCAAATCCTCCCACCGGATCGTTCCTCTTCATCCAGGCTGCCGCAGGATGCTTAGGATCGACACTCACAAAAAGAAGACGCTTTTTCAGTGAAGGGTTTCCTTTGAGATAAATATCCCGATACCCTCCGCCATTATCGAGGCAGAAAATGACCTTGCCGCGACATTCACGAAGTAGCGGCCAACCTTTCGTCATGATCGCTTCTCGCAAAGTCGGCAGCTCTCCCCTTACCGAATCCGGAGTGATGATTTGCCCACGTTTAAAAACAGAGAGAATCTCCTTCTCCACCTCTTCCATCTGCTTTCGGTCAAAGAGAACAGGTTTTGGAGCAAAGGGAACCTCTGCTTTGTCCTTCAACTCGATGAGAATCATCACGGGAAGATGATTCTGGTTTTTAGCTGACCACGCCCTCACCGCCTTGAGTGCTCCCTTGAAAGTGGGATGTCCCGAACGAGCATCGATCTTAGGGACGTGAAGTACTTTCATCCCCGGCTTGCGCATCACGTCATCCTCCGGAGCATCCGCTTTCGCATAAAGCCCACCTTCCGGGTCGGCGAAGATGTCCAACTCAAAGTGACGAAGTCTCGACTCCAATTGCTGCCCCAGAGGTCTCCGCGAATAGTCCCAAGCCGTGGTGGCACGTTTACTAAACATTCCTAAAAACTTCATCTCCTCGGGAGTCGGAGCGAGATGATAGGAATTGTGAGTTCCGATGGTCTGAATTTGATTCAGCCGCAACTCTCCCATCGCGGCGACAGGAAGAAGAAAAAATAAGAGAAGGTATTTCACGACGTTTGACTTAAAAAGTGATCACCCAGGGCGAGGGCGCCGGGTCTACCCGGCATCGCACACCCAGGAAGGATGTTTGACTCCATTCCTCATCATTCCCATAAAATAAACTAGGAGATTGCTTCGATAAAAAACATGCAACTCGCCGCGATGAGCAGTTCCGTCAAATTTCGCAGGAGCCTTGGCCTTGCTGATCCAGGACTCGCTGGAATCCGGAATTTTGAATTCCACTCGCCGGGTTTGCTCCCCCGCCACCAAAATCCATCGACTTGACCGTAGCTTTGATTCTTTGAGACGAGCAACTTTCCCCCGCTTTCCGGAATGACCCGAAATACTTCCAACTCTTGGCGGGAGAGATCCTGAAAAGCCACCTTCCCCGCCATGGCCTCCGGCTTCACTTTCGGCTCGGATTTGGATTTCGGTTTCTTCATTTGGGACTGAGCCACGAAAAGACGCGCCACCGAGTCAGATCCACAACTTACGCAAAACAGATTCAGAAAAGCAGACCGGAAAAACCACTTTATGAAAAAAACATCCACGAGCTGGCAGACCTTCGCGAGTTAAAAGTCACGAAGACGCGATTGACAGAACGCCCTCCTTTGCTCTTCTCCTCGCAGATGAACGGAGCAATGGAATGTTTTTGGGTGGCCCTACGACTGGGCCTCACCTCCTTCGGAGGACCGGTGGCCCACGTGAGCTACTTCCGCGAAGAATATGTCGCCCGTCGCGGTTGGATCAATGAATCCCGCTTTGGAGAACTCATGTCTCTGACTCAGTTCATTCCCGGTCCGGGAAGCAGTCAGTTGGGAGCAGCGATTGGTTATGAACGGGCCGGACTCCTTGGCGGATTGGCCGCTTGGATCGGCTTCACCCTGCCCTCTGCCTTAGTTTTGGTCCTAGTCGCTCTCGGAATGGGAGATCTCCCGGGAGACCACGCCAGTGGCGCCGTCAGGGGACTCAAACTTGTCGCTCTCGCGGTCGTTGCCGGAGCCTGGCTCGGCATGAGAAGCTCCCTCGCTCCCGACCTTCGACGTCTCGCCATCGCAGTCATCGTTTTTGCCATGCTCTGGATTTTCACGGCACCATGGATCACCGTGGTGATGATCACCCTCGCCGGCCTCGCTGGCGTTTTCACCCTTTCCGCCGGAGAAAAAATCGAGAAGGAAAAGACCTCCGGGCGCGGAATGCTCGGATGGCTCGCCATGATCGCCTTCTTCGTCATCCTCTTCTTTTCCATTGGTAGTAGTGATCCCCTGGCAGGAATCTATCGTGCTGGATCCCTTGTTTTCGGGGGCGGACACGTCGTCCTCCCTCTTTTACAAGAAAGCATGGTCGATGGAGGCTACATGGAGAAAGAGATCTTCCTCGGTGGCTACGGAGCCACCCAGGGAGTCCCTGGCCCCGTCTTCACTTTTGCAGCCTTCCTCGGGGTCAAAGTTGCCGCAAGCCCCGACGCCAACTCTCTTATTTTCGGGAACCCCTGGCTAGGAGCGGGAGCGGCCCTTATCGCGGTCTTCCTCCCGGGAATGTTACTTCTGGGAGGCACCATGAAAATTTGGGGCGGACTTCGCGGAAAACGTTGGGCTCAACGGGCAGTCAAAGGCGCCAACGCCGGAGTTGTAGGAGTCCTCGGCGTGGCCCTCCTGCACATGGCTACCGATGACACCCTGAACGGATGGACCGACGCCCTCGGCGTCGCCATTCTCTTCCTCATTCTGCGTAAAAAACTCATCCCCGTTTGGGCCCTTGTTCTCATCGCAGCCGGCGGAGGAGCCCTTCTCGCCTAGAATCTCCTGCGGTACTTGCTTTCAGGTGATTTTCCATACATCGTCACTCCCCCGCGAAAAATGCGGGATCACGCCATGGGAAAGACTCTTTATCAGAAAGTTTGGGATGCTCACACCGTGGGTACTTTGAGCGACGGACGCACGCAGCTCTTCATCGGGACCCACCTCATTCACGAGGTCACCAGTCCACAGGCTTTTGGAATGCTCCGTGACCTCGAACTCAAGGTCAAATACCCCTCACGGACTTTCGCCACCATCGATCACATTGTCCCCACCGAGAATCAGGACCAACCGGCCGATCCCCTCGCTGCCGACATGATCGATGCCATCCGCAAAAACTGCGACGACTTTGGCGTCACCTACTTCGATCTTAAATCCGGCAAGCAAGGCATCGTCCACGTCGTCGGCCCCGAACAGGGCATTACCCAACCCGGTTCCACCATCGCTTGCGGTGACTCCCACACCGCCACTCATGGCGCTTTCGGAGCCATCGCCTTCGGCATTGGAACGACCCAGGTGCGCGACGTTCTCGCCACCCAGACCATCGCCATGGAAAGCCTAAAAGTTCGCCGCATTGAGGTGAACGGAAAGCTTCGTCCCGGTGTTTATGCCAAGGACCTCACCCTTCACATCATCCGCCTTCTCGGGGCAAAAGGTGGTATTGGCTACGCCTACGAATACGCCGGCTCGACCTTCGATAACTTCTCCATGGAAGAGCGCATGACCGTCTGCAATATGGCCATCGAAGGCGGCGCGCGTTGTGGCTACGTCAACCCCGACAAAACCACGTTCGAATTTCTCAAAGGCCTCCCCTACTCACCCACCGGTGACGCATGGAACGCAGCAATCGAAGAATGGGAGTCCTTCGCCTCCGATGCCGATGCTGAATTCGACGACATCATCACCATCAACGCCGAAGACATCGAGCCCTCCGTCACCTGGGGCATCTCCCCTGACCATGGCATCACCATCGGCGAAAACATCCCCGACCCCGCCACCACTTCCGACCCGGAAGAGAAAGCAGTCATTGAGGAAGCCCTCGCCTACATGAAGCTTCCCGCCGGCACGCCCATCAAAGGCATTCCCATCAACGTCGCCTTTATTGGCTCCTGCACCAACGGTCGTCTTTCCGACTTCCGCGAAACCGCCAAATTTCTCAAAGGCCACAAAGTTGCCAGCGGCGTCAAAGCCATTGCCGTTCCCGGCTCCCAAATCACTGCCATCCAGTGCGAAAACGAGGGCCTCGACAAGATCTTTGAAGAAGCTGGTTTCGAATGGCGAGCTGCCGGATGCTCCATGTGCCTCGCCATGAACCCCGACAAATTGATTGGGGATCAAATCTGCGCCTCCTCGTCAAACCGCAACTTCAAAGGCCGACAGGGCTCCCCAACGGGACGCACCATTCTCATGTCACCTGTCATGGTCGCCGCCGCCGCAGTCGCTGGCCACATTGCCGACGCCCGTGAAACTTTCGAGGTCAGCCCTGATGCTGCCGTTGCCTAAAACGGCATGCCAATGTTATTCCTAATGAAAAACATCCTGATCATCGCGTTCTCCCTCGCTCTCTTTCCCCTCTCTGCTCAGGAAAAACAGGAGATCACGCCCTCCGAGGAGCTGATGAAGCTCATGGCCTTCGAAGATTCTATCATCCAATCCGGCGAAGCTGGTTTTGCGATGGTTGAACAAAGCCCCGCCGGCCATGGCCTCAACAAAGAGGAAATGGAAGAGGTCAAAGACACCTTCATAGACTACATGCGTCCAGTCGCCAGCGATCCCGATCTCAAAGCCAAGACCAAGGAACTGATCGCCTTTTACAAAACTCCCGTCGGAAAGAAGTCCATCAAAGTCCTCCCTGCCTTGACTGGCGAAATCGTGACCTTCAGCCAGCAGTTGGCCAAGCGTTACGTCGGCTCGTTTCAAGAAACCCTCGCCAAAATCCTTGAACGTAAGGCTGCTCGCGAAAAAAAGGAAAACGAATAAGAATCAATCACCATGGCTATCGCACCCATCACTCAAGTCACCGGCACTGCCGTTCCCATCCCGGGCGCGGACATCGATACCGACCGCATCATTCCCGCGCGCTTCATGAAGTGCGTCACTTTCGACGGTCTCGGCGAATACGCTTTTTATGACGTTCGCTTCGATCCCGAGAGCGGTGAGAAAACAAACCACCCACTCAACGATGAACGTTTCAAGAACGCATCCATCCTCGTAGCTGGCATCAACTTCGGTTGCGGTTCTTCTCGTGAACACGCTCCCCAGTCACTCACCAAGTATGGCTTCAATGCCATCATTGCTGAATCCTTTGCGGAAATTTTCTATGGAAACTCAACGACCCTGGGACTTCCCTGTCTCAGTTCTTCGAAAGAAAACATCGACGCTCTCAAAGCGGCCTGTGCCGCCGATCCAACCCTCGAAGTTGCCATCGACCTCGAAGCCATGGCCGTCGCAGCCGGAGACCTTTCCTTCTCCGTCGAAATGCCCGACTCGGCACGCCACGCCCTCCTCTCCGGCAATTACGACCCCATCAGAGAACTCCTCAACAACAACGACAAGATCGAAGCCACCGCCGCTTCACTTTCATACGTCAGCTAAGTTCTTCAGAAGAACTCAAAAGTCCGGCATCCTCTGGGATGCCGGTTTTTTTACGCTAAAATTTCGGGAATGATCTCCCCATGCACATCGGTGAGTCGGACATCCCTACCACCGTATCGATAAGTTAGCTTCTCATGATTAATCCCCATGAGGTGCAGCATGTTGGCGTGCATGTCGTGGACCGTCATTTTGTTCTCAACAGCACGGTAACCATACTCATCGGTCGCACCGTAAATGGTTCCTCCCTTGATTCCTCCTCCGGCCATCCAGATGCTAAATCCCTGGGGGTTGTGATCCCGCCCGTCACGTCCTTGTGCAAATGGAGTCCGTCCGAATTCACCGGCGAAGACAAGTAATGTCGAATCCAAGAGACCACGGGACTTAAGATCTTTGATCAGTGCGGCAATCGGCTGATCAACCGCCAAGGCATTCTTGGTATGCCCATCCTTAAGTTTGCCGTGCTGATCCCATCGGTCACCGTTTCCAGTTGTGATGGTAAGTTCCACGAACCGCACTCCCTTCTCCACCAGTCGCCGCGCCATCAGACATTGTGCGCCATACGTCCGGGTGTTATTGAATTTGGCATCGAGACCATAGAGTTTTTTGATCGACTCGGGCTCCTTGGAAACATCCGTCACCTCGGGAACCGCCATCTGCATGCGAAAAGCCATTTCATAGTTCTTAACCGCCGAAGCAATTAATGCCGAATCAGGCCGCCGTTCCTGCAATCGACCATCGATTTGTCGAAGCAACGCCAGTTTGTCTTTTTGAAGCCCTTTTTTCTTTTCCAAGGGATTGATGTTCTGAAGCACCACGCCCTTGGGATGAAGAACCGACGGACCGTGTGCGGTAGGAAGGAACCCTTCTCCCGTCATCTGCATGCCTCCCGATGGAACCTGGCCACCGTGAACGACCACATAGGTGGGCAGATTGGCATTAGAACTGCCCAAACCATACGACGCCCATGCTCCCATACTGGGCCGCCCTGAAAGAATGAGGCCGCTGTGAAGAGAGTAGTTGGCATTGGGGTGGCTCGGTGAAAATGCGGTCATCGAACGCATCACACAGAGGTCATCGGCGCACGATCCGATATACGGGAAAAGATCGCTGACGGGAATTCCACTCTCACCGTAGTTTTTGAAGTCCCACGGACTCGCCAGAATATTCCCATTGTTATTAAAGACCGTGGCCTCCACCTCGAATTTCGGCTTCTGTCCATTCTCTTTCTTTAACAATGGTTTGGGATCAAAGCTATCGACGTGCGACACCCCCCCATCCATGTAGAGGAAAATGACATGCTTCGCTTTGGGGGCAAAGTGGGGCTGAATGGCCGCTCCAGCTTCCTGATCAAGCAACCCGGCCAAAGCCAGCGAACCAAAGCCCAAGGAGCCCGTATGCATAAAATCACGACGGGAGAGATGATTCAAACTAGAAGACATAGATAAATTCCTTTCGGTTGATGATGATGTGACAGAGAGAAGCCCAAGCCTCTTGCGGATTGGCATCCACTCCCAGTTTTTTCAGCGCGGAGAGCCCCCATTCGATCTCTTCTTTTGTGATTTCCCGAGAGAATGCCTCGCGGTGGAGCCGGCTTAATTTTTCCTGATCCGACCCGTTTCTTTTCACGATTCCTTCTCCCCAAACCCTGGCCTGCTGATGAACCAAAGGATGGTTCAAGAGGGCCAATGACTGGGCTGGAACCGTTGTGACATTGCGTCTCCCCACCGGCTCGGTCGAATTCGGAGCATCAAAAGTTCGAAGGAATGACGGCAGGTAGTTTCTCCTGCTGGCCAGATAAATGGAACGCCGTCCGTTCCCGCCGAGAGGGCCTTCCCTGGGTTTGGCACGACTGTTCGGCTGGTCCTTGATGTATGCTGGAACACTCGGCCCAAAAAGATCCCGCTTGAGATCGCCGCTTGTCGCAAGAATGTGATCGCGGATCGATTCGGCAGACATCCTACGGACCGGCATTCTTTGAAGATAAACATTTTTTGGATCGAGCTCGGCAGCTTCTGCTCCGGGAATCGAAGACATCCGGAAGGCGCTCGAAAGAACCATCTTGCGAATCATTGCTTTGATCGACCACTTCTCCTTCATGAAATCATTGGCCAGAAAATCGAGAAGCGCTGGATGGCTTGGCTTCTCTCCCATCTTTCCAAAATTATCGACTGAAGCCACGATTCCTTTTCCAAACACCCTCGACCAAATCCGATTAACCCGCACCCGTGCGGTGAGCGGATTTCCGGGCTTCAAAAGTTGCTCCGCCCATTCACGACGTCCACTTCCCCGCCCGGTCAACGCTTCCCCATTCAGCCCCGCAAGGAATCGGCGGGGATTCTCTTCATCACTCGGTCGTTTGTGATTCCCCCGGATATAAACGGGCTCATTCATGTTCGTTCCGTCAACCAAGCTACGAACGTAAACCGGCTTCTCAATCGAATCGCGAACCTTCTTGAAAACTCCCAGCGCCTCTTTTAATGGTGGATCCGTCTGATCAGGGGTCAAAAGACCGGAGGCGAAAAGGGCTCCAAGAACCTCTGATCCCGCCCCATCTTCGGGCCCTGCCAGCAAAGAGGTCACGACGGCTTCGACCGAATTCGCGCGACTCCAAACCTTCCCCCAATCCGGAAGTTCGGTCGCCACTGCCACCCAGGCTTCGTCGTTAGGTTCGACACCCCCCGCCCCGGAAGCCCGGACCCTCTTACTCTCCCCTTGATGTTGGATCTGAATAAAAGCGGCCTCATCTTTCCAAAGACTGGTTGGAAATTGAACGAGCTGCCATTGATCGGAGTTCACACTTTTCCGAAGCGGCCCGGTGGTTGGTCCATGACCGACCAACTCATAATTCCGAATCACCAAACTCACAGTCGCGAATCGCCCCCTGATCCAAATTTTGATTGGCTCGCCATTGGTGACAAAATCTTCGGATCGGACTGTTCCATCCAACCTTGAAGAGAAATGTCCCGCCACCATACCACCTCCAACAGCCCGTTGAATCACAGAAGCCGCGCCTGGATTCACAAAAAAACGTCCGGATTCCGCGGATTCAAATCCAACGCCGTCCGTGAGCCAGGGACGTTGGGCTAAAACCTCATTCTTTCTTGGAGCGGGATTGGTAGAATCAAACAGATGCTTCATCCCCGCTAGTTCGGGTTTACCACCCGGCGCATGAAGCGCAATAAACCAACTCGCAACCTCGGGGGAGGTCATCTCTCCTAATTCCTTTTCAAGCTTCTTTCGTGCTTCAGCATCCTTTGGATTAAGACGACGGCAGGCTTCAACAAGTTCCTTGTTTTTAGCCAATTCCCGGACCTTTGCGATAGTTTCTCCCAATTGACTTAACTGAGCCGAAGCGTTCTTCAAAGTCGCTTTAACAACCTCACCGTGGGCAGAGCGCATCTCGCGGCTCCTCTCGTCGGACCATTTCGCCTCGGCGACATTTGCATAGTGAAGTCGCGAACTCCGAAACATCCCGTACAAGGAATAGTAATCCTCATCCGTGATGGCATCAAACTTGTGATCATGACACCTCGCACACGATATCGTGAGCCCATGAAAGGTGGTGCCCACGACGTTGATCATACTGTCGATCACCCGTGCTTCATCCTCGTGTAAATCGGTCACCCCATGATGACCATCGACCAAATGTAAGAAACCCGGTCCCATTATAGATTCGTTGTAACCCGTCTCAGGATTGATGCGGGGACGCTCCAAAAGGTCGCCAGCAAAAGCTTCTCGTACAAATTGATCATAGGGAACGTCTTCATTAAATGCACGGATTAGGTAGTCTCGATACTGCCAGGTGTAAGGCATCCAATAATCCTGTTCGAACGCCTTTGACTCGCCATAGCGTGCGACATCCATCCAATGTCGGGCCCAGTTTTCACCAAAGTGGTTCGATGCCATCATCCGATCCACCGCCCGCTCATAGGCACCCTCCTGTGTGTCGGCCAGAAATTCATCCAAGTCCCCGGGTGTTGGTGCCAAACCAGTCAAAACAAGACTGGCTCTTCTCAACAACGTGACCCGGTCCGCCTCCGGAGCCGGACTCCAATTTTTTTCTTCCAAACCGGCCAAAATAAATCGATCCAAATCGGTTCGGGGCCATTTCGGACTCTCAACTTCGGGGACTTTGACCCGGGACACCGGCTGCAAGGACCACCACTGCTTTCGCTCTTCCAAATCAAATCCACTCTTTTTAATTTCCTGACCAATCGCTTCCCCGCGTGGATCAGGGGCTCCCACTTTGATCCATTCGGCCAAATCAGCGATCTCACTCTCCGAAAGTTTCGACTTAGGAGGCATCGCCTCGACATCCGCCTCATGTCGAACCATCTGAATGAGAAGACTCTCCTCCGGTTTCCCCGGCACGATCACGGCCCCACTATCACCCCCTTCTTCCCAACCCGCCTTCCGATCCAACAAGAGGCCACCCTTGACCTTCTTGGCCTCGGAATGGCACTTCAAACAATTTTCTTCCAAAATAGGCCGCACCTTGTTTTCGAATAGCGCGAATCCCTCGGAGCCAATCGCAACACCGGCAGCAAGAAACACAATAAATACCGTCCTACCAATCATCGAATCTGATACGACCTCACAACGTCTCACTTTTCAATTACTATTATTCAAATTATAAACTTTGACAACTCAAAGTCAGCCGATAGAGTTCTAACATGAGCAAGTCACTCCTCCTCCTCCCAATCCTATTTCTGGCGGGGGCCTGCACCAAAAAAAACGAAATCACGACTGATGGGACAATCGTCACCACGATCGGAATGATTGCCGATGTCACCCGAGAAATCGCAGGTGACAAACAAGAGGTCATTAACCTCATTGGTGAAAGCATCGATCCTCATACGCACAAGCCCCTCAAATCAGAGGTCGATCGCATTCAAAAAGCCGGCCTCGTGCTTTATAACGGCCTCCTTCTTGAAGGGAAAATGGGAACCCTTCTCAACAGCCGGAAGGAAAAAGGAAATCCCGTCGTGGCCGTTGCCGAGGGACTTAAGGATGTCGAACTCATCGGCGACGGAAACCATCCCGATCCCCACCTCTGGATGGACATCTCACTTTGGTCCAAGGTTGCCGAAAAGATTGGCGCGGAACTAAAATCTTACGACTCTGACAATTCAGATCACTACGCTCAGCGACTCGCTGAGTATCGAAAAAAGCTCAGCGATCTCCATACCCACGCTCTCATGGTTTTCCCAACCATTCCAGCCGAACAACGCGTTCTCGTCACAGCACACGATGCCTTTTCATACCTTGGCCGCGCCTATGGAATTGAAGTCCGCGGGATTCAAGGCATCTCCACCGAATCCGAAGCGGGAACAAAGGACATCAACGACCTCGTTGACTACCTCGTCGAAAAAGAGATCCCCGCCATTTTCATCGAATCTTCCCTCTCAGATAAATCAGTCAAAGCCGTCATCGAAGGAGCAGCCCAGAAAGGACACCCCGTGAGAATTGGCGGCGAGCTTTTTTCTGACGCCATGGGGAAACTCGGCACCTACGAGGGCACCTACATCGGCATGATGGATCACAACATCACCACCATCGTCAACGGCCTTGGCGGCACCGCTCCCAAAAACGGCTTCCAAGGCAAACTCAACGACTAAGATGCGCCCCGAACATCCACCGGAATTTCCCCTCGCTGTTCACGACCTTACCGTCGCTTATCACCGGAAGCCTGTCTTGTGGGACGTTGAACTCAACATCCCCGAGGGCACCCTCGCTGGAATCGTTGGCCCGAACGGAGCAGGCAAGTCCACACTTCTAAAGGCCTGCCTCGACCTCATTCCAAAAACCTCCGGCGAAGCCCTCATCTACGGAAAGCCCTATGAAGAGCAACGCGACCTCATCGCCTACGTTCCCCAGCGCGAAAGTGTCGACTGGGATTTTCCGGTGAGTGCCCTCGATGTCGTGGCCATGGGAACCTACCGCAAGCTCGGTTGGTTCAAGCGAATTGGGCGCACTCAAAAAAATCAAGCCCGCGAAGCACTAGAAAAAGTCGGCATCGATCATCTCGCCGACCGCCAAATTTCCCAACTCTCCGGCGGCCAACAACAGCGGGTTTTTCTTGCACGAGCGCTGGTTCAAGACGCTCAAATCTACTTCATGGACGAGCCCTTTGCCGCCGTCGATGCCGCCACCGAGCAAGCGATCATCAAGCTCCTTCAAACCCTCAACGCCCAAGGCAAAACCATTCTCTGCGTCCACCATGACCTTGCCACCGTCTCACGATATTTTGACCACCTCGTTCTGCTGAATATGCGGGTCGTCGCCAGTGGCCCCACCTCGGAAACGTTCACCCGCGAGAACCTCCACAAAACCTACGGAGGAAAACTCAACCTGCTCGACGACGTCGCGCACACGTTGAAGAACATCGGCCGCTAGCCTGCCATGACTCTCGAACTCCTCCGCGAAACCCTTTTTCTGGAAAAACACAATACCCGCCTCGTCGTGCTGGGTGTCGCCTTTCTTGGAGCCACCGCCGGACTCATCGGAAGCTTCCTTCTCCTTCGAAAACAATCGCTGTTGGGCGATGCCCTTTCACATGCCACCCTTCCCGGAATCGGGATCGCCTTTGCCGTCATGTCGTGGATGGGCCTCAGCGGAAGAAGCCTCCCGGGCCTACTTATTGGCGCCACCATCACCGGTCTCCTTGGGGTCATTCTTGTCCTCGCCATTCGCCGTTCCACCCGGCTCAAGGACGATGCCGCGATGGGCATTGTCCTCTCCGTTTTCTTCGGCCTCGGAATCGCAATCCTCAAAATGGTGGAAAAAATTCCCGGGCAAAGCGCCGCCGGGCTTGATAGTTTTATCTACGGAAAAACAGCGTCCATGGTTTGGTCTGATTTTTTCCTAATTGCAGGCACCCTCGCCGTCACCACCGTCATCACCGTTCTCATTCTTAAGGAACTCACCCTTCTTTGCTTCGACTCCAACTTCGCCTCCACGGAAGGATGGTCCACTCTCGGTCTCGACATCATCTTAATGGCACTCGTCACCGCCGTGACTGTTGTAGGACTTCAAGCTGTGGGACTCATTCTCATCATCGCCTTTCTCATCACGCCCCCGACCGCCGCTCGATTCTGGACCAATCGTCTGGGCTACATGCTGGTACTATCGACAGTCATCGGCGCCATCTCAGGTTGGATCGGAGCATCCATCTCCGCCCTCTACTCAAATCTCCCTGCAGGAGCGATCATCGTCATCACCGCTGCTCTCATTTTCCTCCTCAGCATGATCTTTGGAACCGCCCGTGGTGTCCTCCCCCGCTACCTTCGGCATCGCAAACTTCAAAAGAAGGTGGGCCGCCAACACATCCTGCGCTCCACCTACGAGATCCTCGAAAACACCCAGGATTCTCCCCCACTCAAGAATCTCCCTATCCCCATGGAGCTCCTCCGCAAGCACCGCTACTGGGCGAAGGGGGAACTCCCGAAACTGATCCGCCAGGCTCGCGCCGAAGACCACGTGGAAAGACAACCCACCGGCGAACTTCGCCTCTCCGAATCCGGCTTTGGCGAAGCCTCCCGCATCACCCGAAACCATCGCCTCTGGGAACTTTACCTCATTAAGCACGCCGACATCGCTCCCAGCCACGTCGACCGCGATGCCGACATGGTCGAACACCTCCTTGGCGCCGAAATCGTCCACCAACTCGAGGCCGCACTCGAGCTCGCCAAATCCACCATCGAATCACCCCATCTCATTGAATCAAGGTAGCCGAAAGCTCCAGCTTTTGGCCCCCAATCGTAGTCCAATTACTCAGGACAAATCCCAATACCACCTCTTTAACCCCACTCCCGACGATCTCCTTCGTAAAATCTCCCCCGGTCGACTCGACGCCACCGAATCACCCATCACTGTCGATGCCGGACTCAACTCTAAAGACTTCGGCTTCTTCACCGACTTCACCAAACGTTTTTAATCTCACCTCATGAACTGGACGGTAAACGACCTGCACATCATTCTCGTGGGAGGATTATGCGCCATGGCCTGTGCCCTTCCGGGGACGTTTCTTCTCCTGCGCCGCATGAGTATGATGGGCGATGCCATCAGCCATGCCGTTCTCCCCGGCCTTGCCATTGCCTTCCTCATCTCGGGAACCCGCACCAGTTGGTGGATGTTCCTCGGTGCCGCCATCGCAGGCATCCTCACCGCCCTCTTCTCCCAATGGATCACCCGGTTTGGGAAAGTCGAACGAGGAGCCGCCATGGGTATCGTCTTTACCACCCTCTTTGCAATCGGTCTCATCCTCATCAAACAAACTGCGGACGACGTCGACCTCGACGTAGGATGCGTCCTCTACGGAGCCTTGGAATACACCCCGCTCAACCTGGTGACCCTTTTTGAAACCGAAACCACCATCCTCCAAGTCCCCCATGCCGCCATCGTCATCGGAGCCACCTTGCTCTTTAACATTCTCATCATCGGCTTTTTCTTCAAAGAATTCACGATGGCTTCTTTTGACCCCGAATTGGCCGAAACTCAGGGATTTCGACCCCGCCTTATGCACTATCTCCTCATGACAATGGTCGCGCTCACCACTGTTGCGGCCTTCGAAGCCGTTGGCTCCATCATCGTGATCGCAATGCTCATCGTCCCTCCTGCCACCGCTTTTCTCATCACCAGAAAACTCCCAATCTTAATTGCCATCAGCCTCATTGTGGCAGTGCTGTCCGCCATTCTGGGGCAGATCTCCTCACAAGCCCTTCCTTATGTTCTTGGTCTTCCTGAAACGACAAGTTCCGGAATGATGGCCACGGCATCCGGCTTTCTTTTCCTGCTCGCCTGGCTCTTCGGCCCGGATGGCCTGATCAAAAAGCGCACCGGTGAACTCAAAAAACCGATTGAATTGGAGGACTAAATTCTCTCGCCTTACTTCTCGCGAAGTATTGTTAACTGTGCCAATCTGTCGCGGCATTGAAATCAGCGGTTTTAGAAAAGATCCTGTCACGGCTCGATCAGATCGAGCCGGAGGAAGTGCAGGCATTACTTTCCCGGCTGGTAAGAGAGAAAGGCTTTTTACAGAAAGTGTTTGAAGCCCTTCAGGAGGGCGTCCTGCTCCTCGATACCGCAGGTGGCATCAGCTTTATCAACCACGCCGGATGCCGTTTTTTCGGAACATCACCGGAAGAGGCCCAAGGAAAACCGCTCGAAGAAGTCGTTCGCGGAGTCGATTGGTCCGCCTTGATGCAATCAAACCGTCGCACCGTGAGCCGTGACCTTGAGGTTTTTTATCCTGAAAACCGCTACCTTAACTTTTACCTCTCTCCCGTCGCGGAAGAAGGCGAAGCAGATCTGGGGCACGTTATGCTGGTGCGTGACGTCACGCGTTCCCGGCAGGAGGCCGAAAAGGAGATGGAATCAGAAAAGCTCAATGCCCTCACTCTTCTCGCGGCCGGCGTGGCCCATGAGATTGGAAATCCCCTCAACTCCCTTTCCCTCCATCTTCAGCTTCTGGAGCGACGTATTCGCGACCTCCCCGAAGATGATCAAAAACCACTCACAGACCATCTGGGTACCGCGCGAACCGAAATTAGCCGACTCGATACCATTCTAAAACAATTCCTGCAGGCCATGAGGCCAACGAATCCGGAACGCGAAGCCACTGAACTTCATAAACTTCTTGAAGAAAGCCTCTTAGCGCTGAGCCCGGAGCTGGAAAGCCGCGAGATCCCAGTGAAACTCGATTTCGCCCTCGATCTTCCCTCTCTCGATCTTGACCCTACCCAGATCAAACAAGCTCTCTACAACGTCATCCGCAATGCCTATCAGGCCGTGGATCAGGGCGAGGGCGAAATCTTCATTCAAACCCACGTTACCGACTACGAGGTCAGGCTCTCCATCTCAGACAATGGCTCCGGCATTTCTCCAGAGGCCATGGGCGCGATGTTTGAGCCATTCAAAACAACCAAAGTCGAAGGCACTGGCCTTGGCATGCTCATTGTTCGCCGCATTCTCCGTGAACATGGTGGCGAGTTGGAGGTCGAAAGCGAAGAAGGCGTGGGAACAAAAGTCACCCTTTGCTTCCCTCGGACCGATAAACGGGTCCGGCTTCTCGAAGACAGTGCCCCCATCGAAGTCTAGATCATTTTGCTGTGAAAACTCTCCTCATCGTTGACGACGAAAAACCCACCCGCGATGCCCTCCGCATGGCGCTCGAAGACACTTTCGACTGCTATGTCGCGGCAGATCTCAAACAGGCAACCCAGGTCCTGAAATCGGAAGACGTCGACCTCCTCCTCACCGATCTCCGTCTCGGAGCCGACTCTGGAATGGAAGTGCTCGATGCCGCCCTTGCCCTCCCTCAACCGCCGGTCTCCCTCATGATGACCGCCTATGGCTCTGTCGATACTGCAGTCGAAGCAATGCGCCGCGGTGCCTGGCATTTCGTCACAAAACCTCTCAACCTCGATGAAGTAGAATTACTCCTCAAACGCGCTGTCCGCAGTAGGACCTTGGAAAAGGAAAACGTTAAACTCGTCGCCGAAAACGAAACACTCAAAGACAGCAAAGCAAAATCGTCCCACGGCCTCGACCGCCTCATCGGTCGCTCGCCGCAAATGGCAAAAGTCGCCGCCAAAATCGAACAAATCGCCCCCACTCGTGCCACTGTCCTCATTGAGGGGGAGTCCGGAACAGGTAAGGAAGTCGTCGCTCACACTCTACACGATCTCTCAGGACGTCCGGGCGAAAAATTCGTCGCGGTCAACTGTGCCGCCCTTTCCTCACAACTTCTTGAAAGTGAGCTTTTTGGCCACGAAAAGGGTTCCTTTACCGGAGCTTCGCAAAGACGTGTTGGTCGCTTTGAATTAGCCCATGGAGGAACCCTGTTTCTTGATGAAATTGGAGAGATTGACGCCCAAACCCAAGTGAAACTCCTCCGCGCCCTTTCCGAGCGAACCATCGAGCGCGTGGGCTCCAACACCTCAATCAAGGTCGACGTCCGCGTCATAGCCGCTACTAACCATCGTCTCGCCGAAATGGTCGAAGAAGGCACCTTTCGTGAGGATCTGTATTTCCGCCTCAACGTCCTCGGCCTCCAAATGCCGCCTCTTCGGGATCGAAAAGAAGACGTCGTCCTTCTCGCGAACTCATTCCTCGCTGAATTTGCCAAGGAAAATTCCCGTCCGAATAAGCCCCTTACCGAGGCCGCAATGACCTCGCTCCTCGCCTACAAATGGCCCGGAAACGTCCGAGAACTCCGCACCGCCATTGAGCATGCCGTGGTTATGTCGAATCAAGACGTCCTCGACATTCAGCACCTTCCTGACTTCGTCGCAGGCGGCGGCCACCGCTTTGATTCGAACTCCGAGAAAAACACCCTTGCCCCCAAGGAGGAATTCAACTTGCATGGCCTCGAGCAACGGGCCATTCAGGGAGCCCTGCGGGCTACCGATGGAAATCGGACCAAGGCCGCAGAGTTACTGGGGATAAGCCGTCGCACCTTACAACGAAAACTTCGCGACATTCCGCTTACCTAAAATAATCCCCATATCATGAGTAGTTCCAACAAAGTCGGCGGCATGGACACCGCCGTTCTCATTCGTCGCCTCCTTTTCTTCGTCCTCCTGTTCGCCTTGGTATTCTTTTACCTCATTCTGACATTCAAGGGATTAACCGCCGCCAGCGGAATGGATCAAGCCCAGATTGGGCGAGAAATTGCCCGGGGCAACAACGCTTCCACAAAGGTCATCCGTCCCGCCGCCATTTGGCAGGCCCAAAAGAATGAGGACACCAGAATCGAACTCGATTCTTTTTACGATACTTACCATTCTCCCCTGAATCCGTTCATTTACGGGGCCGTGTTGAAAGCTGTCGGCGGTGATGATTTTGATAAATATCAGATGGTCGATGATTCACGCGTCTATCGACTTGATCGAGTGATTGCCGCCACCTCGATAATTTTCTTCCTGATTTCCATTGGAATCAACTACCTCCTGATCTCACGGATTTTTGATGTTCGGATCGCCGGCGTCACCGCTCTTCTAATGATCCTGAGTGACCTGATGTGGCAGTTCACTCAGACTGGGCTGCCGCAAATGCTAATGCTACTCCTTTTTTCCTGTGCTCTCTTCTTCATTTACCGCGCGCTGGAAGCTTCCATCGAAAATCGCGTTACCATTGGTTCCATCATTATTGCAGCCGTCTTTCTCGCCCTCCTTGCTCTCTCCCATTGGCTCACTATCTGGATCACTTTAGGCTTTGTCATCTATGCCGCTTTTTTCTTCAGACCGAAAGGAATTGCCGGCCTGTCCGTTCTTGGGGTCCTCCTCGTGTTTAGTCTCTACTTCATCGGCAAGAACATGGAATGGACCGGAAACCCCGGAGGAACCGCGTTTCTTACTCTCTACGGAGGCCTCTCCGAGTCGGAGCAGGGAATCATGCGCACCAGTGATCCAAGCGAAGAGACATACCGCGTCCTTTATAACCTGAACTCGCTCCTGATCAACACTGCGACCAACATTCTTCGCCAAACCAACCTCCTCTATAACAACTTTGGTGCAATTATCGCGGCGCCCCTCTTCTTCTTCGCCCTCCTGCATCCGTTCAAGCGTGAGGCTATCGCAAAGTTCCGTTGGATCGTTCTGCTCATGTGGGTGATGGGAGCCTTAGGAATGGCCCTCTTCGGATTATCCAAGAGTCCCGTTGACCCCAATCAATTACACATCCTCTTTGCTCCGATCATGTCAGCCTACGGTTTGGCCTTCATGTCAATTTTATGGAGTCGAATTGATCTCCCCGACGGCAGCACCGGCAGCGGCCTGATGCGAAACGGACACTTTTTCATTGTCGTCCTCGTTAGCGCAGGACCGTTGATTCTTACCATTCCAAACACCCTGCGTCAGGGACTTGCAATCGGAGGCAATCAACGCCCCGTCTGGCCCCCCTATTGGCCACCATTGCTAAGCACCACCCTCCATGATGCAACTGCTGAAGATGAAATCATTTTCTCAGACCAACCCTGGGCCGTCGCTTGGTATGCCGACCGAATTTCCATTTGGCTCCCTCGACGGATCGATGAGTTCGAAGATCTAGAAAAACTCGCTAAAGACCAAAACCTCGAAACCGTGGGCATCTTAGTTTCCCCCGTTTCATTTGAGAAAAATCCGCTCTATTCCGTAGCTGCATTCGGCGCCAAAGAAGAATTCGCAGCTCTCATGCTGGATGGCACGGCCATTAATATATCGGAGAAAGCGCTCGGTCAGGGCGGGCTCCGTATGATCACTCCCAGCCTGTCTAAGGTTATGGCTGACTATCCCGAGCAACGCGCCCTCTTCCCCTACAGGATCACCTACTACTCCAAGAAACCCATCCTTCAGGAATAGAGGCCCCCTCAAAACTTCATGCCAGCAGGAAAGAAAAAATCATCTTCAGTTGCCAACTCTTTTGAGGAAGCCGCTGAAGAACTGGAGGTGATCACACGGCGCCTTGAGGAAGATCCAGGCTCTTTGGCTGGACTGCTGGAAGACTTTGAACGAGGCCAGGCTCTCTTGAGCTACTGCCAAAACACTTTGAAATCAGCTCGAAAACGTCTCGACCTCGTCGAAGCGAAACTACAGACCGACATGACGGAAGATGAATCTGATAATTCATCCAAATCCGGCGATGACACACACGATGACGATGTCCGACTCTTCTAAAACTCCGCTCCTTGACCAAATTCAAGGCCCCTCAGATCTCGACACTATTCCAAACGAAGATCTGGCTTCATTGGCAGAGGAGATTCGTAGCACTCTGATCAACTCGCTGTCGAATACCGGCGGACACCTCGGCCCCAACCTGGGAGTCGTCGAATTGAGCATCGCACTTCACAAGGTGTTCAATTCTCCCGAAGACAAATTCCTCTTCGATGTCTCCCATCAGGGCTATGTCCATAAAATGCTCACCGGCAGAGCCAGGGAGATCGGAACCATTCGCCAATACAAAGGGCTCAACGGCTTTCTCCTTCGAACGGAATCCGAGCACGATTGCTACGGCGCAGGCCATGCCGGAACCGCCGTCTCCGCCGCACTCGGCATGTGCTCGGCACGCGACCTAAAGAAAGAAAACAACCACGTCGTCGCTATCGCCGGCGATGCCGCTTTCACCTGCGGCGCCACTCTCGAGGCCCTCAATAATATTGCCGATACTACCGATCGATGCATCGTTGTTTTAAATGACAACGAGTGGTCAATCGACAAAAACGTCGGCGCTCTTGCCAAATATTTTAACACCCTCCAAACCCACCCCGCTTATAATGGAATTCGGGCCAAGGCGGCCTCCCTGGTAGAAAAAGTCGCTGGCCCGGGAGCACGGAAATTCGCACACAAGATCGAACGCAACGCCAAAAACATGATCCTGCCGAACGTTCTCTTTGAGAAATTCGGCCTCCGTTACTACGGCCCCATTGATGGTCACGATCTCCCCTCCCTCATCAAGAGCCTGGAGCACCTTAAGGAAAAAGACGAACCCGTCATCCTCCACATCATCACTGAGAAAGGTCGCGGATATCAACCCGCCCTCGACAAGCCAGGCAAGTTCCACGGACTTGGCCCCTATAACGTCGAGGACGGTTCTACCGCAACCGGGGCACCCACATTTTCCGAGCTCTTTGGCCGCGCTGTGACAGATTTCGCAAAAGAGGATAAAACAATCACCGCCATCACGGCGGCAATGCCAGGCGGCACAAAACTGGAGATCTTCAAGGAAGAGCTTCCCGAACGTTACTTTGATGTCGGCATTGCCGAGGAACACGCCGCCCTCTTTGCCTGCGGACATGCGTCACAGGGCCTAAAGCCTTTCCTTGCCATTTACTCGACGTTTATGCAACGCGCCTACGACATGATCATT
>Ga0307999_1000124_pt1 | contig 20756 bp, 25 predicted proteins | sample Neamet1_FD_203158 | JGI IMG/M metagenome (GOLD analysis project Ga0307999, IMG submission 203158) | Marine microbial communities from water near the shore, Antarctic Ocean - #1 | ecosystem: Environmental > Aquatic > Marine > Unclassified | place: Southern Ocean | collected 2014-06-04 | reverse complement strand
ACAACGAGGTAGGCGATGACCTTAAATCAAGCAAACACTATAATTGACAACAATTATGAAATGGAAGATTACGCCCTAGCGGCCTAATCCCCCGAGGTCTAAGGTACCTCGTAACCAAACACTCAGAGGGGCATTTATTTGCCCCTCGCCTATTTCGATAAATACTTCTATGAACATACTTGAACTCGAAAAATTTAAAATAGAAGATGCAATCAACTTCCATGAGGAGTTGAATCCTTTGCTGTTTGATGAAAACAATAAATTGAAACCAAACATCAAAAAACAATTATTAATCATTACTGATGATTTTGTTGAATATATGGGTCTACCTGATCTTGCTATAGAAGATGTAATCATTACTGGTAGTAATGTTGCATTTACTTACACACCTCATTCTGATATCGATTTACATTTACTTGTAGACTTTTCAGAACTTCCAGAGTCAGATGTTTACAAAGAACTATTCATGGCTAAGAAGTCTTTGTACAATGATACATATAAAATTACTATTAGAGACATTCCTGTAGAGTTGTATGTACAAGATACAGCACAATCACATACAAGTTTAGGTGAGTATAGTATCTATCAGGATAAGTTCACACGTTTCCCTACTAAGAAAAGGGCAAACTTAGATGAGATATCAGCAGAACACAAGTTTGAAAGATTAGAACAACTGGCCATCGAAGGTTTAAAGTCTAAAGACATTGAAAAAGTAAAAAATGTACTATCTATTATTAAAAGATACAGACAAGCCGGCTTAGATAATAAAGGAGAGTTCGGTCCTGAGAATTTAGCATTTAAGGCTGTCAGATCAAAAGGATACTTCCAAGCATTGTTTGATTTGCGTAATGATTTAAGAGCAAAACAATTATCAATCGAAGAAGAATTGTTGCGTAGAACATTTGAAGAATCAATTGGTGTATATAATAGTAAAGTAAATCTTGCAGAAGACATTAGTACAGAAGAACTAGCAAGTCAATGGAATGTTAGTACTAGAGAAATAGCAAAAGCAATTGATTTGGGTGTCAAAGTTGAAATGAAAAACAACCCTCAAGTAACTGCAACTACACCTCAAATGCGTAGAGACCAAGCAACTAAATTAGCAGTAAATAATATTGCAAAAGATATTGAATATTATGACAAATTCATTACTTTTATGAGAGCAATTGCTAAACTTAATAAAAGTTCTACTAATGATGGTGAAGGATCAGATGTTAATGACATATCTAAAATGGGTGACACGTATAATGTCAGTGAAGCATCAGGATACATTCCAAGTGAAGCAGAAAGAAATGACCCAAGATTCTCTAGGGCATTATCTGTAGACGTACATCCAGACACTATGAAGAAAGGTGCAAAAGCAATGGGACTCGGAGATATATCACGTGCTGGAATTCCCCCTCTTCTTAGACCAGGCAAGAAGAAAAATACTAATAGTAAAACTGAATTCGGTAAAGGTATCTATTAAGGCTTGACATTAGTGCCCAAAGGTCGTATAATAATGGGTATGAATGAGAAATTCTCTAACGCAATAGAAGCCCGCAAGTATTTGGACACTCTCCAAACACAAATCCAATCTCTATCATTTAATGCTGATATGAGAAAACTATGGGCTAATATTATGCCCATGATAGATGAACTATCTACTATAGAAGTCAGATGCAGACAACGTAACAACTGGACAGCCGCTGACACTTACATAGCAAAAATGCATCAAAGTTGTGATCTAATAGAGAAATATATCTTATTATTAACCCTTATGGAACCAGAAGGTAACTAAGTTGTTGAATCATATAGGCAAAATAATTGAAATTAATTTGCTAAAAGGCTTGACATTGTTACCCAAAGGCTCTATAATACATATATATTAAACAATAAAGTAACGGAGTAAAGTAAATGTCTCAATTAACTGAACACTTGACTGTCACTAGTCAACAAGCAAAACCCGCAGTAAAAGCGGCTATGTTAGCAGGTCGTCCATCATTCTTGTGGGGACCTCCCGGCGTAGGAAAGTCTGAACTCGTTCAGCAAATCGCTGAAGAAATGGGTAACTGTCTAGTTATCGATCTGCGTATGGCGCAAATGGAACCTACTGATATCAGAGGTATCCCCTTCTTTAATAAAGAATTAGGAGTTATGGACTGGGCACCCCCAATCGAACTTCCTTCTGAAGAACTTGCCGCAATGTATGACAAGATTATCTTGTTCTTAGATGAAATGAACTCGGCTCCCCCAGCAGTTCAGGCTGCAGGTTATCAACTTGTTCTTAATGGACGTGTTGGCAAATACATTCTTCCTAAGAACTGTCATATTGTAGCCGCTGGTAACAGAGACTCTGACAAAGGTGTCACATATCGTATGCCGATGCCCCTTGCTAATCGTTTCATTCACTTAGAAATGCGTCCTGACTTTGGTTCTTGGCAGAACTGGGCAGTCGTTAACAAAGTACATGAAGACGTAGTTGGTTACTTGTCATTTGCTAAACAAGACTTGTATGACTTTGATGCAAAATCATCTAGTAGAGCATTTGCTACTCCTCGTACATGGACTTTCGTTAGTCAGTTGCTAACACAGTCCGACATCGATTCAGATACTTTGTACAATCTCGTAGCAGGTACAGTCGGCGAAGGACTTGCAACTAAGTTTATGGCGCATCGTAAAATTGCGAGTAAAATGCCCAACCCATCTGATATCTTGTCAGGTAAAGTCAAAGACCTTAACGTTAAAGAAATCTCTGCAATGTATTCTTTGACTATCTCAATGTGCTATGAACTTAAAGATGCACTTGAGACTGATAAGGTTGATAGCAAACAGTTCCACGAAATGTGCGACAACTTCTTTGGCTACATCATGGATAACTTTGAAACTGAGTTAGTTGTGATGGGTGCGAAAGTTGCACTTAAGACTTACAAACTTCCGATCGAACCTTCTCAGTTAAAGAACTTTGATGAGTTTCATAAGAAGTACGGTAAGTACATTGTTGAGGCGGGCAACTAGATTGCTGGCCTGGAAGAGTGTAAGGTCCGAGACATTCCTTACACTTTTCCGAACTTTTTACTTGACTTGTCTCCCAAATGGTAGTATAATAGTTAAATAACTTTGAGAGAACTGACACATGACAAAGAACAAAACAACAACCAATAACGACAAAGAGAACAAACTTGCTCATCTAGTCGGCCCTACAGACCCTGCTATAGATGCACAAGCACGTGAACGTCTTATCACTGCCCGTATCGCACTCTTACTCAGACATTCATTCTTTGGCAATCTTGCTACTCGTCTAACTCTTATCAATGCTGACGAATGGTGCCCGACTGCGGCAACTGATGGCAAGCACTTCTACTACAATGCACGTTTCATTATGATGTTACGTAAGAAAGAGGTAGAGTTTCTAGTAGCCCACGAAGTATTACATGTAGTGTATGATCACATGGATCGTAGAGGTACAAGAGACCCTCAACTATGGAACATTGCTGATGACTATTGTGTCAATGCTGATTTAAAGAATCACAACATCGGTGAATTTATCACTACTGTCCCTTGCTTATATGACTATAAGTATGACAGAATGTCCGCAGAGCAAGTCTATGACATTCTATATGAGAATGCAGACATCATTGATGTCGATCAACTCTTAGAGCAATTGCTAGACGAACACATGGACGGCGATGGAAGTGTAGGTGCTGATGGCGAAGAAGATGGCGACAAGCCCGGCCCAGTTAAGATGTCTAAAGAAGAAAAAGATTCACTCAAGCAGGAGATGAAAGAAGCAATCATCAATGCGGCTTCAGGAGCAGATGCAGGTTCACTACCCAAAGGTGTTGAACGTATGATCAAAGACTTGACTGCACCCGTCATGCCCTGGGACGATATCATTCAGGCTAACTTGACTAGCACAATGAATAATGACTATTCATTTATGAAGCCTTCTCGTAGGGGTTGGCATCAGGATGCAATCATGCCAGGTATGACTCCCGGCGAATTAATTGATGTAGATATCTTTTTAGATATGTCAGGATCGATCGGATCTGAACAAGGAACCTTTTTCCTTTCAGAGATTCAAGGCATAATGGAAATGTTTCTTAACTATAAGATTCATGTTCATTGCTTTGATACACAAGTCTATAACCCTCAGACATTCGATAGTGATAACTTAGATGATATCACTGAATACGAAATCTATGGTGGCGGTGGTACTGATTTTGATTGTATCTTTGATCATCTTAAGAACGAAGGGCGTGTACCGAACAGACTGATAGTATTCACAGATGGTTATCCTTTTGGTAGCTGGGGCGATGAAAACTACTGCGACACTACATGGATCATTCATGGTGACCCTGAGCCGAATCCCCCTTTCGGAACGTTTGCTCTATACGAAGAACATAGAGATAAAAAAGCCGCATGACAGATGAAGAAAGAAAAATCTACGAATCACCAGACGGAGGCAATACTGTGTACGCAAGGCCTATGAGAAGTCTCGGTCAAGACTTAGCCGAACGCAAAATAGTCTATGAGAACCCGGCGATGCTTGAAGAAAAAGCCTTCTTTGAACGTTGGCATATGTATAGAGATATACTTGAAGCATCAAAAGATAACCCTTCTCTTACGAAGTTATTAGAACAAGTAGAGATAATATATAAATTAAGTAATGAAGAAAGAAGAACTAATTGAATTAATAACGAACCTACACTCTGAAGATAAAAATGGAAACATAGAAGCATTAGTATATGATGTTAATGGTGGACAATTTAAAACAGATTCAATCAGACTTGATATGGATGGAGGAAGACTAATCATTAGTCAATTAAACTCTCCGACATATCAATCTAACAAAGAGAATTGGAAAACAGAATTGGAGTTTCTACGAAGATGAAATACGAAGATATTAATTTAGACACATGGAACACGAATCGTTTATTGACGGATCAAGTACCTAATCATTTTACTATTGTAAGAACTCCTTCTACCAAAGAGAACATGCATTGGATACTTGAAAAGATGCATGGGAGATTTTCTATGGTGGTCAACGTCAATCCTAACCAAGACGATTTTCTATCATACTATCAAAAGACATATGCTTTTGAAGATCCAAAAGAAGCAGTTCAATTTGAACTGACCTGGTCATAATTTAAAACGGGTAAATGAAGTCTGAAAAAAAGTTTTAGACAGGCATATACGTATTAAATAATACTGTTAATGTAAAACCTACAGGAGAATATTAAAATGAGTTTTTTAAGACACGTAGGAAAACATGGTGATCGTAAGATTGCTGTAATTTTCCGTCAAGTACCAAATGAAGAACATATGTGTTTAGTCACATATACACAATTGCTAAATCAAAATATACATGATCCTTTGATGGCAACTATTGAAAGTGATATCGGTCAGAACAGTGAACAACTTGCTGATGCGATAAACAGACAGTATACTAAGTCTGGAGAACGCATACTTCAAGTACTGCACTCAGAAGGAATGCTTAAGAAGATTAGAACCCAAGATGTTATAATGACACCCGGTCCTAACACATCAATTCGTTTAGATGAATTGAATAAAATCTTAACTGAAATGGCAGCCGGCGCAGACGCAACTAGAAAGTTAGCAGAAGCAGATTCCTCATTAGGAATGCAGGCACCTGATGATGTTAGACGCAGAAAAGAAGGATTAATTGGAGATCAAAATCGTCCAATGCCGAGTGCAGGAACGAATGCTCCAGCAGATCCTAACATGGCTATGAACGATGAAGTGCTAATGAATGACTTCATGGCTCAAGCGTCACGTATGGAATCTGAAGCCGCAGGACTTATAGCAGAGTCAAAACGTTTGATGAAAGAAGCAAAAGCAATGATGCCGAAACCAGCAAAGAAGACAACTGCTAAAAAGAAAACGACTGCAAAGAAAACAACACGTAAAGCAAAAGCGTAAAACATAGGAGGTCTCCCATGGGAGATAAGTCTCGTTCAATACAGGACTGGGAAAGACTCCTGGAAGAGGTAGAGAAGCACAAAATACCTGTAGAGTTTTTGCAAAAACTTGTGCTAAGATTAAAAGAACGTAAGCAAAAAACCATTAACATTGACAAGTTCATAAAGCAAGGACTTGACACCGAAACAGTAGAAATTATAGTTAGTAAACTGTTAGAGGAGCATGAAGAAGAAATTCAAGCAATTGATTTTATTCTAAATGTAGAAAGAATTGCAGAAGCAGTTCAGCCCGAAACAGATAAATTACTAAGTGGTCTATAATGACTCTGTAAACTATAGAAGGGACTTCGGTCCCTTCGCCCTTTTGTATTGCATAACGGTTAAACTTAAAGTACACTAATAGAGATGAAAGAAGAATGCGAAGCCATTGAAGTGAATTGTTTTGAAATCTTAATGGGCGATGTTGAAGACCCAGACTTAATGATCGCAGACCCTATATATAAATGGCAACAAACAGAAGAAGGGAAATACATTATGGAACATAGTGATCCAACTGCTAAATGGGTAAGAGATAATTCCCCTGATTACATGGGACATAAGTATACAATCAAAGGGTATCTCACAGAAAAACAAGTGACATATTTTAAACTAAAATATCAATAGGACTAACATGGCAACTAAGAAGAAGGCAACAACTAAGAAAACAAAAAAACAAAACATTTGTGTTACTGGTGGACTAGGTTTTATTGGAGCCCATGTCGTTGTTAAATTAATCAATGAAGGACACAAAGTTGCTATCTTAGATACTAAAACTGACTACGGTATAATAGATAAGGATGAACTAGATGCTGTAATGAAAGAAAGATTCTTTGGCATTGCCGGACGCATGACTGATTCAGTTAGTCTAAACATCTATACAATTGATGTTGCTAACCCTGAACTAAGCACTCTATTTGAAAAAGAAAAGTTTGATAGTGTAATTCATCTTGCAAGTTTCCCAAGACAAAAAGTTGTTAATGCTGATCCAACAGCAGGTTCTAAAGTAATGAGTGAAGGCTTGTTAAACATGTTAGAACTCAGTAGAAAAAATAAAGTTAAACGTTTCTCATATATAAGTTCATCTATGGTCTACGGAGACTTTACCGATAACGTAGAAGAATGGGAAGACTGCAATCCTCAAGGTCAGTATGCAATTATGAAGTATGCTGGAGAATTACTTGTACAAGATTACACTAGACAGTATGGACTAGATCATACTATCATTCGTCCTAGTGCTGTCTACGGGCCCTTAGATGTCTGTGACAGAGTTATCTCTAAGTTCTTTATCAATGCACTAAAAGGTGAAAAGATAGTTGTTAACGGTAAGATGGAAAAACTAGACTTTACATTTGTTAATGATGTTGCAACAGGAATAGTACAAGCAACGACAAGTCCTAAAGCAAAGAATGAAACATACAATCTTACTAAATCACAAGGTGTAACTCTTTACGATGCCGCTAACATGGTCAAACAAATTGTAGGTAAAGGTAATATCGAAGTCAAACAAAAAGATAAAAACTTCCCTAGTCGAGGCGCACTAAGCATTGAAAAAGCCCAAAAAGATTTCGGATATAATCCTGTAACTACTTTAAATGAAGGGTTAATGATATACAATAACTGGCTACACAATTCTGAATATTGGCAGGAACAATTATATGGCCCGAAATCAAAAAATTAAGTATTTTGGATTAGACCGTCAATACGCAAATCTCAAAGATGAATTATTAGACGCCACAGATTCTGTATTATCTAGTGGTAGCCTTAACGATGGTATATACGCACAGAAATTCAAAGACTGGTTATCGATAAAGACTAAAGCACATTATGTAGTACTATGTCATAGTGGAACACAAGCATTAGAAATCATTGCTCGTTATGAACGAGACACTTCCCCAGACCAAGACCCTTATGCTAAATGGGAATACGATAAAGAAACATATAGAACAATTAGAGTTCCTAATCTAACATACCCTGCAACAATGAATGCATTTCTAAGTGCTGGACTAAAGGTAGAATTGTGTGATACAGATCATAACGGTATCCTTTTACCACAAGCGGAAGATGAACTACAAAAGATTGAATGTCATGTCGGACTCTTTGGTGCACCAACTGTAGCAGTAGAGAGTGACAATGGCATAAGTGTTCTGAACAATAACATTGCTATCGTAGACGGAGCACAACATTGGTTGATTGCAGACGGAAACATCGGCACAGCAATGGCAATTAGTTTTGACCCTACTAAGAATCTAAATGCTTCGGGCAACGGCGGAGCCATCGTCACTAACAATCAAGCATTATATGAATTTGCTAATCAATGGAGAGACAACGGTAAGCCTCATCATTTCTATTCTGGTACTAACAGTAAGATGAGTGAATTAGATTGTGCCCATTTGATGGTTAGAACAAACTACATTGATGAATGGCAAGAACGTAGAAAGCAAATTAGACAATACTACATAGAAAGATTTTCACATATTGAACCATTAAGATGTCTAAGTGCAGGCTTTGAGACTCATGCTGATTCAAAGTTTGTAATCTACTCAACTACAGAACGTGATGGCATACGTAAATGGTTAACGCAAAAAAATATAGACACTAAGATACATTATGGAACAGCATTGTCAGAGTTACCAATTGCAGATAATATGGTAAAGCCTGATTTTATGTGTACCAGTACACTTCTTACACGATCATTATTAAGTCTTCCTATCTATCCTGAAATGACTGATGCAGAGATTGAAGAAGTTGCTAAGGAAGTCTGTATATACTATGAGCCATAAGTCAATAATTATTGATAAATAGTAGTATATTATAGGAGATATATAATGGGATTAGGTATTATAGACTCAGTAATAGGAGTAGCGGCTCCATTACTAGACAAATTTATTGTCGATAAAGACAAGAAGGCCGAGTTTGAACATGAACTTAAAATGGTCTTGCACAACGCAAACTTACAACAAAATCAAATCAACTTAGAACAAGCAAAGCATCCAAGCATCTTTGTTGCTGGAGCAAGACCTGCTATCATGTGGATATGTGCATTCGGATTAGCATGGGCATATGTACTAGCACCAATACTTAATTGGGGAGTACAAATAAGCGGAGCAGAGATCATTCTACCAGAGATTGCAACTGAAGGGTTAATGACTCTTACTCTATCTATGTTAGGTCTAGGTGGTATGCGAAGTTTTGAAAAAATGAATGGATTGGCGAGAGAGAATATGAAAGCCACTCCACCAAAACAATAACATTAGTTACTTACCCAATCGCATAAATACAATATAAGACTGGGATAAACATATGGCTGTAAATTACGAAATTATTAATACCGGAGCGTTACCGAACGATGGTTCTGGCGATCCGTTAAGAGTTGCCTTTGATAAGATAAACAATAACTTTGCTAACTTATCATCGACTGCTGTTATATCGTCTAATACATATACGACGGGTAACACAGCGAACCAAGTTATTTGGGAATACCCTGCAAACGCATTTACATTAGGTTCATTCTTTATCAAATCAAATGACCCAGGCACTATCGATCAACAAGATGTTAGATTAGATGCACAACTAAGTGCTAACTCAGCCAATATTAAATTCTCAGCATACTCATCTACACAATGGGGCAACGTTTTAATACGAGGAAGCGGTTATGACATGGATGTCACTTCTGGTAATGTTAGAATCACAGTTGATCCTGATGTTGCAAACGTAGTTGGTTCGCAAACATTATTTCATTTTATTAATTCTTCAATCATGTTCCAAGGAGTCGCACCAGCTGGTCTACCATTAGCACTAGATGGATACGTAGATTCTGAACTAGCATCTGAGGCCAATGACACAATCACAACTGAAGAAACTCCATAATGAGAGCAAGAGAATTTTTAAACGAAGATAATCCCCCAGGTAAACTGTCTAAGAGACAACGGTATGGTTCAAGAGGAATGCATAAGTTCCAAGATGTAGACGGTAGAGATAGAGTCTACGAATTGAATCGTGTAATGATGGCATTAGCACAAGCAAACGGTAAAACTGGTGCAGATGACGGCATCGATTTAGATTCAGAAAGTTGGATCGGCACAAGTAACATGGCTGTGCCTTATACTGAACTAGAGTCTAACATGTTAAAGTCAGCATACAAAGCAGTAGGCTCTGAATGGGAAGACTTAAACGCAGGTGATATGAAGTCAGTTGAACTACCATCAGTCAATACAGAAAGTCCAGTAGAAGGCTTTAAAGGATACCCAAGATAATGGCAGCCATTAATGTACCAGTCAAAGGCTTAACAGGTTTAATTACAATCTTTGGATATCCTAATGATGCAGTAACTACAATAGCAGATGTATACAGTGACATCATCGGCGCCGAGGGTTTGGGTGCAGGGTATTACTACAATATGGCATTAGTAAGAGATACTAATAAAGACAATCTTACAGCACCAACAGCAACACTTGCATCATTAAACTTTGTGGGAGCAACAGGCCTAGATTCTTTTGTCGCAGGCTCTATCGTTAGTGAAACGTTTGATAACGGAACACAAACAACTATTCCAGCAACAGATATCTTTCTTACTACACCAGCATCTACATCAAACGCTCCTGCTAGTACGTTACAATTCAGACAAGAGTTAAGAGTATCACAAGTAGCACAACTTAATAGAAAAGGTGGCATTGGTGGCAACGTAAGTCTACCGGGATACAACGCCGATAACACTGCTGACTTAGACTATCTACCTGCTAAGTATGTTGGAAACGTAGCAACACAATCAGCACAGCCAGGAACAGCACCGCGAGTTGCGGGTACTTTGACAGTTGGTTTCGTCTATGAAATACAAACCTTAGGTACAACTGACTTTACATTAATTGGAGCCGCAACTAATACAGTCGGTGCCAGTTTCCAAGCAACTGGCGTTGGAGCAGGAACTGGTACTGCCGGTCAACCCCTTTACTCTCTCCGTCCTTGGACATAAAGAAATAATTCTCTCAGTATAAACCTCACTAAATAATATCATACAATTCACACTAGGAGCGATGAATGGATATTCCGTATGATATTAACAACACACTTGATCTTATTAAATTAAAGTTTTACAATGAGTGGCTATATACGTCACATATCTATGACGAAGGAGACAGCCCATTTCATAAAAACTTGACTACTCAAGTAGTTGAAACGTATATTGATCCATTAGCATTGCCTCTAGATTCTAAAATCTTAGACTTAGGTTGCGGTCCAGGTTACTTCTTAGATGAAATGAAAGAACGTGGTTTTAGTGATGTCTTAGGCGTTACTTTAAGTCCCGGTGATGTCGCAATATGCACAGAAAAAGGACATAAGACTGCGGGATATGATTTGTCATTCTTACCACAGAAAGATGGTTACCATGATGAAAGTGTAGACTTCATTTTCTTACGACATGCATTAGAACATTCACCTTATCCTATCTTTAGTTTAATGGAATACAATCGTATTCTTAAGCAAGGCGCAAAGATTTATATCGAAGTACCTGCTCCAGATAATGATCGTAAGCATGAATACAATTTAAATCATTATAGTATATTTGGATCAACTCAACTTGCCGCGTTACTACAACGTACAGGATTCTCAATCGATCATTTTAATAATTTAGAATTTGATTTAGAACAAGACAATCCAAATGATCCCGGTGGCGAACCTATGAAAATGAGAGAACATTACTACTGTATTGTAGCAACAAAGGCTCAGGGGTTAGACATTAAATAATGTGGGACAGTTAGGTAAAACTGATAATATATTTGTAGTCTACCCGTCATTCGGCGGTGGAAATCACCTTGTAAATCTTATTGCTCTATGTCATAATGTTGAACCCTCGTGGATAAAAGGCAAAGACTTATTATGGCAGTATAAGTTTCGTAATTCAGATGATGGGGGTATAGATGAAGGTGGAATGATAGCCCATTATAATCTGCCAGATCGTACACAGGCTAATGAACAGCGATTGATACAGCATAAAGAGACTTTCATAGAACAGACGGCTAATGGCTATATAAATTTAATGCAAGGTCATTGTCATTCATATGAAAAACTTGCTCATGGTTATTGCCACGACTGGTACCCTAATGTCTTTGACGGTATAGATAATGTCAAATGGATAATGATTGAGTATCCTTCAAATCCTACATCACTGTGTTCACAACGAATACGCATAGAAAAAGAACATGTAGATTTAATTGAAGATGAATTAAAGTTGTATCCAAAGTTAGATGACATATATACATGGAATCTTGGTCATCTGCCAGAACTCAATGCAGAAAAGTCACAAGAGATATCAGGTATATATGATATGTGCCCTGGCATAAATGCTATCTCAATAGATTCTGATATCTACTTTACTGTAGAAGGATCAGAGTATTTACGAGGCATTTTAAAGGGTTATTTTGATTTAGAATTACCTAGTATTGCAGATAGGATACATGCCGCTTGGGTAAAGATGATACAAAGGAGAGTTGCATACTATAATAAATATGGAAAATAAATTTATTTTTATAAGATACACACTATCTTGGATCAGCCAGCAATTGGCCATTCCATTCTGGGCAGTTGGACACTTGCATCTTAGTCTCACATCAAATGTTTATGATGATGTTCACATACTCATAGCATCATTAGGCATGAACGTTCTTGTTGCTATTGGTTTCTTATTAGATTACCAAGACTACAAAAAGTCTCATTAATGTTTAAGGTGTATGGTGCAAATAATTTGCACACGATTCCACAGATTCACCTGCTAACAGAAGACCAGCAATTAGCAATTAAAGTAGTAGCACAAGTATTACCATTCAAAGTCAATCAATATGTGCTTGATGAATTAATTAATTGGGATAACATACCGAATGATCCTATCTTTCAATTAGTATTCCCACAGCCGGGCATGTTAGATGAACAAGACTATGACAAATTAAAAGAACTTGTTCTTGCTGAAAAAGATACAAAAGAATTAGTCAATCAGATTAGACAAAGTTTAAACCCGCATCCTGCAGGACAACAAACATTAAATGTACCTACATTAAATGACAAACCATTAGAAGGTATACAACACAAATATAGAGAGACAGTATTATTCTTTCCAGCAAGAGGCCAGACATGTCATAGTTACTGCACATTCTGTTTTCGTTGGCCACAATTCATTGGTGACAATGATTTAAAGTTTTCTAGTAGTGAATCTACACATCTTTTAAACTATCTTAAAGAACATAAAGAAGTTACTGATTTATTAGTAACAGGTGGTGATCCAATGATTATGAGATCACATCATCTTGCAGAATATCTTCTACCATTACTAGAACCAGAGTTCGATCATATACAGAATATACGCATAGGTACAAAAGTATTGTCATTCTGGCCACAACGTTTCTTTACAGATACAGATTCATATGCTTTACTAGAATTATTGACTAGGTTAGTACGTAAAGGAAAACATGTAGCAATAATGACTCACATCAATCACTGGCAAGAAATGCAAACACCAATTGCAAAAGAAGCAATACGTAGATTACGTGACACAGGTGCAGTATTACGAAGTCAGTCTCCTTTAGTAAAACATATCAATGATGATCCTAATGTCTGGGCCAAGATGTGGGCAGAACAAGTGCGTTTAGGGATTGTACCTTACTACATGTTTATTGAAAGAGATACAGGTGCAAAAAAATACTTTGAATTACCTTTATATAAGGCTTATGAGATATACAATGATGCTATAAAACAAGTCTCAGGGCTCTCTAGGACGGTCAGAGGCCCCTCTATGAGTTGTACCCCGGGCAAAGTAGAGATACAAGGCATAACTGAGATTAAAGGAGAAAAAGTCTTTATATTACGTATGTTGCAATGCAGAAACCCAGAGTATTCATATCAAACATTCTTTGCAGAGTACAATGAAGATGCTTGTTGGTTAGATGATCTTAAGCCTGCGTTCGGTGAAAGTAAATTCTTTTTTGAAAATTGATTCCAAGGTACACTAAATACTAATATGAGCAGTCAAAACACAACTGGTGGCGAGTTAGTAAAAACACCTTATACTAAAACACATTACAAAAATCAAAAAGAGATTGATGACTTTGTTAAGTGCTGTGACCCTGACAATGGGTATTTGTACTTCATGGATAACTTCTTTTATATACAGCATCCGACTCAGGGTAGTATTCAATATCATCCATATGAGTACCAAGAACGTTTAATTAATACGTATCATAACTATAGATACTCTATCGCATTGATGCCTAGACAGTCAGGTAAGTCTACATCAGCCGCAGGATATCTATTGTGGTATGCTATGTTTAGATCAGATGCTACAATTCTTATTGCGGCTCACAAATACACAGGCTCACAAGAGATCATGCAACGTATTAGATATGCATATGAAGCATGTCCTACGCATATTAAAGCAGGTGTGACTACATACAACAAAGGATCACTAGACTTTGAGAACGGCTCTCGTATTGTCTCAGCAACGACTACAGAGAACACGGGTCGTGGTATGTCTATTACACTTCTATACTTAGATGAGTTTGCATTCGTAAGACCTACGATTGCGGAGCAGTTCTGGACTTCTATTACACCAACACTAGCAACTGGTGGTAAAGCAATCATCACATCTACTCCAAACTCTGATGAGGATCAGTTCGCATTGATTTGGAAACAAGCAAATAAGAACATCAATGCACAAGGAGAAGAACAAGAACTAGGTGTTAATGGTTTCAAACCGTTTAGATCATTCTGGAACGAACAGCCTGGACGTGATGACAAGTGGGCAGAAGAGATCAAAGCCCAATTAGGTGATGACAGATTTGCACGTGAGATTGGTTGTGAATTCTTAATCGCTGATGAAACACTCATCAATCCGAACACTCTAATTATGTTAGAATCAGTAGATCCAGTAGACAGAATGGGTCAAGTGAGATGGTTTCAAAAACCCAAGAAAGGAATGATCTATGTATTAGGATTAGATCCGTCATTAGGTACTGGAGGAGATCCAGCCGCTATACAAGTCTTTGAAGCAAACACAACAACACAGATAGGTGAATGGAAAGACAACAAGACAGACATTCCTAGACAGGTTAAGTTGCTAGGAGAGATTATTCAATACATCGTAGAGCATACAGGTGAACCAAACAATGTCTATTACTCACTTGAAAACAACTCTATCGGAGAAGCCGCTCTTATATCTCTTAAAGAGTACGGTGAAGCAAATATTCAAGGTATCTTCATAAGTGAAAGAGGCAAAAAACGTAGAGGATACAATACTACACAGAAAGTAAAACTGGCCGCTTGTGCTAAATTCAAAACACTAATGGAAAGTAAGAAAATGAATGTAAAAAGCAAAGCACTCATTAGTGAATTAAAAACATTCGTAGCATCTGGTGGAAGTTATGCCGCAAAGATAGGTGACAATGACGATTTAGTCATGTCAACACTACTTGTAGTCCGTGTATTACAAGACATTACAGACTTTCACAGTGATTTAACTGAGCATATGCGTGACCATGACGAAATGGTTGCACCCTTGCCCTTCTTTGCTGTGATTAACTAAAAGAGATAAATAATAGTATGGCAATTGATCAGGAATCCTTTAATAAAAGACTCTACGATATCTTTAAGACTCGTGGGTATAAACCTTCACCTAAAGACTCAAAGAATGAAAGAACAAATCCAGAGACAGCAGATGTCTTTGAGTTTCAGTTCGTCAAAGATGGCAAAAACTATGGTAAAGCATGGGCGACTATCGACAAAACATCATCACTAAATCTCTACTACGATGATACTCAATCAGGAAGTCCTGCAGGACAAACTAAAGGAGTAGACTATGATGATTCTTGGACAGGATTGCTAAAGCATTTAAAACAATGGGCATTATCTAAGCAACTAAACTTCGGATTACATGACAGTGATCGTTTAGGTGATGATATGCGTCAACGGGATTATTACAAAATGAAAGAGAAAATGAATGAAGGTTATCATGCTGTCAATCAAAAGACATCATACAATGATAACATACCTAACGTCAAAGTTGTTATACAACACGATAGAGCAGTCCGAGAAGGAGAGCAACGTTGGAGAAACGTTCATAAAATCTTTGTAGAAAATACAGAAGGTGAAAGATTTGCAGTTCCAACTAGAATGCCTGGCATTGCTAGAGTATATGGAAGACATGTAGCAGAAGGTGGTACACCTTATGATGAACGTGGTAAACACATCACTACATTAGTAGAAGAATACACTAAGATGGCAGGCTTTGTCCGTGCTACTCGTAGAGGTGAATTCAATGAATCAGTTGCAAAACTTATAGCAGAAGGTGTTAATCATCACAAGTCATTAAAAGAATCTTTGCAGAAGATGCAAAGTCATAGAGGATACAATCACTACTTTGAGTCTTGGACTCCTCCGTTAATGGAAGACGATAGTGATTCATCAAGCATTGCTGAAATGTTTGCACAAGGAACAATCGATCCAAGAATCGAAAGTGTTCTACCTATTCTAAACAGATTAAACAGTGGCATCATTAATGAGATTGAAGAAGTCAATGAGTTAGATCAATGGGCTAAAGAACTTACAGAGATGGATCAAGTTGAGGAAGCAATTAAACTTCCAGAAATCACACCGCAGATGGGTGACAATGGATCGAATTCACAAAGTGTCATATCAGGAAAATCAATCACAGAAGAAGAAAAGAAAGATACGCATTGCTCAGCCAAATGCTGTGGTGCAGATGTAAAAGCAGAAGACTGTGGATGCTCACCAGACTGTCCACATTGTAACTGTAACAAAGACTTAACTGAAGATTCTGGTTGTGCATGTGGATGCGGACCAAAAGACAAATGTACATGTGATGCAAGTTGTTCTAAATGCGATTGTGGTAAAGAAAAAATAGATGAAGGCAGAGTTAAAGACATCATACACGATGCTATGGACATGTCCAGAGAAGAATTTGATGCAAAATATAAAGGTGAGTGGTCTTACGATGAAGCAATTGCAGACTATAAAGACAATGACAATGATCCTATTAACGAAGGCAAGTTCAATCAGATGGTTGTTGATGCACTAGAGATGGATGAAAAAGATTTCGCAGAAGCATATCCATTAATGGCACATAGATATAATGATATACTTGATGCATTTGACGAAAAAGATTTACAAAATAAATTAGATAAACCTGAACAAGGGGAATTGTTTTCTACTCAAGGTGAACTTGACATAACTGAAGACTCTTTAAATAATGACGAAATTGCAAAAAATGTCAGAAGACAAATAAAAATCTTTAAGCAGGATGCTGACGGAGACCAAGACGAAATTGATACACTGATTAAGAATAGAATCAGGACTTTAAAAAATCAAGGCGGACCTAACGAGCCTAATAGGGCTAGAAGACGAGATATAGGTTATGAAGCAAGACTTCTATTAACATATATGAAAAAACATGGTGGTATTCACTCTGCAAGGAATGCAAGAGACGGTGCAAGAAAAGAAGCAGATCGACTTGCTAATCAGGATGATTCTGACACACTAAGTATGCAAGACAAAGTTACAGTAGGTAGAGCAGGAGTAGGCATTGCAGGTGCATTAGCCGGTATGTTTGCTGAGAATCAAAAAGTAAATGAATTCATGCGTGATGAGTACGATGATGATAAGCCAAGTAGGCCTAAAAAAGGTAAACTTGTAACTAAAGACGGGCAAGAAGTTGTTTTACCTTTAATAACACAAGACTTTAGAGGTGATGAAATGATTGTCACTGGATACAAAGCACCTGAACATTCCAGTTCAACTGGAAGAATCTATACTGATGACGGTATGAGTTACTTCCCAGGTGTAGCAAGTTTAAAAATTATAGACCATGACTATAGTAATGACATAGATGAAGCAGTAATAGACGATACAGATTTCTCAGCAAAAGGTATAGACAAAGAAATCAAAATGGCATATGGCATCTTAAACGATCCTAGATTCAAAGGTGGAAATCTTGCAGGAGCCATCAAAGCAATTGAAGGCATTATGCCAGGACTATCTGAGCATCCAGGTGTTAAGAAAGCAATCTACAAGACTCAAAATGAACCAGACAATTTAGAAGAAGCAATTAAAATAGGCAAGAAAGGATTCTATGTAAACGTTCACCCACTAAGTGGCGAAGAAAGTCCGATGTCATTTTCACAATTTCAAAGTACATGGTATGATGAATTTAAAGATGATCCAGAAGCACGTAATATTACTTCAAATCAATTATCACTCAAGTTTGATACATACATGGATGAGTTAAATGAAAAGATCGGTGAAACTAAATCAGGCGGAATGACATTTGCCGGAAACTACAAAACAGGGAAAGCAGGTCAGTGGAGAAACACTGGACCGACTAAAGGAAAACCTGCTAAAGTAGGAGACTTAGTTGGAGCAGAAAGTAAAAATGCAGATGATGAAATGTCTGTACATCAAAAACATGAACCCGATAATATGTTAGAAGATATATTACGTTTAAGCGGCCGCAGTGAATATAAAGGTAAAAGCACTGGCAAAGGTGCTGGCACAGAATATAAAGGCTATGGCAGATAAGAAAAAGAAACAATCGAAAGTTTATATGATACCAGAAAGCGAGAGTAGAAACTCTCACACTTATCATTACACTGCTATTAAAACAAAAAACTTGACTATTAGTAATACTAAATTAAGATTTAAAAAGTACAACCCAGTTAAAAGAATACATGAGTGGTTCATAGAAGCAAAACTACCCCCTCACACTAAGTAAGGTTATACAATGAGATTTACAGAGTTTGTTATTGAAGCAGATGACTTAGTTAAGAAAAGAAATATTCCTCCCTTAGACATCAAATCCAGAGATGCTGTATCAGTAGATGATACATCAGATGCCTTATCTACTGTAGATACAAGTCAGATTGCAGGCATGGATGATCGCATGGCACAACTTGCTCAAAACAAAGATTTAATACATCAATATACTGACGATCAAATGACTGATCTTATACCTGTTGATGATGAAGAAGATGAAGGCGAAGGCGAAGGCTTTGATGAGCCAAACACTCTACCACAAGAAATTAGAAAAGATTTAAGAACACATGGTGATGTTACTGCAAGATTTCATTCAGTAGAAAACTTACCTGGCTACATGGACGATGCTATTCGTATGATGGGTCAGAAAGTATTTGCATCTCTAACAGCAACTCCAATTGAAGACATTAATGTACTTGCTAATCTAGGAGATCAAGGACCAAACGAGCAACGAGAACTAAATGCAGTTGCTGGTATGGTTAATGCATACGGTGAAAGAAGAGGAGACTATGAAATGAAATTCGATAGAATCCTCCCCGGATATGAAGCAGACATTCGTGTCTATGAATATAAAGATCAAATATTCTGCTTAGTAAAAGATTTTGCTGGCTCTTACGTTTATAGCTGGCCAGCAGAGAATAAAAAACTTAACTAATTACTCAACATCATTCAAAGGATTTTCTAAGATCGTTTGAATTCTTTCTTCTAATTCTTTTCTCATCTCACGGATGTCTTTGTTAATCTCTTTGAAATTATTGTTCATCTCTTTTTCTATAGCATACACATCATTACGAACTTCTCGCTGAGTTGCCGCTGAACTAACTTCGACTGAACGTGCTAGTCTTGAGGCTTCTAAGATGTCTCCTGCTAAGTTATCTTTAATAATTTCTGTAAGTTCTGTTAATCTCGTAATCTCTTGTTGTATTGACTCAGGTTCAAGTGCTTCAAGTTTTGATTCTGCTTCTAACAATCTGTTATAGACTTCAAAACCTCCCCACAAACCACCTATCAATGTTCCTAATAATGGAATGATAATAAGTAACTTGCTACCACTCATTTTTATTCCTTCGTATTCTACTTGTGCCATCTTAATCTCCGTTATTGTTTACTACTAAATGCTTTGCCTGCTTCTGAAATACCAAATGATCCTAGTGTCACTACAACAAAAGAAGTATAGATATAGTCTGATATAACTAATTCTGTACCGGCTAATCCTGTCACTAAGTCTACAATACCAAAAGCAACCATCATTACAAACGATGCAAAACCAATGATTGCTTTCTCATTGATTGTATTGTCGTCCATAAATAGGCCGCTAAAAGTAAATTTCTGTTTTGGTTTTACTTCTATGGCAACTTTTTTTAAATCTTTAGTTAAGGCTTCCATTTCTTTAATCTTGTCAGTAGCCTCATCTAATTTTAAAAGTAGATCGGTATATTTGTCTAAATCTAAGTTCTGAACGACACCATCACCGCCCTCTATTTTGATATTTTCTTCACTCATTACTATTCTCCTGAGTCATCTGGTTCTATTCCATATTGCATAAGAACCATCTTATACAATTTTTCTTGTGTATTTCCAGCCATACGATAGAATCCCATTTTGTTGTCATCTATCTTACTGTCTGGCATTTGTTTGTCATTATACCATTGTGATTTTTTAGCATCACCATACAATGTCATGTCAGTGTAACCACTGAATCCTGCAGTATAACCTATATAGGCTACAGCAATCGTTTGGTCAGAGTATCCACCATCCTCAGTAGGTTCCCCTTGCTGAATATTGTCTAATTGTGCTTGTAAGTTAGTAGATGCTACTTCAGCACCTACAGTGTCTGCAAGGCTCTCTACGGCGTCTGTAGTGCGTTGTTCTTGCATTGTGTTCTGTACTTCAAAACGTTGAAAGTTAGGTGCTTGTTGACTTAAGAACTCTGTTAATCCTGTACCGCTTGATAATGCTTCTGTTAAGTTATCTTCAAACTGTATATCT
>Ga0307999_1000112_pt1 | contig 21602 bp, 19 predicted proteins | sample Neamet1_FD_203158 | JGI IMG/M metagenome (GOLD analysis project Ga0307999, IMG submission 203158) | Marine microbial communities from water near the shore, Antarctic Ocean - #1 | ecosystem: Environmental > Aquatic > Marine > Unclassified | place: Southern Ocean | collected 2014-06-04 | reverse complement strand
TAAAATTACAAGATATTGAATTTGTAGTTTTAGATGAAGCAGACGAAATGTTAAATATGGGATTCAAAGATGATTTGGATACTATTTTAGCTGAAACACCTTCAGAAAAACAAACTTTACTTTTTTCAGCTACAATGCCAAAAGAAGTAATGCGAATTAGTAAGAACTACATGCAGAACCCAAAAACAATTGAGGTTGCAAGCAGAAATGAAGGTGCTGCAAATATAGAACATCATTATTATATGGTAAATGCACGTGACAGATACAAAGCTTTAAGAAGAATCTGTGATGTAAATCCTGATATCTATGGTATTGTATTTTGCCGTACAAGAAGAGAGACTGCTGAAGTAGCTGATAAACTAATGCAAGATGGTTACAGTGCAGATGCTATACATGGCGAACTATCTCAAGCACAAAGAGACCATGTAATGGGGCGTTTCAGAAAAAGAAAACTACAACTATTAGTAGCAACAGATGTTGCCGCAAGAGGAATTGATATTAATGAATTATCACATGTTATCAACTATAATCTTCCTGATGATGATGAGATATATGTACATAGATCAGGTAGAACAGGTAGAGCTGGAAACAAAGGAACATCAATTATTATTGCACATAGTCGTGAAGGAAGAAAGCTAAAGTCAATTGAAAGAATGATTAAGCGTGACTTAACGCTTATGAAAGTTCCTAATGGAGATGAAATTTGTCAAATCCAGTTAATGAAGTTAGTTGACAAAGTAGTTACTACAGAAGTAAATCATCAAATTGACAAATACTTACCTTCTATTGAAGAAAAATTAGCTCATTTAGATAAAGAGGCACTTATTAAGCATTTTGTTTCTGCTGAATTTAATCGTTTCTTATCTTTCTATAAAAATGCTCCTGATTTGAATATTTCAGCAAGTAATAGTAGAGACAGAAATGAAAGAAGCGGAGGTAGAAATGAAAGAAGCGGAGGTAGAAATGAAAGAAGCGGAGGTAGAAATGAAAGAAGTGGAGGTAGAAATGAAAGAGGTGGGGGGGGGAGAACCGGACATGCTGAAGCAGGATATACAAGATTTTTTATCAATTTAGGAGCAGAAAAAGATTTACAAGCTCACAACCTAATTGGTTTGATAAATGAATACACAAGAAACAGAAACATTCCAGTAGGGAAGATTGATATCATGAGGAAATTCTCATTTTTTGAGGCTCCAAATGATTTCGAAACTGATGTTTTAAGCGGTCTTTCTGATGCAGTTTGGAATGGAAATAGAGTAAATGTTGAAGTATCTCAAGCTCCAGGAGAAAAGTCATCTAGAGGTGGCGGAAATAGAGGGGGTAGCGGTCGTTCATACTCAGGAGGTGGAGAAAAAAGAAGTAATTCAGGTGGAGGAAGAGACAGGCAAGGGGGTAGATCTTCTGGCAGTTCTTCTTCAAGAAGAGAATCAACTGGAGGAGGTAGAAGTAGTGGAGGAAGCTCAAGCTCTTTTAAAGGAAGATTTAATGCTGCTGCAAAAAAAACTAAAAGAGACTAAGCTTTTTTCTTTCCAGGAACAAAATCTTTTAAATAGTAAGGCTCAAAATAAGCAACATCTTCAAAATCCTTATTTTCAAATTTAGCTTTAGCTAAAGTTCCTAAATTTTTTGCTGAAGGATTTATTCCTTCAATAAATCTAGCGTTTTTATGATTGATGATTTCTTGACATTTTAAGGATCCATCTCCAAAGAATATTATTTCATCAGCTAAGAATTCTGTATAAGTATTTTCATCTACAACATCTGCTTGCACACCTCTTATTTGTTTATTATTTGAATCATATAAAGCAGAAAAAACCTCCATTCTCCTTGCATCTATCATAGGACAATAAGTAGCTGACTTCTCATTTTTAACCATTTCAAAGGCCATTGCTTTTAAAGTAGAAATAGCAATCAAAGGAATATTCAAAGAATAACATAGTCCTTTAGCTGTTGAAGTTCCAATTCGTAATCCGGTATAAGAACCAGGACCATTACTTAATGCAACTGCTTCAATTTTTTTTAAGGAAACATTAGCTGAATAAATAACCTTTTGAATAAATAAGGTAAGCAGCTCAGCATGGATATAGTCATCAGAAATATGCTCCTTTTCAGCTATAACTATTCCATCTTTAAAAAGTGCAACAGAACAGTTTCTAGTAGCAGTCTCGATGCCTAAAATTAGAGCCATTAAAAATCGTAATAGTGATTAAATAAATCGCTCTTAATTCCAAAATTAATAAATTGAGTTTGTAACTCTCCATCCTCATTTTTAAAATCTCGTAATGTAACTCCTAGATTTATTTTGAGATTAGTTTTAGGATTAACAATATAAGCAATATTGAAATTTTTAATATTTACTGTTGTTAAATTACCTTGGTACATATCAATCCCAAAGTCAGCAGGTCGATCATTGTAATTAACATAAACATTACTACCATAAGAAAAAGGGTCTCCTTTTATATCGCCACCATATTTTGAGGAAATTATTTTCCCATCAAATATAAACTTTTTCCATTTGTAATTTATAAGCAATAAGAATTCAGAGAAGTTAGCCCCTAATGGATGAGCTAATGGTTGGTTATAATGTGCGTAATTCTGCTGCGGGTTATGGTGTGCGTAAGTGTAAGGCCTAACCAAATTATACTCAGTTTGCAAAGTTAAATATTTAACACCAAAAGAGTTAAATATTTTATAGCCTAATTGATAAGCAAACTTATTCGCCCAATAACCATTATTAGATTTTATTTGCTCTAAAGTGAACTCATCTAGCAATAACTGCGCATACAAATAAGATGAAAAAGGTAATTTATATTTTAGATTAACACCTACCAAAACATTATCAGGAGAATTTACTGAAAACTCAATAGGCCTAAGCATTGCTATTGGATTCAAATAATTTACATCAAAACCATTGCCTCCAGGAGCATGATTCATTCTCCAAATTACAGATTCAAATAAAGAAATATTTAATTTTTTAGTTGCATTAATACTCAAGTAATGAGCCGACATATATTTTTTAGCATAGCCCATTTGATCATAATTATCTAAGCCATTATTCAAAAAATAATTAATATCTTGAAACTCTGTATAGAGATTAGTGTATTGCACTTTCCAGAAAGTAGTTTGTATGCGCAAATAAGGGTAATTGAAAGAATTATCCGAAAGCAATAATGAACGATACCCATCTCCTATAAAATGTTTTCCATGCCCAAACTGTACTGTAAACATTTTATTAGCTCTGTAAGACACATAGCCTGATGACATTGCATAATCAAAACCTGTTTCTTTAAAATCTCTAGCATATCCCTGCCCAGGCACAACTAGATTCTCCCGAATGTGAACATCAATATAATTAGGGAATATAGATTGATTTTCAGCAAAAGAACTGAAAAAAGATATTTTCTTACCTAAATCACCTTCAACTATAAAACCCCTAGTATTAGTAGATGTATTTTTTTCATCCACAAATTCTTTTCCATTTGAAAAATTAATAATTGGAGAAGCAATTACTCTATAGTCTTCACCTTTTAAAAGAATAAAATGTTCTGAAAATATTTTTCTCAAATACCAATTAGAAAAATTTGACTGCTCCTGTAACTCAAGAATAGAATCAACATCAAATTTTAAATCTGACTTAATAATTGGCTTAAACGCCGTATGATAATTATCATTATAAATTAAGTGATTAAAATTAGAAGAATAATTATTTCCCAATAATAGATTAGAATTCTGAGCCGACACACTTGTAGTGAAAAAGGAACATAAAACAATAGTGATTACGAAACGCATTATTTTGAATGACCTTTTAAAAGGTAAAACGGAATGTATAATAAAATGAAACTTATTCCTGCTAGTATAGCAATACCTATATTTAGATTTAGATCTAATAAAAAATAAGAAAATACAATCATAGAAATTGCAAAAAGATACAATATAAAACTTGTCTTGTTATGCCCAAAACCTAAGCTTAATAAGGCATGATGTATGTGCCCTCTTCCTGGAGACAACGGATGTCTTCCCTTCATTATTCTTGCAATAAATACTCTTAGTGAATCAAACAATGGAATTGCGAGAATTACAATGGCTAGCAAAGGACCTTTGTTCGGTAATTTTATAGTCTCAGTAACCAAACCATGGCGAATACTATTAATTGCTAAAATAGATAAAATCATTCCTACAACTAAGGAGCCTGTATCACCCATAAATATTTTTGCAGGGAAAAAGTTGTATTTTAAAAAACCTAATAATGCCCCCATTAAAGTAAATGCAATTATAGCCATATCGCTTTGATCCATTAATAACGCAATAACACCAAATGAAAAAGATGAGATCACACCAACTCCTCCTGCTAAACCATCTACCCCATCAATAAGATTAAATCCATTAGTAATAACAATAACTACAAAAATAGTAAATAATGTTCCTATCCAAATTGGCAAATCATATATACCCAAAACACCATGCATATTATCAATTTGTAAGTCACCAAGAAAAATAATGATTGAAGTCGCTATAACTTGACCAACTATTTTTTTAAAAGGAGAAAGTACTAGTAAATCATCAATAACACCAAGAAAAAAAACAATTAAAATACTAACTAAAAGGTACTGAATATTTTCAATATCTGCCCAAAATAATAAAGAAAAAATAATGCCTGAAAAAATTGCAATTCCACCAAATATTGGCACACTTCCCTCATGAGAGGCTCTATCTCCTGCCTCATCTAATAATCTTAACTTTTTAGTAAAAAAAATAATCTTTGGTATAACTAAATAAGTAATCAAAAATGCAGTGATTAAAGAAAATATTATATTTAACTCTGTAATAATCATTTATCTGTTTTATTCTGTAAAATTAAAATTATTATTGAATAACGGAGAACAATTCATCACACCATTTTGACAAAGTATATTCATTATCCACTTTTACAGTAACCAACCCCATCTTATTACCTGCTAGTATATCAGTATCCGAATCTCCAATTAAATACGAATTCTCAATTTTTATTTCTGGAAAATCAATAATTGCTTGCTGAATCATTCCAGAATTTGGCTTACGACAATTACAATTTTCAGCAGCCAAATGAGGACAATAATAAATCTCATCTATTACACCTCCATTTTTTTTTAATTCAATCAACATGTAGTCATGTAAAAAGCCTAAGTCCTTGTCTGACATTATTCCTTTTGCAATTCCCTGTTGATTAGTTACAATAAGAATGCGATTAAATATTTTTGAGAGTTTTGATATTGCCATTTCTGCTCCTATCATAAATTCAAATTCATCAGTATTTTTAACATACTGCCCATCTAACTTTACATTTATTACACCATCTCTATCTAGAAATAGAGTGTCTAGCTTATGCATTTGGAAACATTTCTTGTTCAATCAATTGACAAATAATATGCCCAACTAAAATATGTACTTCTTGTACTCTTGGTGTATCATCAGAAGGAGTGCAAATCATAATATCACAAATATCTTGCATTGCACCACCATTTTTACCAGTAAAACCAACAGTTGTCATGCCTAATTCATTTGCTTTTTGAATTGCCTTAACCACATTTGAAGAATTCCCTGAAGTTGATATTCCAACAAGAATATCTCCTTTCTTACCTGCTGCCTCAACCATTCTTGCATAAGTTGCTTCATAACCATAATCATTTGCTACGGCAGTCATAAAGGATGAATTTACATGCAAAGCCTCAGCATATAAAGGGGGGCGATCAGTATAAAACCTTCCACTTAACTCAGCTGCAATATGCTGAGCATCAGAAGCACTACCCCCATTACCACAAAAAAGCATCTTTTTATCAGATTGGAAAGCAGTTACACTTTCAGTAACAATTTGCTGAATATTAGCTTTCAAATTATCATCCTGGAAAACGCTAGTGTAATTTTCAGCAGCACTTTTCATGCATTTTTCTATTCTACTTTTCATCTCATTGGTTTTGGCTAAAATACAAATTAAAAACCTTATCTATTTTCATTGTTGCATGTATCTTTTTTTGCTATTTTTGAATTCAAAACAAATAAATATGATAAATTTTAAATTTCTTAATGAAAATAAAGATAATTTCAGGGTACAATATCTTTCAGCAAAACCATTTTCTTATTTAGTTATTGATGGATTGTTTGATTCTGAAAAACTCAAAGAACTTTACTCTCAAATTCCTGAGATTAATACTAAGAGTAAAGATTACATGTTTGCTAATAACAAATTTGAAAAATCAAATTACAAAATACTAGGACCTCTTTTCAAAGAAATTAGTGAAGATATAGAATCAGAAGAAATGAATGAATTCTTATCTTATATTTCAGCAAAAGATGTAACTGTTGATACCGATAATCATGGAGGTGGATTACATCAAGGAAAACAAAATAGCTCTTTAGATATGCACTTGGATTTTAACTATCATCCTTTAAAAGAATTCTGGTACAGAGAAATGAATCTTTTACTTTATTTAAACAAAGATTGGAAAGAAGAGTATAAAGGACATTTAAAATTAGAAGACCTTAGAACTGGCAAAAAGAAAGAAATTGGGGTTCCATTTAATAGGTTAATAATTCAACAATGCGGCCCACACACTTTACATGGATACGAGAAAACAAATTTTCCAGAAACCAATTTTAGAACCTCAATTGCAACATACGCTTACACAAAACACATTACATATATGGAAGAGCCAAGAACAACAGATTGGTTCCCTGAAGACGGGAGTAAATTCAAAAAGTTTCTTGGAAGAAATGTTAAGTATTTAGTAAAGATAAAAACATCAATATTTGGTAGTGGAACTGCTAAAAATTAATAAAATACTATTTTATAAAGATTGGTAAACCTCTTTTGATAAAGCTCCTAACCTATTCCAATTGTACTCAGTTTTAATCAAATTCATGCCTTTTTCTCGAACTTTAGATACTGAAGAATCATCCTTTAAAATAGATATTATTTTATCTGATAATGATTTAACATTCTCTGACTCAAACAAAAAACCTGTTTCATTGTCTACTATTATTTCTGTAAAGGGCAATAAATCAGAAGTTAAGACCGCACTATTATAACTCATTGCCATCATAAGAACTCCACTCTGAGAAATCCTTTTGTAAGGAAGTACTGACAAATCAGAAGAACAAAAATAATGAGCAACATCTTCTGATGGAATATATTTATTATGAATAATACAGTTTTCATTTAGACCTTCTCTATCAATAATTTCTTGATAAATATTAAAATCATCTTCCCAAGATTTTCCAGCAATTAACAATACTATATCAGGGAAAATCTCCTTTACTTTTACCAAAGAATTTAATAAAATTTCCAAACCTTTTATCCTTTTAATCATTCCAAAAAACAGTAGAATTTTCTTGTTTTTGGGGAGATGCAAATACTCTCGAGAATCATTTTCTACTTTTTCAGATTTAATAAAAGGTAAATAGTTGCCATGAGGAATAACAGCAACATCCTTATCAATTCCTTTAAACAAATCTAACATCTGATTTTTACTAAATTCATTGTGAGTTATCAATTTATCTGCATTTCTCAAAACAAAATCTATTAACTTACTACTAGATTTTGTTTTATCCAAATTACTCACCACATCATGAACTGTATAGACAACTTTTAATCCCATAATTTTAGAGGAAATTAAATCGAAAACTACAAACATATTTACATGAAATAAATGATAATGACAAATTGTAGCTCCAAAATACCTGGCTCCAATTATAGACCTGACACTTCCGATAATATAGAGTATTCCAGCTGTTATGTTAGATTTTCTTCCAAAAATACCTTTATAATAATGCTTTAATCTTAATCCCTCTATATTAGGATTTTCTGTCAAATCATTTGTAAAAAGCCTAACCTCAAGCCCTTCATTTATCAGTCCCAAAGATTGCCCAAACAGGTAAAAATGATGAGAACCGCCTCTAGCAGCTACCGAATCAATAATAGCAATTTTTCTATTCATTTTTTAAAGGATTCAAATATACTATCTTTTTCATGATAAACAATCATATATTTGCAACAAATGAGTAAACAAAAACCAATAGCTTTTTTTAATTAATATCAATGTTATTTAATTCTCTACAATTTTTAATATTCTTTCCTGTTGTAGTTACACTTTTTTTTTTAATTCCTCAAAAAAGAAGATGGATACTTTTACTTATTGCCTCCTACTATTTCTATATGTGCTGGAAGGTAGAGTATATTGTGCTTATTATTACCTCCACTTTAATTGATTATTTTGCAGCACAACAAATGGATAAACTCAATGAGAAAGCCAAAAAGAAAAAATGGCTTTACTTAAGTTTAATCTCTAATCTAGGAATATTATTTGGCTTTAAATATTTTAATTTTATCAATGAAAATGTACAATCCTTCTTTGATCATTTTAATGTTTTTTATAATATTCCTGCATTTGAATTCTTACTTCCTGTAGGAATTTCTTTTTACACCTTTCAAACTTTAAGTTATACCATTGATGTGTACAATTGCAAAACAAAAGCCCAAAAACACTTAGGAGTATTTGCTGTTTTTGTATCTTTTTTTCCTCAATTAGTTGCAGGTCCTATTGAAAGATCAAACAGGCTGCTTCCACAATTCTTTGTAAAGCATGACTTCAATTATGAAAGAGTGCGCTTTGGATTACAACAAATGATGTGGGGATTTTTTAAGAAAGTTGTAATTGCTGACAGACTTGCCATAGTTGTTGATGGCGTGTACAATAACCTTGATAATTATAGTGGATTTGCCTTAATTATTGCAACTATCTTTTTCACCTTTCAAATATATTGTGACTTTTCTGGTTACTCCGATATTGCAATAGGATCTGCTAGAGTTATGGGCTTTGAATTAATGGAGAATTTCAAACGCCCATATTTTTCGAAATCAATTTCTGAATTTTGGAAAAGGTGGCATATTTCTCTTTCCACTTGGTTTCGAGACTATTTATACATTCCACTTGGAGGAAGTAAAGTTGTAAAATGGAAATGGTATTACAACCTATTTATCACCTTTTTAGTGAGTGGATTTTGGCATGGTGCAAATTTTACATTTATTGTATGGGGAGCGCTTCATGGGACCTACCTAATTAGTGCAATTATCTTAAAAACCCCAAAAGAAATAATCCTAAACTTTTTAAATATAAAAAATACAACTTTTCACAAAATATACCAAGTAACCTTCACTTTTTTACTTGCATCTTTTGCTTGGATTTTCTTTAGAGCAAATAACATTACTGACGCAATATATGTAATTACTCATTTATTTATAGATGTAGGAGATTACACTAATTTTTCTGTGATGCAACTAAAATTAAGAGGACTTGGAGTAGGAATGAACGATTTACTAATTTCTTTTGGCCTTATCATTTTTATGGAATTATTTAACTTATATGAAAGAGGAGGTGATGTTTGGTTAAAATTAAAATACAAACCTAAATGGCTAAGGTGGTCAGTTTATTATATCATAATGTTTGGTATATTATTTTTAGCACCATATTCCAAAGTAAGTAATTTTATATATTTCCAATTTTAGATGAATACTGAACTTAAAATATTATTACGCAAAGGAGGTGTTTTTATACTTCCAATTATAACTTGGATGATTATTGTAGTTATTGTTGACCCTTTTAATTATTTTAATTTCTACGAAGCTATTTCCCAGCAAACAAAAAAATCATCTCAAAAATTAAACCCACTGCTCTACAATTCAATTAATTTTAAAAACAATCCTACAAATAGTGTAATTATTGGAGACTCAAGAGTAAGAAAACTACCAACTAAACGGATCCAAGAATTAACTGGAGATACTTATTACACCTTACACTCTAATGGAGCAAAGCTTAATGAAATAATTGATTTATTTTGGTTATCTACAAAATATTCTAAATTAAAAAATGTGATAATTGGAATAAATTTTAATCTTTATAACGAGTATGCCTATTCAAATAGGACTGAAGATGTTAGGGAAATGATTAATAATCCTCTTATTTATATTTTCAATTACACTATTGCTAAAACAGTATGCTTGTCAATAAAAAATGAATTATTTGGAATTCCTATACAAAAGAAAAAAAATAGAAATGATTTTTGGAATTACAGTATTAACACTACTGCAAAAAATCAATACTCCAAGTACAAATATCCTAATAGGATGCTAGAAAAATTAAAGAAAATAAGTGATTACTGCAAGGAAAAAAATATAAACTTAACTCTACTTATTGTTCCTAATCACATGGATTTTCATGACCAACTAGTTAAATATAATTTATTAGATGAGGAAATACAATTTAAAGAAGAAATTAGTTCCATTGGAAGAGTAATAGATTTTGATTACCCAAACTCAATTACAAATTGTAAAAGTTGTTTTACCGACCCAATTCATACTACTGATTCTATAAGCATGATAATAGTGAATGATTTATTTACTGATAGCTTAGTGGTTGGTAAATTACTTCAATAGCAACCCTTGAAAATAAGACTTATTAATCAACCACCAAGTTGAAATATTTTTTTTTATCTGAGGATTAATAACAAATCTAATATTATTCTTGAAAAATAACCAAAAAATAAAAGCATACGAAAATACACCTCCAATTTTTTTCAGGAAATAAATATGATTTTTAGTGTTTTGTTGTAAAAAGAAATTCCCTCTATAAACCTTTTCTTCATCTTTTTCAAAGGATTTTGTTAAACTCCCAACTTTATGGTAGAATTCTACATTGTGATAGTAAAGCATTCTATGTCTTCCATCTTTCCATACTCTATATGAAAAATCAGTATCATCAAAATAAACAAAGTATTTCTCATCCATTAAACCAACATCCTGAAAAACCTCTTTTTTAGCTAACAAACAACAAGTTGGAGCGTATTCAACATCAATAGTTTTATTGTACTGACCTACATCCAATTCCTTCATTCCTCTATGTAATGGCAAGTATCCTTTCTTTTTTATAAACCAACTTCCAGCATACCAAATATGATTAGGGTTATCATAGTACATCATTTTTGGAGTAACCAAGCTGCATTTTTTTTCAATCTGAATCTTAATTAATTTTTCAATTAAAGTACTTTCAAATTCAACATCATTATTAATAATTAAAACCTGATCACAGCCATCCAAAATTGCTTGTCTAATTCCTTGATTATTTGCCTTAGCAACTCCGAAATTTTTAGTGTTTTTAACAATTCGTAACCTGCTATCCTTTTTATTTTCTAACATTGGAAGTGTAGCATCAGCTGAAGCGTTATCAATAACATATAAAATTAAATTTGAATGTGTCTGTTTCCATACGCAATCCAAAAACGGCCGTAGAACATCAGCCGAATTATAAGTTATAGTGACTAAGCCTATTTTATCCATTTTGAATAATTTTTACCTAAAACCTCTTCCAGTTTTTTAATATCATCATTAAATATTATTCTGAGTTGACTTCTCGTTTCCTTCAATAATTCAGGCTTTTTATCTGCCTTAAAAAGTAAAACTCTAATATTCTTCACTAAATATATTGGGAATAAAAAAGTTAGTATTTTTCTAAGAAAAACAAAAGAATATATAAATCTAATTACTTTATTTTTTGGCATAGTAAAGGTATTATGCTTTGTATTTATATCAGCAGCAAACTCAGCACTAATGTTTAGAAAACTATATACCTGATCAACAGTCTTTGATACATTTTTTTTGAAATCTTCATAGTCTATGACTAATATATTGTCCTTCTCAAAAAAATCCAGATATCTTTGAATTTGCTTAGCATATTTACTTACTTCAATATACTGCTGATAGAATAAATGAGCATTTTTATGCTTTGATTTTTTAGCTAATATATTTTCAAAACTATCACTAATTAAACCAAGCCTATAATCCATTAAATAATGGGAAAAAGCTCTTTCGATAGGATTTCTTAGCATAATAATAATTTTTGCATTTGGGTTGTACTTTTTTATGTCTTCAGCCACATTATCATAAAACAAATAAGAAACACTACCCTCACCATAAACCACACTTTCTTTCTGCACAAATAAAGATTCATAGTTATCAAGCGTATTTACACGATTCTTACCATAATACATTCCTTGCTGATGAATTGCCTCATCAGAAAAATAATCAGGTTCTTTTTGACTACTCATCTCAACTTGAGGATGCTCATTTAAATAATGATACAAAGATGTTGTTCCCGCTTTTGGAGCACCTACTATAAAAAAATCAACTTTCATTCTCTTATCACTTTAATCAATGTTAGACTATAGGGTTTTAATGAAAATTTATTGACATTAGACATAATATCTGTTGAGAAATGAATTACACCTTCCTCATCAGCTAAGGAGAACAATTCTTCTCCATAAAACTGATCTATTATACTTTTTGGTATTAGTTTTTCCAACTTTATTTTTCTTTCATTACCTGACCAGTTAATTAAAAAACTATATTTCAAAGCAAACTTATTATCTATAATATCATATTGAAAACATTCAAAGGATATCTCTTTTTTTGTAATAGAAAACGAACTATCTTCAAAAATATTACCTAACATCTGAATTGGGTAATAAGTAGACTGTTCTTGTAATTCACCCTGAAAACTTCTAAACACAGAACCTCCGCAATCCCTGCCAGCCAAATTATGAAAAGTAGTTAGTTCTATCGTGTTTAACTTTGATTCAGCAGCTAAGTCTAAAAAATAATGTGCTGAAAATAAACCCTGAAACAAAGTATTTCCTGTTAATTTAGAGTATTGTAAATTCCATTCAGTAATCCAAATCGGCTTATTATCAAACACTAAATTATATTTTTGAATTTTCTCAATAAATCCAGAAGAAAAGAATTTTAATACTCTTTTTTTATAAATATCAAAAGCTATTTTTTGCGAACCTGCTTCTTTGCTTTCTGTAATCATTTCCCCATACCTATCTTCCCCTGTAGTTACTTTTACATAATTATGAACTATTATTCCATCATAAAAAGTCTCTTTTGCTAAAGATCTATTCCACAAAGAATGTCGATTTAACGGATTAGAGACTAAAGGTGCAGCCACAACTGTTATTTTCATGTCAGGATATACCTCTTTTATTTTCTGAGTACATTTTTTTGCTAATGCAATATAGCTATCTCTATCAATCTTATGTTTATAGCTTTGATTAGATAATTCTGACCCCATCTCTACCCCTATAATTTCAATTCCATTTGATTTTATATTCTGAATAATCTGAATAATTTCATTATCCTTGGCAGTGATTATATTAGCTATAATAATTACACTCGCATTAACTTTCTTTGCCAAAAGAATAAAATCTTCTATATAGTCATGTTGATGTCCCCTTTGATTAGTGTTCCTTAACAGTCCTCTTGCTCTTTTTGGAAATCCTGCTCTATGCCAATCATCAATTTCTTCTAAATTCAGACCATACCCCACACCTCCAAAATGGTAAAAATTAGAACCGGGAAATCGCAATACTTTTGGTGAAATTTTCTTAACTTTATTTATGAATATACTATCTTTTACATTATTGAAAATAAAAGTTGTTTCAGTTGTTATTCCAAATAAATTAGCATTCACTTTTTGCTGAGATAGCAGGAGGCTACTATAAACTACACATAAGAGAATAATGCTTAACTTTTTCATTTAATTAGTCCTTTATTTTTTAATTCCTCTATTGAAGAATCATACTTATCCTCCATAATTTCTTGTGTTTTAACCCAATTAGCAAAAGAAGTTATACCAGACATAAAATCAAATTTTGGAATAAACCCTAGAGAATTTTTAATTTTAGAGAGATCTGCATAGTTATGGCGAATATCACCCAATCTATATTTTCCACTAATAGAAATTTTTACATTTGAACTATATAAGGATTTTAAAGCATTTGCTACTTGTAAAACCGTTACTGCAAGTCCAGAACCTACATTAAAAGTTTGATGATTTGCCTCATCTTTTTCTAATGCAAGAATAGTTGCACTAACTACATCATCAATAAAAACAAAGTCCCTACTTTCTTCACCATCCTCATAAATATCAATATCATTTCCGTTTAACAAGCGAGTAGAGAAAATAGACAATATACCAGTATAAGGGTTGCATAAAGATTGGCCTGGCCCATAAACATTCTGATACCTTAATGCAACAGCAGGAATATTTAACGTTTTACCCATAAGGAGAATCATCTGTTCTTGCTGTTGCTTAGTAATACCATAAATAGAAGATGGATGGATTTTTGAATCTTCATCTGTAGAGCATAATATTAATGACTCTCCACATTTATCACAAATCGGATTAAATTTCCCGACTTCCATATCACTATCTTTCCTTTCGTTAGGATAAACAATTCCGTCTTTCTCGCATATGTATTTACCTTCACCATAAATAGATCTAGAAGAAGCGATAATAATCTTTTTAATACTATGATTACCATTAGATAAAATGTCTAACAAATGTGATGTTCCTAAAATATTAACTTCATTGTATCTAGAAATTTCATACATAGATTGACCAGTACCTGTTTCTGCTGCTAAATGAATAACTGCATCTTGACCTCTAATTGCTTTTTTCCAATCAGATTTATTACAGACATCCCCTTTTATAAAATTTGCAATATCTTTAATTGATTTATATAATGTTGAATTTTGAGTCTCTCCATGAATTTGCTTTGACAAATTATCAAGGATAGTAACCTTAAAACCTTTATCTACTAATTTTCTAGTCAAATTAGAACCTATAAATCCAGCCCCACCTGTTATTAAAATATTTTTCATTAGAAATTTTGTTTATGTGATGTAATCTTATAAAATGAGTGGACAAATCCTGATATAATCAAAATAAAGAAAAAGGGACGCAACAAAAGAGGAGAGGTCATTAATGACATAATGATTATGCTATACAATAGATACTTCCTTTCTACAAATAATTGTTGACGAAAAAACATATACATAAATAAAATAAATGTTGGGAACCCCATAGTAGATAATAGATACATGAATGAATTACTACTACCCTGATCGGTAATTTCCATCTTTAATTCAAGACCTACTTTATCCTGCAACGAATTAAAGACACTTGATTCAAAATAAAAACTTGACCTGTATTCTTGAAATTTAGAAAGATCCATACCTATTCCCGTAATTGGATTTTGAATAGCAATAAATAATGGCTGAATTAAATCAAAATAACGTTTCTGAAAAGAACCTTCTTTTTCTCCTGCAATTTTTTCCTCAAGGTTGTTGGCAAAAATCAAATAAATAGGAAAGGATATCAATAAAACAAAAGGAATTAAAATTTTACTATTTTTCAGTTCATATTTAATATAATAAGCGATTTGAATAAGAAGTATTGTTATGCCAGTTGTTGAGTAAGTCGTCAGTATTGCAAATACAGCTAAAAGCACCCATAGTTTATTTTTTTTAATAATAAATAACTCTAAAAATAAAAAAATATTTAAAAAAACTTGCAAAACTCCAGGCTCCCAAAACAAACCTTGATTTCGATAAAAATCAAAGCCCATAAAGGAAATTAAAGCAAACTTCTTTTCTAAACCAGAATAAAAGAAAATATTTAAAAAAGTTTGACATTCATGAAATGAATTAGAAATCACAAATAAATTATTCTTAATAACACTAAAAGCCAAAACATTAATACTCGCATGAATGACAATAATTCTAAGAATAAAATACAATCTTGCAATAAAATAATCTTCTTGTCTATTGTTACTAAAATGCAAAACCGTTAATAAGCAAACTACTATTACCATCATATAATAACTATACTTATTCAAGGACTGCACTGAAATAGCTGATAAATAATTTATAAAAAATAAAAATAATAAACTAAAAAACCCTAATAAAGAAGCACTAAGCATGGATTTTGTTAATCTGGATATATTTCCAATAAATACAGATACCAATAAGAGTAGAAACACAGCATACATTACATTTCTATTAAAAACAAATAGCATTCCTCCAGAGCTCATAACTAGTAGGAACACAATAACATTATCAATAAATTTTTGTTTCAAAGTATAAATCATTTCTGCCAGTTCATTTTTTTATTAAGTATAATCTCTAAACTTAAAAGATCGTCTCTAAAATATCTATTATATAAATCTTTTTTATCCGTATCCGACAAAACATCATATGCAAATTTAACATTATTTGCCCTTTGAATTCTATTACGGATTATTCTCCTAAATTGAACAAATGGTATTAAATTCTTTAAAAGTAAGATCCACCATGAGGGTTTATTCATTATATTCTTCAGCCAAATAAACCTAGCTTTACTAGCTATATTACTTACTATATCTATATCTATATTCTCATTCTTAACATTCAAAAATAACAATATTTTTTTAATAGATTCTTTTCTTTGCTTAACAAACTCGTTCTCAAAATTTAATATCAAAAAATTTTCTTTTGGAAAATATTTAAAGTATTCATTCAACATTTCAGCATATAAACCTTGTTGTATATAAGAGAATCTTATTTTAGACAAATAGTCCTGTTTTTCATTTGCTTCTTTTAGCCTTTCGCTTTCATAAGATAAAGCATCCTTAAATGACAATAACTCAAAACGATCCCTCTTCATATGTAAATATTGGGAATAAGCTCTGTCGACAGGATTTCTAAGAATTATTATAAATTTTACATTTTTTCCTAGATCAGAGTATATCCGTTTTGGAGCTTCTTTATCAAACAAATAAGTAGGCGAAAAATCTCCTATACATTTTTCATCTTTAACTCCCTTATAATATGTTTTACTATACCACTCAACACCCCTCATGTAATTGTCAGGAATATCAAAAAAATGCGGTTCTTTAAAGAAAGGCATATAAACATCAGAATGTTGTTTCAAAATATCATACAAACTCGTAGTTCCAGATTTAGCAGCTCCAATACACATAAAATTCGGTAATATCATTTTGTCCAATGGTTTAATTCTACATCTAATAATTTAGAAAGTTTTTCCACATCACCTTTATAATACGTTTTTAACCATTGCTCTGTATTAAGGTCTATTGCATTAACTTTGATTGTATTTTTATGTTGTATTAGAACTCTAATCCATTTTCTCAATTTCTTAAACGGGACTAATAATTTTACTATTGATTTAAATAGATTTTTCTTTATCATCAAATGCTTTAACCATTCATTTTTCCATTGCCACCCACCAACCATGTATTTTTCTTCAGCATCAATTACTACACTATCTATTTCTAAAAATTTAAAAACTTTTTGCAACTCAGAATTAAAATCTGCTTTATACGCGTCATAGATAATCACATGAATATTTGTAAATGCTTCAGAAAATTCTTTAACCTGATCATAATACATTCCTAACTCCAAATACCTTGAAGCAGGAGTCATATTTTTATTTTTAAAATATCTGTTTTCTGATTTCTCAACTGCATCTTTAAATGATAATAATTCCATAGTATTATATCTTTTAACATGTTGATAACCAGAATACGCCCTCTCAACAGGATTCCTTAGCATAATAATAATCTTTACATCATCAGATAAATATTTTTTAATATTTGCAATTGTAATTTCAGGAAATAATAAATACATGACACTAGATTCTCCCCTATATTTTTTATTGGAATACCCTTTAAAAAGCTGACTATACTCTTCAATATTTATAATTCCATTAGGAATTCTTTTCTCTCCAATTTCCTTATTAATTAAAAAATGAGGCTCTTTATGAGAAGACATAAAAATGTCAGGGTGTTGATTTAAATAATTATGCAAAGAGGTGGTTCCACTTTTTGCTGCTCCTACAATTAATAAATTAGGCAATTTATTTAACATCTGTTATTTTTTTAAAAGGATTATATATTGTTAAAAAACCAAATTCCTTTTTAACAAAATACACCATAGTTAAATTCCAAAAAATAACACTAGTCATACTTGCAAAAGCAGCTCCTTCAATTCCATAAATAGGGATTAATAAATAATTTAGTATAATATTAATAATTGCTCCAACAAATAATACATTCATAAATATAACCTGCCTGCCCGTCATCTGTAATATATTTCCTGCTGGACCTGAAAAAGCACTAATCATAGTTGATAAACTTAGTAAATAAAAAGCTTGTTTTCCAAGTTGGAATTCTTCACCAAAAAATCCAAGAATCATATTAGAAAACAAAAGCAATAGAATTAAAACGGGAAGACTTGACCAAAAGACAATTTTAGTTGATTGATTAACAACTTTTTCTAATCTCTTAAAATCTCTTAGTGCAAACAGTTCAGCGAATTTAGGGGCAGTAACACTTGTGATAGCTGTGAGAGCGATATTAGCAATCATTGACAGCTTAAAGGCTATGTCATACACCCCAACCTCTACTGAACTCATAAATCCTCCTAGCATTAACTTATCTGTCCATGCCATAATAAATTGTCCTGTTTGAGCAAAAAGTAAGGGTAATGAAACTATTAAAATTGATTTATAAGAAAGTAAAGAATCAATTGAAATATAACTTGAATTATTATAACATGACTTTTGTTTTAATCTAAATAAAAATATTAAATAAGCTAATATTGAAACCAAAACCAGTGAAGATAAAAAAGCAAAAATAGGTATATTCTTATTTTGAGAAAACTGTACTGATATCAAAATTATGATTGCAGAGAAAGCAACTCTAGACAACCAATAAAAGAATGAAAATTCATTTATTCTTTTTAGCCCTCTTAAACTTTGATAATTTAATATGAAAAAAGCCATTGGAAATACAAAAAAAGAATTCAAACGAATATATTCTTCTTTCGCTCCCACTATAACAGATATTAAATCAGCATACCAATACATACAAATTGAAGCTAATAAAGATGTAAATATCAATAATGAAACAACCTTTCGCCTATAATTTCTGATGTTTATCCATTGACTTTTTACTGAAAACTGAGCAATAAAGCGAATAGATGCTGTATCCATACCTAATTTAGCAAACAATACAAATATTCGTAATACAATGACAGACAACACATAATCACCAAGCCCATTCGCTCCAAAATAACGTGCAATAATAAAAGTGATAATAAAACCCATTATTTGTCCAGCAACTCTCATCAAAAAAGAGATTCCACCCTTTTTTAAAAGCTCAGAAAAATCCTTATCCTGCAGTGCGTTTAGAAATTTTTCTTTCATAAAATTAATTCACTAAAAACCAAGGATTAAGCAAGTTCTCTTTATTATAAATTACATCCTCAGTTGAATTATATTGTTTAACCGAAAAACCTGCATATTTAGCAATTGCATGTCCTGCTCCTGTATCCCATTCCATGGTTGGTGCATACCTAGGATAAGCATCTGCCTTTCCCTCAGCAACCATACAAAGTTTTAATGATGAGCCAACTGCCAAAACCTTTACATCTCCATACTTTTTTTTCATTTCATCAAAAAACACTTCTGTTTCAGCTGACATATGAGACCGAGAACCAACAATTACATAATCTTCTCTTTTATAATCAATTGGTAATGAATCGGATAATGAAATTAATGTTTCTAGATTTTCAATTACTGAATTAACACTTACTTTATAAGACCCTAACCCTTCCATAGCAAAATACAACTCTTCTTTTACTGGAACATAAATTACACCCATAATCGGATTTCCATTATAAATCAATGCTATATTTACAGTAAATTCCCCATTTCTTTTTACAAATTCTTTTGTACCATCTAAAGGGTCAACCAACCAAGAATACTCCCAATCCTTTCTTTCTGAATAAGTGATTTTAGTACCTTCTTCACTTAAAAAAGGAATATCTGTCACTAACAAATGATTTTCTATCACTTCATTGCAATTTTTATCTGCCAATGTTAAAGGAGATTTATCATCCTTATGCTCAATAGCAAAATCGGAAGCATATACATCCATAATAGCGTATCCTCCTTTAATAGAAGCGTTAATCGCCTTTACCAATAATTCATTCATATTCATTTTTACTGATATTTTGCGTTAAGCTTCTGTTGGGTGCCAAATTGTTTTAATTTCTTGGCACTTTTCAATAAAATAAGGTGATTGACTTATTTTATCGTCCCATTTTTTTCGTTTGTAGATTTTTACTCTTTTTAAATTTTCCACCGAAACTTTCTCAATCTCCTTAATTTCTTCAATACTATCTCCACAATAAATAATAGCGTTTACATCCTTATGAGAAGCAAAATGATTAATTAGTTCTTTTCTTTCTCCTGTTAAAATATTTACCACTCCATGCGGAACATCAGAAGTGTTTAAAACCTCAGCAAAAGAAATGCTTACCATTGGATTTTTTTCAGAAGATAAAACAATACAAGTATTTCCTCCAACAATGATTGGTGCAACGATAGAAATCAGCCCTAATAAGGGAAATTCGTTTGGAGCAATTACAGAAACAACTCCCATTGCTTGAGGCACTGAAAAATTGAAATGACTTGATGCAACAGGATTAACTGAACTAAAAATTTGTTGAAATTTATCACTCCAACCTGCATAATATATTAAACGATCTATACTTAGTTCTACTTCATTTTTTGCTTGAGATTTTGATGATCCAGTCATCATTAACTCCTCAATAAATTGCAATTTTCTTCCTTCCAATATTTCTGCAATTCTGTAAAGTATTTGCCCTTTATTTAATGCTGTTGTATTTTCCCATCCTTTTTGAATATTTCTAGCAGGAACGACAGCATTACGAAAATCCTTCCTGGAAGATAAACAGATATTTGCAAGTAAATCTCCATCTTTATTTTTTAAAGCAGAAAATCTTCCGGATTCTGTTCTTGGAAACTTTCCTCCAATAAATATTTTATATGTTTTTAATACCTCTATTCTACTCATTATTCAATTTTAAATATGATTTCAGTCCATGCAACCCTCCTTCTCTTCCTATTCCACTTTCTTTAAATCCTCCAAATGGGGAACAAGGGTCAAATTTATTATAAGTATTTGCCCATACAACTCCAGCATTCAATTCCTTTGTAAGTTTGAAAATCTTTGAACCTTTTTCTGTCCACACTCCAGCCGACAATCCAAATGGAGTATTATTTGCTTTTTCAATTACTTCATCAATAGTCCGGAAAGTTTGAATTGCTAAAACGGGGCCAAAAATTTCCTCTTTCACAATAGTATGAGATTGAGAAACATTTAAAAATAATGTAGGAGGACACCAATTCCCTTGAATTGGCAAGGAACATTTTTGCTGATAAATTTCTGCGCCTTCCTTTTTCCCAATTTCAATATATTTTTCAATTGTCTTTAATTGATCTATAGAATTAATTGCTCCAATATCTGTATTTTTATCTAGTGGGTCTCCAACTATTAAAGTTGAAATTCTATCTTTTAATTTTTCAATTACAACATCCGCTACACTCTCTTGAATAAATAAACGTGAACCAGCACAACAAACATGCCCTTGATTAAAAAAGATGGCATTTACAATTCCTTCAACTGCTTGATCAATTGCTGCATCTTCAAAAATAATATTTGCTCCTTTTCCTCCTAGTTCCAAAGTTGTTGGCTTTTCAATACCTGCTAAACTTTTTTCAATTAATTTACCAACTTTTGTTGAGCCTGTAAAAGCAATTTTATTTATATCAGGATGATTTACAATTGCAGCTCCTGTTTTTCCGGCT
>Ga0307999_1000110_pt1 | contig 21655 bp, 19 predicted proteins | sample Neamet1_FD_203158 | JGI IMG/M metagenome (GOLD analysis project Ga0307999, IMG submission 203158) | Marine microbial communities from water near the shore, Antarctic Ocean - #1 | ecosystem: Environmental > Aquatic > Marine > Unclassified | place: Southern Ocean | collected 2014-06-04 | reverse complement strand
GGCACCATCTGCTGCAGCACTATCAACAGCTTCATCAGCAACTGTAATATTAATATCGTTTGTCGATACGGTTGTTGAGTTAACAATAGTTTGTGTACCATCAACCTGTAAATCACCTTTAATTAAAACGCGGCCAGTATTATCACCGATACCTGAAGGATCAATAACAATTTGATCTGGTCCAGTAATAAGAGGCTGGTAAGATGTTTCAATATGAGCGTATGTAAGTTTTGCGCTGTCAGCCGAAAATTGACTTATTGTACCAGAGTCAAAAGTAATACTTCTTCCAGAAAGAGTTAGGATATGTGCCGAGTCAATATTAGCATACGCAATTGCTGCGCTATCAGACATAAATTTACTAATTGTACCAGAGTCAGCTAATAGACTACCAAATGCTTGATAATCTATTTTTCTATTTGAATCTAGTAGTACATATTGATTGGCTACTGAAATACCAGGAACACCAGTTCCAAGGAGGTTAGTATAATATTCACCACCAATTGTAACAATTTGTGTAGCTATATTAGGAACTACATTACTATCAACAGCCGGACCAATGCCGATATAAAGTTTAGCAGCACCTGGAGAACCTGCACTATCGGCGTATGAGTACGCCATTTCACCTATTGCTAAACTTGTCGGTATGGTCTGTGTAGATGATCTTCTAATCTGGATTATAGATGCCATGAAATAAACAACCTATCTTATTCTATACTTTAATGTTAAATCTATTTATAATGATTAGAAGCCTTCTCCGGCATCTATATTCACGTTCTCTAATCTATTTGAGTTTCTCCATTTGAGCGTGGATTGGTCGAAGTATAAAACAGCACCATCACCTACATTCTCAACAAGAGCAATATCGGTAGTATCTTTCAGAGAGTTTCTGACTTTAATTTCTTTGATTGAAGGAAGAGGAGTGCCAATTTTAATGTTTTTGACTATCGTACGGTCAGTAGTAACTTTTATATTTTGGTATGTCATAGTTTTTCCTATCTAGTGACCGAGGGTACTAATGTCAAATTTCCTTGTAAAATGCGTTCTACTGTTATAAGGCCATCGCTATCGGTAGATGCTATCTCAACATCATACACAAATCGACCTGCGCGCATTGCATCGGTTTGTACATTAGTTAAAGATAGCTCTAAAATATTTTCTTTATTTTGTGGATTGTATGCGGTGCATCCAAATAGAACTGCAGAATCTGATGAGTTATAACTTTTTTTAATCTTGCCGGTCATGTCATAATTATTATGAAAGCTTCCTAAATCTGAATCCCAGTTAAGTAAAGTTTTTCTTGTTCCGTCTGGATTATATAGTTCTAACTGAATTACAACATCAGTTCCTTGATCGATTTCTATATCTTCGTAATGCGCCATTTCCCAATCCCTTAAACCATATCTTGTTAGCTATATTTATAAATAAAAACATAGTATTGCTATTTATACTGTTTACAATTATAGAAAAGTGTGGTATAATAAAGAGTATTCTTTAATGGAGAGGGATAGCACCTAATCATTACTAAGAAACATATCAACTGGAATAGCTAGTCTAATACCGCCTTGATAGGTTTTCACTAAATGATAAACATATCCTGGCATAATTATTACATCACCAGTTTTAGGCGCATATTCAATAGGGTTAAACATTTCAGCAGTTTTACCGAAATAACCTCTGTTAGCATTTGCTCTTGGATCGTATGCTACTAGTTCTCCACCCTTATCTACATCATCAGCAATTACATAAAACACCGCAGCAAATTGAGCTCCTGAATGATTATGAATATTCATAGAATATCCTTTTTGAGATCCAGTTAACCATGAACTAAAACCATGAGATATATCATTTAGATTACTATTAAATACTTCTTTAAAAAATTCCGAATATTTTTCTATAGCTAAATCTTTTAACAAAGGAATTCTATCTGTGAGTGAGCCACTATCAAATTCAGCTTGCGGTTTCATAATATTAGTACTAAGCAAAACCTCTTGAACTAATTCTTCACATTGGTCTGAAGTAATTTGAGTTTTATATATTGGTGTTGACCAACATTGATTAATACCCAATTTCAACATCATAATATCCTTTTATGTCACTAACCATACCATGAATTACCATCAATGGCCAATCTATATTGTTAAGTACTCTATCGTATATTTCTTTACTGTTTTCATATGTTTTAAAATGCGGATCATTACCTGCTAAAAGCATTGGATCATTTAACAGATCATAAAAATCTTCGTTAAAATCTTTACTAATCCAATGAGCATAACATATCGCTACAACGTAGCTCTTAGCTGGATATAGCCACTCATCTACTTTCTCATTAAAGTGAAGAATAGCATTTTTAATAATGACCTCTTGATTATCATCAAAAACTATTTCTACTTTATTCAAATCGTCTGTATGATCTTTATTTAATCTATGATAAACTTCTTGTTTAACTTGCCATTCTTTCATGATACCAATCCAATAATCCTTTATATCCATTACAACTATTATCTAAATCTTTAACATATCGATAATGCTCTGTTAAGCAGTTTCCAAAATATGTGCATGAAGCACATATAGGACTTATCATTTCTTCTTTTTCTTTGTTTGTCCAATCAATGTATTGTTCCCAAGAATCCAATTCAAGAAAGAATTCTTTATCTTCGTCATCAAATTCCAAGACACCAAATTTGCCAGAAGGAGTGATGTATATATGATCATCCGAAAATGCATTATATCTTCCTTTCGCTGATTCTATAATTCTATCTTCATTTACAAATTGAAACTTCATTGTATCTTTTAACTTAAGCCACTTTATAACAAAATCTTCAAAGTCTTTGTGCGTCACATTATGAGCATTTGCTTGATTTATTGAATATGGTTTAATCTCAACAGACGTAATTGACGAACACATATTCAACATATTAATCATTTCAGATACATCTTTTTCTAGCACCTTTGGAGAAGCTAGAACCAAAACTGCAATAGGTACAGTACTCATCAGCATATTATTAAAGACAAGTTCTGACTTTTCTCTTGCTTCAAAATCATATGATACAGAAAGATACACATCATCATCATAGAAGCCTGGATGCATCATAGAGTAATTAGTGTTAATGCTAATTTCACCTGAATAATATTTTCTTATAACATCTTTAATACCGTAAAAATACGATTTCTTCATCGCACCGACTTCACCGCCATATAGATCGATGTGCTCTATATCCGGTACTTGAGATAACAACTCATCTAGTTTATCGAATGAAATTTGTTTCTGATCACCAAGTTGCTTAGTAGATAGGTAACAAAAATCACATCTAAAGTTACAAAAATATGACGGATTAATCGATACAATCATTACCTAGATGGAAAGGAAATATTCATTACTACTGCGAGTCTATCTTCTTCACCACAATAAGGAGTTACTTCATGCCATACATGAGCCGGAACAATAATAATTGTATTTTTTTCAGTCTCAATAGACATTTTAGATTTAGGTCTTGTTTTTATAACCTGGTTAAATGCCGGATCATGAAAAATTAATTTGCCTCCATCTTTGTCATTATCGACACAGTCTAAATAATAAACCGCAACCATCGAAGCACCGCTATGACAATGCAAACCTTTATAATCACCATTTCTCATAAACGGCAATCTTCCAGTGGTCTGCTCCATACGTTCTAAAATTTCAGTGTGTGTAATTGATTCGTCATATTCATTAGCTAGTTTTAAAAATGACTTTGCAAAAAAATCATGTAAAATTTTAATTTCATTATAATTTTTAATATTGTCATCGGTAAAAAGTGGGATGTGTACTCCATCATCTCCACCATCTTGATATGAAAGACCGGCCATAGCTAAATGATTTCTAAATATTGCCTGGCATACTGAATTAAGTGTACTACTTTCTTCTTCATTAATATTATGCAACTCATGTAACATTTTTATTGGAAAAATAGTTTTTATCATGCGTATTCCCTCTCATACGGCGTCAATTGTCTACTGATGCTATTTATACTGATTATATCAGCTGCTAAAGTCTTCATATGTTTGCAATGATCTTCTACCATATTATGCTGTTTTAAATCTTTAACAGTTTTTTTACATCCATTACAAATTTCAAACATTGGACAAGTATAACATGCATTTTTTAAACTCATTAAATTTAAATCTGTTGCAAGAGGAGTTGAAAACCCACCACTCATTTCATAATCAAAATCAATAGCCTTATCTAAATCATCACCAAATGCACCACATGAATAGTAGTCACCTTCAGGTTGAAGTGTTCGAATACCAGAATCGCATGTTCTTGTTTGTGGACATATAGTAGATTCTCCTCTTAATCGAACCATCATTTGTTGAGTGTTATGTTCCCAATCGCTTAATCCAGCTTTCCATATTTCAACGTATTTCTCATATATTTTTGATAACTGGTAAGGCGCAGACTGAGAACCTGATGCCATAGCATAATTTACTTTACATACTACATCCATTTTCTTTGCAAGTTCAACTGTCTTAATATGAGTATCTTCATTCTCTTCAACAATGACTGCTATGAATGTGGGTCTATACCCAACATGTTCGAGCACTGCATCTGAACACTTCCAAAAATCTTCTTCTGTAAATTCACTATAATCACCTTTTAATCTTCCACCACCATATTGAAACGATGTAGCTACACCAACTCGAGGATGATTAAAAAGTTCTTTCCATTTCATTGGTTTCATAAGAAACGGATATAAATTTGTTGTAAGTGATATTGATGCAGGTAGATCATGCTTATCAAGATACTCTATAATTTTCCAATAATAATTTGGCTTCATCATTAATGGATCACCACCATTAACAATAATTGTTTGAGTCTCTGGAAAACGTTTTAAAAACTTAAATATCTTATTTAGATCAAGAGAAGCTGTATTGTCTTCAAACGTAATTTTAGATGATGAACAAAACGAACATTTGAAATTACATAGTTCGGTTGGTTTAACAATTAAGTCCATGGCGAATTGCTAACGTTAAACCCAAAATTCATAGTGATTCTGTGCATATCAGGATCTCTGAAATGTTCAACTCTGTGTTCGAACTGTTCATCTTGGCTACCTACTACTACATCATATTTTTGAGGTAAATGAAAGGCTGTGATTCTATTATTTTGTGATATATTTCTAAACATAATTTCACCACCAGCGTCCATATTCATATCCGTAAAATACAGAAGAAACATTATATTTGCACCCTCACAAAAATCATTATGCCAATGACATGAAGTTTGTTCGGTGCCATTCCAACAATGATAATAAATCAAATCTTGTTTTTCTGAATATGGTTTTAAATACTGATTAAAAAGATAATCAGCAGTCATTAACATTTTCTTTCGCATACCCAACATATAATAATTTAAAGGGAATCTATAATCTTTTCTATTACCAATACCTCTAAGCCATTTAATATTAGGAATAGTATCTTCTAAATATTGAAACGCCAGGACGTTATTTTCTGTATAAAACCCATCATCCATTTTCCAACCATTTTTCACAGCATTTTTACCTTTTGTCTAAATCCGTATGATAGATCATCTTCACCATCACGTTTTGGTTTGAATCCCTTTGTTTTTTTAACATAATTAAACGTTTCTTTAAAAACGCATTCTTCCATATCGTTGTGATCACCTGGCATATCAGCTTTTACAAAACATGTGAATGGACAGTTTTCATAATAATCACATGCAAAACAATCGTATTTTTTTAAAAACTTTTCTACTATCTCTCCTGTTTCAAAAGGTGTTTCACCAGTTTTTTTATCTCGTTGATATGCTACACCACAACATCCACCAGGTGATGAACCATCAGGCTGAATAGTTATTGAATTACCTCTTGTGCACATCATTGCACCAGTTTGATTCAATGGATCATGAAATGCGTCCATGTTTTCACACTCAGGATAGTTATCTATTAAATATTTATTAAATGCTAATAGCTCACTATCTTTAGGAATTAATTTTGAGTCTGCTTTAATTAGTGGCGATGGCATATAAGCATCAAAATCAACTGGAAAGTTTTTATACAAATAATCAAATGTGCTTTTATCGTTACTCTTTATAATTGTTTGTACATTTTGGCTAGTAGTAACAATCGAAACATTTCTAATATAATCTTTAAAAGTCTCAACATTTTCTAAGAATATGTCTAGTTGACCTTTATTAAATCTACCTCTTGGATCATAAGAAGTTGAAAGCTTTACATCGTGTTTATTACAAAAGTCCATAACCTTATCTGAATTCTTTTTGTCAAACATGAAATTAGTAAGATAATTAAAATAAATTCTTTTGTCACCGATGTTAATCTTGGATCTGACTAAATCCATAAATTCGTCATATACGTCTAAAAAGCCTTTTTCAATCCATAGATCTTCAAATAATTCTCCACCTAATAAATGTAATTTATAGTCTTTTGATCTTGGTGAGTTATTAATGAATTTCGCAACAGTATCGCTTTTTGCTAAAATTTCTTCTCGAGTAGCTCCAACCATTGAGTTATGATCTTGTGGACAGAATACACATTTTAAATTACAATGTTCAAATAATATTATAACAAGCTCACTTGATCGAGTGATCTTGCTTCCTAAGATTTTGTATATATCAAAATCAAGTGGGGCTGGATTAACAGGCGCTACAGACATTCTTTACTTACCTCTGACATAATTATATGTCTATTTTTTTCTATAAATTTATTTATAGTATTTGCTCTGAACTCTTGATTTAAAACTTTAATGCTTTTTGGTTGAGAATTTGGATTAAATATATCTCTTATTTCAGAATGTATATCATCCCAACTATCTAATTTATTTATAGCTTTATATGCTTTTTTAGTAAAGACTGATGGCGATACACTACTTTCAAGCATAGGATAAAAGTGCTGCAATAAATAATTTCCAGCACTATTCATAAACCACATTTCATGCATTTCTTCAATTGTAAACGAAAAGCACGATGATATTGTTTTGAAATACGATTTTTTATTTTTGTACAAATTATTCCAGCTATCAATTCCCTGTTCATCCGCAATATCAGTGTAAACTTCAACTGTTCGAATATCATATTTAATTTTATATTCTTGAGAGTTAAGTGCTGAATCAGGAAGAAACATATAATCGTGTCTGTAAGAACCAAACGATTTAAAATTCCAGATATATTCCATTTCATTATAAAAGTCATCTATCGTAGAACCTGGCATTGCAAGGATCATTTCTAAATTAGGTATCGGAAACCCATGCTTTGAACATTGCTCATTAATGTGTTTACTTAATTCTAATTTATCTTCTGTATTTAAATCAACTCTTTCAGCTATTTTCATTGCAATGTCAGAACTGCTTTGAATCGACACTGATGGAACTATCGATATATTGGCCATCTCGCTCCACATATCTTTTCCATTTTCCATATTTGGAGAAGTGTAATTTGTTCCAACAATTTCAAAATACTTATCGATTAATTTTTTTCTTCTATTTAAATCCTTAGATTTCATAGTAGAAATATCAGTTAAATTAAAACCATTTGTCCAAGCATATTCAAATATTTCAAAGTCTCTTTCAAAAAAAGCTCCAAAGTTTGCATCATTTAAATAAGCAGATCTATAACCGGCTTTTAACATAGCATTGATATCACGTTTTACTATGTCCAAGGATTTCTTATAAATCTTTGTATTAATACCTCCACCCCATTCACAGAATACACACTTGTAAGGACAACCTCTTGTTGTCTCTAAAACAATAAACGGTTCCATTTTATTATCACGAGCGTATTTAAGTAATTTTGTAAGATATTCTAAATGATTTTCGTATACTGAATAATCTTCTTTTGACAAATCATGTATGACTTTTACATCAGATCGCAATTCCCATGGAATACTTGTTGGATCTATTCTGTTTTCAATAAACTGATCGATAAGTTCAGCCATAAATGGCTCACCTGGTTTGGTAGGTCTACAAATTAAATCGTACTGAGGACGCGATGCTAATAGCTCAGGTTCATTGGTTCCAATATGTGGACCACCTAAAACTAGTATTTTTTCTGGATAGCTATTTTTAATTTTATTGGAAATTTCATCGCATATCATATAATTCCAAGTGTAAGAAGAAAACATAATTACATCTGCTGCAATTATATCATCTATTACTTCATCATATGATTTATAACTATTCCATTTATATGGTGATTCTAACCATTGTATTTTATCGCTGTATTTACCAAAACGAGAATAGTAACTTTGCATCAATAAAAATGTAAAGTTATTTGCTAATGACCAGTCAGCGTGAGGAGGATTGACAAATGCTATAATCATATTTCATTCTATACATTATATATTAAAAAATATTTAGGCTGTTATGTATTTACCAATAGTTGCTTTATCAGAAACAGAGTTAGCATTTAGTAGTGAGTGAACTAAATAATGATTTACCGTTTCAAGTTCTAAAGCAAAGAATTTTTCAGGTTCTTTGTCATACGATGATTCAATTAAGATAATTTTGTCTAACAGCTCATCTGTTAATTCAGTATTAATTGCTGGTAAGAATTCTAATATGCTATCATCTCTTAAAGTAAAATCAGACCATTGACCTTCTATGATGGCTACGAACTCTTTAATAGTATTGAGATCTGAATCAGAAATATTTTCGAATATTACATTGTCACTACTAGAAGCACCACTTAGATATTTTATCGACCACATATCGTCTTTAATAAACAGTTGAGCAAATTTAGAAGTATCTGTAAAAATGTCATTAATATTATTTAATGTGTAAGTTTTGTCTAAACCTAATTTATCAGCAAAAGATTTAGTTAAGAAATGTTGGAAAAATACTTCTTTTAATTCGTAAAGATATTGTTCAAATACCTTTTTCAGCAGAGGTCTGACTACGCTTTTTAATTCGACTTTTGAAGATTTGTCGTTAAGGTAGTTTGCTAGTAGATGTTCAACACTTATTGCATTTTTATATTTTGCCATAAACGCTTTTTTCTTAGCCGCAGTTGGAGCTTTAACACCAGCATAAATGCTCTTGAAATTTTCTACTTTTAAAATTTCACCAGATCCCAATTTTGCGTTGTTACTCGAAAACCTGCCTCTGAAAAATGTATTGAATTTAAAAGCATGCGCCTTTAGTAATGATTCTACAGCATCAGCTGTAGGAGTTTTTAAAATGAATTTATACCAAGTAGACATAATAAATTGCAGCGAGGCATTGTCACAATAAATAATTATTCTTTTATTTGTAGTATCACATTTAGTAGCTAATTCATCAAATAGAGTTGTAGCATCTTTAAACGTTTTATCTTTTCCTAGAATATCATCCCATTCAAGTCCATATGCGATAAGTTGACCAGATAAGATTTTTTGGAGATCTTCTAAAAGATTAAAACCGTTATTCTGTGATACAACAATACGATCAAATTTTGGATCGATGATATTATCTGTTGTTACATAAATTTTCTTAAACAGATGTATCATAACTGTTCTCCTGTAGCGATTGCGCTTGTTAGTAAAAACATTGGGTTATTAACATTTGCCCAATAGCTAAATAAATTATTTCCTTTAAACATATACTCATTAAAGTACGATTTATAATATGTTTTATGATTTTCAATTACATTGGCATAAAATAAATAAAAGCTTTCATATTTTAACAAATTTACAAAATTTATTCCAGTTAAATCTTTTGTGTTATCTTCTGGAAATGATTTAACATAGTCTTTTAATTCATCACACTCAACGGTGTATAAATTGTAAAGCGAAAGTGAATCTAATTTCTTGGCCCAAGTAGTAAGTATTTCAACGTTATCATCAATAAAATCTTTTTCTGTTAACTCACTAATACCTTTCATTTGTAATAATAAACTAATTACTCTTTCTTCAAGAATAGGAACACTTATAATAAAATTAGCTAAAAGATATTCTCTAGTAAGATCATCAAAATCTTTCTGATCCGTAAAACCAATATTGCATGGTAATTCTAGATTACTGAGATATGTTAATAGTTTTGTTCCTTGTAATTGAGAATTCGCATAATCAACCATATAAAAAGTTTGATCATCTTCAAAATATAATTTCAGATCTTCAATACTGAATGGTGCAGTAACATCAATAACTTTCATCTTCTTCCTCGCGAACTATGACAGCTGCTATGACAACTTGAATGGCAAATATTAACAGTTACAGTAATAGTATTAGATACTAACGAATTAAATCTTGTTTGCAAATCAGTAAATTTAGCTTCAAGCCCAGATACACTAATTTGAGTACCGGCAGTTAGAGTAACTCCAGCTGCAGCTAACGTTTGTATATAACTACTGTTTAAATAAGCTTTTTGTGTTTGATTAAAAATTAAGCCTGGAGTCTGATATGTACCTACATTACTTGTTTCACCTGTTACATTTCGCTGTGCATTTAAATTTCTAATTTGAGTATATGCAGCAGTTTCGTTTTCAATTGCTGTATTAATAACAGAAGCATTGATGGGGTTTTGTGATATAGTAGCTCCAGTAATTCCAATACTTCGGCCGGATGTTGTTCCACCGAAATAGCTTGTAGAAAATCCACTAAACGGAACCGAGTTGGTGCCCCAAACAATTCCAGAATTCGCAGTGGCTGGTGCATAATCTGCAAATCTATCTATTATATTCTGCGCATTAATTGGATTTGTTAATGTGGCCATTTCATTCCTCTTTCGTTATATAGGTATATTTATACATGTTTTGCGAGTTCCATCATTAAACTTTTTGGCGCGCCACAAATATCACCATCCCATCCTAATTGATGGCAATCACCTCCACAGAATCTAGAAACTGGACATTGTAAACAATTAGGATTACGCATTTTTTCCTCTAATATAGTACGTATTCTTTTTGGACTTTTCAATAGGGTATTAATAGAATCATCAAGACTTCCAAAAGCTTGCTCAGGTGCACTATTTGGACATCCTGCAATAGTTCCATTACCATTTATAGTAAATAGTTTTTGTTCACAATCTCTACAAAATGTTCCACATGTAGTCATAGTCTTTTCAAACTTAGCATAGACATTTTCTAGAAAGTCATTTTCAAACCAATCTCGTGCACCATGCTCTTCACTTTGCATATGCATTTTTAAAAAGTATGCATCGAGTTCTGCATTACTTGGAAAGATTTCTGATGCTTTTCTTGCACTACCATTATTAGTTAGTCTTTCCAGTGAAACTTCTTGTACGCCAAGTCGTCTGCACCATCTCAATAATGTTATAGGATCTTTAGCAAGTGTATCTTTTGTAAGACTAATAAACAAACGGATAGTAACACCATCAGCTAAAAGCGTTTTTACATTTTTATGCCAGAGATTGTATTGGGTTTTATTTTCAAATCTAATTTTACGATCCCATGACGTGCCTAGTCTATTATTAAGAGGACCTTTAATAAAATCCATATGCTGATCTTTTAATTTGAAAACTAAATTAGTTGTAGCACCCCATGTCATTTGATCCCATAGACCATCACATGCGTCATACACTTTTCGCATCTGACCAACTGGAACTAAGAAAGGTTCGCCTCCATGAAATTCCATATGAACAGAGTCATGTGGCGATGGTTTTTCTTCACGGAATCTTTGAATCCAGTCAATTAGTTTAGATGGATTCCAATAAATCTTTTGTCCGCTTCTTCCACTTGTAAAACAATGTGCACAGTTAAGCTGACATGTTTCCGTGGTCTTGAGATACATCAGCCAGTTCATTATTTATTTTATCCTCTGTGTAATTTTCTAAACCAAAGCTTAGCGTTAATGCTTCGCTTTCATTAAATGCTTGATGCGGTGTATTGGCTGGGATATGTAATTCTGATCCTGAACATATAGTGTACGTTGTTCCATCTACAATCATTGTTTTATGGCCTTCACAGCAATGTATAATAACGTCATCAGGATCGGTATGCACACCAAATGAATACGCTCCGGCTTTCGCAAAAAATAGATGACATGTCACATGCTGACTATGCAACCAATCTGTTTTTATTTTCCAACAATGCTTATATATTTTTGAGTTAAAATTTTCCATACGTTCAATTTTTATAGAATGATTTTTTGTTTGCGCTTGGCAAAAATCACTAAAGCTAGTAATTAGTTGCTCGCGGCCTTGCTCATCTATAGCATAAACCATATTTTGTTCATACATGTGATTTGCAGTAAGTGCAGATATGAGTTGAGATTTATTAATCATAATTTAATTATATACCATTTTTAATCTAATGTAAACAGCTATTTACACTTTAAGGATACATTCTATCAATTTTTCTTCAGCTGCAGTAGATGATTCTAATGCAACACCTACCATCATAGCGCCATTAAATTCTTTACCAGCACAGCCGTTATGGTGTGTATACACAGGATCACCTTTATGAACAGCACCAACTACTCTTACTGGAACTCTTCCCTTAAGACCTAAAGCTTGACCATCAGCACCCGCATTCATTAAATAAGCGGGTTGTGCTGAAATTACGCCTACCGGAACTCCATTTGATGTGCAGGGAGAAGTTTCTTCAATTTCATTGAATGATGCCATCATTACTGTTCCAGTTGGATGCTCTTCGCTTGTAGTATATTTTTCTGCAAGGTCAGCAAAGTTTGCGGACGAAGCATTACCAGCAATTGTACCGGAAGATAATGTTTGTGTTGATGGATTATACATTAAGTGAGCGTTGTCAGTATCAATATAAGGTCTTTGATAACCTGTGCCATTATTATCACTAAACAGTATTTGATAATTTACATTGTCATTTTTTTCCTCAACTTTTACAAAATCGGCTTCGCCTCCAGAAACTGTACACGCACCAGCATTTGTCATAGTAACATGACCGGATAATCCTGCGGCGGTAAAACCACTACCATCACCAATTAGAATTTGAGTGTTTGCTACTGTAATATCCGAAGGACCTGCCGCTGACGCACTGTTTCCAACTTTTACTGAATTGGCTGGCATATTAGCAAGCTTAGCATTAGTAACTTGGTCATCTGATATCATATCAGTTTGGATTTGTACTTCTTCAACTGTTCCAGCTGACGTTTTACCAAGAACTCTATTTGCAGTTACAATGTCTTGTATTTTACCATAAGTCACAGCATCATCAGCTATTTGATCTGTAGCTACTTGAGCTGATATAATATTACCGGATGATGTGCGCCCGACTACTGTGCTAGTGTTAACTGTTAAAGGAGCAATAAGCCCAGTGCCAGCTCTAACAGGGATTCCATATGGTGTAATGACTAAATCTTGTGGATCAGTTGCTGCAGCTGTCGCATTTACTTTCATTGTCACTGCTGCCATATTAGCAAGCTTAGCATTAGTCACAACGTCAGGTTGAATTGTAACAACACCAGCATTTGTCATGAGAACATCTTGAGATAAAGCAGCAGATGTGAAACCAGTTCCATCACCAATTAAAATTTGCTCATCAATAACAGCTTTATTTGATGATGCCCCAGCCGTTCCTGCATCTCTTACTTTAACAGTGTTCGCTGGCATATCTTCTAATTTAAGACCAGATGCTTCTTGAGTTAAACCGTGACCACCCGCTACCGTAAATACTCCACTTGAATCTCCAGTAAGGTTTCCGGAAAGGGCAGTCTTTAGAATTCCGCCTGAGGCAGTATAAGCACGACGTACATCTTTACTAAAATTTAAAGCTTGTACTATATCTGAATCGTAGCCAGTATATTCAGCACTAAGATTATCTAAGTCGCCTATTAAATTACTAATAGTATTAGTTTTTAGTCGAAAACCATTAATTGTGTCGCTTAGATCTACGTGTACTTTTCTAGCCATTTTGTTCTACCATTTTCTTTGTTAATGCTGATAACATCTGTTTTATCTCATTTACATCATTTTTTAATTCAACAAGTTCTTTTTCTTTTTCAGCTGCTCTAGTTTTCCTAGCTCTAGCCTTATTTATAGAATCGTTATTGACGTTTAAAATAGCACCAGAGCTAATATCTTTAACTAATTCCGATTGACCTTCAATCTGTATATACTGTCTTTTCATATTATATGCCTAATGCAATGACTCTTAAATCTTTAACTGTTGGAACCTTTGAAGAGTTATTTGCATAAAATACAATTTTTATTTGAAAAGTAGTAAATGCTTCAACCGTACCGTCATCTCCACCAATTAAATAGTTGTACTCTTTATAAAGTGATGGATTATCTGAAATAGACACTGGCGTATCAATTGGTGCTAAGGTCCAATTTGTTGAAGATAATTCAGTATCCTCAGTTCCAGTTTTATAGTAAATATCAATAAGTGAACCAGCAGGTCTATTAGCAGCAAGAAGTAGTTTTAAACCAACAGCAGTGTTAACTAGCGTTACTGGCTTTGTAATATGTTTAGATAATGCGCTACCACTAAATGGTGTGGTTTCTGCTGCATAATCAAATACGACATTATAACCGGCAGTAGCCGATCCAATTGGTCTATCAATTTCATTCTTGGTCAATGCGATTGAACATCTTTGTAAATCAATAACAGGTGACACGAAATTACTTCCGGTTACGTATGATATTTTTATTGACGCAGTGTCAATATTTGCTAAGCCACCATCTGCTATAGTAGCATCTTCTTTTGTTGCTGCTGCAACCATAATAGGACTATCAAAGAAATTCTTTTGATTAAGAGCTATTGAGCTATACCCTAATGCATTACCTTGTGGATCAACCGGAGCTTGATAAGGCGTTTCGAGTGCGACCGACGAATATCCGCTATAGAATTTACCAGATGCCGTTATCGAAGTATTTGAAGGAGCTAATGTTTGAACAATAGGATGAACAGTATCGCCCTGAATGTTTTTAGTTGCCGTCATTTCCCCGTTACCACCTTTAGCGGCAGTAACATTACCGGCAGTTACTCCAGCACATGTGAATTTATATCCAGTTGGATCAATGTGAGTAATAGTATGTGTTGTATTAATTTGTGATTGTGTAATTGTTCCGACTGCTGATGTGCCGGCTCCGGCTAGAGTAACTTTATCACCAACAAATAAGTTATGATTTTTATGCATAACTCTTACGACTGCAGATCCAGCAGTTGTAACAATAGGATTAGTCGACAATTGAGCTAAAGGCAGATTTGCATTTTTAAGATAAACTTCGCCGGTCAATGAACTAAATACTGCTCTATGCAAAACAAATTTCATATCTTGTTCTTGCGAGGCTTCCCATGTTGTACTATTTTGTGACTTAAAGAAAGATCCCAGGAAAGGTTGCTTTGTAATTCTTGCCGATGTCGATCCCAATTCAAAATCACCCATAAATGAAGTCCATAAATTATAACTAGTGTTGTCAGTTACACATACGACTGCATATTCAGTATTACCACTTAGAAAAATTGGTTCATCAAATTCAAACGTTGTTGGTATAGTAGCATTGTCTGAAATGCTAACTGCTGAAGGATTTAAATATTTTCTAGAGCCTGGAATGATAGTATTTGACGCTGGATAACCATTCACTAACGGCCGTATCTCAATCCATACCGGTAATGTTGTGTCTTTAGACTTAAAGAACAGATCTACCTTTGTTACGTAAACACCATCTTGGTTAGTTATAAAAAATGATTGTGCTAAAGGATCAGGATTTTGGTTGGTTGCGCGATTGTTTGTTATTACTCGGCTCGATCCTGTAGTAACGCGGGTTCCTACAACTGTAAGATGCCTAGTTGACATTATTTCTTCTTGCCATGTCTGAATATGGCCGGCTGCCTGGTATGTTGCAACAGCAGAAGATCCGGGCTTACCTCCATTTTCAATTGTTTCAGTTACATCAAGTATTTTAAATTCTGCATTTCCAGATCTAAACTTAGTAGTACTGTTATGAGGAATAAAAAATGATCCAGTCAGTGTTCCTGCTCCAGAAGAAATAAGAGAACTTGCCCCGGCTGGATGTGCAGTCAATAAATTTGGACTTTCATACTCAACTCTTGCATTATTGATCCGTGAAAAATTTTCAGATCTTACAAAGTCAGTAATTTTTTTGCCATTTAAGTAAGCAAACATTTGAGCATTCGGTCTTATACCAACAGCCTCAAAGAAAACACGTCGGCTTCTCATAAACGGAATAAGCGCTATATCAATTATTTTAGATCCTAAGCTTGTTCTTATTGTTTCAGATGCTACAACTCTGTTTACAAGTGCTGATGTTGTTGTATCAAATCCAGAAGTTAACCAGTTGTTTGATTGTTGAGAGAAAAACGATGTACTAGTTTGTTGTGTGCCAGTAATTGCCGAGGTTTGATCACCGACTTCTAATCCGTTAATATCGGTTCCTAACCAACCCCATTCAGACTGATCATGCAATTGTGCTTGATTAGTATTTAATCTAGTACCGCCATCAATAATTTTTGCTGCGGCGATTTGATCTACTTTCCATTCATCTGACTGAGGAGAAAGTGTTACAGAACCGGTATATGAAGAAAGCATAAACGGATTAACGTTTTCAGTTCTTGACGCTTTACTTTGACTTATATATGGTGAATTCGTGTGAGCAAGATATACGTTATCACCTTTCAAAACTGTATTTGTTGAAGCAGTATTATCATAAATCAGACCCACGTTGGTTTCACTGAATGCTGGATGTAATGTCATAGTTTTAGGATTAATGGATGCCTTATACTCATCATTTGATGTATCAGAATGAAACTGATCTTTAAAGTTATCAACCAAGAAACCAGATTTTGTTCTATTATTACCGCTACCATCAAGTACTTCTAATTGACTAGTATCTAGTTCAAGCAAGCTAAGTGCAACAGTTTCTTCAAGAAGATCAATACGTTTATCAATTTTACCAATATCTCTCATGGTATAACCTTTATTTTCCAAATACTGGACAGTCATATCACTTATTGAAGTTGTTCCACCATTTAATGATGTTCTATATAATTCTAAAGTTTTTGGTGGTAAGTACGGAAGTTTAGGTAAAATACTCGGCACACCTTCTAAATTTTTAATTACACCATTTTCTCCAACAACAATCCTATCTTGCCTTGGAAGAAAGTGTTCAACTTTTGCTAAGATAATTGTATCATTTTGAGGTAATTCACTTAACACACCTCCAGCTGCACCACCAGCATCGTCAAATGTTCCATTAGCTTTTTTAGCCGATCTAAAATCAAGAACATCTCTTAATTCAATTATGCTTCCATCTCTTAGTCTATGTGATGGAATAGAACCGTATGGTGCTGGATATGAATTAACTGCAAAGCAGTTTCCGGACGAATGTGAATAATGCGTAAATTCTACATAGAGGTTACCTGTTAAACTGCTAGTAGATTTTCTAATTAATTGCCCTTGTCCATAAAAACCATCTCTTTGACCATTATCAAAAGTAAATTGATCTGAAACATTATCTCCGCTTGAAGTCCCTGCTTTAATAGTAACCATTTCTATTACATCATTTTTGCCAAGAGGAGCGATAAAGGTTGTTCCATCAATTGCAATTGTAGATGTAACTGCTGTAACAGTTTTAGTTCTAATAACCGCACTTTGTTGTATGTAAACGATGGCTTCAACTGCGTGACCCGCACTAATACCTGATCCACCTACAGTAACTGATTGTGTAGCTACACCACCTGATGTTATTCCCCATGCTGAATTTGCAAGTCTAACACCATTTGACATTACTACCCAGTCATTCGCATTGGAAAATGTTTCACCAGCAGCAGGTGAAGTAAAGACTATTGTGCCTCCACCAGAAGCAGTTCCACTATATTTTCTTTGAGCTGAAAAGGACATATTTGTAATAGCTTTTGGCCGATTTACCGGAAGCGGGAATAACAAATTATTTTCACTTGCTTCTTTCAGAACCGCGACTGAACTTTCTAACACAAGAGTTGCAAAGTGTGTATCATCTGAGCTAAATGCAAGAGTCCTAGCAGCTCTAAACGACGATGTCATATTAACATCAAAAATAAACAGCCGGTAATTTGCTCCAAGCTGATCGATGTGTCTAATCCTGCAAGTACCTATTAATGTAGTAGCGCTATTTGGTGTAGTATTATTATGAATTTCTACTAATGGATATGTAGTTTTTGTGCCATTACCATCTAGTGGCAATGCTCCAGCAATTGCTGCGGTGACTATTACATAGCTACCATACTCAACTGCGATAGACGAACTAGGCAAAACTGATCCAGCTGGCAACACATCTAAATTTGTTGTCAGCGCTTTATTAACAGCTAATTCAGTCTGAACTGGATGATTTATTCTGTGTCCATTTACATATGCTTTTCCTGGACTTACTACTGCACTTAGAGTAAGTAGGCTAGCTGAATCGTATGTCATAAAATATGGATTTACTAAATAGTCACCAGATTCTTCGGCTGTTCTTTGAGCTACCATATCATTAATTTTATTATATTGATTAAAACCTGTTGCCTGTTCAACTATTTGGGATTTCACAATATTAGCTACAAATACAAAAGTATCGAGTGCACCTACATTTGCTTGATCGATCATAGTCAACGTTATTCTAAATCTATCTGCTCCAGGAGCTGCTACATTTGGAAACACACCTTGATTATCAAATAATGCGTCATTATCACTAGCAGTAACTATTTCTTGCACAACTTTAAAACCAACACTACCAGTATAATCATTAGAGTATTTCGAAACCATTAATGATTGAGATTTCGAGCTGCAGAAAAATCCTTGAGTGAAATAATCACCGGCCGCAATAGATACTCGGATGCCTTGACCAATAGCCGGATTGCCGGTAGTATTGGTTGTTTGAGTCGCGTATGATATTGTGCTGCTAGTGATAGTTTCACCTGGAGTAAATTTTATTGTGCTAGTTGTTGGAGTAATACTTCCTGATCCGGTATATATTACATAAAGAGTAGGTGGATTATTTGTTAAATCACCAGCTGTTCCGCTTATTACTTGAATGATCCTTGCCGTCACACCGGAAGTTGATCCAGTAAAAACTAAGTTTTCTAATGCTGAGGCATCAGTAAAAACACTCGGGGTATTCCCATCTGTAGGATCTAATTTAATAAATTCAATACCAGAATTAAGAGTAACTCCACCAGGATTAACCATAGCACCATCTTTAAAGATATTTCTGCCGAATCGCTCGATATCTTTCTGGATAATAGTTTGAGATTGAGTTAATTCCCGGGCTTGCAGAGCTCGCCGAGGATTAAAAAGAATTCTTTTAAAACCCGCACTATCGGTAAAATCATCCTTATAGGTAGAACTCATTAAGTTTTCTGAGAATGTTGTTGTCATATTATTACTCTACTCTTATAATTGGATTATTACTTTAATATCTTCAGACTGATTTGCAGTACGCTGCACTGCAGTTCTGTTATCTAAATACAATACGTCACCACTAAATTTATTTACTTCACCAGTAACATTGGCAGAATCTCCAATTGTTCCTTCGCCACTACCATCGATTTCCTGAATTGTCTCACTTGATAAAAAGTCTTTAAATCCTGTTTCAGGAGATTGATGATAAAATATTCTAGTTCCTAAGGCAGCACTTGAATCGAAATTATCGATATATCCTTTAGCACCAGAGCTAACACCTTGAATAGTTTTATCTTTACTAAACGCAACAGTTTTCTGAGATAACTTCATATGATGCGTTGCAATTCCAGTTAAAGCACGATATATGCCGGTTGAATCACCAGCTAGCACATTTTTGATAAGACCTATTTGCCTAAAGTCCTGTGACAAAATAAAATCGTTATCAGTTTCTAAAATCTTGCTTCTAAACATTAACGCATCTGCTTTTAAGTCAATTACTGGGTCAAATCCAAATCCTGGATTTGGACCAATTATTGGTCGAGCTTGCGCACTATCACCACCACCACCGGATAACGTTAACGTTGCTACAGTATAACTATCTAAATAATTTAATGTGGTTCCGATAGGATCTGTCTTAATAGCTGTAATCTTACCAGTGTCAGAATCTATAACTGAACTTAGGATCAAATTTGCAGAATCACCTGCTCCTGGAAAACGAAGCTCGCCATCACCTATAACACTAATAGTAGGAAATTGACCAGCTGTACCGTAACCACTGCCTTGATTTGTCATAGCAAATGAGACAATTCTACCTGGAACTGCGTTATTTTGAATTTCCCATTGTTTAATTTCAATGCCGGTCGAGTTAGAGTCTGGCTCAGTCTCTTGTCTATGAACAGGCATATATTGTGATGATAAAAAGAAATTAGCTTTTAATGCACTAACAGTGTATAAAAATTTCCATACATATCCATCAGATGTTTCAAACGGATCAGCATTAGCCGACGATGGTTTTATAAGAGATGGTTGCGTAACACCTGCTTTATTTCTACCAGTTCTTAAACAAATATATACTCCATAATTATCAGTTAATACATAGAAACGCCTACTTAAACTTAAGCTGCCGGATCTCTTATCATCCCACTGGGGAAAAATTGTACCGTATGTCCAGTCCTGTCGAGGCACAACAAAACTAACAGCTTCAACCTGTTTTACTGCTTGTAATCGTGACTTAAAATCTATAATGTCATGTTTTGAATTTACTGGAGCAATAGCAACATCGTTACTATCCCAATATTCAGATCGTGACAAACCAATATAAAACTCGCTACTAGCACCGTTATAATCTGCTAATAGGGTTTTTAGAATACTATGTTTTAAATTATCGGTGACGACAGCTGTCATATTAGTTTCCTCTTAATACTTACTCAAAGTTATAATGCTAAAAATATTATGTTAGTTATATTTATATAGTTTATTCATACTATACGACTACATCTGAGTCATAAAGTGGATAAAGTTGTGTCATATCAGAATCAGCTTCAAAGTGTGCTGCTCCAAGTTCTGCATATGCAAGAGACGTAGTAATAATAGATGGATACGGTTTTTTCAGATAATCTGGATTATCACCGGTTCCTACATAGAATGATGGATATGTTCCATAGTATCCATAAGAATCTGCACCGATATGTGTAGGTGCGTCATCGACACGAATTAGTGTTGCACTATCTGTAGTAGTATTCCAAATCTGTCTTGTTTGTGATGCCCAATCATATATGCTAGACCTCTGCGTGTTTAGTACAGCTAAAGTTTGATTTAAATAAGCGTCTTCGCTTAAAGGTCTCACATGCAGCCTTACGTTATAACTAGCGCCGTTGTAATTCATATCTGTCAACGCAGTAATATCAACAAGTTGTAAAGTATCTGCAACAGGTCGATCACCGAGCGAATCATATAAAAAATTATTAGATATCGGTGCAACACTTTGTAGAATATATTCTGGTAAATCGAAGGCAACTGAAACTGCAGGTACTTCAAACAACTTACCTGGAGATTGAATTACAACTTCACATGCTAAATGAAATCCTGTAGGGTGAACAAACTTTTTATATAACTCTTGCCATTCAGGCATGCCAACGTCGGTTCGAATCAGATGTGACAGCAATTGATATAGCCCACCATCCTGCATAACTTTTTGACCGTCAACGCCGATTTCTGAAGAGCTATCATTGAGAAAGAACAAATCGTTTTTCGGATAATGAATTTCAGCATCTGTTAAAAAGAAAGATCTAAAGAAACCTTCAGCTGAATACTTTGAACCCTTTACTCTGTAAAATTTAGCAAAGTTTCTAATT
>Ga0307999_1000109_pt1 | contig 21692 bp, 18 predicted proteins | sample Neamet1_FD_203158 | JGI IMG/M metagenome (GOLD analysis project Ga0307999, IMG submission 203158) | Marine microbial communities from water near the shore, Antarctic Ocean - #1 | ecosystem: Environmental > Aquatic > Marine > Unclassified | place: Southern Ocean | collected 2014-06-04 | reverse complement strand
AACGCCAACTGTCAGTATTTCGTCCCCCTCGATGACTCGTTGGAGGCGACATGGCAGCTGCTGGGTTTCAATGACATCAGCTGGTCGACCGGCACATCCGGGCTCGGCTTCGAAAGCAACGGCGGCAGCCTCCTTGCAGAGCTCTCCACCAACATCAAAAGCCAGATGCAGCCCTCGGCTAATGGCTCGAACAACGCCAGCTGCTACTTCCGCTACGATTTCGATTTCGACAACGCCGCGAACGTGAACTCGCTTCTCATGGAGATCAAATACGATGACGCCTTCGTCGCCTATCTGAACGGCACCGAAGTTGCCCGCAGTAATAGTGCCCCGGCGACGATCGCCTGGAACAGCGATTCGGACAGCGGCCCATCCGACACAACGATCATCAATTACAATTTCAACAGCATCTCCGACAACCGTAACTTTGACTACGACATCACCGCCTTTAAGGCCTCCTTGGTCAACGGCTCCAATGTCCTCGCCATCCAAGGAATGAACTCGAGTCCGGGCGGATCCGACCTCTTGATCAAGACGCGGCTCACGGTGAACCACACCGTGGTCGCAACCCCCATCACCTTGACCGAAACCTCCACCCTAATCGCGCGAACCTACGACGGCCAACAATGGAGCGCCCCGACGACCGCCACCTACGTGGTCGGCGCCGAACTCGCCGATTCAAGCAACCTCGTGATCTCCGAGATCATGTACAATCCTGTCCCACCCAGCGCTTCCGAGATCGGCGCCGGCTTCACCGACCCGAACCAATTCGAATACGTCGAACTGCTGAACATCTCCGCGAACCCGGTCGACCTCCTCGGTATGAGTTTCAGCACCGGGATCAACTTCGACTTCTCAGGCTCCTCCTTTACCGTCCTGCAACCGGCCGGGCGCGTGCTCGTCGTCAATAGCCAGGCGGCCTTTGAACAACGCTACGGCAGCGGTTTGAATCACCTCATCGCCGGCGAGTTCGCCGCGGACACATCTCTCGCCAGCGCCGGCGAACGCCTCACCTTGGACGGCAAGCTCGGAGTCATCCGCGACTTCACATACAACGACAAGCACCCATGGCCGAATTCGCCCGACGGCATGGGCCCCAGCATCGTGTTGATCGGCGCCGAATCGAACCCCGACCCCTCACAGGGAGGTAACTGGCGAGCAAGTACCGCGGCGCTCGGCGAACCTGGCACCAGTGGTGCCAGCCCGTTCGCCGGCGACCCAGCAGCCGATGGCGATGGCGATGGCCTCTCCGCGTTTGCTGAACACGCTTTCGGCACCAGCGACTCTGACACGGGCGATGGATCAATATTACAAACGACCATCGCACCTGATGGCTCGATCTCGGTCACCTACCCGGTGAACCTAGCCGCCGAAGACGCCATCATCTCCATGGAGCAATCGACGGACCTTGTCACATGGACCCCGGCAGCACCCGCCTTCCAGCTAGAGAACGAAGTCCACAACGGTGATGGCACCGCGACCTTCACCTTCTACAGCATCGCCCCGGCCGCACCGGGTAGTAGGCTCTTTGTGAGACTGAAAGTGACAGCCCGCTAGTGACCCACTCCATTCATAAAACATGGGATCCTCCACAATCCCCGCCCGCATCGGATTCAGATCAATGTGGGCCAACATGGTCGCCAGAGCGGCCTCACCATCCACCAGCACGCTCTTAAATCGGGGTCCCATCCAAAGGGCCCCCGGCGTTCCTTCTGCTTGCTGCTTGCTAAACCGCTCCTTGAAACGTTGAAAGACCTCCTTCTCTAGGTTCCCAAAGAGAAATTCTCCGCTCACCGTCCGCGACATGACATGGTAGCAAGCGCTCCCCTTCTCCGGCTTGATCCGTCGCCGACTCACACCCCCCTTCGGCCGCTGAGCCTGCCCCAAATTTTTCCTCGTTTTTACCTCTGCCAGCTCCAGCGGAAACCACTCCTTCTTCGCGGCGGTTTCCTTGATTTTACAGGATTGGGGTGGCCTGATTGAGAGGCGGCGAGGGCGCCGCGGCTCCTTTTCCTTATTGGCACGCCTCGCATTCTTCGCCGTTTATCATGGCTTCGATGCTGCAGGCTTGGGCTTGTTCGGGAGTGAAGGTTTTTTTCTCGGCGGCTTGGACGACGGTAGATTTTTCAATATCTGATCCTTGGCGAGCTCTCAAATAATAGGTGGTTTTTAGGCCGGTGTGCCAGGCGTGGCGATACATGTGGCTGAGGGACTTGAGGTCGGGCTTGGAGAGGAAGAGGTTGACGCTCTGGCTCTGGTCGATCCACTTTTGGCGGCGTGCGGCGGCGTCAATGATGGCTTCGTAGCCGACTTCGAAGACGGTTTTGTGCTTGGCTTTGAGGTGGTCGGGGATGCCCTCGATGTCGGCGAGTTCGCCGTTGAAATATTTGAGCTGGTCGATCATTTCATCGCTCCAGAGGCCTTCCTTTTTGAGGTCATTGACGAGGACGGCGTTGAGGACGGTGAAGTCGCCGCCGAGGTTGCTCTTGACGAAGAGGTTGGTGTAGTTCGGCTCGATGCAGGGGGTGGTGCCCATGATGTTGCTGATGGTGGCGGTCGGCGCGATGGCGAGGACGTTGGAGTTGCGCATGCCGTTTTGGGCGATCGCTTCTCTGACGGGACGCCAGTCCATTTTGCCGCCCCGGGGAACGTCGATTTTGGTGCCGCGCTCGTCTTCGAGGGTGTCGACGGTGTCCTGCGGGAGGATGCCGCGATCCCATTTGGAGCCTTTGTAGCTGTTATAGTTACCGCGCTCGGCGGCGAGTTCGCTACTGGCGCCGTAGGCGTAGTAGGCGATGGCTTCCATGAATTCGTCGTTGAAGTCAACGGCGGCATTGGAGGCGAACTGGAGGTTTTTTTTGAAGAGGGCATTCTGCAGGCCCATGACGCCGAGGCCGATGGGGCGGTGGCGGGAGTTGGCGGTTTTAGCGGCGTCCGTAGGGTAGAAGTTGATGTCGATGACGTTATCGAGCGCGCGGATGGCGACGGTGACAGTCTCGCGGAGCATGTCGTGATCGAGCATGCCGTCATTGGTGATGTGGGTATCAAGGACGACGGAGCCGAGATTACAGACGGCGGTTTCTTCGTCCGAGGTGTTGAGGGTGATCTCGGTGCAGAGGTTACTGGAGTGAATGACGCCGGCGTGGTCTTGGGGGCTGCGGAGGTTGCAGGGGTCCTTAAAGGTGATCCAGGGGTGACCGGTTTCGAAGATCATCTTGAGCATTTTTTTCCAGAGCTCGATCGCTTCGACTTTACGGGACCAGATTTTCCCTTCTCCGGCCATTTTCTCGTATTCGAGATAGCGTTGTTCGAAGGCCTTTCCGTAGAGGTCGTGGAGATCGGGGCATTCGTTGGAGCGAAGGAGGGTCCAGGGTTGGCGGGCTTCCATGCGCTTCATGAAGAGGTCGGGCACCCAGTTGGCGGTGTTCATGTCGTGGGCGCGACGGCGCTCGTCCCCGGTATTGACGCGGAGCTCGAGGAAGTCCTCGATATCGTTGTGCCAGGTTTCGAGGTAGGCGCAGCCGGAGCCACGGCGTTTTCCGCCTTGGTTGACAGCGATGAGCTGGTCGTTGTGAAGTTTGAGGAATGGGATGACGCCTTGGGATTCGCCATTGGTTCCCTGAATGTAGCCACCGGTGCCGCGGACGGCGGTCCAGGAGCCCCCGAGTCCGCCGGCCCACTTGGAGAGGTAGGCGTTTTCGGCGATGCCACGCTGCATGATGGACTCGATGGAATCATCGACCTTGTAGAGGTAGCAGGAGGAGAGCTGGCTGTGGAGGGTGCCGGAGTTGAAGAGGGTGGGCGTGGAGGAGCAGAATTTGCGGCCTTTGTAGAGGTTGTAGAGGCGTATGACCCAGTCTTCGGCGTTGGTTTTCTCGGCTTTAAAGAGGCCCATGGAGACACGCATCCAGAAGAACTGAGGCGTTTCCATGCGGCGGGATTTTTTGCCGGTTTTGTCGACCTGGAGGTAGCGATCGTAGAGGGTGGAGATGCCGAGAAAGTCGAAGTCGAGGTCGGCGGAGGGATCGAGGGCGTCGGCGAGGCAGTCGAGGTCGTATTTGTCGAGGATGTCCTGGCTGAGGCGCTTGATTTTGACGCCGTGGAGGAGGTAGGACTTGAAATTCTGCTTGTGGGCTTCCTTGAGCGACTCGATGCCATCGGTCTGAATATTCCAAGGGAGGACTTCCTCGTAGATGTAGGAAAGCAGAATGCGGCCGGCGAACTTTGACATGTCGGCGTCCTTCTCGAGGAGGGTCTTGGAGTTGAGGATAATGGTTTTTTTGAGGTCCTCGGCGGAGATCTCGGTGCCGATGGAGCGGCGGAGTTCGTGCTCGATCTCTTCCTCGGTCATGGAGAGCTTGAGGCCGATCATGGCGAACTGGATGCGCTTCTTGAGTTCAGTGCCGTCCCAGAAGTTGGACTGGCCGTCATCGGTGGTGACGGTGACGAAGGATTCCTGGGCGGGGTCCTCGACTTCGATGGGGTTGTCGAGGCGGAGGCGGGCGCGCTCGTCGCGGTAGCGGACGTAGTGAGCGGCAACTTTGAAGAAGCCCTGACGCATGAGCTCCTCCTGAACGAGGTCTTGGACGTCTTCGATGTGGACGAAGGCCTGGTCGCCGAGACGGACGGCGTCGGTGACGGCATGGGCGATGCTTTGAGCGCCCTCGGTGTTTTCCTTGACGGTGAGGAAGGCGCGGGAGACAGCCTGCTCGATCTTGGTCTCGGACCAGGGAACGACGTTGCCATTGCGTCGGATGAGGCGGACGGGCATGGCGTGAGGCTCGTCGGTGACGGAGATTTCGCCCTTGAGATCGAGGGAGCGCTGGAAGACGAGGGATTTGGCGACGTCGTGGGCGTCGTTTTCGATGAGGGCCTTCTCGATGAGGAGGTAGAGGTCGTTTTGGGAGAGCTTGAGTTGGCCGCCGCGCTGGACCTGCTGCATGAGGGAGGCGGAGACACGCTGGGCGACGCTGCTGACAAAGGAGCGGTTTTTTTCGGAGAAGATGGAGTCCTCGGGCTCGTTGCGGGAGATGAGAAGGTTGGTGAGGGAGCGGCCAATGGCTTCGGCGACGTCTGAGAGGGAGAAGATTTCGTCGGTCCCAGCGCGGGTGACGGTGATTTCGGGGATGGGAGCGCGTTGGTCGGTGGCAAGAGTTTCGCGCCAAGCGTATGGGCTGACGGAGGTGGCGCGGTTCGCAACGGTTTCTTTGAGCGCTTGGTCTTCGGTTAGGGATAGGGAGCGGTACATTTTATTTAAAGAAGGGCGTGTGTTTGGAAAGTAAGAATGGATGGTTGGAGCGGAGGAAAGTTTGCTCGGTGACAGTTAAGCGAGAGGCCCGTTTCTAAACTTCAAGGTCTTGGAGCATCGCGCTGGTCGGGACTGAAGCCTCGCAAACTGAGGGCAACGAATTACAGATCATCATCTGAATAACCCGTGTCTTCGAGGGCCGAGGCTTTTTGGTATTCGGTGACTTTGCCCTCAAAGAAGTTTTGCTCCTTTTTGAGGTCGATGGCTTCGGAGAGCCATGGGAAGGGGTTTTCGGTGTTGCCTCCTTGGAGGGGCTCGAGGCGGCAGTTGACGAGGCGGCGATCGGAGATGTAGTCGATATATTGTTCGAACTCGGCAACGGAGAGGCCGACGGAGTTGACGGGGAGGCAGTCCTTGATGAAGTCTTTTTCAAGGCGGACGCCTTCGGCCATGGTCTGGCGGAGATCCTCCTTGAACTCGGGAGTCATGATCTCCGGGTTCTCGGTGGTGAGGGAGTTGAGAAGGTTACGGAAGACCTCGATGTGGTTTGATTCGTCGCGCAGAGTGTAGCGGAACATCTGGCCGATGCCGGGGAATTTGTTCTGGCGGTAGAGGCTGAGGATCATGCCGAAGAGGCCGTAGAACTGGGTGCCTTCCATGACCTGACCGAAGAGGAAGATATTCATTGCGAGGGCCTGCTTGTTTTCGAGGAGAGTGAGGTCGACGTCGCGGCGGAGGGCGCGGGAGTTGGAGACGACAAAGTTGTTCTTGGCCTTGATGGTGGAGATGTCCTCAAACATGGCCTCACATTCGTGCGGGTTGATGCCGAGAGAGGAAATCATGTAGACAAGGGAGTCGGCGTGGATGTTTTCCTCGTGGGCGTGGCGGCCGAGGACGAGCTTGAGCTCGGGCGCGGTAACGAGTTCACGGACGACGTGGAGGATGTTGTCTCCGACGATTCCTTCAGCGGCGGAGAAGTAGCCGATGCCCATTTTAATGATCCAGCGTTCGACGTCGGAGATTTCACTCCCTTGCCACTGCTGAATGTCGGTCTGCATCTGAATGTCTTCGGGTTCCCAGTGGTTGCCCTTCATAGTCTTGTAAAGATCGTAGGCCCACTGGTACTTCAGAGGGAGGATGTTGAAAAACATGGTGTCGCGGCCATTGATGACGGCTTTGGCGGCGATAGCGGCGTCGGCTTTTTCTTTATCGAGGACGAAAGTGCGTTCGCCGAGAGTAATTGTTGTGGTGTCAGACATGGTAAGGTTCAGGGCGAATTTCTAAGCATCTACTTTGAGGAAGTTGATAATCAGCGAGTCGAGTCGAGCGAGGCTGAAGACTAAGGGAAATGACCTGCTTCCGGCAAGGGTTTTCTGCTCATGTGGTATGAACAAATTATTCGCAATACAACATGTTGTGGTCGAGTAGATTTTTTGGCAATTGGTTGAAAGGAACAAAAACGAGGACTTTCTTGCTCTATCAATAAAAACGGACCGGCTTTGTGCTGCAGCCGGAATCATGCGGCCACTTCGCTTGGGTCTGTAAAAAATGTAATTTTGTTGAATCCCGAGAATGAGATTGCGAATATTAAAAAAGCACGGTCCGAGAAAGGATCGAGGGCCGGCAAAAGAGGAGGAATGTCGGTAGCCACAGGGATGAAAATTTTATTCCACCAAACTATTGAAAGAAATCTAGGGGCAAGAACGGGATAGGATTGAACGCGGAACTACTCAATGGGCGCCTCCGGCAACCTTATTTCAAAAAGGAAGCCAGATTTCGCATCGAAAGCAGGTTGCCGGAGGTCCCCTCAAGAGCATGCGCACCTATGCATTATGACAGCCCTGAAGGTGGTCATTGACGAGGCCCATGGCTTGCATGAAGGCGTAGCAGGTGGTGGGCCCAACGAAGGTCCAGCCCCGCTTTTTGAGGTCCTTGCTGAGTGCGGTCGATTCCTCGGTTTTAGTGAGCTCCATGGCCTTTTTGAAGGTGAGCGCACCTTTGCGGGGCTTGGGCTGGAAACTCTTAAAGTAGCTATGGAGGTCCTTGAATTCGGTGAGAAGCTCAAGCGCGCGGTGGGCGTTATTGATGGTGGAGAGAATTTTGCCCCGATGGCGGACGATCCCGGCGTCGAGAACGAGGCGTTCGACGTCGGTGTCGTCGAAATTTGCGACTTTGTGGAAGTCAAAGTTGGCAAAGCCGGCTCGGAAGTTTTCGCGTTTGCGGAGAATGGTGAGCCAGGAGAGACCGGCCTGAAATCCTTCGAGGCAGATCTTTTCGAAGAGGCGGAAATTATCGCTGACTCTCCGTCCCCATTCTTTGTCGTGGTAGCGGAGGTATTCTTCATCATCGCCGCACCACCAGCAGCGGGTTTTTCCGTCAGGGCCAGTGATGAGGCCGTTTTTTGGAAGGTTCATGAGAAGGAGAGTTTACGGTCGAGGGAGCGGTATTGGATGGCTTCAAGAACATGGTCCGGGCCCAGATCCTCTGCTCCGGCGAGGTCGGCAATGGTACGGGCGACTTTGAGAATGCGGTCGTGGGCGCGGGCGGAGAAGTTGAGTTGCTCCATGGCCTGTTCAAGGAGCATGGAGCATTCTTCCGAGACGACGCAGTGTTGGCGCATGATCTTGGGGCCCATGTCGGAGTTGGTGCGGGTCATGGGAAGGTCGAAAAATCGGGATTTTTGAAGATTGCGACAGTTCATGACGCGTTGGCGAACGGTGGCAGAAGATTCGGATTCCTCGTTGGATGTGAGTTGTTTATAGTCAATGAGGGGGACTTCGACGTGGAGATCGATGCGGTCGAGGAGAGGGCCGGAAATCTTGGCGCGATAGGATTCAACTTGGCGCGGACTGCAGCGGCACTGACGGACAGGATCTCCATAAAACCCACAAGGGCAGGGATTTAGAGCAGCGACGAGGAGAAAACGGGTTTGAAATTTCAAGGTGCCGGCGGCGCGGGAGATGGTCACTTCGCCATCTTCGAGAGGTTGGCGGAGGACCTCGAGAGTGGAGCGACGGTATTCAGGGAGCTCGTCAAGAAAAAGAACCCCGTTGTGGGCGAGAGAGATTTCACCAGGCCCGGGGTTGGCGCCGCCGCCGAGGAGGCCGACATCGGAAATAGTGTGGTGAGGCGAGCGAAAAGGGCGACCGGAGACCAGCCCTTCGCGGGCATCGAGGAGGCCGGCGACCGAGTGGATGCGCGTAGTTTCGATCGCTTCCTGCTCGACCATATCAGGCATGATGGAGGGCATGCGCTTGGCCAGCATCGACTTTCCGGTACCAGGAGGGCCAACCATGAGAATGTTGTGCCCACCGGCGGCGGCGATTTCGAGGGCACGCTTGACATTATGCTGGCCTTTGACTTCGTCGAAATCGGCGGCGTGTTCGCGATCATTGGATTGAACGAGTTTGGGACGGGGCTCCGGCGGTCGCGGGTCCTGACCGGTCACGAATTGCCACGCTTCATGGAGGGATTTGAGACCATAGACTTCAAGTTCGGAAACCATGGCTGCTTCGCGAGCGTTGGCAGCGGGTAAGAGAAGGCGACGGCGGCCCGCGGCTTTGGCTCCGAGAGCGATGGAGAGGGCTCCTTTGACCGGCCGAAGGGTGCCATCGAGGGCGAGTTCCCCGACGATCATGAGATCGTTTGCTTGAGGAAGGGCCTCCTCTTCCTTGCAGGCAATCATGGCAAGGGCGATGGGAAGATCGAAAGACGGGCCTTCTTTTTTGAGATCAGCAGGGGCGAGATTGACGGTATGAACGCCATAGGTGAAGTCCATGGCCGAGGCGAGGATGGCGGTGGTGACGCGGTCACCTGATTCCCGGACGGCGGCGTCAGGGAGACCGACGATGTTGATGCGGCCGGCATTGTTGCCATCGGCTTCGCGGGCGGAGACCTCCACTTCCACTTCGACGGCCTCGACTCCCCGCAATGCGGCACTGTAAATTTTGGAAATCACGGAGATGATTTTTACTGTTCGAAAGACCAGTCGTCACGCTTTTGTTTTGCGGAGTTTGATCGTGGCGAGAAATCAGCCTATGCTCGTGGCGTGCTACAGATCGTCTTTAACGAAATCAGTGCGGCTGAGATTTCCCAGCTCGACACTCTCCAACAGCTTGGGCTCCTCGATGAGTTCAAGGTGACAGCGGATGATTTGGAGCATCTGGACGACGAGCGCTTTGGAAAAATCGAGCGGGACGGGAAAACCCTCTATCGTTTTCGGACCCAGGACTGGCGTTTTTACTTTGAAGTCGCGAAGCAACAGGTGGTGGTGCATCGCGTGCTGCACCGGGGAACGTTTTCGGATTTTCTTTTCCGGTCGAAGTTGCCGTTGGGCGAAGATGAAGCACTGGCGGAGTCGAAGCACTTTTGGAACCTCATTGATGAGGGAAGACAGGCGCGGGGGAGCTGATGGCGGAGGCATGGAGGCCGCACATCCATCCCGATGGGAGGCCAAGACCAACGACGGGACAATCAAGGTTCACGATCAGGACGGGATGATCCTTCCGTCTTGTGAAACCTCTCTGTCAGTCACTGAAAGCTAGCACTATGTTAGCATGAAGGAGCGAAAAATGCTCCCACCCTTATAGAATCAAGTGGTACGGGATGACGGACTCGAACCGCCGACATACTCGGTGTAAACGAGTCGCTCTACCAACTGAGCTAATCCCGCCACGTCCACTTGCGTGCGGGGGGAATTTAGGAGGAAAGCGGGAAGAAGATCAAGTGATTTGCGTACTTGTATGAAGTTCGGTTCGGTGGTTGGTTCCGCGCGCGATGCATTTGCGGTTTACGGACGAGGAACTATCCACCTTGGTGGAGATGGTGAGTCTGTCGACCGAAATGGCGAATTTGAATCCCAACGACGAGGGGAATACCGGTTTTTCTAGGTTTGAGGCGATCGAGAACAAGATCTTGGAAGCTGCGAAGAATACCGGGATGGGAGAGATCATCGAGTACGACATGGAGCGCGGGAAGAACCGGGTGACGGAAAAATTCCAGGAATCATCGTTCTTTCAGAAGTGTTTCGATGAGTTCCGCAATGCGGTTTTTTGGGAGGAACTGATGATTCGATTGACCGAACGGGACCTCGTTCGGGAGATGGGACAGGCTGCTTATCTCTCGATGAATGATGAAGATCGGCGACGGAAATCCGAACCACTGGAGAAGCGGTACTGGGAAAAATTTCAAAAGGAGGGTATGAATCCACTTTTCTGGATTGATCGCAATGAAGATGCCTAAGAACCTCCCAGCATGATTTCACGGCGAAAGATCTTTTACCCCATCTCAGATTCGCTGCGAAACTACCTCGCCCACTACGGGCGACTTTCGGAAGTCCCGCTGGTTTACGACGAACTGCTGAGATTCACGGGGTCGATTCCCTACGAAAACCCGGCCGGTGACGAAACGCTCTGGCTGGAGGTGATGTACCCGCCAGAGGTGATGGCGGAGCTACGGCCGAAGCTGACGAAGATTTACGCCATGCTGAAAATCGGCGGTGATCTAAGTTTGGCGGAGCACCTTTCGGTGGACCGGATTGATTTTGGGGAGTTTGGAAACTCCCGGCCGTTTCGCATTCGTATTACCAATCTTTTTAACGGTAACTCGGATTACTACTACGTGAAGCATGCCGATGCCTCGCGACTCTTTGGGCTGGAATTGGAGCACATTCTTTCGCCCAACCGCATCAACTACCTTGTCAATGGCAACACGCTGATCGAGGAGCACATTGCCGGGGTGCCGGGCGATGTCTTTATTCGTGACTACATGGATGAACCCGCCCTGAACCATGTGCGAATCGCCAAGGAGTTCGTGAAATTTGGCGAGCGCTGCTTTGTGCGATTGCTTGGGGATATGCGAATGGTGAATTACGTCGTGGATATCACGCCGGACTTTGAGGAAGTGCAATACCGGGTGAGACCGATTGACTTCGATCAACAATCCTACGAGGGCCGTTTGCCAGTCTATCGGGCCCATATGTTCCCGGACAACCGCCCGGTCGAAGATTTGGTGCGAACCCACCTCAACAACCAGACGATCATGCAGTATCGCGCCGAGGAGCATTTGCAAATGTCCCGCCGGGCAAAAGTCGAGCGCAACCGGCTCAAGGCAGTGCTCACGGTGATGAATCGCACCACGCTCGCTCCGCACGAACACGTGGTGACCCTGCGAGACTTTATGGTCGAGCGCTACGGTTCACATGCTTTCGAAGCATGCGAATCGATGGGTGCGCTGACCGCGATCCACCTTCAAAAAGTCCTCAATCTTACTCCACCGCGAAGGTAACGTAGGTGTCTTTTTCTCCGAGCTTTTCCATGTCGGCCATCCAAGTCATCTTGAAGGAATTGTAGAGGGGACCTTTGGTCACGACATCAATGCGACCCGCCTTTTCGGAACCATTCTCGATGGTAAACTTCTTCCCCATAATACCATCGGATTTCACCTCGAGCTCGCTGGCGCCATCCTGGAGGAATTTCTCTCCGGTAATGTTGTCGTCGACGTCGTCAAACTTCACGCGAACTTTCTTCCCGTCCTTTAAGCGAACGCCACGGATGTAGTCTCCTCCGACTTTCTTCCTAAGCTCGCGCTTGTCAGGTTTTTCGTTGAAACGATAAAGACGGGGAAGGACAAACTCCATCCCGATACGAATATTGTTCCCTCTCTTTTTTTCGAGAAGCTTGGGCTTCACCACGACCTTGCCCCGGGAGACGACCTGGGTCCACTCCACCTTGGTGTCGCCCGTGACAGTGGTGACCACAACAACAGGATTTTTTGGGTCGAGACCTTTCTCGTTTTCACTGCTCAATCCACCCTCCTGAAGAAATTTACGGCGAACCCACCTGCCCTTGATTTCCTCCTCAACGACGTAGTGGATCGAGACCTCCTTGTGGCCTCCCCGTTTGTTGCTTTTTTTGGGGTGCATGAGGAGTTCCCCATCGGAACCGATTCCAAAATCGAAGGCGCTTTGCTCCCAGCCGACAAAATAACCCAACCACTCGGTCTTATCAGACATTTGGGGAAGCTCGGCAAATGAGGGGGTCAGGCAGGCAGCCAAAAGGAGCAGAATTCGTTTCATGACCATTACTTAAACACCCGTCCGACGATTCGTAAAGGGGACTTGCAGGGAATACGCCTCCATTCCCACACTCTCACTGCTGTAAAATTGCTTCTTCTTTTCCTCATGATTTTCTCCCCCAGTGGTCACGCTGAGCCGGATCAGCCGGTGGAACTCGGAACAGTCAAATGGTCCCGCGACCTCGACGCAGCTCTGGAGGCTTCCAAAAAACCCGTCTTCCTCCTCTTCCAGGAAGTTCCGGGATGACAAGATTGCAAGGTCTTTGGGGCCCAAGTCCTTTCACATCCCTCTCTCGTCAAAATGATCGAAGCCCACTTCGAGCCCGTGGCCATCTATAACAACGCCAAGGGAAACGATGCCCAGATCCTCAAGGAATTCAAGGAACCCGCCTGGAATTACCAGGTTGCGCGCTTCATCAGCCATGACAAAAAAGACCTCCTCCCGCGGCGCGACAAAATCAAAACCATCGAGGGCATCGCCGCACGCATGATCGAGGCCTTGGAAAAGAAAAAGCGCGAAGTCCCGGAGGAGCTTCGCGCCTTGGTCAAAAAATAAGGAGCGTGAATTACCTCGCTGCCGCAAAGTTGGCCGCGACGACGTCCCAATTCACCACGTTCCAGAAAGCCGCGATGTAATCAGGACGGCGGTTCTGGTAGTTGAGGTAGTAGGCGTGCTCCCAGACATCGAGTCCGAGGATGGGCGCGCAACCGCAAGTTCCAGCAGCCTCACCCATGAGCGGATTGTCTTGGTTGGGTGTGGAGCAGACACCGAGGCTACCGTCTGCTTTAACACCAAGCCAAGCCCAGCCCGAACCGAAACGAGTCGCGCCGGCCTTGGCGAACTCTTCCTTAAAAGCGTCGAGCGAACCGAAGGCAGCATCGATCGCTGCGGCAAGAGCGCCGGAAGGAGCGCTGGCACCGCCAGGAGCGATGACTTTCCAAAAAAGGCTGTGGTTATAGTGACCCCCACCGTTGTTGCGGAGAGGGGCGATGTCGGAAATCTTCGCTTGAAGTTCCTCGAGAGAAAGACCTGCGAGCTCAGGATGACCTGCGAGGGCTCCATTCAAATTTGTCACGTAAGCATTGTGATGCTTACCGTGGTGAATTTCCATGGTTGCATTGTCAATGTGGGGCTCAAGAGCATCGTGAGCGTATCCGAGGTCGGGAAGAGTGTGGGCCATATTTCTATATTGAGTTTGAGTTTGATAAGGTACACTTACGGTGTCGCGCAGTGCTTGGTTGAGGGGAGAATTACACCTTCTCGGCCAACCGCAAGAGTCAAAACCCTGCCACCATGCCCGAATTTTTCGATCACCCCGCCGCCCTCCCCTCCCTCATCGGCTTCCTGACTGGAAGTTTCATCACCAGTCTGCTCTTTGCAGCCCGTCTCAGATCAGCACGCTCAAAGGCAAGGGCGCGCGAAAATGCCTCCGACGAGCAAGCCGCCCACCTACAAACGGAAAAGTCGGTCCTTGAAAACGAACTCGCAACGTTCCGGTCATCCGGGGTCCGATTCCACAAACGTCAGGGAGAGCTTGAGGCTCTTGCCAAAACCGATCAAAACCGACAGGAAGAAATGGCCCAATTCCTTGGTTTCGCGAAGTCCACTTTGCAGAATGAATTGAGGAAACACGAAAGAGCCATTATTGCCTCCGTGAAAGATGCGTCCCACCAACAAACGCCCACTCGGGTTACGTCGAGACCTCCTGCACCCCAATCCGCCCCACCTTCCCTCCCCTCACCTGTCCCCATTGCTCCTGCACAGGAGGGGGCACCCCACGACGATCGTGATTTCGTTCCCATTCAACCTCGATCAGGCAAGATCCCGCAGGAAACCAACTTTGAAGGATTTGTCGCAGATCAAAGTTCCGAAAAATCCGAATCGGCAGCCAATGCCCTTCGCGCGGCCCTTGACGATACCCAGTCATGAAAACCGCCCTCGTCACCGGAGCCTCGTCGGGCATCGGAAAAGCCATCGCAGAGGCTCTCCTTCGTGAAGGAATGTCAGTCATCGGACTCTGTCGCTCCGTGGATCAGCTCGGAGACGGCATCACGCCCCTTACATGCGATCTCCGGGAACCCCAAAAGATCAAGTCAGCCTTCTCCAAACTCGATCACCTCGATATCCTCGTGAATTCCGCCGGCCTCGCCTACCTCTCCCGCCTATGCGATGGTGACCCCGATCAATGGGAGGAAATGTGGCGAGTGAACGTGCATGCGCTGGGCCTTTGCAGCCAACTCGCCCTTTCCCTCTTTCCACAGACCGGAGGACACATTCTTAACCTTTCTTCGATGTCCGGACATCGCGTTCCTCCCACCGGGGGATTCTATGCGAGTACGAAATTCGCTGTCCGCGCTGTTTCTGAAGCCCTGCGATCCGAGCTTAAATCATCCGGCAACAAGACCCGCGTTTCCTGCCTCTCACCCGGCTTTGTCGACACTCCCCTTCTTGACAAATACTTCGCTGGCCGGGAAGAGCAACTCGCAGAGACCCGCGCCTCGATCGACATGCTTACGCCCGAAGCAATTGCGGCGACCGCAGTGCACATCTTGACAGCTCCGGAAGGTGTGGAGATCCACGACGCGCTGATGAAAAGCGCCGACCAAACGATGTAAGCAAGTGCGCTGCAGGGAGCCCCACACATAAGGACTCCAGGTTTTGCTTATTCCGCTTCAGACGAAACGTCCTTAGGCTCTTCCTTAGGCTCTTCCTTAGGCTCTTCCTTAGGCTCTTCCTTAGGCTCTTCCTTAGGCTCTTCCTTAGGCTCTTCCTTAGGCTCTTCCTTAGGCTCTTCCTTAGGCTCTTCCTTAGGCTCAGATTTCGTCTCAGGTTCAGAAGCTTTTTCTTCTGGAGTTGATTTTTTCTTCTTCTGAGGCGTTTTCTTCTTCTGAGGCGGACTGGAGTCGCTCTTCTTGGCAATATGCACCGTGGTGTCGGCCAAAAGAATGATGTGTCCCTGACCCAACAACCACTGGAAATCCTGAAGCCATTCGTGCTTCTGCTCGGCAGTGACCTCAGTTGGCATGACGGCTTCCCAAAATTCCTTGAGAGCGACACCCGAGTTCTTCGTCAAATGATCAATAATCGCGCGAGGACGTTCGGCGAGCGTGGTATTTTCAGGAACGGAATGAGGACGGCAAGGCCCGACTTTGAGTTTCTTTTTCCACTTGAAGACAGCAACGTGTCGACCGGAAAGCTGGCGACAAACGACCGGCATAAGATTGGCAGGATAACGTTTTTCTTCAGCCACTCCTCGCTTGAGCAAGGTCAGGAGTCCGGGAGAAAGGAGGTTTCCACGGATATCACCAATGACCCAGGCACGATTCATTTCCTCAAAAGCCTTGTCGAAGTGATTCTCAGCAAAGTCACGCTCAACCGCACGGGCATCATCAAAAAGCTTAGCTTCAATTTGTTCGGCAGCTTCGACTTCCGGCTCGGCAGCGACCTCTGGTTCTGCCTCCGCTTCTACTTCTACCCCGGAAGATTCCTCTGCGCCTTCTTTGGCACCTGCCTCTTCCGCCACTGGAGTTTCCTCTTCGGCGGGAGCCTCTTCAATCGCGGGAGCGTCATTGGCTCCCGGGACCTCGGCAGCTTCCTGCTCTTTGGCTTCTTCCGCTGGCTTCCCGCCGGCTGGTTCTTCTTTTGCTTCCGGTTCCTCGCTCTTTGGCTCGGCAACCTTCCACTTGGTGACAGTCTTCATGCTATCAAGCCACGCCTCAACGGCTTCCTCGCCATGCTCCATGCGGACCTTAGCTTTGTAGGCATCAAGTGACATGTTGGAGAATCGCTCACGATGAAGAGCTGACAGCTTTTCCTGATAGCCGTGATAGTTTGGAGGTCCAAGAAGCTCGTTACTGATTCCACATCGAGCCACTGAAGAGAAGCTTCCCTTGGGAGCCTCTCCCTCGACTTTCACTTCTTCATAATAGTTGCCAATCCAATCACCGCGCCAGAGATGGCGAAGGGCCTCGTCCCGCGTGAGCCAAATCGATTGATCCTCGCGGCAACGGAAAAACATTTTGTCCGGAGAATCAAAAGTGACCCGGAAACGATCGCGGCTTTGTAAAAGAACCTTGGCCAAATCAAAAACCGAGAAAGTTTGTCCTGAATCGATGACCCGCTTCGCAAGCAAGTCGAGGCTCTCCTCCGCAGGCATCAGTCGCATGTTGACTCCTGCGGGTGGTTCAACTTCCTGACGCGGCGGACGAAGATCATCATGACGACGCCCCCCTCCTTGATTGCCACGGAATCCCCCGCCACCACCACCGCGATCGTCACGACGCGGACCACCACCACCACCGCCACCACCGCCACCACCACGGCGCGGACCACCACCGCCACCGCCACCGCCACGACGATCATCACGACGGCCACCGCCACCGCGTTTATCATCACGGTCTTTGTATTTCTTCAGGCTTTTGGATTCCGAAGGATCACGAGCCCACGCAGGGCCGAAATTCAATCCGGACAAATCAAGAGCTCCTTCGTTATCGGGAGTTTGTGGAGTATCGTCACTCATAAAGTCAGGGGCAAATTGAATCACACGGACAACGTGTTAGGAAGCATCCATCGTTGGTTTTTTAACAAAAGAAAAGCACCTTCTTCCCGTGCGGGAAGTCGTCCAACTCCACGGGCTCTTTTTCCAACACTCTCTCATCGTCTTGGATAATGGGGTTGCCCTAATCGAGGAAGGGTTTCTCGACGGCATCTTTCGGATCAAAATAGCCCTCATCCGACACGGAAAAACCCAGACCGATGTCCGATCCATCATTCTCACCCACGGACACCTTGATCACACGCTCAACGTAACCCATCTCCAAAAACTCACCGGATACCGGGTGTTTGCGCCACGACTCGACCTCGATCACGCGGAAGGCCGACATCCCTATCGAGGATGGAGTCGAGTCTCTGACTAGCGGAAGAAAACAGGACGTCTCCTTTCCCACTGCCGTCATCCGGAAATTGCTCAATGGTTTCTACCGGGGGAAACGATTCACAAACTCGAAGTCATTGGCCTCCCCGATCACACTGCGGGGCATTGCCGCTTTCTCATTCTCGAACAAAAGCTCATCCTCGCCAGAGATTTATTCACCAATCACTCGGCAGACCTTCAATGCCACCATCGATCTTAAATGATGATCACGATGAAGCCAGAAAGAGCATTCGTAAAGCTGCCCGGTTGGATCTCGACGGAGTGATGTTGAATCACACGTGGAAAATAACACCTAAGGAATCACGACCCGCCCTGATCCACCTGTCGAATGGCCTTTAAAAATGGCTCCAGGTATTTCTCGGCTTTTACTTCGCCTATCCCCTTTACGAGCAATCCTGCATCCATAGTCGTCGGTCGAAGTCGCGCCAGATGTTCCAGGGTTTCGTTGGGAAAAATGACGTAGGCGGGAACTTGCGCAGCCTTGGCGAGACGGGTTCGGACATCCTTCAAGCGATCAAAAAGGCGAGCGTCAAACCCGAGATCCTTGAGCGCCACCCCATCGGCGGAGGTTTTCGACATCCCCTCTTTGGAGGGCCACTCAAGGGAATAACTGGTTTTCCCTCTCATCACGTGATCACCACGAGGAGTCAAAGTGACCAGTGGATACTCTCCCATCTGGGTCACGATGAGCCCCCCATCATTGAGACTCCGGGCCAAGGCATTCAAGTAAGCCGTGCCCCGCTCTTTGAGAAGACCGTAGGTTTTCAGTTCGTGCAATCGCACGCGGAGAATCTCTTGCGACTTGCTGCCGACGAGCATTTGAATAATACGACCTCTTCCAAAAATCCCCTCCCACCCCGTGGCAGTGTGGCGGGACATGCGCGCTACTCCGCTCAGGAACTTCCGCACAATAAGATCCTCTTCGTCGGTTGGGGCACGACGCTCGCTGCTTTCCTCTCCCCGGCAAACATCACAGCTTCCACAGATGGGGGCATTTTCTTCCCCGAAGTATTCCAAAATCCACTGCTGTCGGCAGGTATTGGCATAGCAAAGCTGAACCATCTTCTCGAGCTTTTCGCGATCGCGCCGCTCTTTCTCCTCGAGAGCGGCTTCATCCAAGGTGAGATCGCGTGTCAGGACATCGGGACGAAGCAGCCGGGTCCCTTTTGCGCGGGAGCCGGGAACATCAAACCTCTCGACCCAGCGCCCGCGGAGCAGGGTGCCCAGTGCGGCCCCGATAGCCATTCCGTTTTTGGCTCCGATGGTTTGCTTGATATCGTCCAATGTACGATGGCTCTCGTAGTTCTCATCGGAATCGTTCAAGAAAAACTGATAAACATCTCGGATCATTCCGGCACCGGGATTGACTCCATCAATGAAAAACTCCTGCGTCCGCGTATCAGCGTAGTTGAAAAAAAGCTCGCAGAAGGAAGCCTCGCCATCCCGCCCCGCGCGCCCCGCTTCCTGATAGTAGGCCTCGACACTACCGGGGATCTCAAAATGGACCACAAAGCGGACGTCGGAACGATCGATGCCCATGCCAAAAGCATTTGTCGCCACCGCAATGTCTGCCTCGCGGGAGATGAAAGCATTCTGGGTCCGTTCCCGCTCCTGATCGGTCATCCCTCCGTGATAGGCAATGCCCTTCAGCCCCCAAGAGTGGATAGTCTCAGCCACTTCCTCGACCTTTTTTCGAGTCGCGCAGTATACGATGCCCGTCTTGTGGGCTTGAAGAACCTTTTTAAGCCGGGCGTATTTCTGCGCTACCTTTTCCACCTGCGTGATGGTGAAGCTCAGATTGGGGCGCTCGAATCCACTGATGTTTTCAAACGGCTCCCGCAGTTTGAGAACATTCCGAATGTCCTTTCTCACAATAGGAGTCGCGGTAGCCGTCAAAGCAACGCACTGGGGACGTCCGAGATCGTCCAGCGCCTTGCCGAGCCTCATGTAGTCGGGCCGGAAGTCATGCCCCCATTGGCTGAGACAGTGGGCTTCATCAATCGCGACCATCTCGATCTTCACATCGCGCAGGGCTTCCATAAACGAGCCGGCTCGAAACCGTTCGGGTGCGATGTAAACCAACTGGAAGGCTCCGTTTCTCATCCCCTCCAACCGTTCCTTTTGCTCCGGCCAAGTGAGGGTGGAATTGATCAAAGTGACCGCAGCTCCTCGTTTCTCCAGGGCATCAACCTGGTCCTTCATCAGGGCGATGAGCGGGCTCACCACCAAGGTCACCCCTTCCCGACACAGGGCAGGAAGCTGGTAACACAGGGACTTCCCGCCACCTGTCGGCATCACAACCGAACCATCACGCCCGGAAAGAATCTCGCCAATCACGCTCTCCTGCCCATCGAGAAAATCTTCAAAACCAAAGACTTCCCTGAGTTTTTCGCGGGCAAGATCAATTGGAGCCATCACCAGCATTCAATTGAACACCTGAGATAAGTGCAAGAAAATCAATCGAATTTGCACGGAATAGCACTCACGCTACGTTCTCTAACCGATACAATTATGAAGAAAGCATCCCTCATACTAACCGCCGCCCTGCTATCCACGACCTTTTCCCACGCTGCAGGCGAGGGCTGGATGCATGATTTTGAAGCTGCCAAAAAAAAGGCTGCAGCGGAGAAGAAAGACCTAATCATCGACTTCACCGGATCCGACTGGTGCGGCTGGTGCATCAAACTGAACAAAGAAGTGTTCCAGCACGACCCATTCAAAAAAGGAGTGGCCGACAAATACGTTCTCGTGGAACTCGACTATCCCAAGGACAAATCCAAACTCTCCAAGGAGACCATCGCCCAAAACGAGGAACTTCAAACGAAATACCAAGTTCAGGGTTTTCCCACCATCCTTCTGGCTGATGCCGAGGGCCGTCCCTACGCCAAGACTGGTTACCAGCGTGGTGGCCCGGAAGCCTATGTCGAGCATCTGGCCACACTTCAAGAGAGCAAAACCTCCCGTGATGCCGAATTTGCCAAAGCCAAGGACGCCAAAGGAATCGAGAAAGCAAGGGCACTTTTCGCCGGCCTCAAGGAAGTCCCTGAAGACTACCACAACCACTACGATTCAGTCATCGAAGAGATCAAAGCCCATGACTCAAAAGACGAAACCGGACTTTTGGCTGCCCAAAATGCCCTGAAAGCAATGATGGGCCTTGAGAAGAAACTTCAGATTGCGATGCAGTCCAAGGACTCCGCCAAGGCCCTCGCCCTCGTCGACGAGTTCGTGGCCGAGCACAAGCCCATCGGCGAGAAAAAGCAGGAAGTCCTGATGATCAAGCTCAACATCCTCTTTGGAGAGAAAAACTACGATGCCCTTGAAAAGGCCGTCGATGAGGTCATCGCTGTCGATCCCGAAACGACGATTGGCAAGCAAATGACCAACTTCAAAGAGACGCGCCTCAAGCAACTCAAAGAAGCCGTCAAGAGTGAGTAAGGGAAGAGCCAGCGCGTCATTCCCCAACCCATAAACTTTATTCAAAAGCGTGTGTGGCTCAAAGCCGCACGCGCTTTTTCTCTTTTCTCGAAGAAAGAGGCTTTACTCGGGAGGTGCGTAAACGAAGCGGAAAAACTTCGCAACAGAGGCAGCGGCCATCTCGTGGCTGAGTTCGCCTGAGTTGCTTGCAATGACTCCGATTCCTTCGTCCCAGTTCTCCAAATCCGACGAGGTCCTCAAGAGATACCTCACACGCGGAACTCCTCCGGCCCCGAGAATGATTTTACGACCTTCTCCCTCGAGTTCAGTTGCAAACGTGACCACTGTCGGAAGAACGACGAAGGAGAGATCATTACTCGAATCAAAGGGCGAGGCCCACTTTTCATCTTTGTAGACGGAGCTCCCGGTTAAGGTGCCAAGGAAAGAAACCAGCGACTCCTTTTCAATCTCGGAGAGGTTCAGACGCTGTGCTTGCTGAGGCGGTCCACCGGGACGGGGCGGCGGTCCAACGAGGCGGCGATCGAGCCCGGGAGCTACGGCCGGAATGGCATTGTAGTGATTGATCACATCCAGCAGGGTCGCCTTCGAGCCATCATGCATGAAGGGGCCATGCGGGGTCCCATCGGCATCGACTACATCGCGGAGGTTAGGTGATCGCGTATTGGTGAGATCCTGACCGCCCCCAAGCGAACCTGTCACTCCATTGTGGCCTGTGTTTGGGTCGATATCAAAAGTCGGAGCCCGGTGACACGCGGCGCAACCGGCACCGCCACTCGCCCCCCCCGGAGGTGACATGAAGAGCCGCTTCCCTTGATTCTCCCGCTCGGTGAAATTGGCAAAGTCAGCATTGGGATTTGGAGCCGCCACAAATCCTCGGTCATACTTGCTGTCGAACGACTGAATGCTCCGCACAAACTGAGCCAACGCCTGCTGCATTCGTGCTTCGGTGATTTCCGGTGAACCATAAACAGCGGTAAAGAGAACCTGATACAGCTCCA
>Ga0307999_1000106_pt1 | contig 21874 bp, 14 predicted proteins | sample Neamet1_FD_203158 | JGI IMG/M metagenome (GOLD analysis project Ga0307999, IMG submission 203158) | Marine microbial communities from water near the shore, Antarctic Ocean - #1 | ecosystem: Environmental > Aquatic > Marine > Unclassified | place: Southern Ocean | collected 2014-06-04 | reverse complement strand
AAGTCTGCTGCGCCTTGTACATTCATTGTACCTGCTACTACAGTATTACCTGTACCAGTAGCAACTGTTAATTTGTTTGTGCCTACTAAGAAGTTTCCACTAGTAACATTTAATGTTCCTGTGTCCATATCCTTTCCTACAACTACTTTCTCACCAGAGTTTGTAGTTACGAATTTAAGGTATGAGTTTCCTGCTTCTTTGAAATCGATCGCTGCCGCGTTATTGTCGGGCATCGTGATTGTATTTGCTTGTCCATCTAGGTCTAATGTTCCACCGTGTGTAAGTATTAAATTACTTGTTGCGGCTAGAGTTAAGTTCCCTGATGACGTGCTTATTGTATTGCTAGAGCCAGTTACAACTATGTTGCCTGACTTTAATTGATCAATCTTACTGTTAGCGTCGACTACTACTGCTGAACTTGCTGTTAGCGTGCCAGCCCCGTGGTCCAACATATTTACATATACCGCTCCACCGATTGCAGTTACTGCGCTTGAGGAAGGGTGACCAATAAATAGCTTATTACTATTAGAAGAATATGCTAACTCACCAGCACCAAGAGAACCCGGTGCGGAAGTACTATTACTTCTTTTAATTTTTATTACTTGTGCCATTATTATTTCCTGTTAGAGCTTAAAAGCTCCCTGCGTCTATAGTGTCAGAGTCCGCTGAATCATTACCAATCATTACTGGAACGAAACTAAAGTTGCCCGTTGACGTCTCTCTATAGATCTTTAACTGATTATCGTCAGTATCATAAAAAAAGTCACCTTCTGCTAGGTTGGTTGTACCGGCAGACGGCGCTGTTGTTTGAACCCAAAGTTGATCTGCTAATTGTAAAAGAGCAGTTTCTACTGTGGAAGCAGACGAGATTGATCTCGCTGCGTTTGCGAATGTAATACCTTGTGCATCTGTTGCAGCCCCAGCTATAGCGCTAGAAATTGTAACAGTAGTCGTTTGAGCTGTTGCACCAACCGAGGTAGTTTGTGGCGTGATTTTTAAAATCGTTGACATTATCTCGTAACTTCTGGAGTGACTCTAGCCACGCCCTGTAGTAATCTTGTTACTGTGCTGTTCTGTGTATTAACTAATTCTAAGTCGTAGTAATATTTGCCCGAGGCTATACTTGCAGTAGTTGAGTTAGTTAACTGCATATTTAGCTTCCCATTTGTCGCGTCTACAATTGTGCAAGTAAAATCTGCCGTTTTTGTAGTGGACGTAGGGGAAGGGCGAAGTTGTGCCCTCGCTGAATGTGTAGCTATTGGGGTTGCTGAACCATCTGCTGATATCGCTATTTGAATAGAGAAATCAGAACCTTGGTCAATAACTATATCGTAAGTTCCTGCTGCCATATTGAATATTATACTCCTATTCATAAATTATATCAAAAATCATAGGAGATGTCAAGAACTAAATTTGGAATGTCAAGTTGGTTTGGTTAGGTATAACTCAGCTCATTCATATCTTAGAAATATTACCAAAAACTAGTGGTGGTGATTTTCTTAACTACTTGATATAGTATATGTTACATCCGCCCAACCAGTAGTATTTGTTTTCAAAGCCTCGTATTGTGCTCTAGTAGCTTCCATCATCTTTATAGTTTCTTCTCCACCTGGGTCGGCTTGATTAGTATCAGTGGTCATATCTAAATTCATACTTGCAGTATTGTATCTAGTTTTCATTGCTCCCATAGCGGGGAACGTTGGGCTATTTTCGAGCCAAGCTCGTACTTTTTCAATCTCAAATTCTCTGCATAGTCCAATACCTACACCATGAGCATCTTTTGCGTACCCAGTACCTCTATAAGTAGGGTGTACACCATAAGATCTTATAACCATAACATCTGCCTGATGGAAGATGTATATTCTAATACTTACTGCTTGTCCGCCTGGTCTTTCAGTGACGTAAGTTCTTATAACACCTTCAGCTAGGACTCCATCTGATACTGTTACTGCTCCGCTTTTAATAATTGAATCTGCATACAATTTATTGTTTTGTATACACGCTGAAAATTTGTCTACTCTATGTCTATAACTATTAGTTCCTAGAGGGAAATCTTCAAAAGTTTCCATAAAAAACGTATAGTCTGATTCTTTCATGGGTCTTGTCTTCCACCCATTGCTTGCCGTTACTATTGTTGTTGCTGCCATTAGTATTTACCTCCAACTGTCCAGCCTTTGACAGTTAATAATTCGTTTTCTGTTTCCACATAGATAACCTCTGTTGGTGTATCTATATATTCTTTTTTACCTACGTATTCTTCCGCAAGTATCCACTCTCCATCTATTAAGATAGGGTGGTCGTTTGTTATCTCTAACTCATCTTCTAGTATATAGTATCCTTCTCTTTCTTTGTGTACTATATTTACTACTTTTGTTTCTCCAAGTGGGCTATCTATCATATCTCCTACTTGTAGGTTTTCAGGTAGCATAGCAGGAGTAAGACACTTATATCCTCCACCGCCTCCGCCACCATTATGAACTAAAATATCATCTGCTATATAAGTATGAACATCTTCAATCATTATATTCCATACTAGTGCTGATTCGTCTATAAGTTCAATTGTTTCTACTATTGCTCCTCCATATAAAATATCACCAAGTTCTAGTTTTTCTGGCTCTAAGTCTAAAGTGTGTCCGTATGCTTCGCATTCACGTGCATACTCAACAGGCTCTACGCAGGTCCATCTTTCGTTTGCCCAGATAGGGTGTCCTGCAGTTAGTTGTAAGCTATTAACTTTGTAGTAACGTTCTGCTCCATGAGATGCTTTACCTTCTACATAAGCCTCTACTTCTTCTCCTGTTTCTTCATTATATGCAAGAACTTTTTGACCTATCTCTATGTCTTCAATAGGTATTGAAACTACATCATTATACACAGGCACTGTTATTTTACTGCCTGTTACTAAGCAGCCTCCTACACCTGATAGATCAATAACACTAGCAGTTAATGCTATAGTTCTACTACTAGCAGTATGGGTGACTGTAATTGATTTCAGCACAGCATTACTTCCAAAGCTTGATGAAGTCCAAGCATCGTTTCCACTACCTACATTTGATAGTGCAAATGCACTAACATTAGTACCTGATCTTGTCCATGTAAAGGTTGCATTAAAGTTTCCTATTGTTGGGTGAGTTATAGATAATGTTCCTACCTGTGTGGAGGCTGATGGAATATAAGTACTTTGGTCCGCTGTACTCCAAGATGTTGCTTGGTTTCCAGAACTTACAGTAATTGTTCCCCATACTAAAGAGTTTGTTACTTGTGAATTATTATAAGTGTTATCTGCTAAGTTAAGTGCTCCTAGTCCTGCTGCACTTAAGTCAAACTGTGAAAAGTTTGCTTCAAATGCGCCTTCGAATCCTGTAAATTCAAAGTAGAAGAAAGGATCGCCCCATACCCAACTGCCGCCGCTCGCTTTATTACCTTGAGAAGCCCATATACTTTTACCTGCCGCTGCACTAGGTATTGTGAGTGACCAACCACTTGGAGGATTAGCATTTTGAGTAGGTTTGCTAGGTACATTATACCCTGTCTGTAAGTAGTAAACTACGGAAGAAGAATCACCTGCCGCACCTGGATCTCCATCATCGCCGTCTGCTCCAGATAGTATTCTAGATGCTGTCCAAGTGTAGTTTCCTGTATTATTACTTCTTACTCCAAAGGATACATAAATTCTATTATTTCCTGAAGGTTCGGAAGGTACGGTGAAGCTCCAGTTTGAAGGCGCTCCTGATGAAGCACTTGGAGTTTCTGAAAATCCTGTTGCTGCTACTCTATAGACTATATCAACACCATCTCCATCACTTCCGTTTGTTCCGTTATCTATTATAAAAGAAGATCCATCACTAAAAGTAATAGTGGTTCTACCCGTTGAAGGAGTATTTGCTTGAGTATTGGATATAGTTAATGCAGTAGCATTTGTTCCGTTTGTTCTTGTAAGTGCGGCTATTGGATTTGTCCAGTTAGTAGTACTTCTACCATCACTATAAAATGTTCTTGTTGAAGCGTACGCAATATGTCCGTTTGTGCTAAGAGCAGGCATCGCTAATGACCAGTCCCCATTACCCGCTAGAGGGTTAGCGTATGTTCCTGAAGTTGCACTAATTGTGGCACTATTTAATCTAAATATAGTTTCTGTTATAGCTGATACTGCTGTTATCACACTTGGTATTGACCAAGTGTAGTTTCCTGTATTATTAGTTCTTACTCCAAAGGATACATATGTTAGACTTCCTGCACTTGGAGCTGAGGCAGTAAATGACCACCCACTTGGCGCTCCTGATGAAGCACTTGGTGCGGATGTAATGGCACTAGCTGAGTTTTGATAAATTACATCTACCCCATCTCCGTCAGTTCCGTTTGTTCCGTTATCTATTATAAAAGAAGAGCCATCACTAAAAGTAATAGTGGTTCTACCCGCTGAAGGAGTATTTACTTGAGTATTGGTTATAGTTAATGCAGTAGCATTTGTACCGTTTGTTCTTGTTAAAATATTTACTGGAGCGGTCCAGTTAGCAGTACTTGAGTTGTCACTATTAAAAGATCTGGTAATAGCCCACATCTTTTCACCATTAGCAAGCGTTGCCATAGTGTATGACCAACTACCATTACCATTATCTGGGTCTGCGTAAGTACCTGCTGTAGCTGAATAACTAGGAGCGCTTGATCCTTTTTGGAATAGAGTTTCTGTCTTAACACTTATTCCGTTAGACCCATCATCACCAGTTTTTGATTTAGTTAGTGTTTGTACTTTTTCAAATGAAAATGCTTTATTTTGAGATGTTTTACCTGTAATACTATAGACTAGTGAATAGTTGTCTGTTCCCGTAGCGGGAGTATGATTTGCAACTCTTGCAAACCTTGAGGGAGTACTTCCCTGCGAACCAACGCTGCCCTTTGTTAATCCTGAAGGGCTGCTTAGAACAAGTTTCCATTTACCTCTAGCTGTACCTGTTCCATCATAGTCTAATAAAGTGCCTCCTTCAAATACTTGTACATCTGTTCCACTTCCTGTTATGTCTGATACTGCTCCGTTAGTTGCTGCAGGGTATACATGAGCTTCGTTTGTTAAGAAAGGAGTTATTTGATTACCCATACTATCTAGAACTTCTAGAGTAGTAGAGTCTGCAGAACTTCCGTCTGCACTAGCTAGTGTATAAGTGACGGTCATACCGTCTACTGAGTTTGCAGCAGTTACTCTACAGCTTGGAGCTCCATGTGTATTTACAATATTTGTTAAAGTACCTGCACTTGTAGACCAGACACCGTCTGCTGTTGTATTGTCTGTTGCTGCTTTAATTGTTATGTGGGAAGGAGTTATTTCATTAAATACACCGTTTGACCCTCCTGAGTCTTCCCCTTCTGCAAAGAAAAACTTATAGAAAAATTGATTACTTGGAGTAACTACTACTATTTTAGCATTGTCTCCTGCACTTCCTTGTGATGTTTTGGTAAAGGATAGTATTTTATCGGCAATAAGTAGATTTGCTCTACCTCTGTCAAACAGTCTTAATGTTGCTGAAGCTCCAGTATGGGCGTCCATATCTGTATCGCCAATAGTAACTCCACCATCGCTAGCAATAACAATATCGCTATCGTTATCGAAGCCAACTCTTGCTTGTAAAGAAATTCCAAAAGTATTGAGTGTTGTACCACTTGCGGCAAAAGCGTATGCTTGTGAACCTTTCTTAACTGTAAAGTTACATTCAAATGCACTTTCATTAGTTACTGTGCCGTCTAAGTTAGCATCAAATGTAAAATTCTCATTACTTCCATGAACTTCAAAAGGAGATTCTCCCTGAGAAGCACCATATTTTTGCATTGTGTAGTTGCCGCTTCCGTCTTTTACAACGCTACCCATAATAGTATCATTTTTATAATCAACTAAAAAGTTGGGTTTTGAAAATGCTTGATTATCGGCATCAATAAGTGTATGACGTGTTGCACTAACGCTGACCATAACTGAGTCGCTTACAAAACGTTTTACTCTATGGTAGTAGTCTACTGAAGATTTAGTATATTTGAACATGTTATCAACGGCTAGTTCCCCGTCAAAGTTAGTGCTATCTAGTCCTATCCAACTCTTTGCTTTACCAAAGAATTCCGCTGTTAGTGTGCCTGTTGCAGTTGCAAAAATTGAAGCACCAGTTACATAGAATTGATCTGAAGTTTCATCATGTGAGATAGCTTTAAATGCACTCGCACTATGATCAAAATATACATATCCTGTATTTGCACCGTTATTATTTGTATTACTTCCTGTTAATCCTGTAAAGTCTAGCTGAGCTTGATTACTAACTGCGTGTTCATTCTTTCCATCATTGTGGAATAAGTTTACAGGACTGAAAGTTACTTTCCCACTATTTAGTGTAAAGTCTCCACTAACATTACCTATCTTATTGATAGTATAGCTATCGTTACCAACTGTTCCTTCGCTAGGGCCTACTGCTCTATTAAAGTCAACTACTAACGCTCCGCTGGCTGCGAAGGGACTTCTTTTTCCATTTAGATTTACAGTATATACTCGGAAGTAGTACGTTCCACTTAGAGCATCGTCTTTGATCTCTAAGTCAGTATTTGCAGTATTTCCTGCGTGTAACCACTTTTCATTATCTTTAGAGTATTCTACTCGATAATGCCTAATGGAGTTGTAAAGTGACCCGTCACTATTCATAGCCGGGTCCCAATCAACGGTTAAGACATTTATATTTCCGCCGTCCACTCCGCCTGCACGGATAGAAGGTTGTACGTCAATATTTAATACAGAGGGGACGTCCTTAAAGCTGTCGGGTAAGTATATCGTCCTGTACTGTGTTAGTGCCTCGTTTTTGTCGATTGCGTCAAACTTGCTAGCATTATATTCTAATGCTGTTATCTGATAAGTAGCTCTGTCTGTTTCTAGCATACTTATTAGTCTAAATAATTTAGCCTCTTTCTTAGTCTTACCTGTAGCAAGAGCTGATCTAGAAATAATCCAAACCGCGTCTTGTGTAGGTGCTAAGTCAAAAGCTGAAGCTACTGTAAGTGTCTTTCCAGAGTTACTTACACCACTTAATGTTTGTTTTTCGGTATATACAAAGGGTATCCATTGAGTAAATACTAAATCATTACTATCATCTTGTATCCGCGCCGCAGCTTCTTCAGTAGTTATACTAGGTATTACGTCTCCCCTTATATAAGCGGTTCCCCCAATAGTAGCTTGATCTTGTGCTAGTAGACATCTATATCCTACGAAGCTTACTGTAAGATTATAGTCTGCAACTGCGTACCCTGATTCTACTCCGGTGTCTCCAAAAGAAGTAGGTTTTCTATCTACATTTATTGCACTAGTACTACTACTACTAGATACTCTTCCACCCCATGATTTTCCATCTTTATTCTGGTCTATTACCTGTACAATATCACCAGGGCGAAGAAAGGCTGCGTTTATAGAAGTATCGAACGTTACAGTATTGGTGTTCCAATTATTTGTCAGTAACTTCCACTTACCCAGCCTTCTTGCTTGACCTCTCGAAGTACAACCAAATGCTGTGGTTGACTCCGCTTTTACATATTCACCGTCCTTTTGTAGCACTTCTTCTAGTTCTACTATTTCGGTTCTAGTTCTATAATAGTCTTGGGGGTTATTCCAATTAACTGTAATAGAGTTTGTTCGTGTTTTGTTTGCTGTTCCTTCGTACTTAAATTCTCCATTGATTACATTAGCATTTGTAAATTGGTATACTGGGTCTTTTTCTGAATCCTGTACAATGTAGGCTTCTCCGTTAAGGTAGTATTGCATACCTCTAAACATACTAGTAACATCGTTGAGTACTTTAAAAGCTTCTTGTTTTCCAGAGATTACTAAGTTTGCACTAAATCTTGGCTCATGTTGCCCTGATGATCCACTATCTAAATAGTTAGTATCATCTGTACAATGTATACTTAGTAAGTCCAATGCTTCCAAACCTGCAGGTACGAGTTCGTCACAGTACCTTCCAATTTGGAATAGTTCCCATTTATTTACTTGAATTTGAGATAGGTAATTACCTAGTCCATAAATCTTATTAGTAACTAAATCGTTATATACCCAAGCTGGGTTATTACACCATGACTGATAGAATTCTCCGTCCCAGTCTTGTTCATTGGTCATAACCTTTCCGTCGGAGTTTCTTCTTCTATAGTTTGCAGGAATTAGTACTTGTGCTGTTGATGTTATTGTTCCTGTATCGCCATCTGTATTTGCTATAGGACCTGTTAGAGCACTGGTATTGGCTGCTACATTCCTAAGGTAAAGTGTGTTGCTGACTTTCTTATCTACAACTCCACCAGCAAACATTGCTGCTGTCATGGTTCCTGTACAAGTATTACTTGTTATAGTTTTATATGCCCCTTTACCAGAGTCAGCTGCTGTATCAAAAGGTTTATTTAGTGTGTATGTAAAGGTTGTTGCACTTGCTGCAACACAAACAAAGTTGCCTTCAAAAAAGTCTTCGTCTTGAGTAGCGGTTGTTGCTATGGTTGTTGAGAAAGTTTCTCCAGTTGCGACTCCATGAGCAGCTACGGTTGCTGTTGCAGTGTATCCTTCTTCTGCGGTTCCTGCTGATGTAATTGATGAGATAGCAAGTGTCTGACTAATTTGATCTCCAACTGCAAAAGCACTTGCGTTTGATAATGTAACTTTACGTCCATTGTAGTCTATAGGGAGATGGTTAGATGGAATTTGAATTAACTTACCATCAATTTCGTAACCTCTTGCAGGAATACTACTGAACGCTTCTGCGTCAATAACTCCACCTACGTATGCGGTGTATGGATATTCTAATTTGTCTGCTATAGAAGCCTCTATGCTATCTACAAAGATAGCATTTTGAACTTCAACACTATCTGTACTTTCTGGGCTACTTGTTAGTTTCGTTATTTTGAGTGCCCAATCTGTTAAACCGTTATAAGGACTTACTAAAGATTTATACGGTTCTATGTTGAATCCGAAAGTATGTGCGTATTTACCACTTACTTTACCATCAAAACCAGTATCAAATACTTCTACAGTTCTTTGCACTCCGTCAATATCTGTCCAACTAAAGTCAATAGTAAAGAATACTTTAGTAGTATTTATATCACCCTTATTATCTCCTGTTTTAGTAATTGCAGACATTCCAGTAGTAGATATAGTAATTTTAATATAGTCAGTTTGATTCTTTTCAAAAGTACCACTAGATATGGTATGAAACTGAGACTCTCCCTCTAGTAGCTCTGCGCCACCGACACTCTGCATGAAAGAAGCAGTAGGGTATTCTGCAAAGAATTCAGCATCAACTATTTGTTGTGCATCACCATTCTTTGTAAGTACTGTAAAGTTATTAAAGTTTGTAGCTTGGTCAATTCTGCCTGTAGCAACGTTTACATTTCTTAAACGTACTTCATCAACAAGAATAGAAGCATCGCCATATACCAATCCTTTAATTGGACCTTCTGCAATAGCATCTATGAAAGCGGCACTTTGCCTTGCAAACATATTATCATCTGCTTCAAATGTAGCTCCGCCCCCGCCTTTTCCTTTTGCGCCTTTAATTATTACTAAGTTAGTATCTTTTGCCATTATCTTCCGTCCCACTTCCAATTTGGTCTACCGTCGACGCCTGTATCTCCATGTGTGCTTCCATCTAGTCTAAAGTTAGGTATTCCTACCATTTTTCTTCCAGCTGTTAGTTTCTGTTTTGATGTGTTTGTAAAAAGTGAAGCAGATATTGTTTTTGATCCAACAATAGCTCTTCCGTATACGAGAGGTATTGGCTCTCCTTGTTTGACTGTATTGACTGGTCCACCGAATAAGTAGTTTTCTGCTTTTTCTGCTGAAGTTCCGTCTGGTACATCAGGTGCAAGCATCATTGCGGCTCCCCCTAATAGTAGTCCCATTCCTAAGTACCCCAGTCCCTGTGTTGCTAAAATTCCTGCAGTAGTAACACCATATGCTGTTGCTGAAGCTGCTAATGTTGCTCCTCCAGCTACTGCTGTAGTTGCTCCTACCATTCCTGTTCCGACTACAGCTGCTGTTGACCCTACTGCGGCTGAACCTGCGGTTCCCATAAAGGCAGGTGTAAACGCTGCTCCCATACCACCTGTCATGGCTATAAGAGTTACTCCTAATACCATCATAAGTGCGGAGCTTTTCGATCCACCAATTACTGGTACAAAAGTATAAGTCTGTGTGCGACTAGCATCGTTTATAACGAGTTCTTCTATCATATCTATAGATTCATTATCTATAAGAACTTCGTACCCTTGTATTCCTGCTGACTCAGTAAGAAACTGACGCATGCCAGGGCGCTGTGCCATCATAGCAGTAAGTGCTTCTGCAGGAGAGCTCACACTAAGTGTCCACTCTTCTCCGAACTTTTGACCTAAAGGCCCTTCTAAATAAACTTTTCTCATATCATACTCTCGTGTCTTACTACTGCTCTGGTTATTTGTTTCCATATTCCGTTGTAATTATCTCTACAAGATAATCTGTTTGGGGCATGATGAAGCATTCTTCCACGTCCTACGTATATTCCTGCGTGGTTGGCAACTTCCGAGTTCAGAGCCATTAAAATGACGTCGTGAACCTGTATGCTACCATCTGCTACTTTAACGAAGCCTTCAGCTTCAAAATTCTCAATATATAAGTTTTTGCCCTTTCCCCAAAAATCCCACTCATACGAGTATGGCTTGATGTTTATTTCATGTGGCTGGAAATAGTCTTGAAGGATAGTGAAGCAATCATGGACGCCATAGACGAAAGGTCTTCCCAGTATTTCATGAGTTGTTTCGCTTGGTTCCAATTTTATCCACTCGTCATTATATCCAAAAATATACCACGGAATTCCTAATTTATCGCACGCAGCTCGATCCATCATACTTGGTGTCGGCGCGCTATTGGGGTGACTGTGTACTACACCCACTACGTCAGCTACATCTGCAACTGCTTTATAGTCTAAAGGGTCTATAACAAAATCGTTCTTTGGGTTCTCTGCTCTATTCTCGCAGGGATTCCATTTTAATCTTCCTTTCTTTACACTTAGTAATCCACAAGCTTCCTTGTCTCCTTCACTCCATACGTGGTGTTTTATATCATCTAGTACTGATTCAATCATTAGTATAATGCTGCTCCTGGGAAGCCCCCAAATGGTAGAGACACATTTCGAGTACCTCTGTCGTTAATTATTGCGGTTGCTGTTGCTACAACAGAAGCGCCTGCACTTGCTATTACTACATTGGGAATTGAAGTATATCCTGTACCAACCGCTGTCATTGTAATCTTTGTAAGTATTCCACCTGCTACTGTTGCTGTTGCAGCTGCTCCTGAGCCTCCGCCTCCAGTAAAAGTAATAGAAGGAACGCTAGTATAACCGATTCCTCCTGTTTGTATAGTGCCGGCTGATGTGATGTTTATGTTTACTCGTGTCATTTTTACACCAGTACCTGTAGGTTCGTGTCCGTAACGGATTGCACATGAGTTTAATCTCTTACCGCACACATCACCAAATTCCCAATAGGAAATATTAGTAGGTTTTACAATATCATCAGCTGAGTCACTAGTTGCAATACTATGAGCAACTATACATTTATATAGTGTTACTCTTGTTGCTTGTACATAGCCACATAGCCCATCTACACAGGTTACGGTATCTCCATCTACACTTTGATCATCTTGTACTGTTATAGTATAAGTACTACCACTACCTTTTTCTTTTACAAAGACAGGTATACTTTTATAATTCTGATCTATATGAGTAAAGCCTTTTAGTATAACAAAGTCTCCTGCTGTAAATACATCTCTTGCTGCCGCATTGGCTAGAGTAAGCACTCTTTCATTTGTACCGTCAGTTATAGCACTTACAGGGTACAGTCCACCAATAGGTCTGTGGTACTCTACATAGTTCCCTACTGCGTAGGTTTTAGCTGCGTATAGATTATTAGTTCTATTTGATACTATATTTTGTAGTCCCCAAGTATCGGGATTAGTTATTTTAGTATCATCTTTATCAAAGTATAAAGTATGTTCAGTTCCGTCTATTGTAAACCTATTATCACTAGGCCAGTCACATCCACCTTGGTCACTATCTTTATATTTCCAAGGACAGCGTGCTGCAATAATTTGTCGTCTAGGTAATTGAACTCCTTGTACATCAAAAGCAGAAGTAAGTTCAAATTCTACCATTGTAGCTGTCTCAGTTGCTTTTCGCTCTATATAGTACACATCTCGATTAAATTCTACAGGAGGGTTAGTACTTAAATACTTTTGCAAAGTTCTTCTACGAATTACTTTTGCTCCTACTAAGTCATCAAAGTTACTCAAGTTTGCACTCCAGTAATTATTTATATTAGCAAATCTAACACTAGGTCTTGCTAAAGATCCTGTTCCTTTTATTTCCCAACCTTCTGATTCTACAGGAAACGCACTATAAGTTTGTACTCCGTAATTTATAGCGGTTGTTGAACCAAAGTTATCTTCATCATTTAGGCTGTACCAAGTAATATCTTCTGCCCCATTAGAACCGTCATGGAAGTATAGTTTATCCACGCCCGCTCCCCCAATATCACTATCAGGTAGTAAGACTTCAAAAACGGTTATTAAACCGCTTGATTGGGATTGACCTTGCAGGTCAGCAACTAACGAATTGTTAGTGCCTACTATGGGTTGACTCACGCTTCAAAGACCTCCCTTGCTGAACAAGATAAGCTATAGTAGTCATCATATGTGAATACTTTATTATACCCTTCTACTACTACTGTTACTGTTTCTTCATCGCCGCTTTCATTCTGGTTTGGCACGGTGAGTTTACAAGTATCTATAGTAGCTAGTTGATTAAAGAAATCATATATATTATCTATATCTGCTTTAGTTCTATTTCCAAAACTTATAGCCCACGTTCTAGGAGTATGATTTATACCATCTTTGAATCTTAGCTCGTAACCATCTCCAAATTTTGCTGAAAGTATACGAGGCGTTGTAGTCTGTTGTACTCCTCTATCGTACATACAAGCTTTTGAACTAAAACCTGTTATAGCTGTCCCTGCTGAAACTGTGCTTCCGCCTGTTTGTACTGTATTTGTTTTAAATCCTAATGCCATTATGCTCTACCTTTCGTACCTTGTGGGTTTAATAGTCCACCGGGTCTCATTTCTTGTTGTAAATGTTGCTGTACTAATCCACCGATTGATCTTCCGAGTCCTTGCATTCCGTCACCTGTTACTGACGACTGACTTTGCCCTTGACCATTCATACTAATAGATACATTAACTGTATTCTGTCCACCAGCACCATGCATTTCTACGGGAACGCTTCTATCATTTCCTAAAGGAATGACTGCTTCGTTACCATGTAATGTTGCTTGGTAACCAGAATTTGGTCCTTGTGCTACTCCACCATATGCGAAAGATTTTCCACTAGGAGACATCATTCCACCATATCTGCCTATTGGATCTGCAGTTGGTACATTAAGTCCTCCCATCATTGGCATACTTCCCATTCCTGGGAACATAGCCATTAGTATCTTAAGAGCAGCTGCTTTAGCAAACATAGCTGCTAAGTCCGATAATACTGATTTAGCTAAATCTTTCATTCCGTCTTTAAAGGATTTTGTACCATCTACCATTGTTTGGAACATAGAGGTAAACCCGTTTGAAAGAGTTGATTGGATGCCGTCCATTAGTTCAGTTTCTATTTTAAGACTCTGAGTTTCAGTAACTGTTTTTCTAATGTTATCAGCGATCTCAGCAGTTATTGGTATTGAATTCGCTCTATACATATTTATAATTTTATTAAATTCTTTTTCTGCTGGATTAAGTGTATAGACTTTCTCTCTGTTGTAGTTAACGTCTTGTTCTAATTTCGCCATATATCCTGTAATATATTTGCCTTCATCAATATTATCAAGCTCATCATTAGCTAGTAGTAATAGGTTATTTTTATGACGTAATGCTATTTCTTGTGCTAGTAAGGCATTGTATTTCTTCTGAGCCTCGTTCTTAGGGTCTAGTATCATGTCTTTATCTAGACCTGTTCCACCCATTTGCTCACCAATCTCTCCAAGCCCAGTAAGGTTCCCTCTAGCAGTACCTAAGTTTGTAAACTGCGTTTTGTTATTAGTCATTGCAGTATTATTAGCTGTTCGCGTCTGTCCTCTCTGCAATTTTTTCTTTGCATCTGTAGGATCCATTTTTGCGTCCATTGCCATTTGTTTCTTCATCACTTGTTCTGCTCTGACTGCTGCGTTAATTGTTAATTGTGTATCTGATCTTTCTTTCGCGTTTTTAAGCATGTCTATGCTAACTTGAAGTATACGCTCTTTTACCAGTCTGTTTGCTTCTTCTATAGAAACAAGTGTACCCGCATTATCAACAGCTGATCTAGCATTGATTAACTCTGCTGTTTCCAGATCAGCACCCTTAAGTCTTACCGCTAGTTCCTCAGCATTCATGCCGTTAAGTTCAAGTTGAAGTGCTCCACGCTCTTTTTCAGTTTTAGTTCTATCTAAGAGAACGCCTTTTTGTTTTTCCTCGATTGCTTTCTGTGCAACTTTTGCCGCTAGTTCATCTAGTTGTGATTTTTGTACTTTATCTTGAAGCTGTGCTTTTTTTGCTATCAGCAGATTACCTTGTTGCTCGAAGGTTGTTCCAGCTGCTGCTGCATCCGAAGTTGCTTTCTTTCTGGTAAGAATGTCTTCTGCGTATTTAATTGAATCCTGTTGTAGGGCAGAAATGGTTATTTCGCCTGGTATTCTTTTTGTTTTGATGTCACCTGCAATTGCTTTTTGAATCCTTTGGACTTCTTCCATATGTGCAATTGATTCTTCATCGCTTATACCTTGTTTTTTAATTTGCGCAAGTTCTTCTACTAGACCCATTTCTTGGTGATAGAACTTCATCATGTTACTTTGCTGTTTAGCTGAGAACTGCTGTTTTATATTTCCGCCTTTACCTGCTTGTGTGTTGGCTAGCATCTGCTCTTGGCTCAGCTGCGTTACATCGCCCATACCTAGGAGAGCGTCCCGCACTTGACTACCTCCACTATGCTTCTCATCGCCTCCGGTAGCGGACTTCATTCTAGACTGTAGAGACGTTTTATCTCCTACATTATACTGTTCTAGTCCAATCGCTCCAGTTCTCATTGCACCACTTGCTAATCTCTCTGCCGAGCCCTTTTTCATCTGTGGAAGGGCAATTGATAAATCTGACATAGAAGCTGCATAGGCTTGAATTAAGTCTTGGTAAGGTAGTTCAGTAAACTTTCGTATCTGCTTATCTAGCATTTTATTTACTGTTTGTTGATTTTGAGAGAATCTCTTTGAAGCCTCAGACGCATTTATTATTGCATTTGCCATATTTAAATAGCCTGTTGACATTTTTTCATTGATCGGTAAGCCTTGCTCCATCTGTTCAAGAAGACCACTGTAGCCGTCGTCAAACGACTTAAGGTTTTTTGCTAAGGCGATAAATCCTTTTATTACATCATCAGTTGGTTTTTTGCCTTTTTCTAATTCTTTATTATATGCTCTAATCTGTTTATCGATTCCTACGCTTTGGAAAGCTTGACCTGCCTGCTCTACATTCATTTTTAATGATAGCATGTAGTCTTCAGTTCTCAACTCAACCATAGCTTTTAGTTCTTTATTTAAAGTTCCTAGGTCTTCTCCTAATTTTTTAGTTTCTTCTCGAGAAGCTTTGGCAGTTTCATCTAAGTCTCTCCACCAACCAATCAAGGAAGCAATACCTTGTATAAGCATTACGATAATACCAATTATACCTGCAGCCATCATAGCTTTGTTCATAGCCCATGCGGCACCTGCAGTAGCGGCTTTCATTCCCATCAGCGTAGCATTATAAACCATTGCTGTACCTTTATACGCTACTTGTTTCATGCCTTCCGCTGCTCTTACGATAGATACTGATTTCATGGTAGTTTTCTTTAAAAGAGCTTCTTGTATGTTTAAGTGGTTTCTAAATGCTCGTTTCTCCTGAGCATTAAACTTCATATAGATACCTTTCTTCTCTCTCATCATACGTCTATACGCAGCTACTTGTCTTTTGTTTAAAGTTTTTTCTTTACCAGTTGTACCAAATTTCTTAACACCAAGACCCTTCAGTCCTTTCTTAGACTCTCCTGCATCAACAGGAGTCGCAGTTAGTGCATCCCCAACGCCTTGAAACGCGCCTTTCATTTCACTACCAGACTTCTTGAATTCATCTTTAAATGAATGCATTGCCTTTTTAGACGAATCGAAGCCGGCAGATAAATTTGGGAGTACTGATTTTAGAATAGGGGTAACAAATAGAAGCACAGCTGAAACTAGTGCCATTGAGTTATCTTTGAAAAAGTTAAGTAGCGGAATTATTCCTTTTATTACAAAGTTTTGAAAACCAAGTAATAAATCGTCCATTTCTTTTGAGAACTGCCCCATAGCAAATGCATCTGGATCCATCTTCTCTTGAATTGCTCCGTACTTCGCTTCGGCTTGTCCTAACACATCATTAAGAACAGCTTGTGTTCTTTCGTATGCGTTTAATTGCTCTCTTGTTTTTCCTACTGTTAACGCGTATTTGTTAGTAGCGTTTTCTAGTCTTAAAATGATACCTAATTCATCTAATAGTTCTGGTTCGGCTTTGGTAACACCACGTATTAGTCTGTTGAATGAATCTTCTAAATCTCTACCAAGGGCTAAAGAGGCGTCCGTTGCGGCTTTACCTAGTCCTTCTAGTTGTGTAGCACTTAAACCCGCAGCCACACCAATAGCCGCAGAACTAGCTGCCGCCTTGAATCCGAGCATTCCGTTGGTTGCGTCTTGAATGTTGCCTGTGAGGGATTTGTATGCTGTACCTGTAACCATTCCGAAAGCTTTCTGACCTTCGATAAGATTACGAGTTTCCATTGAGGATTTCATGAACTGGAAAGCAGCTGATACGGCGAATACTTGAGCAGCAATTGTTGCATAAACACCCACAATACCACCTTGCATGGTTTGGGCTTGCTTACTAAAGTTTTTAGTTGCGTTTGAAGATTGCTGGGTTACACCTTTAATTCGTCTGTCGGTGGACTGAGATGCTCCACCAAGTGCGTTCATTTTCTTGGTGAGTTTCTCTGCTTCTTTACCCATGACTTTATAAGAACCACCATCGGTAGTTTTTATAATAATCTCTGCTGCTTGTATTTTCTTTGCCATTTATTTCTTACTTTTTGACCGCCTTGTGTCGGCGTCTTGCTTACGTTTAAGCTCTCCGTTGATATTTATCGTGTTAGAACTCTCTATATGCTTTAAGAAAAATGCGACTGTTCGTTTGTCTTCGACTTTATAAATGTTTAATAGGTCATTTAAAGGAGACCAGTCCTTACCCATGTAAGAACCACTAGCCCCGTCCCATCTATCTGGTAAGATAGCGTGTATGAGGAAAGCTTCCTGAATTTCCAAGGGGAAATCCCCTACTTCAGGAGGCATCTCATCTGGGTCAGGATCTTGTCCCATTTGGTGACACATCTGTAGATAAGCGTCTACAGTTATAGTGTTACCGAATATTCGGTCAATCTGTGCAAGCGCCCAGGCTACTTGCTCGCTGTAAAATTTTCTAGATCGCCAACTTGTTCTGTTACCCAAGTATCAAAGTCACTAGCATTTTTCATGAGTACTTCTACATTTTCTTGCGAAAACTCTAGTACGGACTCTTCTTGTGCAGGGCTTAAATCCCCTAATAGTAACATGTTTTTGGCATAACCAAGTTTAAATCCATCCCATCCTTTAATAACTGCTTTAGTATACTCTTCGAGGAACTTATCGTCGTCCATCTTTTCTTCGTATCCTCTAGTCTTCTTATTGAAAACTTGAGAAACACAACGAGTTCTAAGTCTCATCAGTTCTTCTCTTGCTAAGTAACAAAGTTTTACTTTGAAACCTTCACAACCAGGGTAGTCAAATTCTACTGTTTTGCTTGGAGTCATTAGACTCTTAAGTGAAACAGCCTTCACTGCTTCTTTTTTTACTGTATCGTTCATTTGTTTATTATATTCCATAAAAAGGCGAGCAGGGTTACTGCCCGCCGTAAGTTAAGTTATGAGCTGTAAGTTACGCTCATTTCATTAGCACTAGCTGATGCTGTTGCACTTGAAAGATCTGCTGGTAAGGCATGGAAATTAACATCTACACTAATTACGTCTTCAATCGAATGAGTCGGTAATTCTAGATGACAATTTGGTAATGCCACAGTTACTTTCGGGTCGCTTGCGCCACCAATACTAAATGTCATGTCGAAGTTATTCGTAATAGTTTGCGTAGCTTCGTGTAAATCTTCTAAAAGATCTTGCGAGCCATTTGTAGCACTATTTAAGTAGCAGGTAAAGTTACCTGAAACTGATCTAGTTCCCATGACGTGTCCTAGAGGCTGATTAACAGTTCCTAGGGTTTCTGGTGTTAAGTAAGTTAGATTGTTTTCAATCGTAATATTACCACCTGTCAATATAACACTATAAGTAGTGTCTGTTTGACCGTAGACTTCTTCAAAAACAGTACCAGTACCTGTAGCGGCAGCTGATCCTCTTGTAAAGATAGTTCCTGCATTACTATCTGCTCCACCAACGTTAGTTGCTGTAAAGACAGTATTACCTGGTACGGCAATCTTATATTTTTTGCCTTCTTCCATTGCTGTCGCTAATATAGCGTCATCATTAAATCCGTCTCCGCCTGAACCGGCTGAAACATCAGATGCAATAGCTAATGAAGTAAGCTTTTGTCTAATAAAGTTTGAAGTACTTGTTATTCCTTCATCAATTAAACCTTTTGTTGTAGTACCTGCCGCTGCTGTATTCAGCTGTGCGACTTCACTAATTTTTTTACCTTGTCCTGACCAAGCAACTTGTGCTAGTCCTTCAATATCGAAATCGATAGAGGCTGAACCGATAGAACAGTCACTAACTTTATAAACTGTAACTCCATCTGTTCCAGTATCATATGTTGCTGACGTACTGTCTTTTGCTGCTCCTAGTACAAAGAACAGATCAAAAACACCAAGTGCTACTTTATTTGAGTTCTGAAAGTTAAATGCGTTTGGTTCCCATGCTGCTACTGCTTGGACATCTGTTGCTGCTACTGCTAGTCCATAAGACACTGCTGACATTGCTGCCCATAGTGGTCCTTCTACTGCAAATTTCTTTGCGTTTCCTGCGTGTTGTTTAGTTACAAATGTGTCGCCCGTACCACTAGTGGTTGGTCGCATATAAGTGCTAAAACTCCATTCTGCTGGTGCAAAAGAGTCGTTGAACATCGCTCTTCCTCTCTTGCTGTTACCCGATGAGTCGGCTGCTTCATTCAGAGTAATCTCTGAACTATTTGTAGCCTGACTAAAGGAGTAACCGTCTAGTACTGGTAATTCATAAAGAGCGTCAGTGTTGCCTGCGACCGTCCCTTTGAACTTCATGAATACTTTGGTATCTCTACTAAAATGAAATGCCATTATTTTTTCTCCTAATTTTTCTTTGGAAGAGCCTTACTAAATATTTATTTAGCTTGTGCTTTTCCTAGTATTGTATCTCTACGATGACTTCACCGACACCGAGAGGTTCCAAAACACCTTCGTCTGTATCCACGCTTAAGATTGTGGTCTTAGCTGTAGATTGAGACTTACCTGTTGAATCCGTATACGTCAAAGGATCATTATCCTCGAGTACAGTTTCAACGTCTTCTAATAACTCTTCTAGTGCTAAAATGACGTCATCATTGTCGTGCACATAACACCTTACAGTTATTCGTAAAAATCTAAATCGGAAACCGCCGCCTTCATATTCGCGGGTTTCCTGTCCAGCTCCAACTTGAATTGCGGGGAAGTCTGTGACTTCATCCCAAAATCTAAGTCTTGGCTCGACACTTTGAACAGAACTCCTAAAAGGTGCGGTTCCGTTCAAGCTTTGGTATAATTGGTCTACGATAGCTCCGACTATGGATCTTCTACGCGTTGAGTGTGCTCTTGCTATAGATGCGTCCATTAGTTTCTCCTTATTGTAGTAGGCTGTCTACCTATTATAGTCATTGCCAGTTCTCTTACACTTTGCCCTATTATCTTTCTAGGGTCTCTTTGAGTACTACCTTGTTTTCCGCCTGGCTCAAAAGTTTCGTAAGGCGCTTTCATGTAAGTATAGTCTACATGTAGTCCACCTTTTGGTCCTAGGTTTACATTCTCAACTCTGGCTGAGTTTGCAAATCTACCAGTTCTAAATTGTAGTGCTGGTGGGGACATCTTGCTTGCTACCATCTGTGGTAATAATTCATTCATCATATTTCTTAAAGCTATAGGACTTTCCATTGTTTTAGTAGTATTTCTACTTTTTCTAGCTGCTCTTTGTGAGCCCTTTGCTAGTGCTACTGCTTTACCTATGTTTCTGCCACTAATCGTTTTACTGGACTTCCTACTTTTATCTGCACTTGTGCCCTTCTTCGACTCTTTCTTTTTTAGCTTAGCTTCTTTTAATAACGCCCTATTAACTTTTAATCTCATGTCGGGATTACCCTTCTTAAGACCTAATAAAGCTACTACTAGTTTCTTATTTGCTTGTCCTATAAGTCGCTTTCTCTTTGTAGGAGACTGTGACAAGTCTGGCTCTAAATGCGACATTTTCTTCGACATATCATCTCTGATAGCCTTTGCTTTTTCTGCAATAAACGTTCTTATTCCATTAGCGTCGTAATGTTGCAATGCTTTATTCCCTTTAGCGTCTGTTGCATGCATATTCACTATAACTGTATCGTCTATACCACCGCTGTTGTTTTTTCCATTTTTGGTAAACTTACTAACTTTGTACTCGATATTGATAGCGTCCATTATTTCGTCTGTAACTTGTGATACCATTTTCATGACATCTTTTTCGTACTTACCTTTCTTAACTTGCGCTCCTCTTCGTATCGTATCCCAACCATCAGCTAAACCTAAAACTGCAACAGTTGTTTGTTCATCGCCTGAAGCTACTACCTTTCCACCTATGTTTTTTGCAGTACCATGTCCTTTAGTATACCCGTCTCTTTTTCCTGCAGCTGAACTTCTTCTTGGAGCATAATCACTACCACCCATGCCTGCTGGCTTATCACTATGTCCTGTTCTACTACCGGGGTATCTTAACAAGTCAAAAGCATCTGCTCTTGCATCTCGATATGCTCTTGTAAGTGCCGCATTAAAAGCTGTTTGGTATTGACCTCTTGAACCTTTAGCTACATCACTTCTTTTTTTAACAATCTGCCCTTTTTCAAAGATAACTTGAAGTTCATGTTGATTTACTTGTCTAACCCTAGGCATATCATTTTTCTTCGTTACCGCATTCATGTGACTAGTAAATACTACTTTATTTAGTAAGTTACCTTCTACTGCTAATTTAACTGCTAAGTCTACATCTTTATCAGGAAAGTGCGTTACTGCCATATGTCCTGATCCTCCAGCTATGATGTCAGGTTGTCGCGGTCTCTCTGCTTCCCATTTATGAAATTCTTTTATAACTTCTTGGACTTCTTTCTTAATCGGTCCAGTAACTAAACTTCTAGTAATTCTAAACTTATGCTCAAAGTATCTATCAAAGAAGTCTCTAGAGCTTGAACCTATAGAGGCTTTTAGCATCTTTTCTACTTCTGCTATCACACCACAACTCTATATAAGTCCAGTACTCGTTTGATATGATCAGGGAAGTCAGTACTCGATCTCATTCCTGAAGTACCTTGATTAACTATCGTGGCTCCTCCGAGAGACTGTCTTAACTTATGCTCATCTTTTAAATAATAAGTAATTAAATCAAATATAGCCAGCTTTAAATCGCCTGGCGTTGCGGAGTATCCAGCATTGTAAGTAATCTTTACTGCTCCTACTCCTTTTGCCCAAGGTCTTGTAC
>Ga0307999_1000105_pt1 | contig 21927 bp, 11 predicted proteins | sample Neamet1_FD_203158 | JGI IMG/M metagenome (GOLD analysis project Ga0307999, IMG submission 203158) | Marine microbial communities from water near the shore, Antarctic Ocean - #1 | ecosystem: Environmental > Aquatic > Marine > Unclassified | place: Southern Ocean | collected 2014-06-04 | reverse complement strand
AGTCCCGGACCAAAGAACGAGAAGACGTGCCTTACCGTTGGCCGCCAACAACTGCTGTTTGGCCGCTTGATCCCGGAACGTGAGCAAGGGGAAGGGAACCCGAGCCGGAAGGATGATACGGGCCTGACTCTTTGTTCCCGCGGCCTCCAATGGGTGTTGTTTTAAGGTCACCGTTTTCCGTTTCTTCATCGCGGTTGCCTTGCCGGTGCCTTGCTTCAAAAGGAACCGGCCGCCATCGCCGTTGAGGCCCTCAAAAAGCTCCTTCCCTCCTCCCGGCCAAGTGACCTTGGCCTGACGGTATCCTTGCCTGTTGCCCAAACCGAAGTGCAACCACTTACTGGACTGGGAGAGGAAGAGGTCGCCCGCCTTAACTGATCGGACCAAGTGTTTGTCCCCTTGAGAGGGAAGGAGTTCGACGACAGCGCCAATGGCATCGCGGTTGCTGCTGGTGCCTTCAAGTTTGATCGAAACTGACGGCGGGCTTTTGCGCTGATTCAGCATGAGCCGAAGTCGTGGGCCACTGCGGTTACGATACCAAAGATCGAGTCGGCCATCTTGATCCCAGTCCACAATGGCAAGCCCGCGTCCATCCTCAATGTGATCTAGCCCGGCAAGGTGGGACATCTCATGAAATCGACCTTTTCTACCATTTAGGAAAAAGCGATTTCGCTCGCTCCCACTCCATGAATGTCCGTTGCGGACCAGTTTCATCAGGTCCGTCCAGCCGCGGGCATAGTCATTAATCTTTTCTGAGGGCGACACGACCTGTCGCCAAAAGAAGCTTCACAAATCATCATCGCGCGTATTCGTCAGATAACCGTTGGCGACAACGAGGTCCTGCCATCCGTCGTTGTTTAGATCCGCGAAACCCGAGCTCCAGGCCCAACCACCATTGGTGACGCCGCTCTCCAAACTATGATCCTGAAATACTCCATCGTTCGCTGAAAAAAGAGTGTTGCCTCGCGCCATCCGGGTTTTGCCATCGCTAAACTTCCGCTGAAAAGCGACCCGTTGTCCGGCCGACGAGAACATGTTTCCGACGAAGAGATCGGCCTCGCCATCTCGATTAAAGTCCCCCCACGAAACTGACATTCCGGCAGCCATATCTTCGGCGCCAACTTCCGGGGCACTATTGACGAATTTTCCGTCATCATTTCGATAGAGGCAGTTTCGTCCGAAATCGTTTGCGACGTAGAGGTCCGGATCACCATCCCGATCGAAGTCCTCCCATGAAGCGGCGAAACTCCAGCGGGTGTTGTTTTGATCCATGCCTACCTGCTTCGTGACATCGCCGAATTTGAAGTCACTCAGATTTGCGAGGAGCACGTTACGGCCTCCATTTTCGGCGTCATTGAATGGCGTGGGTGAGGAGGCCTCGAAGCCGCGTTTCCCGGAGACTGAGTCATCGTCCGCGCTGTAAACGCAGGTGTAAATGTCGAGGTCTCCGTCACTGTCGAAGTCTGCCGCACTCAGCGAAAAGGGGTAGGGGGCTCCGGGGAATCCTCCCCTTAACTCGAACTTGCCGGTTCCGTTGTTTTCCGCGAAAGCAATCATCGCGATGGTCGCCACGACAAGATCCTGATCCCCATCGTTGTCGAGATCGACCAGCAAGGCGCTTCGCGAATCTTCCAGCCACGCGACGCCCCATTTAGAAGCGACTTCTTTCGCAGTGCCATCTGCCTGTTGGAGGTAAAGTTGGTTTGGCAGACTCCCTCCATCGCAGACGTAAATATCCTCGAGACCATCACCATTCACGTCTCCCACGGCGATTCCGTGGTGACCGGTCATGGCGAGGTCTCCGATGCGGGTGATTCGTTGGGACCAGGATCCAATCCCGCGGAGGACCTGCGCTTCGAAGCGCGGGTTCTTCTCGAGAGCCGCTTTCGTGACATCCTGAAACCAAGATCCCTCTGCGCGAATTTTTTCGAAGTTTGCGACCTCTAATCGCTGTAATTTTGGTGGTGATTCGTCTGTCCAAGAACAAAGCCAGGTTGCCGAATACTCTCCGTCCCCGCGGTTTGCTTCCACATGAACCCGTGTTGTCAGATTTTCGACGCCGATGACTTTGAGTTTCAGTTCACCCAGGGCGTGAATTTCTTCGATAAGAATTTTTGGACTTATTGATCTTACTTTCCCGCCGGTTCCCACCCGAACGGCAACACTGTGGACGGTATGTATTGGTCCTGGGGTTTCGAATTCGGAACAGAGGAATCCTGGGGCAAGAAGAGAGGTGGCTTCCTCTTCATTTTGAGCTTTCGCAAGTCGGTTGAGCTGAGAGAGGGCCAGAATTGAGAACTTTTCACCGAGCCAAGAGTCGCTAGCTTCTGCCACGGGGAGGTTGAAGTTGAGAGGGACTCCGGTAAGGGGTGTTTTGGATTCTACAGGAACCGGCAAACGGTCTGGGCGCGCCATTTCTTTGAGTCGAAGTTTGACCAATTCATCGTCTACAACGATTGGCTCGGCAATGGCCGTGGTCGACAGAGCGGAAAATAGGAACAGTAAGTGGCGGGTTAACCTCATCGGAATGCGATTGGAAGTTAACCTGAGTGTTGTCCCGAGTCTTGCTTAAAGAGTGTGAGGTTGTCTCGCCGAGTATTGGTTTCGAGCGACAGAGATCTTTCTTAGGTCAAGAAGGTGCCCAGAAGTTTGGATGAGCAATGATTTCAATCACTGGTCTCTTTAACAATTCCGGCGCTACTCCTTTTTCTGAAGCTTCTCAATGTGTTCGATTCGTCCGAGGGTGTCTTTTTTAGCAACCCTCTTAAATTGGAGCGTTCTGCTGCCTCCTTCGGCGGTCATGATGAGCCTGTCCCCCTCTACGACAAAGGTACTTTTTTCGACACCAAACTCTTTGCTCACGATCTTTCTTTTTGTGTCTCTTGGGCATTCACAATCGGGAAAGCGAGAATCAGGGAAAAGACAAGAAGGATTTCCATGGGTGTTGCAAAGGCTTACTGGGTTGGGCTGAAAAGCTCCAGCGTATCAAGAGAGCCAATTGAGGCGTCTCAGAACTAACTGAAGAGCTCGAGCACAGGCTTTTCCTTCACGAGTTCCCTGGGTTGGTTGAGGTGGTTCATGACCATGGTTTCGGAATCGATCCCGAAGGCATGGTAGATCGTGGCAAGTAACTCGCCGGGGTGAACGGGGTCTTCGGTTGGGGCGGAGCCGGTTTTGTCGGACTTCCCGTGGACGTAGCCTTGCTTGATTCCAGCTCCCGCGATGACGCTGGTGTAGCAGTAAGGCCAATGGTCTCGGCCATCGGCGCTGTTGCCGTTGCCCGAGGTACTGACGCCCTTTTGCGGGCTACGGCCAAATTCACCGACGGCAACGACGAGGGTTTCGTCGAGGAGCCCGCGGTCATCGAGATCCGAGATGAGGGTGGAGAGGCCATTGTCGAGCATGGGACCTCCCTGATTTTTGATGCGCTTGGTGAGGTCCTTGTGAGTGTCCCACGAGTGGTTGTCGGAGTTGGCGACTTTTGGCCAAATGACTTCGACGACACGAGTGCCGGCTTCCACCAATCGTCTGGCGAGAAGGCAACTGTCGCCAAAGGTATTTTTGCCATAGGCTTCGCGGGTTTTGTCGCTCTCTTGTTCGAGAGCGAAGGCTTCGCGCGCCCTTCCGCTGACGATGAGATTGAGGGCCCGGTCGTAATATTCATCGAGCGAGTAGTTTTCGACCGCTTTGTCGATGGTGGGCATTTGCGCATTGATGGCCGTGCGGAGGCTGGCGCGTCGTTTGAGTCGCAGTGAAAATACGTCGGGGCGCAACTGGAGGTCATCGATTTTGATGCGGGCCATTTTGGCCATGTCCATGTCATCGCCACCCGGATAGAGGGTGTAGGGATCGTAGGATTTTCCGAGGAAACCGGCGCTTCCACCTTTGCCGACCACGTTGCTTTCCTGAAGAGGGCGCGGCAGCATCACGAAGGGCAGCATGGGCTCCTCCATCGGGCGCATTTTGACGAGGTTGGCTCCGAAATTTGGAAAATCCTTTGGGCTGGGTGGCTCGAGTTGGCCGGACGGGCTCACCTTGTCCGTAGTGTAGCCGGTCATCATTTGGTAAATCGCAGCAGTGTGATTAAAGAGGCCGTTGGGCGTGTAGCTCATCGACCGGATCATGGTGAACTTGTCGTTGATCTTGGCGAGGTTCGGAAGGACTTCGGTGAAGTTGATCCCCGGGATTTTGGTCGGGATGGACTTGAAGGAACTCCGCACGTTGTCGGGCACGTTCTCTTTCGGGTCCCAGAGATCGAGGTGGCTTGGTCCTCCTTGAAGATAGACCATGATGATGCTTTTGGCTTTTCCCCAACCGGGAGCGCCAGATTCCTTCTTTTCCTCGGCGAGGGCCTTGGCCTGAAACATGGTGCCAAGCGACATGCCCAGCATGCCCGCTCCTCCAACTCTTAATACGTCACGGCGACTAGGGCCGGCGGAGGGATCGCAGACGTCTTTTCCTATTTGTCCTGGAATTCTAAACATGGCTTTGTTTTTGGTGGTTGGAGATTAGTGGTTGAAGAGGAAGGCGGGGGTGTTGATCAAGGCCCAGGCGAGATCCTGGGCGCCGGTGAGCCGACGTTCTGTGAGTTGCTTCGTACTGAGAGCTAAATCATTTCTAAGAAGATCGTGCCCTGGGTCGGCGCGAGGAACTTTTTCAAGCATTACTGCTTTGTTGCGAAGGTCATTCAGGATTGGATCAACGGGGAGAGGCTTCTTCGCTTGGGCGAGGCTCTGATCCAGGGTCTTGAGAGTTACGTCATTCTCGTGGAAGTATTTCGTGATCTCCCCAGTTTGCTTTTCGTTACGCTTCTCTTTGGTAAGGGCGAGAACGTTTTTAATGTTCTCCGGAATGGCGAAAGGCAGGGGCCCTTGCTTTGTCGTGACCGAAAGCCGAAATTTTCCAAGCGTGTGTAAGTCGTCGTAAGGCTGCCTGAGAGTGAATCGAAGAATGCTGCCTTCTCCGTTTCCGACGGGTTGCTCGCTTCCAAAGGTGGCCGTTTGGTTTTTGCCAACCTGCGGAGAAATCGCCCAACCGGCGTTTGGTCCGCCGGGCTTTCCATCGATGGCCTTTGCGACCTCGTAGTTCGCTTGGCTAAAGCTGGCCTTGGCGGTGTTAAATTTGACCCGTTGGAAGTTCTTTGGATCGGACGCTGGTGCGACCTCCAACTCAATTTCACCGAGAACGAAGTTGCCGGCCTGCCGCCCAGGGCCTTTTCCGGGGAGTCGATCGTCAGTAAGCATCTCAAGCCGAACGGCGGTGATGCCGCTGAGTTGAGTGTGCGCGGAGAAAGTGTAGTCGGTCTTCCCATTATTGCCCGTGGCGATGATGGCCTGGTCGGCTTCAAGGGTCAGAATAGCTCCATTGGTGGATTTGAGATCGACGGGCTGAAGGGGAGTCCAAGGGGTGCCTCCTGCGGCAAGTCCCTTTTCCCATCCTGAGATTTTGGCGGGAAGGGCAGCGTCGTAGGCCTTCTTGTCGCTCTCGAGTTTGGCGATTTGATCCTGGCGCTTCTTTTCCTCGGCATCAATGCGAGGTTTGATCGCTTTTTCATGTGCAGTGACCGCCGACTTCGCGCCAGCGATATCGGCTTCGCGTTTTTTCTCAGCAGCGGCGAGAGCGGGATCGCGCTTTGTGAGATGTTTCGCCAAGGCCTCCTCGAGCGTGGCGTGATCTTGATCAATGTCGGTGCTAAAGGCTTTCAAGGTGGCCGCGATTTCGGCCTCTAAAGGAGGTCGGTTAAGGATGCGGTAGAACAATTCCGCAATCAGTTCGCGATCGTCTTTTGATTCCTTGGCGAGCTTGGTGATGGCGTTGTTGGGATCGGCGATGGCGTCGCCCACGGTGGGGCCACTGAGGAGAGCCATGATCGGCCCCAGTTGCATGTCGCTGTTTCGTTCGCATTCGCACGAGCTTTCGCGAACCGGGCGCCCGAAGTTGGCGAGGAAACTATCGGGGAGTTTCACTCCGACATCAGGGAGTGAGGAGGCGCGGGTGCCCTTGGGAACACCGGGGAATCGGCTACTGGCTCCAGTGACGGAGTGAATGGAATCGTAGAGAACTTCAGCGGGAAGGCGACGGGCCTTGGCGTGGGAAAAGTTGATGGTGTCATCTTCATTCCACTTGTGGGTCTCGATGGAGAGTTGGTAGGTGCGGGATTTGACGATGACCCGCATGAGTTCACGGACGTTGAAACCGCTCTCGATGAAGTATTTGCTGAGCCAATCGAGAAGCTCGGGGTTGGAGGGAGGGTTGCCGGCGCGGATGTCGTCGAGGGGTTCGATGATGCCGGTGCCCATCATGTATCCCCAGACACGGTTGGCGTAGCTGGAGGCAAAATAGCGGTTGTCGGGCGAGGTCATCCACTCTGCCAGTTTATCGCGACGGCTGGCGTCTTTCTTTTCCGGGTGGTCGGCCTCGTAGGGGAAGGACGGCGCGGTCACCTCTCCGGTGCGCTCGTGCGTGACTTCTGCGTCGTTCTTTTGATAGATGATTTCGTAGAGTGGCTTGGCTCCTTCGACTGCGGTGCCACCGATTTTGTCTTTGCCGCTCGCGGGATCTGCCTTGAGTCCGACTTGAGCGAAGAAGGCGGCCATTTCGTAGTAGTTGTCCTGCGTCCATCGCTCAAAGGGATGGTCGTGACACTTGTTGCAATTAAAACGAGTCGCGAGGAAAAGGTGGGTGGTGTTTTCCATGGTGTCCTCCGGGGTGCGGAGGATTTTGAAATACGAGGCAGGAGGATTGTCCTTGTTGGAGCCGGTCGCGGTGATGACCTTGCGGGCAAACTCATCGTAGGGGGTGTTGTCGGTAACTTCCTTGCGGATCCAGTCGCGGAAAAGCAGGGCTCCCTGTGGGGCGAGAAACTTCCGATTCACCTGCAACATATCGGCCCACTTGTTTGTCCAAAATTCGATGAATTCCGGGTTGCCAATCAAGGAGTCGATCAAGGCGTCACGCTTCACTTGTGAATGACGCGTGTCGGCGAGAAACGATTTCACTTGGTCGACGGTGGGCGGGAGCCCGGCGAGGTCGAGGTAGATGCGACGAACAAAGTCGAGATCGGTACAAACCTCCGAAGGGAGGGTTTTTATCCGTTTCCATTTCTCCGCTACCAGATTGTCGATCTCATTGAACTTGGGTGGATCGGTCCACTCGAATCCACTGCGGTCGCCCATCGCGGTGACTGTGGTGGCGGCGTAGGCTCCTTCGTAGCGGACGAGAATGGGGGCTTCGCCCCGGCGCACGACTTTGATGAGGGCGGGATATCCTTTTACGGTTTCCGCCACTTCGCTGTTGCCACTGGTGAGGACTGCTTCGGAAGTGACGTCGCGAGTTTCGCCGCCGGGATAGGTTGCGATCACCCGCATTTGCTGCATGGAACCAATGTTTTGGACGACGGGGTTGAGGGGGAAGACATCGATCTTTTCGGCCTTGATTTGCTTCTCCTCAAGCTTGGCGCCGTTGGCAATCCAGGCGCGCACGATCTCGTAGTAGTCATTGCCGGGCTTGGTTAATTGACCTCCTTCGTGAGGCACGGCGGAGGTGGACTTGAGAAGCATCAAACTATCATCGGGTGAGGCCAGATTGACGCGGCGTGAGGCGATGTCATCGGTGAAGGCCCGGACATCGTAGAGAGGGTCGTAGCCGCGAAGGGAGAGTTTGAAGCCATTCTTGCCATCCTTGGCTCCGTGGCAGGTTCCGGTATTGCAACCCATGCGGGCGACGACCGGGTTGACGTCTTTTGTCCAAGCCGGAATATACTCCTCTTGCATGCGTGACACCTCTACCGCAATTGCCGCGGTTTTCCCGCCGATGGAGAATTTGAGGCTGGAATTTCCATCGGAGATTCCGCGGATCACTCCGGTTTTGGAAATGGTGACATTCTTACCTTGGACACTTTTTTCGGCAATGCGGGTGACGTCGATGATGTCTCCGGAATCGAGCTCGGCGGATACGATGACTTGAGCGTATTGATAGGGGCTATCGATCGTGACGATGCCTTTGGTGCCTCGTGGAAGAACACTCAATCTTACGATCGAACGTCCCTTCGGGATTTGTTCGGCGTCGAGTGGCGAACGTTTGTCCAGAGTGGAGGAGTCATCGTTTTGGAGGTTGGCAACCTTGGAATCGGGAGTGATTTCGACAGGAAGAAATGACTTCACGATGTTTCCGTTTGAGGCATCGAGAAGACGAACTTTTCCATCGCCGCCGGAGGCTGCCAGTCGCGAACCGTCGGGACTAAAGGAGACCGCGAAGATTCCGCACTCCGCAACCGGAATGGCCGCGAGGGTTTTCACACTCACGTCGAAGTAGGCCTGCAACTTCTTGCGCATGTCGTCATTGCGCTCGTGAGTGGGCTTTTTGATGATGTCGCCAATCTCCTTGGTGATCGTGGCGTTCGGATCGACTTCGTAAATGTGGATGGCGCCCCTGCCGTTGAGACTGCTTCCGGCGGCAATGCGTCGGGCATCTTTTGAAATGTCCACCGCGAAGATGCGCCCTTCCAGGGGAGGGAATTCAAGAAGGAGGTTGGCATCGTCGCCAATCTTACGGGCGGTGTTTCGGAAGATGCGGTAGAGTTTCGGGATGCCATCGGCCCCACCCACTAGGATCTCGTCGCGTGTGGGGTGCATGACGACCGCTCCGATTCCTCCCGTGAGGGCTTTGGGGGTGATCGAAGTGATGTTGTCGATGAGGCGTTGTGTTTCCAGTTCGGTCAGTTTTGCGGTCATATCGCGACTGACCGAGACGACATGATCGCCTTTCGGGTTGAAGGCGGTGTCAAAGACCCAATCGTTGTGGCCTCCTTGGAAAAGAACCTGCTCGCCGGTTTTTGCGTCGATGGCCCGGACGGTCTTGTCGGAGCAACCGAAGGAGATCTTGGTGCCATCTGGTGACCAGGCCGCGCCGTAGATGGTGTCAAAAGTGACCGGAGCCGAGAGGGAGAGATTCTTTTTTGCGACGTCCCATACCTGGACTTCACCCATGCGACCGGGAAGTCCCCCCGTGACCGCGAGTTTTTTCCCATCGGGAGAAAAACGCACTGATTCGATTCGCTCGGACAATCCCACGAGGCGGGCGACGGGGCCGGAGCCATCTGCGTTTTGGAGAAGGACTTCGTGAAAGCCCGAGATGGCGAGCAAGGATCCATCGGGAGAATAATCGAGTGATGTGATGACGGGAGGCTTGGTGTAAACCGGAGGATGATCCTGGTCGTAGCGCTGGCGCGCGTTTTCGGGAGTGTCGTCCTTGGCTCCTTCAGTGATCCAGCGACGAATGAGGGCAATTTCGATTTCGTGGAGCGGGTCCTTTTTCTTGGGCATTTCCGCATGGCCCTTTGCATCCGGAGTGATTTCCTCGATGAGGTAACTTTCCTCCGGCTTGCCCGGAACGATTGCTCCGGCCTCCTCGCCGCCTGCGAGGAGGCGGTTAAAATCGGTCATGACGTAGTCGCCATTGTCCTTTGAGGGCTGGTGGCAGCCGACACAATTCGCCTGGAAGATCGGACGGATGTCTTTGTAGTAGCTGATCTGCTTTTTGGTCTCCTCCTCTGCAAAACAGTTTGAGGTGAATCCGAAGAAGCAAGAAAGGGGAACAAGGATACGGTGAAGCATGATGTCAGGGCGGTCTGGTTGTGAACGCTTTTGTGGGTTCTTTGCTGGAGCGGGTGTTGGAACAAACCAGTCTGAATGAACCCCTAATCACTAACTTTTCCTTTGCCTAAGGACAAGGAAATAGAGGAGATATTCTGCCTGTGTTTGGGGAGGATGGGTAATTACAATCGAAGCAAAGTGGGCATTATTCCCGCTTTGCTTGTTCTGTTGTCACGGTGTTTGGACGAGTGATTTACCGGGCTTCGCCATCGACAACTTGCTTGGGCACGACGCGGAAGTAGTTGGTGGTCTCGCTCGTTTCACTTCCGTCGGGGAGGCGCCAGGTTCGGGTGACTTCGTAAACGACGTAGGCTTTTGATCCTTCTTGAGGTCGGGTATGGTGACCAGAAGGGCGTGGTGGGAGTTGGAGCTTCCGGGCTCATGCTTGGCGTCTTTGGGAAGGAAGGTCTTCTCAGTCGCGTCATTATCAAGAAAACTTGAGAGGTCGAGCGACCCATTCGCCTTCCCCTTTCTTGGTTTCCGGCTTCTTGGAAGGAGGTCAGATGTGGGCAGTGGGCTTTACGGTCGTGCTCTTCAGTTTAGGATGAATTTTTGCCAAGTGGGTGACCTGGAAGTGATCGACGCCGTCATCAACAAGATTGAATTCATCCAGTTTTGCGGCTTCATCGTGGATCTGCCCTGTTCCGAAGCCGAGTCTGCAGGCGAGCGGCGTGCGCAACTGCATGGGGATTGGTAGATACCAAAGGACTACTTCTGGGTTGCCCCGCAGGAAGGTGCCTAGACTCCGGCTTCTGCCATTATTGAAGTGAACAAGGGAGATTTTTACGGGCTTTCATCATCGGAAGTGAGAGGAGGAGCCATTGCTCCGGCACTTTGTGACATCCCGCGTGGGATCGATAATTCGACAGGAGGGATGGTCGAAGTCACCCGCGACAAGTGTGGCCTTTGTGGCTGATGGGCTTGTTTAGATCAGGGGGAGAAACCAAGGGGCGTGAGGCTGCGCGTTGCAGGTCAGAAAGACGAAGCCTAAGGAAACGGGCAAACCGGCGAAGTCATCGAAGGAGCCCGCGAGATGCAAGTCGATGCCATCGGCGGGCTGCAATACGCCTAGACCGAGTTCACTGCCAAGCCGGGCGAGGCTCAGGTTGTGGGAGAGGCTTCCTTCAAGATGCTCAACGACCCCAAGGCGGGAAAAAGTTACGGTCCTGATCTTCCTGAAGTCATGGCCTTTATTCCGGTGATCAATCTGGAAACAGAGCACGTCCTCCACTTCCGCGCGCCAAAGGAACCCGGAGACTATCCGTATATCTGCACCTTCCCAGGGCACTGGCAGGCGATGCGGGAGTGTTGCAGGTGAAGTGATTTCTTGCCCAAGCCACTGGTGAGGTCTTTTGTCCCAGCGATACCGCAAGGCTCATCGTCCAATGCACCCTACGAACCTCGCGTGATGCCAGGTTAAAGTCGTTGATTCCGGATGGGGTTCATGGGAAATATTTCGAGAGTTTAGGGACAGGGGGCCCGTTTAAAGGGAGGAATCATGAATCTGCACACAAATCCTCCCTCGCGGTCGCTCTACGAGGGAAAACATCATTTCCGCATGAAAACCCCACCCCCCCTTCTGTTCTCCCTTTTGGCGTCCTTTTTTCTGGCGGGCGCCCCTGCCGGGGCTCAATCACCGGCAGCTCCTCCCAAACAGGCAAAGACCGAGAACGCTCCCAACGTTAAGAATTTCAGATCGCTGCAGAAGCTCAACCAGCAGATTGTGGCACTCTCCAAGCGAGCCCAGCCTGCTACCGTTTGCCTGATCGCAAAGAATGGTCGTGGCTCGGGCAGTGGAATCGTGGTCAGTGAAGACGGACTCATTTTGACAGCGGCTCACGTGACTTCCAGCATGCCGGGCGAAATCATCGTGATTTTCCCGGACGGAACCCGCAAAAGCGGAGTGGCCCTTGGCGCTGATTACGATCGTGATGCAGCTATGGTGAAGATCAACGAGCCTGGCAAATATCCCTTCGTTGAAGTCGGACAAAGCAAAGATCTCAAACGGAATGAGTGGACGGTTGCTCTCGGGCACTCCGGAGGATTTGATCCCATGCGCAAGCCCCCGGTCCGGCTCGGACGGGTGCTGGCGAACCAGGATTTCATCGTGAGCGACACCGCAGTGATCGGCGGAGATTCCGGTGGCCCTCTTTTCGATGCCGAGGGAAAGGTCATCGGAATTCATTCCAACATTGGAATGACTCTGATGGAGAACCGGCATGTACCCATCGAGGTTTTTCACAAGCAGTGGGACAAATTGAAGAATGGAAAGACTTCGGGTCAACGTTTCAACAATGCCAAAAAGAATGCTCCGGTCCCCTCTCCGGATCAACCGGTGTTGGGAATTCAGCTCGCAGACGGTGAAAATGGTGTGCTTGTTGGCGAAGTCGTTCCCAAGTCACCAGCTCAAAAAGCGGGGATTCAATCGGGGGATTTGATCAAGAAGGTCAATGGGAAGGTCGTGAAATCACCAGAGGAGCTGGTCAATTTGGTTAAGGGAATGAAGTCGGGTGATGAAGTGAACATCAACTACCATCGCGAGGGCAAAGCGCGTTCTGCCAAAGTGACTCTCACAAGTTACAGAGCACTCATGGAGGGGGAGAAGGCACCAGCGAAGAAGAACGAACAGCCGACTCCTAAGAAGGAGGAAAAGCCCAAAAAGGAAGCTCCCAAGGAAGGGGAGAGTGAAAACAAGAAAGACGAGGCCAAGGTTTCCATCGAGGAACTCCTGAAGAATGCCGCAAAAAATGGTGGCCGCCTTGAGCTCACTCCGGAGAAACTCGAGAAGCTTGGGGGCATGGAAAATCTCATGAAGGAACTTCAGAAGCGCGGTGGAATGGGGCAGGTTCTTCCTCTAGGAACCGACAAGTTTTTCGCATCCTCTCTCAAGGCACTTCAACCCGTCGCCAAGAAAAATTCCGGAACTACCGCTCTCGTGACAATCGATGGCAAGCCAGCGGTCCTCGGAACGATCATTTCGGAAAATGGTCGAATTCTCACTAAAAACAGTGAAACCGATGGCGGGAAATTGGGTGTGATGATCGGTGGAAAAAGCTATGAGGCAAAGCTTCTCAAGCGATTCCCGCATCGTGATCTCGCTCTTCTCAAGATCGACGCTGAAAAACTTCGCCCGGTCCGCTTCCAAGTCAAAGAACCAGCCCTCGGTTCTATTCTTACCGCGACCGGAGCCAAAGACGAGCCTCTCGGAATTGGACTCTTGAGTGTTTCCGGCAGGGCCATGGCCAAGGTGGGATTCATTGGCATCCAGGCCGGGGAATCTGACAAAGGTGTTCTTATTGAAAAAATCGTGCCGGGTGGGGCAGCTGCCGATGCCGGGCTCAAGGATCAAGACGTCATCACTCGTTTTGACGGTCAAAAGGTTGATGAGCCGGTCGCATTTGGTCATCTCATCCGCGGTCGCAAGGCCGGAGAAACAATCAAGTTGGAGTATCTTCGCAATGACAAACCAGGAAAAGCAACGGTGACTCTCAAGGAGCGGGTGATGCTCGACAACGTTAAGAATGACCCCCGAATGAAGCATGCTCTTGGTCAGCTTTCCGAAAAGACCAGCGGGTATCCTGATGCCATCCAGCACGACATTCCGCTTCCTCCCCAGCTGTGTGGTGGACCTTTGTTTAATCTCAAAGGGAAATGCATCGGCATCAATGTTTCCCGCGCCGGCCGGACCAAGACCTACGCCATCCCTGCGGATGAAATTATGGGAATGTTGGAAATCAAAGCGGCTGCCAAACCAGCCGGTCGCGTCGCTAAAAAACAGGATGATTTGACGAAGGCCAAGCCGGCTGCGCCTTCCAAAAAGAATGAGACGCTTGAAGCGATCAAAGCGATCCGCGCAAGCCTGAGGCAAATCGAGAAACGTCTCGACGGGTTGGAAAAGGCGGAACGCTAAGTTGGGCCCTTGTGAATTTAAGCAAAGAGCCCCCGTTGGCTTGTTGCCGGCGAGGGATCGTCTGTTTATGGGGGAAGCTAGTTCGATGGAAATCAAGTTAGCTTGGCTAAGATTGCCTTCTTCAGATCATCTTCTAAGGCGGACCTTCACCGCCCCCCTGTTAATAAGGTGGCAGTCCAGAAAGGGACGGGCCGGACTAGCCGTCCGGTCAAATTTCAGTATTGGACGTTATTTTCGGCCGTATGGGAGCTGACGTATTTCGTGGCCTTTTCAGGAAACCAGATCAGGAGAAAAGGGGGAGCAAGAATACGAACGAGGTGAGAACGACTACGGAAATGAGCTTGATACGAGATCCGTTTGATTTGTCCTCGTTCATTTTTTGGAGGCGTGCTCCTTGGCGGCTTGGATGAAGGCGTTGAAGAGTTTTGACTGGGATTTGTCAGTCTCGATGAGGCGCTCCGGGTGCCATTGGACACCGATGAGAAAGCGATCGTGGTCGGTGGTTTCGGTGGCTTCGATGACTCCGTCCGGACTCTTGGCAACCACGCGGAGACCTTCGCCGAGGTCTTTGACTGCCTGGTGATGGGACGAGTTGACCTCGAAACCGGTGGAGCCAAAGATCCCGCTCAGTCTGGAGTCGGGTTCAAGGGTGATGTCGTGATTGACGTTGCGATGGTTGCCACCGACGGCAGAGGGGATGTCCTGGATGAGAGACCCACCACTGGCGACGTTGATCCATTGGCTACCGAGGCAGATGCCGAGGAGAGGCTTTTCGGAGTTCTTGATCCAGCTGTGAATTAGGGCCTTTTCGAATTTGTAACGCTCGTCGCTGAGGATTGAGACAGTGGGGTGGGGCTCCTCGCCGTATTCTGACGGAGGAATATCGAGTCCGCCGGGCATGATGAGGCCATCGAGTTCTTCAAGGTAGTCATCGATCATGGCGGTGCTGCCGTCGGTGTTGGGAAGGATGACGGGGATTCCTCCGTGGTCTCGAACAGCACGGATGTAGGTTTCCTGATTCACGCTCGCGATGCCGATGAGAGGCCGCTTGGCGGAAGAGATCTCTTTGGGTGGGGGCGTGAGGGGGGCACTGCGGCGGTCGCCGAGTAGAAATCCGAGAATGCCGGAGCCGAGGATTGCGGCTGCAGTGAGGAAGAGTCTGCGGGTGGCCATGGGTAGTAGTGGGGAATGTCGGATGGAAGTCTGAGAATTTAAAGTCAAAAAGGGCTTCTCTAAACTACGCTTTTAATCGGATTAAGATAAGGCATCTCGCCGAGTATAAGATTCCGACTAAGGAGATAATGAAGAAAGGCAGATCTGATTCGCGAAAGCCGGGGAGTATCGAATAGAAGGTGTTGAGGCCGATAAAGCAAAAGAGGAGAAATGTCGCTAAGGGCCATGACTGCTACGAGAATTAGAATGGTCGTCCCCAGAACCAATCGCTCGTGGGGCTTCATTTTTTCATCTTCGCCCAATCAGCAACGGGTGCATTGCCGGGCTTACGGTTTTCGGTGCCTTTGACCTTGGTCAGCTGATCGCCAAGTTCAGTGCGCTTTTTGTCCGCGAGGGCTTTCATTTTCGCCACGATCTCAGGGTGGTCTGCGGCCACGTCTTTGGACTCACCGGGATCGGCTTCACTATCGTAGAGTTCAAGGCCGGTTTTTCCGAAATCATGTTTTCCTGAGTAGCCATCATTGCCGGGGTTTTCGGGCGCGATACGATACCGGTGGGGGAATTGCATCTTCCATTTCCCCATCCGCATCGCTTCGAGGTCGTTACGCTTATACCAAAAAAAGTAGGCCTCCTGTACTGGTTCGCTTTGCTCGCCGGAGATGACCTTCCAGGCGTCTTTTCCATCGATCTTCTTCTCGGGAAGCTTGGCGCCAATGAGCTTGGTGATGCTCGGCAAAAGGTCAATGGTCATGAGAGGAGTTTTGATCACAGAACCTGCCTTAAGCTTGGCCGGCCATTGCATCACGCATGGCACGCGTACCCCGCCATCCCAGCAGGTGCCTTTGCTCCCCCGGAGCGGACCGACTCCCCCAGCGTGGTTTCCATAGACCATCCAGGGACCGTTATCGCTGGTAAAGATTACCAAGGTGTTGTCAGTCGCTCCGGCTGTGTCGAGGGCGGCCAGAACTTCGCCAGTGGACCAATCGATTTCCTGAATGACATCGCCATACATGCCCTGCTCGGAAGAGCCTTTGTGCTTTGGTGAAACATAGAGCGGAACGTGCGGTTGGGGATGGGCAAGATAGAGAAAGAAGGGTGCTTTCCTCCGGGTGCTGTTCTCAATGAATCGAACGGCACGCTCGGTGAGCCAGGTTGTCATGTAGGTTTGGTCGCGGACCTGCGCCACGATTTCATCGTCTTCGATGAGAGGAAGATGCGGGTATTGCTTCATGAAACGCACCGGGCCGCTGGGCCACATATCGTTGGAGTAGGGATAACCGAGGTAGTCATCGAACCCCTGATTCACCGGAAGGAATTTCTCCTGATAGCCGAGGTGCCATTTGCCATACATCGCGGTGTCGTAGCCAACGGATTTGCAGATTTCGGCCAGAGTGGTCTCGTCGGGATGGAGGCCGACATTGCTGGCAGGGAAGAGGGCGCCCGAGATGCCAAGGCGGTTGGGATAGCATCCGGTGAGGAGCGCGCAGCGCGAAGCCGAGCAAACCGGTTGGGCGACGTAGAAATCGGTGAATTTCACGCCTTTTTCGGCGATTGAGTCGATATGAGGGGTGTTCCAGCCCTTTGCCCCAAAACAGCCGATATCCCCATAACCCATGTCATCACAAAAAATGACAACAATATTGGGCTTCTCCGCCGCTTGTCCGAGGCAGAAAAGGTTCATCCAGAGTAAAATCAATCGATTCATCTGCAAAGCTCACCACATCTCCGACGTAACCTCAACCCACAAGCACCCGCTATGAAGAGACTTTTCACGCTTCCCCTGCTCATTACCTGCCTCACCGCACAGGAGCCCAACAAGGATATCAAAGAAGGCCATTCCCACAATGGGCACGCCTTCAACGAAGGACCACGTCAGGCCGGCCCCCTCATGGGGAATACCGGAAATATCCACCTCCCCATTTCTTCTTCATGGGACCAGGGCCAGGCCTACTTCGACCAGGGCCTTGGGCAGCTTCATGGGTTTTGGTATTACGAGGCCGAACGCTCATTCCGCGCGATCCTTGCCAAGGATCCCAACTGCGCGATGGCCTACTGGGGGCTTTCGCAGGCCAACTATGAAAACGAGAAGCGGGCCAAGGCTTTCATTGCGAAGGCGACCGAGCTTCTCAAAAAGGAGGACTTGAAAATCACTCCTCATGAAAAGGCCTACCTTGAAGCAGAGATCGCCTATCATGACGAAAAGAAGGAAAAAGACGCCACCAAGCGGCGCAAGAATTTTCTTCGGGCTTATGAAGATCTCATTCTGAACTATCCCAATGATCTCGAAGCTAAGGCGCTCTTCGTTTGTCGACGCTGGCAGTTCAACCGGAAGGGCATTCCCATCACGAGTTACGTTGGAATGGACGCCATCCTTGAGCAGATCTTCGCGAAAAACCCGGCGCACCCGGCGCACCACTACGCCATTCACCTCTGGGACTACCGAAATTCCGAACAGGCTCTCGATTCCGCGGCCCGCCTCGGGAGTACCGCCCCTGGGATCGCCCACCTGTGGCACATGCCCGGCCACATATACTCAAAGGCCAAACGCTACCAGGATGCCGTCTGGCAGCAGCAAGCCTCCGCCCGCATCGATCACGCTCACATGCAGAAGTGGTTCCTCCTTCCGGACCAGATCCACAATTACGCTCACAACAACGAGTGGCTCTCGCGCAACTTCTCCCACTTGGGCAGTGTTCGCGCCAGCATCGACATGGCCAAGGCCCTCCTCGCCAATCCACGCCACCCGACCCTCAACAATCCAGGAAAGGGCTCAGCTCGCTACGGGCGCAAGGCTCTCATCGATTATCTCGAAAAGGCGGAACTTTGGCAGGAAGCCCTCGAAACCGCCAACTCGCCGTGGCTTGAAAAGCTCTCTAAGCCCGAGGACGACCTTTCCCGGGTCCGATTGATCGCGGTGGCCCAATTCAACCTCGGCCAGCAGGTTGAGCTTCGCAAAACCATCGAGCTGATCGACAGCCATCTCACCAAGGTCAAAGACGACCAAAAAATGGCCAAGGAAAAAGCCGTTAAGAAGGCTACTGACGAAAAGAAGAAGGAAAAGGAGATCAAGGACGCCGAGAAAAAAGCCCACGACCAGTTTCAGAAGAACATCAAGAAGTTCGAAAACGCCGTCGCCGAGCTTCGCGGCTACCTCGCCGCCATGAACGGTGATTTTAAGACTGCCAAGGAGGATCTTTCAAAGCGACCCTCCCACCAAACTCCCATGCTGCGTCACCTCGCCTACGGCGATCATGAAAAAGCCGCTGAGGTTGCCAAAAAACAGATCGAGAAGATGAACAAGGAAGCAATTCCTCTCGCTCAAGCGATCCACACACTCTACCACGCGAAAAAAGACGATGCGGCCTGGAAGTCTGGCTTTGAGGAACTCCGCAGTTTTGCCTCCGAAGTTGAGATCGGCTCCTCCGTCTTCGCCCGACTCGCTCCCATCGCGAAGGAACTCGGTTATTCCGACGACTGGCGTCAGCCTCACAAGCCCGCCGCCGATCTCCTCGCCCGACCTAATCTCGATGACCTCGGCCCACTTCACTGGACTCCCCCGGCCGCTCCCGGATTCAGTTTGCCTGATCAACACAAAAAGCCGGTCTCTCTTGCCAGCTATCGCGGCAAGCCAGTCATCCTCATCTTCTACCTCGGTGCAGGTTGCCTTCACTGTACCGAACAACTGACGGCCATGGCCGACCGTTATGAGGACTTTAAAAAAGCGGGCCTCCCCATCCTCGCAATCTCAACCGACGACATTGCCAACCTGAAGGACTCCCAGGACAACTACACCAAAGGGGATATTCCTTTTCCCATCGTTTCCGATGCTCCCAAGACCGTCTTTAAGCAATATGCGTCCCACGACGATTTCGAAGACCAGCCTCTCCACGGCACCTTCGTTCTCGATGGAAAAGGTCGCATGCTCTGGTCCGACATTTCAGCCGATCCCTTCATGGAGATCGACTTCCTGATCAAGGAATCGAAGCGGTTGCTTTCGCTTCATCAGTAAAAGCCCCCCAATTTCTTCACCAAAGCACTGCTGGCACACCTCCTCTTTTAGGATCACAGTCGAGGTTCAGGGATTTACATTGAGTTGACCCCATCTGATAAAAAAGAGGCAACCGTATTAGGCTGCCTCTTGTTCCAAATGAATTCTTCTCTTTCTTAAGGTGCGACCTCTTCCACCCGAAAAAACATCTTCGGCCTAAGGTCGCCGACAAGATTGCCCAAGTCGTAACTTCCGGTCGTTGACTCGCCTTCGTCTGCGAGAACGCCATCATCAATATCACTCGTCCAGTCAATCATATCGGTGGAATACCGAATCGCGTAGGTGGTGCCCGGTTTTGAGTTCCAGCTCAAGGTCAACACGCCTAAGCTGGAGTAATCGATATCGGTGATCTCGAGAGGAATAGAAGGCCCCGCTCCCGGTGCGACATCGGAGAAAGTCGTTCCAAATCGGATCTCATCATAGATCGTTGAACCGGTGTCCTGGAGAGACAACTGAGTGAAGTTGGATTGATCAAAGTCGGCTGTCAGAGTGGCGATAGCGTCACCTTCGGCAGGTTCCCCTTGTCCCTCAGTGATATTGAAAAGGGAAAGTTCGTCCGGCGTGCCATCGGATTTCCAGTTAATCTTACCAACAATGAGCGAGACATCGTGGTGGGATGCTCCATCAGCGAAAAGAGGAACATAGGTTCCCTCGCTCACCGTCGCGCTGGCCGAGTCAACAAAAGCCACGGCGTTTGGACTTCCGCTCCCGCTCCCGGGGATGCCTCCATTGTCTATTCGGAATCCGACTCCGAATGCCTGCCCCGTCGGTGAACTTAGATTCCCATTTTCAGCACTTCCGGACATCGCAATCAACGGGTCTGTTCCAAAGATCAAGGTTCCATATTTGTGAACGTTTGGAGCACACGCGAGAACGCTGAACCAAATGGTGGAGTTGTCTGCCGTCAGGGCGGTCTTGGCATCATCCGTCAGCAACCGATGGGCTTCTTGTTGACCTGCTGTTCCAAATCGACCCAAGGCACTGCCAGCCGAGGGATGTCCTTCAAAATCCAAACCTCCTCGCTCATTTATGATCAAACTGGGATCACCCACGGCATAGGCGGTTTGGCCAATATGATAAGATCGCCCCCAGCCCACAACTTCCCAGGCTCCGTTGAAGCCGAGGCCTCCCTCAAATCCATTCAGTTGCGTATCTGTCCCTTCATAGTCAAACTGTTCCAACAAGATCAGTTCGCCCTTGGCAAGAGAGCTCATCATCATCGCCGTTGCCATTCCGAAGGAGGTTTTTTTTCCAGGTTTCATTGTGATTTTTTCTACTTTGTTTGTGGTTAGAAGGGACAATTGGCTGTCCGATCAAAATATGCCGAATCAAACTCAGCTAAAAGTGTACCGAAATCAATTGGGATGCCAATTTATGAACGTCACCAGACTTACCCCTCAGGGAGCAGGACAATCAAAGGGAATATGGCGGGATCTTCATCAACTCACCATCGCGTAAAGCGGATTGATGCGCGACGATGCCAGCCACTGTCATATTCAAGGACTGCGCGATATCGATCCACGGTTCACGGTCTCTCAAGATGGCATCGATAAACTCACTCGTGAGATGACCATGCGATCCCCCGTGGCCTCCTCCGCCCACCCCCGGAGGGAGAGGCGGCCGAATTGTCCGCGGCGCCACCTGATCATTCTTTTGACCAGAAACGCGCCCGCACCGCTGACGCTGTGGAGAAAATTGCGACGTGATCGCTCGTTTGGTTCTTCTCTTTTCATCATCAGTTTATTTCTTCTTTGGTAAGTCATGCCCCAGGGCCCGAGCGATGGCGAAGTTTGTGAGGTTTTCGGACTCAAACCAACCACGCCACATGTTGTGGCCCTGTCCTTTGATCACTTCGACCTCCACCGTTCCTCCAAACCGGCGATAGCGTTCAGCGAGGATTTGGGTGTTCTTTTCATGGGGGACTACCGTGTCGCTGTCGCCCTGAATATGGAAAATGGGCACGTGGGCTTCCGCAAGGGGTTTGAGGCGGTCGATGGGATTGTGCTTGTCCAATACCTTTTTCAATTCTTCGGCGGGCATCTTGTAAGCGCCAGCCGCCCTCGCCAACCCGGGGTAGCTTTCGAGATTACAAACCGGATAAATACCAGCGACGCCACCAACCTTGGTGGGATTCTCCACCGCCCAATTGTAGAGCATCAGGCCTCCCCGGCTTCGCGCGAGCAAACAGGGTTTCCCGACAAAGTTCCTCTTTTGTGTGAGATAGGTGTAGAGGTCGGTAAAAGCATCCCGTCCCTCGGGACTCCCATAGGATTCTCCGACATCGATCCCTGCAATGGCCACCCCTTTGGCAAGAAAGCGTTCGAACATCCACACCTCGGACTTCGCGGGCAGGCCTTTCAAGGTTGGGGCATACCAAACCCACGGAATTTTTTCTCCGGTCTTTTCGGGAAGAATGATGAAGGTATCCCTGCCATTGATCTTGAATGATTCGCCGGGAAGAGGGAGAGACTTGGTTCCTTTCTCGATGTGCCCCGTGTTAACGCTGTAAAATTTTTGGGCGTTTGCTGAGAAGAGCTTCTTCGAAACTCCGGGTCCCTTCTTGTCGAAGTAGGCTCGTGTCAGTTTTAGAACCGAAGCGTAATCGCCGGTGGTTCGAGTGACCGGCCAGTCGCTTCCAAAGACGAGGCGGTCTTCTCCGAAGGACTCGAAGGCCAGGCCCAGGAGGCTTTGATAGAATCCAATGTTTTGAGGAGCCGGTTGTTTCTTCACTCGTCCGAAGAGTGCCGATACCTTGCAGTGAACATTCGGATGCTTGGCGACTGCTCGGAATTTGTTCCCCCAGACAGGGTCGAGCGGCTGTCCATCGAGGACAACGCTCCCGAAATGATCGAGGATAATTTTTAGATTTGGAACTCGTCTAGCGATGGTATCGACATCGTCGAGTGAATAGTTTCCGATGAGGAAATCGACCGTCTTTTCACTCTGGGCAGTTGCCTTGAGGTCACGAAAAAATTCCTCGCTGAGCTTTTCTCCGTTTCGTCCCGAAAGCCGGTAGCCAAGGTAGCGTTCGTCTTTGCAAAGTTGTCCGAAGAGCGGCTGGAAGTCATCTGTGCCGATGACCTGGGAAAGGTTCCCCACCACACCCCGATAGAGAGCTTTATTATGAGCGGTGACGTCAAGATTCC
>Ga0307999_1000102_pt1 | contig 22184 bp, 32 predicted proteins | sample Neamet1_FD_203158 | JGI IMG/M metagenome (GOLD analysis project Ga0307999, IMG submission 203158) | Marine microbial communities from water near the shore, Antarctic Ocean - #1 | ecosystem: Environmental > Aquatic > Marine > Unclassified | place: Southern Ocean | collected 2014-06-04 | reverse complement strand
ATGGCAAAAGGGAAATCAAAAAACGAAAAGCAAAACGAAAAGCAAAAGGAAAATAAAAACGAAAAGCAAAGCAAAAAAAAGGAAGTTAAAGGGTCAATTAAGCAGCCAAATAAAACAAAGGGTACAAATAGTAAATTAAAGAGTAAAAAGCCCTTAAAAAGCCCCAAAAAAGCCTTAGCGAGAAAAAAAACGACTAAAAGAAAAGCGAAACAAGTCCTTTCAAAGGAAACTTGGAAACAATCTAGGGATAGCAAAGGAAATATAAAGAAAGGTCGTAAAAAGTCACTTAAACTAACTACACAAGGAGATAAGAATAGATATCAAACTATTGTTAAGGCTATAAGTGATTATTATAAGAAAGCAGGAACTCCTTTAAAGAGAAAAGATTTATATAAAGAATATAGAAGAGTAAGGGATAGTTATTCAAATTACCCACTTTCTGTATTAATTCCTCAATTTGACAGAATCGTGATACAAAATAAAGCGACTAGACAATTTCCTCCTTCATTAACACTAGGAATACCTTGGTATCAATTTGAAGATGAAATGACCGCAGGTTTCAGTCAGAGTTATTTTAGACTGAATGACACAATAGTTTTAGATTTAACGATAATAACTCCATCAATACCAAATATGAGTTTTCCTTATTCTAATATTATAGGAAAATATAAAAAGTTATATAATAATATATCATTTAGACAGGCAGTAAAAGCTAAGTCCACATATTATGAGTTTGAATACGACCAAGCAACAAGTAATCCAAAGAAAAATATATATGTTTTTATATTACGGGCAGTAGGCTCAGGAAGTGGCACAAAGCAAACACCGGTTGCACCAATATCACAAGTAGGGCAAACAACAGGAACTACACTTCCGGGACCAATTGGAGAACTTTTAGGCTTTGATGAAAAAGGTGAATATATAAAACAAATTACTTCATTAAGAGAAATACAAAGTAGTGTAGCATCTGCATTAAAAGAAAAGCAAATGACATATACACAGTATAGAATTGAAATGGATAATATAAATGAGGAGATAGAAGAATTGGAAAGTAAAATTAAAAACTTATAAATGAATAAGTATTTAAATTATTTGAATGATAAATATTTCAGAGAATTCGGTTTTGAAGAAATTGAGAGTAAAAACAGAAATACATACTTTAGAGATTTAATAAAAGAAAACACAAAACAAAAAAAAAGGAAAGGAAAAAATATATAAATGAAAAAGTACCATAAAATATTCGTGATTACATTTATCTATATATTCTGTATAGGACTTCTTATATATAATGTTTTTATAAATAATAATGAATTAACGCATATAGAGAAAGTTATTAAAAAACATAATAGTATTAAAGAATCTATAGCAAATCCTAAATATCCAACTATAGCTAAACCACCAAGTAGTCAGTCAACTGTTATATATGGTGATAGTGTTAGAGTATATAATAATAAAGAAAACAAATAAAAAATATATAAAAAAGGTGAGGAGGGTCACAACGACCAAAATATAACTATTAAATGTTTTTATTATTGTAACTCCTCACCTTTTTATATAAAAAAAAATATATAAATGAATAAACAATTATATAAAAAAGATAAAATATTAATAGCTATATATATTATAGCTTTTTTTATTCCATTTGGTTTGTTATTTATTTTTTTTATATATGCAATAATGTTTTATATATTTAAATTTCAATTAAAAAGAGAATTTGAACTATTAGAAAATGTTTCTAATTATATAAAAACATATATAAAAAATATAATAAAATGATAAACATACCGGTTTCACTTGGCGAGGTTGTAGATAAACTTTCTATACTCTCTATAAAAAAAATAGAAATAAAAAATAAAGAAAAGTTAATAGATATAGAAAATGAATATAAACTTTTATATAAAATTTATAAATATGAAAAAAATTATATATCATTTGATATAGAAAAATTATATAAAGATTTATATAAAATTAATTATATGTTATGGGAAATAGAAGATGACATAAGAGATAAAGAAAGAAAGAAAGAATTTGATGCTGAGTTTATAGGATTAGCAAGAAGTGTATATATAACCAATGATAAAAGAATGAATATAAAGCACACTATAAATAAAGAAATGAATTCAGACATTAAAGAACATAAATCATATAAACCATATATATAATTCTATATAAAAATTTATATGTATATTTGGCATTCCACAGGACATTCCCTATGTCCAATGCTTAGTGGATTTTGATTTCCCAAAAGGGCTCGGTTTATATCGAGCCCTTTTATTTTTTATATAAAATTTACTTTTTTATATTTAATTTTTCATTAAATTTATAAGGAAATAACATTTCCTAAAATATATAGTTTTGTTTTTAAAAATAAAACTATATTTGTATATAAGAAATCAAAATTTAAAAACTATCACTATGGCAAAATTATTTAAACAAGGCTCAGCAGAGGCTATTGATGTTAAACCTGAAAACGGAAGTACATTTACATTAAAAGAATTATATAAAATAGTTGACTGCTCTATGGTAGAGTTTTTATATATAGATAAATATATAATGATTATAGATGAAGAAGGTAAATTACAAAACAAAGCAGTTAATGATGTTGCAACTTATCATTATAGAAAACATTCAAAAAACCACGACTATGTCGTTGGTAACGCATTAGTTTGTGATAGAAGTGAAATTAATTAATTTATATATTTAGAGAGATGAGTTATATAATTAGCAACTTGATAAATTGCTAAATATTCCGTGAGGTATAACTCCGGGGTTTTTTATTTTTAAGTTAGTATTTGACTCGGTAAAGCATCTCTCTTTTATATATAATAATATAATTTATATGTAAATACATATATTAATATAATAATAATATAAACTATATGTAATTAAATATAATAATTAATAAAAATTATATAAAAAAATATGAATCATCAATAGACAATATATAAACCACATATAAAATTTATATATAAAAACAAATAACATTTTTTATATGATTTTATATAATTTATATAATAAAATAATAACTAAAAATATATAAAAATGCAAAAAGATAAATATAGAATTATATACGAAACAAATGATATTCAAAAAGTATTTGATTGTTTAACTATGGATGAACTTTTATATAAAATTATTGATATAAAAATAAAGAAATGGACTTTAGTGAAAATAGTAAATTTATATAATTAATATATAAAAAAAATATGAGCACAATTAGGGGAGGTTATTTAAATAGGTTTGAAACAGACTTAAATAAATTACAAGACAACAAAACAAATTTTCAAGTAGTGAGTAGTGGACTTACTAGAAAGATTATATTTAATCAAAAAGAAGATAAAAGTAAAAGATTATATTTCGGTCATCAAAAAAGCGATATACTTCCCGGAGTTCATATGGTAAATGCAGTTCGTAGAAATATAGATAAATATATAGAAAGTGGAAAACCAATACCCAAATTAGAATTTAGACCAAAACTTGTATTATATAATTTTATGGAAATAGAAAAAGCTATAAATAAAAATCCTCGTGATTTAACAAATGCAATAGATATAAATGCTTGTTATTTTAAAACTGCATATAATCTTGGTTTTATTAATGAAGATTTATATAAAAAAGGTTGGGAAAAAAGAAAAGAAAATAAATTAGGTTTATTGGCAAGTATCGGAAGTTTAAATAAACACGAAACTATAGAAACCTATAAAAGCGGAAAACTTAAAACTACTGACACAAATTGGGAATATAAAAATAAGTATAGTCCTTTCTATTGGGCAATCATTAATAAGGTTGCTGAAGTTATGATGGAAATTGCTCACGCATTAGGAGAGAATTTTTATATGTGGCTTACAGATTGTGTTTATGTTGATAGAGATAAGAAAAAAATAGCAACTGATATTTTAGATAAATACGGATATGATTATAAAAGTTTTTATATAGAATTTACAGATTTAAGAGGTAGACAATTGAATTGGTACGATTTTAAAGCAAATGAAGAAAAATATATAAATCATAATATATTATTAAACTATACGAAAAACTACACACCTTTTATAAAAAACAATTATGACAAATATGGATTTAAAAAATAAAGAAATTTTAGGATTTACTGCCGGAAACTTTGACTTGCTCCACCCCGGCTATATAATAACTTTTGAAGAAGCTAAAAAACATTGTGATAGATTCATAGTGTTTTTACAAAAAGACCCATCAGAGCACCGTAAAAGCAAGTATAAGCCTGTTATACCTTTATATGATAGGTATAAAGCACTAATGTCTATAAAATACATAGATGATGTATATACATATCAAAATGAAGAAGAGTTATATAATTTAATTAAATTTTGGAAGCCTGATGTTAGAATTTTAGGTGAAGATTATATAGGAAGCGATGGAGAGCCTGTTCCGTTTACAGGAGATGATTTGCCACAAAAAGTTATATATACAACTCGTTCACATAATTGGTCTACAACAAAGTTGAAAGATTTAATAACTACACAGACAGTAAAGCAAAACCCGGACATATTAGCAAAAAATTATATTGATGATAATGATTCAGTTCCTAACTAATGAGAAGGGCGAAAACAAAAAATAATCCTCACGGTGACTTATTATATATAAAACATATAAAAGCAGAAAAAAAAAGAATAAAAAGATTGGAAAAAACAATTCACGACACAAGACAAAAAAATAAAGTAAAAAATGTATTTGTATCAGTTTATCCTGAAGGCACAGATTTTAAAGAATTATCACGGAATCTTGTTTCTGAATTTAAGGAAATGCTTGAAAGAAAAAAATGGATTAAAGAAAACACCATTTCAGGAGAATATTTTTTAAGTAGAAAAAAAATAATATGAATAAATTAGTTTTAGCCATCATTTTCTTTTTAATAGGAAATATTCTTATTTGGTTTCAAACAAACGGGCAGTTTATATGGAAATGGTTTGACAAAAACCCTATACTTCTATCTGTATTTTTTGGCTCAATTATATCATATGTTTTTATTTATGCAACAAAATATTGTTATGAGTATTTTGATGGATTGTTGTGGTCTATAAAATTTGTAGGTTTTGCCATTGGAGTATTGACATATGCAGGTCTTACTTATTACTTTATGGGAGAAGGTATCAATATGAAAACTTTTATTTGTTTAGTGTTAGCAGTTTTTATTATATGCATTCAAGTATTTTTAAAATAATTATATGAAAAAATTAATATTAGGAGATGGATTATTAGGTTCTGAATTAAAAAAACAGACTAATTGGGATATCTCTTCAAGAAGATTCTCAGATTTAGACATTAATAATTTAACATCACTTGAAGAATTAATTAAAAACTACAAAGTAATTGTCAACTGCATTGCAGATACAGATACATATTCAAAGAATAAAGAAAATCATTATAGAGTAAATTATAGATTTCCATCTAATTTGAGTAACATATGTGAAAAGTTAAATATAAAATTAATTCATATATCAACGGATTATGTATATGCCAACAATCTTCCTGTTGCTACTGAAGATGAATTGCCTTTACCTGCACCTAATTGGTATTCTTATACTAAATTATTAGCAGATGAATATATATGTTTAACTAATTCAAATTATTTAATATGTAGGTTGTCACATAAGCCATACCCCTTCCCTTATGATGATGTTTGGGATGTAATTACTAGCGGTGATACCGTAGATAAAATAGCATCTTTAGTTATTAAATTAATAGAAAAAGAATCATACGGATTAGTAAATGTTGGTACCGGAACTAAAAATTTATATAAAATTGCCCCCAATAAGAAAGTTATAGAAAGACCTAGTTATGTTCCTTATGATACAAGTATGAATTTAGATAAAATGAATAAATTATTAAATAAATAAAAATGAACCAAACGCACCTAAATGAAGAAAACTACAATGAATTTGTTAAATTATATAAAAAAGCAAAACATTCAGGAATTAAAACTTTTATGTTTTATGGCAAAGAAGTAGTAACAGATTTTGCAAAGTATGTAATCGAATTTTATAAAATAAAAACACAATCAAAAAAATAATACAAAATGAGAATAGTTATAACGGGAGGATGTGGATTTATTGGTTCATCATTCGTAAATATATGTGTTAAAAACGGGTACGACATTTTAGTTGTAGATAAATTGACTTATGCTTCAAATAGAAAAAACATACCAAGTTCAGTTCCATTATTAATAAAAGATATATGTGATGTAACGGCAGAAGATTTAGGTCAGTATAAATACTTAGTCAATTTTGCGGCAGAATCATCAGTAGATAGTTCAATTAAAGATGGTAAGCCATTTGTTAAGTCCAATATCGAAGGAACATATAATCTTTTAGAATTGGCAAGAAAAAATCCTGATTTGAAAAAGTTTGTTCAAATATCTACCGATGAAGTTTATGGAGATTTAGATAAGTTAGATATAGCTGCTTCATTTGAAGAGAATCTATTATATCCCTCCTCTTACTATTCATCATCAAAAGCATCTGCTGATATGCTTGTTTTTAGTTGTGGACATACTTATGGTTTGCCTTATGTAATAACTAGAACCTGTAACAACTTTGGTATTAATCAACATACTGAAAAGTTCATTCCGAAAATTATGCGTTCTATAAAACAAGATATATCAATTCCTATCTATGGTGATGGAAAACAAATTAGAGAGTGGATATGGGTAGAAGATAATGTTAATCAAGTTTTAAAACTTATGCTACATAACCAAGGTACTTTTAATATTGGTAGTGGAGATGTATTAAAAAATATAGATATTATAAATCATATTGGGGATTTATTAGGAAAACCACCTAAGTATGAATATGTAGAAGATAGAAAAGGACACGATATAAGGTACACATTGGGAACTAATTTTGATAAACCCAAAATAACATCTTATTTGTTTGATTTTTTAAAAGAAAATATATGAAAATAGAAATAGATATATCCAAAGAGATTTTAGAAGATATGATTATGGAGCAAGAAATGAAAAATTCATCTTGTTTTATTGGAGATTCAAGCCCGATAGATGAAATATCTCAAGAATTTTTAGTAACGGTGTTAACAGAGTATAAATATAAAAATCTTTTAAATAAATCGTTAAATCACATATCTTTAAAAATATCAAAGGCAAATGAAAATTAAATTACAAATCCGAAAAGATAAGTCTTATAGAATTAAGGCTGAAAGTGAATATTTCAAAAATAAATATGGCATCGAATCACCCGTTATACATCATTTAGAAAGAGATGTTGAAATATTTGGGGATAAATGGACAAATAGGCAATATATACCGGCAGTTATGGTTTTTATGCTAAGAATAGTGTCAGATGATATTTTAAATATAACTGAGCCTGTCTATTACGGAAAAATCAAAACAGGCAAGGGTATAGAACTCGGAGAACTTGTGTTAAAAAGTGAATTAGAAGCAATGAAAAGTCAATAACAATATTATTTTTAAAAATAAATAGTATATTTGTAAAATCAAAAAATAAACAATATGAAAAAAAGAGAATTTGAACTTAAAATAGGTCTACATATTACGGAAGATAATTATGAGAGTTTGATTGAGGTATATAATAAAGCCTTGAAAACTAAAAGTAAAAGATTTCCGTTTAGAAATTCTGAGGATAAGTTATATGCTATTGAAACAGAGTATTTAACTTTTGTTTTAGAAACACTAGAAAAAACTGACCACAATGTTTTAGAGAAAAAAGCTGAAGAATATAAGAAGATTGAGAAAAAACTAACTAAAGAAGAGTTTGAGGAAAGGCAAAAGAAAATGTTAGAATCTCATAATGAAGGAGATGATGATGAAATATTCACATTTGATAAAATTAAATCAGATAAAAAGAAAAAATAATTATATGGAAACAAAACTTAAAAAATTGCTAAGAAAAAGGAATGTATCGCAAAAGAAACTTTACGATAAGATTTCAAAAATTTACGAAACACCAATAGGTCAGTATGCTTTAAGTGAAATAGTAAATGGCAAAAAACTAAACTATCACATTATAACATTAGTAAAAATATGTAATGTTTTAAATGTAAAACCACAATCAATTGTTGAGTCAGATAGTTTAGATATGCAACTGTTAAAGCCGGAATATATAAAAGCTAATAAAAAAACCGCAGAAACTGTAGAGCCATCTTCGCTTGAAGAACAATCTGAACACATTAATGGGGAGGATGAATATGTTGACTCTGCTGATGGTGAAGAAGCCTTAAAGTAGAATAAAGGACAATAAAGAACAGTAAAATATAATAACACACCAATCTTGAATACTAAATTTCTACAAAAATTAATCTCAAAGCCAAACAACTATGTTTTAGTTTGGGCTTATATATTTTCACGACTAGATGAAGATAATAATGGGGTTATATATTTATATGAAATCGCCTCAAAATATAAGGTTCCAAAATCAACATTAAAAAGAATTGTGGACTATGGTGTATCAGTTAGTGGTTTAGAAATGGATTATAAATGGATTTCTAACTCATTGCATATCAATATTTTAGATGAGGTTAGTGAGCCCAAAGTGGTTCAGAGGCGGTCTAAAAGTGAATCCAAAGTGGCTCCAAAAAGAGCAAAGCCAAAACCGAATACTTTATACTCTAAAATGATAGAGCAATACGATAAGTTTTGTAGTGAGCATACAGGGGTTGGTAGTAAAATGGATGGTATGCAGGGAAAGGCTATGAAGTCTATAATCCTATTTTTGAAAAAACAATGCATTAAAAAGCATTCGGAATTAAGTGATAAAGAATTAGAAGAAAATGTTCTATTAAGTTGGGAGTATATATTAAATAATTGGAACAAGTTAGATGACTATAATCGTAACAGAATAAAACTGTCTGACATTAATTCAAGTTTATCTAATATTCTTATGAAACTGAAAGAACAACCTATTAATAAAAAACAAAAACAACGATATGAACAAATTAGTAACGCAGTCAAAGGGGCTACAAACACAGATTATTCAGGATTGGGCTCCGGCACATAAAAAGATAATTCAAGGCTATTATGAAAGAAAAATAGCTACATTTTTTGAAGCAGAAGATAAAAACGAACAATTTCAAAACTTGCATAAATTAATTATCAAGTGGGCAGTTTTAGCAGGTGTTAAGCCATTGCCTGTAGATGATGAAATAAGAATGTTAGTTGAATATGTAGCAGAACATTTTTATCGTTTTTCTTTAATGGAGATAGATAATGCTTTTAATCTTGCTACGGCAGGTAAATTAGACATAGAGGCAGACCATTATCAATCTTTTAGTGTTATATACATATCTAAAATATTAAATGCCTACAAGAGGTATAATGGAAAATATATTATTGATTACAGAAATCAAATTGCTGAAGAAAAGAGAAAATCAGAAGAGCCATCAGAATCAGATAAATTAAAGCTAATGATTGAAAGTATATTAGAAGGCTTTGAGAACTTTAAAGAAGAAAGAAAATATAATCATTTTGGATGGGTGTCATACGATTTTCTTACAAAATTGGGAGTAATTAATTTAGATAAAGATATTAAAGGGGTTTTATTAGAACAGGCTAGGAAAATGGCTATAGAAGAATTAAGAGAAAAGAAGAAAGAAGAGAAACAAAGGCACAATAAAACTAAACTTTCTAATCAGATAGAAGAAATATTAAATGATGCTTCCGGAAAACAAGATAAGGTAATAAGAATATGTAAGAATTTAGGTTTATTACATTATTATGAACATATTTTAGAAAATAATTTATCTTTGGAAACAGAAATATCTAAAAAGATGAGAAATGAGGAAAAATGATGACAAACTTACGGTTATAGTAAACAAAGAAATAGGAATTGCTGAATGGGAAAGGTTTGAGCAATTAGCTGATGAAAAATTAGAACTATGGAGAATATTTTGGGCTATAAGTAAAGATAAAGAGCAAATAAAGAAAGAAAAAATTTGTTCAATAGCTTATTTTAATCAATTTGTTATGTCCTCATTAGAACTTCCCATTAGAGAATTTATTTCAGAAAGCGATGAGGATGATTGCTTAACTCTGCATAAAGATGATATAGAAACAGTTTTATCATTATATATTAAGTTAATTCCTAAGAGTGAATGTGAAATTTGCGGCAAAGAAAAATCATTTATTGATAAACTAGAAAAGCATTATGAATCATCGTATGATTCTCTTGGTGAAATAATGAAAAGATAAGATGATAGTAACAGGTAAAATACATTCTATTGATTTAATAACTAAAGATATAACCAATATCGTATTAGTTAAAAGCAGGAAGAAAAAACAATATTTTATCTCAATACTTTTTTATTATCATTTTTCAGATTTTGTCAAAAGAGAATATTTATCAAATGATTTTGTAAAGATTTGGTTTCGTATAAGAAGTAATGCTAGAATCAGTCAAGACAATAAAACTAGATACTACACAGATATTATAGGTGACAAAATAATTTTAGTAAAAAGAAAAGGTCTTTCTATTAAAAAAATGATAAATCAATATGGAATGCAAGAAAAACATAAGTATTACATAGAAGATACCGGAGAAATAATCTCTCAGAATACGGTTACAAGTGCAAGAAATGATAATCCTAACAGAGAACTAATATGAGGCTTGGAGTAAGTTATAATGTTTTTGATGGAGAAGAACTTTTAGAAGAGTCAATCACAAAAATTCGAGAAAGTGTAGATTTCATTTGTATTGTTTATCAAACAACTTCTAACTATGGGGAATATAGGGATGATTTAGAGCCATTTTTAGTTGATTTAAAGCAAAGAGGCTTAGTTGAATACTTATATCAATATAAGCCTAAAGAAATTGAAGGAAGGCACAGGGGAGAGTTAAATGAGGTTGTAAAAAGAAACATCGGAAGAGATATATGTGTAAAGGTTGGAAATTGCTCACATCATATAACAATGGATTGTGATGAAATATTTATACCTGAAGAATTTGATTCGGCAAAAAATCAAGTTATATATAATGATTTTGATACAACATATGTTTCGTATGATAATTATTATAAAAACACAAATCTTATTCTTTCTCAAAAAAGTTTTATGAAAGAAACTAAGCAGAGAACAATGAACTTAGGCTATATGTCTTTTATAGTCAAGTGTGATGAAAGAAATTACGGAACAGGCTTAACACCTTTGATTTTAGACCCCACAAGAACTATTGATTGTAAGGATTTCCATATTTTTAATAGAAGAGATATTAAAATGCATCATTATTCTTACATAAGAAAAGATGAAAAAAGTTTAAGAAGAAAATTAAATAACACATCTTTTAATCAAATGCAAAAATCAGAAAATCCTGTAGATAGGATTGTTAATGACTTTATTAACTATAAAGATGGCGATAAAGCAACGGTGATGTGGGTAAATGGATTTTTAGAAATTGACCTTTTAAAAGTAAGTGATAAAGGCAATAAAAATGATTAAAAAATTATTCTCTAAAATAACAATTAATAAAATTATTTTTCCTCAAATTTTTTGTGTCAGCCCCAATATTATACGCAATCCTTGGCTATTTATACCCCTTTGTGTTATATTTTTTTTATATAATTTGGTGTGTTTATTGATGTTTTTCGGGGCTATTTTTTTGGCTTTTTGCCTTTTATTTATCTATGAAAAACTGAAAAATATTAAGATACTATTGTAATTTTATTTTCTTTATTTCCCTCCTCTAATTTATCAACTCTTTTGCCTAATTCTTTGCTATGGTCTATTGACTTTAACCACTTTCTATAGAAGGTTAGCTGATAAAATATGACTGCTAATGTTAGTCCAAAAAATGCAATACTTATAGGAGATACTTCTCCTTTGTCTGTAGTAAATTGAGATGGTAAAATTTTTCCGTTTTTCATAAAAATATATTTTTTTATTTTTCAAGTTTTCATAAAATCGAAAAAAAACTTGTTTTAATTACGGGGTAAATATACGAATATATTTCATATTTTTGTCTTAATATGGAAGCAAAAGGAGGATTCACAATAGGACCATCTCACGATGATGGGGGAATACCAATGACCGTAAAGTCTACAGGTCAAAAGATAGAAGTTGAAGGTGGCGAGGCTATCATCAACAAAAAATCTATGTCAGATGACCGACAGTTTCGAGTTGAGGGAACACCAAAAGAAATAGCCTCAGCAATTAATGAAATAGATGGGAATGGAGTTAGTTTTAACAAGGGAGCAAAAATAACAATGTTTAGAAAGGGTGGTATGATGTATGAGCCTCAAATATGCGACAGATATGCTAAATCTTGTGGGCAATATGACTTTTATGTTTATGATGGGGGAGAAAATAAAAAAATAGGGGAAATTAAAACTAAGCCAAATTACAAAAATTCAAATTTATTGAATATTGATAAATTTAAGTTAGATAAAGATTTTTCCAACATCCATACTTACAAATATTATACTCAAGCAGTAATTAATGCATCTAAAAAACAAGGTGCAGTAATGAATATTGAATGTTTAGATGATGATTGTATCTCTACAATGGTTGATATAGGTGAATTAAATGATAGTTGTGAAAAACTAATAATCAGAAAATAAATTATGGCAATTGATAAATCGGAAATAGAAAAATCAAGAAACGAAAAAGCAAAAATAGGAAGTGACACATTACAAACTATTTTACAACTTGTAAGGTATGATATACCGGTTTTAATAGTAGGAAAATCATCTATTGGAAAATCATACACTTTATTAGAAATAACGGAAAAGTGGAGATTACCTTCATCTATGCTATATATTGGTTCTGAAAAGCCTGAAAATATAGAGGGTTTAGCTAAATTGATAAGTAAAGATTATGATACTGAAAGAGATGACAAGGGAAAGAAAATAAGAACCGGAGAGGACATATTAAAATTCTTAAAACCTTATTGGTTTCCAAATAGTAGTACAATATCTACGCAAGTAGCAAATGGTCAAAGAATTTTTGATAACTATAGAAAGGTTTATGATAAGCCTTTAACAAAATTTGCATATTCCTATAAAATATTACATCAAATATTAATCGCCTTAATGGAGGTAGACTTTTCTGAGGGAGAGCAAGAGATTAGTGTTAGCTTAGTAGATAGTGGAAAAAACAATTTATCTGATGCTATAAGCCGTGAAGTATTAAATTCAAAAGAATTTGTGTTTAAAAGAAGCCCTGAAACGGCAGTTCAAGCCGAAACTGCATATGAATATACATTAGATGCATTAGAGTCAGGTAGAGATGACATAAGGGACTTGTGTATGTATTTATGTACCATTCTAGGTTATGGTAACTATTGGCTAATACTTGATGAGTTAGATAAGGTTAGTGACCACGATAAAGAAAAATATGCTCCATTGTTACATATTGTTCGAGAAAGAACATTGAAAAGTTGGACAATGAAAGAAATCAATAACAAAAAAGGTATGCCAATACCATTGGGAGTTGATTATGGTGACTATAGTAATATGGCTGATTTAGTTCGTTCTCAAATAACTAAAGGATTGCCTTTAATGGATTGTAGAATTATTGGTATAGCAAATGCTACTAAAGACATAGAAGAAGCATTGTTTAGAAGATTTTGTCAAATTATTATGAGAAGTACAATAGCTTTATATCCGCCTGACAAAAACGCAAGTAAAGTAATCGACTGTGTAAGCCAATTTGGACCAAATGATATGGATGTTTCTTTATTATTAAAGAAAGTATCTTTTCTTGATGAAGTAAACCTACAATGGCAATATAGTTTTTTGCCTAAAATGTTAAATCAAACTGATAGAAGCGGTAATTATTTTTATCAAAACTTCAATGATTATTTCAAAAAGATTTTGAATAAAGCAAGAGGTAATCAGCAATCAGCAGTTAACATTTTATCTAATGATGACAAGGTTTTCAATGAAACCGCTTGGGGAATGATATGGAGAGATAATTATTTGGGAGGAAAGTCAAATTATAAAAATGACCCCGGATTAAAAAGTTATTATGAAAATCTAGGTGCATTATGGCTTTGTTTAGCAGAAGAACTTTATAAAGATTCTGAAGAAGATAGTTCGGGAGCACAAATGGCAGGAGCATCTAAAGTGGGTGGAGGAAAATTAACCCCTATTATGAGATTAAGAAATGAAATAGCAGTATCATTTAAAGATTATGGTGATTTATATTTTGATAATCTTCAAATTCAATTAATTCAGTCATATTCTGAAACCGAAGGAAATCCATCTAAATTGACTTCTTGGACTATAAATGCACTTTCACACATACAAGCATCAAATGAAAATCAAGCAGGAAATTATGACCAACTAGCAGGAGTTGGAGAAAAAATGATTCCATTTATTTATCAGCAAATAATGATGAATTTAAGAGGAGATGTTAAAATAGATTCAGATTTATTTACAAATCAAATTTTAGAAGTAAATAAGTTTTTTACTAATTTTTTAAATAAAGAAGGAGAGAACGAAACACATACTTTAAAAGTAGATGCAGACCAAACAGAAATATTGATGTATGGTGATACCAAATCAAAATTAAGAGGAATGAAACCTGCTCAAAGAAAAAATCAAGAGCAAAGAGGTTTGTATGGTTTAAATAGTTATGAAAATTCACTCTCATTAAGTATCTACATAAGATATTATTTAAAAGGTGCTCTTTCTTCGTTTTTTGATTCAACTTTAGATGACAATGAAAAATATATTAAGTTTTTACAAGAAAGTAAAAATGGAGGTGAGTCAGAAAAAGTAATGAATTTCTTTAGAAGTCCTAGAATAAAGGAACTACTTAATAATTTCTATCAAGGGAGTTTAACCGATAGTATGAAACAATCAGGAAATGGTGTGAGATTAAAAGAGTTAATAGATAAATTATAATGTCAGAGCATAAATATTATACAGAGTGGGATAAATTTTGGGACTTTTATATGGAAAGTGTCAAGAATGATGTAGGCGATTATAAATTTCAGGCACTTAAAAATAGTTCATCGAGAATAACTAAAAATCTTTCAAGAATAACGGATGAGTTTAGACTTGGTGTTCTTGATGATTTAGTAAGAGAAGCAGGAATGATTCCTGATAATATTTTATTGTTTTATGACCCGAAGGCTACAACATTTTATTCTGCATATTCAAGAAAGAAAAAAAGATTTTATATAGGCTATCCAACTTTCACAAAATATATGTGCTATTGGGAACCTGCAATGAAAGCTGCTTTTAGACACGAAATGGGTCACATATTAAGAGGAGATTGTTTGCTTACTATGCCATTTAGCGATGTTCGTAATTCTAATTGTTGTATGGACATAAGAATTAACGACCAACTTGATAGAAATGGATTATTGGAGGTTTATAAATGTATGAACTTTAAAGATAAAGACCAACCACTTTTGGTTCCTGAAGAGCAGTTTGGTAAAATTGATTTGCCTTATGATGAGGAAAACCCGTTTATTCCTGAATGGTGGATTATAGCGAATAAGTTTAATAAAGCTAATAAAAAGCAAAAACAAGAAAACGATAAAGAAAATGAAAATGAAAAAGATGAGCCAAAAGGTTTTGAAATAGGAGATTATGTTATTGTAGACACAAAAGAATCACCTTATGATGGCGACCCCGGAAAAATAGTAGATATAGATGAAGAAGGAAATTTCGTAGTAGAAAGTATAAGTGATGAGGAGTTTGATATGCTAATGGATGCAGTTAAAGATTCTCGTATGCAGCTAACAACAAGCGGAGATTTGTTAGGAGTATTTACAAAATCAGAGATTATATCTGCAATTCCTGAAGAAGAAGGAGAGCAAGGAGATTACGGGGATGATGAGGATGAAGATGAAGGTCAAGGAGGAGATTCAGGAGGAGATGATGATGAAGATGAAGGAGAACAAGGAGAAGGAGAACAAGGAGAAGGAGATAGCGGAGAAGGAGATAGTGGAGATGATAATAAAGAAAAAACACCTGAAGAAATAATAAAAGAAAAAGAAGATATACTTGAGGACTTATTAAACGGAGGAGTAGATGGAAATAATCAAGGAGATGGAGTTTGGTCAGATGAATTAAGTGAGGATGAAGAAGAAGAGCCACAAGAAAAGTCAAAAGAGCAGGAAAATGATGATGATGTAAATGTAGAAGATGATAATGAGTCAGAAGAAAAACAAGCAGAAGGAGAAACAGAAGGAGAATCAGGAGAGGAAAAAAATGAAGAAGAAAAAGATATAGATAAAGTACCTGATTGGACAGAAGAGCAAACGAAAAGAAAAGAAGAAATAGAAGAGAAAATAAAAGAAATTAACCTAAATAAAAGTATAAATAAGTCAATTGATAATTTTAATAATATTAAAGAAAAGCATAAAGAAAAATTGACACAAGAGGAAATGATGTATATAGATGTTGCATTAGAGGAATTGACTGATTTAAAAAATTAAAAGTATGTGGAATAATACACCAAGAACACTTACGGCACAAGATAGAATTAATATTTGTTCAAGATGCCCTTATTCAAAACAGACTTTTGGAGTTGGATTAACTTGCGGAACACTATTAAGACCTGAATATGATAGAAATGGTAGACAATTAACTTGCGGATGCATTTTAAGAGCAAAAACTGCTTTAAGTAATCAAAGTTGTCCACAAAACAAATGGTAATGAATTACAAAGAAAAAGAAGAAAAATATAATGATATTCTTTCAGGATTAAATGAAAATCTTGAAGGTCTTGTTGGTAGGCTTAAGGATGATATAAAAGCCCAAAACAAGGTATTAAATCCTATTACGGCAGAAATGCCTGATTCTTGTGGTTCAATGGAAAGAAATGCGTTTAACGAGAACGAACAACTAACTGCTCAAGATTTGACAGATGTTCGAGAGGCGGAGTTTAATATAAGTGAAATTAAAGCTGAGATTTTAAGCAATAAAATAAAATTTCCTGATTCAGCATATATTTTACCTCCTGATGCAATTGGAGAAGGCAAAGGTGGAGATATTGGTACAATGTCAGTTCCTGAAAGTGAAGGAGGAGAGCCTGAATGGTTTAGTAAAATAGAAGCAGGAATAGGGGAGTTAATAGGCTTTCCTAAAATGGGAAGAAAAAATATTGACTATGAAGGAGCCCAAACATATATTTCTCAAGGGATAGCAGTATTTAGAAAGGCAAAGACAAAAGTAATAGATGATGACAAAGAAGTTATTGTTTTGCTTGACCAATCCGGAAGTATGGGAAGCTATACAGAGGCAGGGGTTTCGTTTTTAGACCTTTTATCGCAGTTCATACCTGATTTAGCCAAAAAGTATTCAGGGCAAATGTGGGTGTGTGACAGTTGCAGTATGAGTGATTACGACAAAGACCCAAAATTTGGTGTACCAAATGCAGAAGAACCTTTGAAAGATGTAGATAAAAGAATTATTTATCACGGAGGAGGAGGAACTTCATTTAATGGAGCATTTAGAAAGTTAGGAGATATAGAAAAAACAAAACAAAAAGATAATCCTGACTACGAAATGTGTGTGATATTTTTTAGCGATATGTTTATCGGAGAGTCAGAATTTAGAGATTATAAAAAGTATGGACCAACTAAACAAATATGGGTAACTGCTAAAGGAAGTAGAAGAGTACTTGAAGAAAAAGCACCTTGGGTTCGTAGTGATGAAAACATTAAAGAAGTTTATATAGATATGCTTAAAACTGAAAATAAAGACAAATAAATGGAGCCTAAAGAACAAAATAATATTAATGATAGAATAGAAAGGTTGATTAAATCATTTCCTGAAAATCATTATGCATCAGAAGAGGGAATATCTTTTTTAAAGAGATACGATAAGTGTGATGATTTTATTTTATCCAATAAACTTATTGAAGATTTATGGAGTTGGTTTAGGGGAGAGATAATTAATTATTCAATAGAAGGAGATAAACAATTGCCAAGTCCTGTTAGTCTTTTGCATACTAATAGTGGTGCAGGAAAATTATTGGAATCAGCACCAAAAAACACAATTATCAATGCATATAACCTAGATTATATATGTAAAAGAATTACAGAATTTGTTTGTCAAGAAAGAAAAGAAAATGGTATGTTTTATTCTTTTGAAAGAGATATATCACAATATTTTGCAGTATGTAATACTAATTCATCAAGAAAATATAATATAGTTATTACTCAGCCTGATGAAGATTCTAGTTTTTATAAGTCAATAGACAATGAGCAAGAGGTGGGAGAATTATCTCCATTGGAATATTACACAAAAAGAGCATCACATTTTGTAAATCAAAATGGATATTTAGTAGTTATTTGTCCGCAGAACTATGAAATTGCTTTATCAAGATTACAAGAGTTGGCAGGAATGAAAATAGTTAAACAATTAAAAGATAAAGATTTAGAGTATTTATCTTATGAGGTAATAGTATTTAAAAAATAAGATTATGGCAAGAAATTTATGGTTTAATCAATCAGGAGTTGACACAACAGATGGGGAAGATAACCCGGAACTTCCATTAGGAGATACAATAGATAAATTTGACTCTTCGGGAAAATTTTCATACTCTCATCCTTTTGATGAAAATGGGGTTCCTGATGAAATAAAAGTTTCTATTAGAAATCCACATTGCAGATTTATAAAGCTACAGATTGAAAAGTTATATAATGATTTGAATTTTGCTAATAGTCAGCAACAAATAGACAATATATATTCTTCTATAGATAGAATGGAAGAAATACAACAAGAATGTTTTTAAAAAATAAATAGATATGGCATATATAGCACCAAATTTTAAAATAGACACAACTGAAAATACTTCAATAGATTTTTTAGAAGCAAATGATGCTTCAGAAATTGTAGGTTATCAAGAAAGAGAATTAATTGGCAAAACAGACAGGGATAAAGATGTTATAAAATCAGAGTCATTAGATTTTAAAAAGTTCACTAAAAAACTTCCCTTATGTAAAGGACCTGAAAACAAGTATTGGATTTTGAATGATAAAGGAGAATTAAAACTTGAATACATAAAATAATGAGTTTACCTAAATTATATAGCATTAAAAACATTCAGCAAAAAAAGTTAATTGTTGCTGAAGTAGTAGAGAAATTGAGCCGATTAGAGGCTAATAGATTTCCTAATATATGTATGCAAATAGATAATGATAATAGTAAGGTAAAACTAATAGACACAATTATAACAAACATATATAGCCCAACGGGTATGTATAGTATAGAGGATGCTATTTCATCTATTGAAGTTACATTGAACGATTAAATATGGCAAGAATATTAGATTACATAAGCGAAGTAGTAGAGAAGCTAAATAGCGAGATAGATTATAATTCTTTATTGAAGAATGAAGATATGTTGGTTATAGCTACATATGTTTCAAGAAACCCTAAATTATTATATGGAAATTGCAGCCCGTATGTAGATAACACTTCAAAATACCCTACTGATGGACTTGTTAGTGCCGAGTATGGTGTTAATGCTCAATATTGGAAGGATTTAAAAAAAGTATCAGATACAAAAGGTAAGCAAAAAACAGAGTATTTTAAACAAAGAATATTGTCATTGTCAGGCTCAAAAAATCCTGATGTAAGAAAGCTAATTGATAAATTATATAGTAATGCACAATATGATTTTTTGGTTGATGCATTGGCTAACCTAATTAATTATAATGTTCTTAATATTACTTTTCAAACTTTAGGAGAAAGACCATCTACATTTGATAAAATATATACAAACTTAAATTTCAAGTCTTTACCTTATGGTATTTTAAATTCTATAAATACAGGTAATTATAAACACTATATTGATTATACAGGTGAAGCAATTTCTTTACAAGAAGTTAAAGAATTAATGACTGCATTATCTCCTGTAAACCTAAATTTAACCGACTCTTCATTTTCTAATACAGGAAAATATTATCAGACAGTATTAAATACGGATGATGATAGTATAAAATTAGATTATAAGCTAACAGGAGCAAGAGGTTATATAAAAAATGAAAAAACATATTTATCTAAACAGTCTGTAACAGATTTTAATTGCTCTCCATTGTCATTAGAGTCTAAAATAGACCAATCTTATTTTTCAGGTAACTATTCATATAATAAAGATGAAATTAACTCTAAGGCGACTAAAATAGAGTTAGGTAAAAGTTCTGAAAAAGGAAGTTGTACTGAAAAAGATTTAGAAAAAATAAAAAAACAATCAGAAGCAGTTTTTGAACTTCCTAATAATGAAAATTATGTAAAGGTTTCGGCAGTAAAGGGTAAAGAAATATTGCAAAATATTATGCCTTTTAGTTGTATCTCAAGAAATTTTTATGATGAATCAGATAGTATATTTAAAAACGATAGAGGTCGGTATGCAATATCTGTTAAGTTATATTTTGATAAGCAGGATGAATTATTTTTAAATGCTAGAAGTAACGATTTGTTCTTTGCATTATCTTGTGCCACTTATGGTGATAATAAAGAAGATGTAATTGAAATATATTTTAACGAAAATAAAAATGATGCATATTTTGTAAATAAAAATAATGAGCAGTATGGATATTGTCGAGGTATAAAATCAGAATTTTTATCTAATTCCGAACATACAGTTTTTGCACAACTTTATAAACCTTCATTATCTATTCAGCAAAAAACACTATTATTTGAAGAGCAAGATGTAAGACCTATATCTATTTCTGAAAAAGTTATTGAAGATTCTGAAGGTTTAGAAGAATCAATTCAAAGACAATCAAAATTACTTGATATTCAGGAGGGAGAATTATTTTATAAATTATTACTAAAAAGCATAACTACATATATATACACTTATGCTGAACAAATTAATAGCAAAGGGAAATTAGTTTGGAGAAACAAAAAAAATCCTAAATGGTCTTTAGATGCTTCAGAAGGAAAGTATTTCAAAAATAAGCAGTTTCTCTATCAATGGAGTAATCCGGACAACTTTTATATATATGATGTAAGAGAAACATTTTGGATGAATAATCAAGATATGTCAATTAAGGAAGTATTGGCTTATTTTATTACTAAAGGAGGAAGCACAAGAGATAACTCTTCATACTTTAGAAAATTATGTCAAAGAATATTAGGGGTAGACTATTTTGTATTCTCTAAAAAACTTTTCCCAATTCTATTACAAGAAGGATATATATGTATTGAAGAATTTGATATTTCAAATGATTCGGGTCAGGTAACAAATAGAAAATACAGTTACAGTTATGAATATGCAACAGGAGATGTTTATAAAAAACTAGCAAGACTTCAAGGAGAAAATAATGACCCTTTATCTGATAATATAAGAAAATTTTATGGAGAAAATAAAGGTAATGTAATTATAGATAATCAGTTCGCTTTGCTTGAAAAAGCTAAACCTGAAACCCTTTCATTTGGAGATAAAGACCCAAATAAAAATCTTGTAGTTAATATTCATAATCCTATGTTGTTTGCAAGTGATGAAGGTTTTGTAGGAAGAATTGGTAAAGGATATGGTGTTTTTAGAGATGGAAAAGTAAAAATATCTACAATAGATAGTCAGGGCAATATGTATAACCCTATTAAAGTTGGAGGCTCTTCAAAAGAACGATTGTATAGAGAATTTAAGGAAACAAATCCTTTAAATCTAACCAATAATCATCTAAAGAAATTTTACGAATGGATTATGTTTGGTCAAGGTCCTGATTTTATTAGTAATCCTTACTTAAAACAAAACGAATTTTTACTAATTGAAGGATATGTATTTCCAATTACATCTGCTCAATTTATTACTAAACACATCCTGCCTAAATTTGAGAAAATAATAGATGATGGTTCTAACATACCTGCACCATTAGAGTTTATTCCTGAACTTCCTTTAACACAAAAGACTTTTACTAAAACCAATATTTACAAGGATAATGACAGATTTCAATATAGTAATCTAACTCAGGCAAGTAGAGAAAATCTTATAAAAGTAGGTTTAGTTGAAGAAAAGCCTAAAGTAGAAGTAGAAATAAAAATTGTTGACCGAAAAGACCCAAATAATACTGTTGTAAGAACTCAAATGTTTACTCCTATTACAGAGGATGAGGCAAAAAGAATTTATAGTGTTATTACAGATAAATACAAAAAATTAGAAAGCGATATAATTACAGAAGGAAATGCTTTGTTTACAACATTCTGTAAAACTCAATTAAAGCCTGATTATCGTATTTATTTAGAGAAGTTGTGGAATGCTACATATAACAATATGGCAATT
>Ga0307999_1000100_pt1 | contig 22582 bp, 19 predicted proteins | sample Neamet1_FD_203158 | JGI IMG/M metagenome (GOLD analysis project Ga0307999, IMG submission 203158) | Marine microbial communities from water near the shore, Antarctic Ocean - #1 | ecosystem: Environmental > Aquatic > Marine > Unclassified | place: Southern Ocean | collected 2014-06-04 | reverse complement strand
CTGACTACCCGGGCAGCTATGACGAAGCCTATTGGAACAACCCGATCGACCTGCTCGCCACCGGCATCAAGTGTGCCGATCATGTCAACGTAGTCAGTCCGACCTTCCTCGAAGAAGTCGCCATGGGACACCACGAAAATATCCCCGACCACCTCAGCCACCTGCTTTATCACAAACGCGAAGCCGGAGCCGCTTCGGGAATCGTCAACGCCCCGGACCGCTCCTTTAACCCGCAAATCGACAAATACCTTCCGAAGGGCCTCGACTATGGTCCACGCCGTTTCCACAACGCGAAACCCTTTCTAAAGAAGGATCTTCAAAATCGTCTTTTACTCAAAGAAGATACTAACGCGCCCATCCTCTTCTGGCCTTCCAGGCTAGACCCGATTCAGAAAGGTTGCCAACTTCTTGCTGATATCCTTTTCCAGTTAATCGAGGACTACAACCATCTCGGCCTCCAAATCGTGATGATTGCCGATGGCCCGTATCAACAACACTTCCAGGGAATCGTCGCTCATCATGGGATTTCCGATCGTGTCGCCGTTCATCCCTTCTCCGAGTCCCTCTCCCACCTCGGCTATGGAGGATCGGACTTTGTTCTAATGCCCTCCTCCTTCGAGCCCTGCGGGCTCCCGCAAATGATTGGCGCGCGCTACGGTGCCCTCCCCATCGCCCACGCCACCGGCGGATTGAAAGATACCGTGAAGCACCTGAACATTCACGAGAACTCCGGCAACGGCTTCCTATTTGAGCATTTCACATCCGAGGGCTTCCGCTGGGCCATCGACCAAGCACTCGAGTTCTACCAACTCCCCGCGAATCACAAAGATCCACAAATCAAGCGCATCATGGAACAATCCAAAGAGGAATTTTCCGACAAGCGTGTCGTGGAAGACTACGAGGCTCTCTACGCCCAACTCGTGAAATGAAGTGATTAATCAACGGCACTCAGGAAAATAGGGTGATCGTTCGGATCATCGCCCCCTCGTGTTTTTCAAGAACCGTCCGAGCGGCTGCCACCTGATCATTGGGGATTTTCTTAAGGGCCGAAATCAGTTCATCCCTCGTGGTCACAATCTGGATTCCTCCTGCAGCTTTGAGCTCGCTGACCAAAGGTTCAAAGTTTGCCATGTGAGGGCCCGCAATTACGGGAACTCCGGCCAAAATCGCCTCGGATGGATTCTGACCTCCTTTTTCAAAGAAGCTCTTTCCAATCACGACAACATCGGCGTGAGTCGTCCAATCCCGGAGTTCACCAGTACTGTCGATCACAAAAGCCTCTCCTCCCTCGGGGGTCGTAAATTGACTTCGTAAAATAACTTTCCCCCCAAGCGCTCTCGTAACTTCTTCCCTCCGCTCTGCATGGCGGGGAACGATCACCGACTGGAAACCAGCCTCTCGAAACGCGGAGTCCAAATACTCCTCTTCCCCTGCAAAAGTCGAAATCGCCATCGCAACCGGCCCGTCATCAAACTGGTCTAGCATCTCCGAAAACTCCGCCCGCTTCTTCGACAAGGCCGCTCCGGCAGGATCAAATTTGACATTTCCGGTCAACACCGTGGCCTCGGATTTCACCCCGATCGCCTGCCAACGAAAGAGGTCCTCTTCCTCGGGGGCACCCACATGATCCAATAGCTCCAAAAACGGTGAGACATACCGCTTCATCTTGGTGAGATTCCGTCCCGAACGGGGAGAAAGGCGGGCATTCATCAGACCAAGCGGAATCCCCAATCGGTGGGTCTGCCAAATCAAATTGGGCCAAAGTTCCGACTCCACCATCACCACAATGCGCGGTGTGAATCTCTTCATGATTCGGCGAATGAGAAAACCAAAATCAAGCGGCGCATAGACCACCCGAATCCCGTCCGGAACACGTTCCCGGGCAACGGCCATCCCCGTCGCCGTCGTCGGCACCAGCACAAAATGCTCATCGGTTTCACCCCTCCACTTTTCAATCAGCTTTAAAGCCAAAAGCACCTCTCCAACACTCACCGCATGAAGATAAACACCACCAGTTCTTTCGAGCTCAGCGTCCCGGTCATAGAGCCCAATCCTCTCCAGCAGCCCTGTGCCCCAGCCGTCCCTACGAATCATCTTTAGAAGCCAAAATGGAGCCGCCAAAACTACCACCAGGGGGTAAAGCAGATCCCAGAAAAACAAAATCAACCGACCATTCATCACTCAAGAAACCCTTCGGTAAATAGCAATTCGACTCCGCCCGTAGTCCCTTTTTTGCACCAGCTCCAGGCCATTGGGTTCGGGCAAGTCGCCAATCGCCTCCCTCTCTAGGACAAGAAACCCTTCCGGGGCGAGCCATTGCTCCCAACCGTCCAGAACCACCAAATCTCGGGCCGGATCAGAAAGCCCGTCCGCATAAGGAGGGTCGGCAAAAATAAGATCATACGCCCCCCGGTCATCTTTCAGAAAAGCCCCCGCCTCCCGATTAATCACACGACCATTCGAGAGCCCTGTTTTCTTCAAATTATCCTCAATCACCCGGGTCGCCCCCCGGTTTTGTTCTACGAAGGTGCATGAGGTCGCCCCTCTGCTTAGGGCCTCGATCCCAAGGGCTCCCGATCCTGCAAAGAGATCCAACACGCGCGCTTCACCGACTACCGCAAAAAGAATCCCAAACACCGATTCTCTCACACGATCCGTCGTGGGTCGTGAAACCTCCCTCGGAACCTTGAGCCCATGGCCTTTCGCTAAACCGGCAATAATTCTCATGGCAGGGTAGGGGTGTCAAAAGTTTGTTCTCCAAGGACCGAACGAACGACCGACACGAAGGGGATCCATTCCCCTTCTTTTCCAAGATCCATCATCAATCCATCCTCACGCGCCTCAATCCTAATATCCCGGTATTCTCGGTCGGGGGTAATCAATGGTTCAAAATCCAGAGAGAGACGGGACGAGACTTTCTCAACCCGTTTCCGATGGGATCCGGCCCGCTCGGGACTCGAAACAATCCTAACAGTGGCGGCTGCCTCCCCATCAATTGTGGCAAATCCATTCATCAATACTGCATCTTCGGATCCAATCACACGAATGTCTTCCGCAAAAATACCCGATCCAGATAACTTGACCAATGCCGAGCCTCGATCAAAACGGGTATCTCCTCCGTCAAGAAGATCATGGAAGACGAAATCCTGAAAACTGGTGAAGCTGTGGCCGGTGAAACTTCTGGGATTAACAAGGGAGCCCCGCAGAACACTTTGTGACTGGATATGACTAATCGAAATTGGTGGCTTTTTTTGAAGATAGATTGGAGTGAGGTCAATCTGCTGATCAGGCAGGTCAATTCCGAGACCAATTGGCATTCCCCTTGTGAAACGAAGCGCCGCCGAAATTTCCAAATCTAGTCCAAAAAGCTGTATCGGATGATTCTCAATCTCAAGAAAACTGTCTTTCCAGAGGAAAGGAAAAGTCAGGGATTTTTCCGAGAATCGAGATCCCACCTCAAAACTTGCGATGCGCACCTCACCGCTGCGTGCCGCCCCCCAGACAGGGAGTTCTCCCTCCACGCCGTTCAGCTCAGCCGAGAATTCCGGTATGCTTTCCGAGTAGAGTCGGAACCGTGAATTGCTGATGGTGATCGTCCCTTCAAAGTCATCTACGGGAATCAGATCCGGGCTGGCATCCTCCTGCGCCTGACTTTCATCTCCTTTACTCTCCTCCGAACGATTCAGGGGAGAGATCCCATCTTTCTCTTTGACACCCCCCTGATCTAGCCCCTCCGTCCCGGTTGAGGTGGAGTCAGGCTCGAGCGCTTTCGAACCCAGCGAAGAAATCGTCGAGGCCTTTTGATATCGAGCCATGATTTCCTTCAGCAATTCGATGGAAACTTTGCCATTGAGTTCATTCACCTCGAGACGATCCCAACGTTTTTCTCCGCTGGCAAGCGAGGCCCATGAGGGATCCACCACAATTTTTTCGATCCGAACGACGTCATCCGATTGACCTGAATCGACCGGAGAAAGTATACGAACCCCCCTGATCTGCACTCCGCCCCAGGGCGACCAAGTCACACTTTGGATGCGACACGGCAGGCCCAACCCATTTTCGATCCTCCTTTCGAGAAACCCCGTTCCCCAGGTTGATGAAAACACCAGATTGAGCGCCCCCCATAAAATGGCGGGAGAGAGCAGTATGATAGACAACCAAGTGCGAATCCGGAGACGGAGAAGTCTCCGCTGCCAAAACGTCACACGGGGAGTGGTCTCCATTCTCTATTTTTGAAGGAAACGGATCACCATACTCTGATCAAACAAAACCTTGTTTGTAGAAGTAATGTCCTGAAGCCGATAGACGACGAAGCCATATTTGTTGTCCGCGGTTTTTCCGATTGCGAAATTCTCTTTGGTCCGGCCAAGACCTGTCTCTTCCTCAAATTTCCACTCAGCTCCCTTCCAGGCACCCAGGACCGTCTCGGGCGCAGCATCAATATCTTCGATTCTCTTCAAGTCCCCGTTCGTTGACTTGATCACATCCGCTTTGGAATCAAAGCGAAGAAGGGAAATACGGGCTCCGGCTCCAGTGACCAGCATGCGCCACTTATCTCCAACCGGCTCGAAGCGCAGGCCCACTTTTTGGACTGCCTTAAACTCGCGCTTATCCCAAAGTTCACGGTAATTTCCATACTCTTTTGGGGATAACCCCAGATTCTCGTGAAAAGGCAGGGGAATCCCGGGTTTGGCTTTCGCGGAATATTCCTTAAACCACTCCGGGTTCTTTTTCGCACCCTCTTTGACTTTGTTGATGTATGTCTGGATCTCCTTTGGAGGGAGCACCACAACAACTTCCCCTTTGTAATTCTTATTCGCCGTAACGTATAAGGAAAATGGCTTGGGGACCTCGGCTTGGGCACTAGCGCCGGCCGTAATCAGGATGGACATCACCGCAACAATAGTCGCGATGATTTGGGAGGGATTCCGGCTGGCATTCATGAGTCTTTGTTTTCGGGATCGTCTGTCAAATCTTCTGCTGAGCTGAACCCAATCATATAACTGCGGGCAAGTAAACCCGCACCTGCGGCCACCCCAAGTTTCATGATTTGAGGCTACTCCCCTTCTTCTGCGGAAGCAACCGCGGCGGGATTCTCCGCAAATGCCCAAAGCCTCGATTCCATTTCCTCGATCAAGACTGACCGGGGAGCTCTGCTACCTTCCAAGAAACGCAACTTTAAGATGAGCGGCTGAAGCCCCTTTTCGCGCACTTCCGAAAATACCGTGCGGAATTTTTGATCAAGCACTCCGCCTCTTTTTACAAAACCATATAATATTTCCTTCGAATTTCGAAATTTCAGCTGATAGCACGCAAACTCCGACTCATCCGAAAATTCGTAGGCATGAAAGTGATCCGGAGTCGCATAAACCCGCATACTGACCGGTTCAAGAGGACGCTCTTCTATATAGGAATCCGGTGAGACCGGTTGAAAACACACAAATGACTCCCAATCCACCAGAATCCCTTCACTGGTATCCTCCACCAAAATTGGATAAAACTCTCCTTCCTTGTCTTTGATTTTCAGAGCCAAAAACGGACGATATTCAAGAGCCAAGATTCGATACTCTACGGTTCTCTTAAACTCAGCTACCTTCAGGGGATGATCTTGGTAGAATTCCTTCATCAAGGGCAGCACACGCTCCCGATGACGAACATACTTCGCTTTCCCCTCGATAGAATCAGCCGACAGAAAGGAACTCACAACCATCTCCATATTCTTAAAGTGCTCTTCCGCAACGCGTTGAGCTTCAATCTCAGAAATTTTTTCGAGCGGCTTGTTGGTAAGGAGGCCTTCGGGATTGGTGATCTCAACAGAATCATCCTTTGTCCCCGATGACAGGATCTGGAAAGCGGCCCAAATCACTACTCCGATCAATCCCACCCCCAACACTACGAACCACCCCATTGGCACAGTCGCCGATTCCTTTTCCTGCAACTCGTCGATCCACTCCTTCTCTGGATCAAAATGCCGCTCTTTCTCCTCCTTATCCGAGCTCTGGGTAACCATCGCCTCCACTGCGATCTTTCCCTTCTTTTCGACGGGACCTCTCTTCGGAGCATCAAGACGCACAACCTCCTCGGGAGTCTCTTCGATCACCCTGATTTCATCATCCCGAGTTCTTTTACCTTTGTCTGCCATACTCTTTCGGAATGAAAGCTGCCCGCAAATGGGAATGGACGCAACCTCGGATCCCATCTAGATCTTTTCTAAGACCTGATACGTGAAGCCCAAGATCCTGATTCTCTCCGCCAGCTTCGGTGATGGCCACAACAGCGCTGCCCGGCACCTCGCCGAGGCTTTGCAGGAGAATGCCGAGGCCTTAGTCGCCGATCCCTGCCACCTCGGCAATCCGCACATCAACCGATTTCTCTGCCGCGCCTACCGCGAGATCACCACTTACACACCAAAAATTTGGGCCTGGATGTATCGTTCAACCGACCGGCAGGACTTTTCCAAGCCCCTCCCCTTCATCGCCAAGACAGAGGACGCCGTCGCCAACCTTCTCGACGATTTCCAACCGGACATCGTCGTCAACACCTATCCGCTATACCCCTACATGGTAGAGAGACAGTTCGAGACAAGAACACGCGTCCCCGTCATCACCGTGATCACGGACTCCATCGAAATCAATGCCGCCTGGACCAAATCTCCGAGCGATCACTTTCTCATCACCGACGATCACACCCGCGAAGGCCTCCTCACTCAAAAACTCCCACCAAAAAAAATTCAGGTCATTGGCTTCCCAGTCAGCCCTCGGTTCGAGAATCTCCCTAAAATCGCTCCAACCGATTCCATCAAGCCCTTTCGAGTCCTCTTCTTTCCCACCGCCAAGTCCCCTCATGTCAATGACATCATCCGCTCTGTCCTGAACCATGATACCGAGATCACGGTCGTCCTCGGACGAAACGTCCGCCGGCTCTACCGTAAGACCCACGCACTTAAAAAAGAATTTCCAGGCCGCATTCGCATCAAAGGCTGGACCCGAAAAGTCCCTGAACTGCTTTCCTCACATCATCTCGTCATAGGAAAGGCCGGCGGAGCCACCGTTCATGAAGCGATCGCCGCCCAGTGCCCTATGCTGGTTCACCACATTGTTCCGGGCCAGGAAGAAGGAAACATCGAGCTCCTCGAACGGTTCAAAACGGGATCCCTTGCCACCTCTGCGAAAGCCATCGCAGAATCGATCGGCTCACTCCTCGCCGACGATGGCCGCCTTTGGCGCGATCAAAAAACGCGCCTCACTCACCACGCCCGCCCCTCTGCCGCGCGTGAGGCGGCGGCATTCATCCTCTCCCAAGTCACTCGCTCATGACCTTCCTCTTCGACATCGGCAACGTTCTTCTAAAACTCCATTTTGAGCGCCTTCAGAAAACCATTTTTGGTCACTCCGAATCATCACTTCCCACCATCCTGGCTCCCATCAACGAATCTTATGAAGTAGGTGACATCACCTGCCATGAGTTCGTCTCCCGCTCTCTCGCGGCCTTGGACACCTCTCTCACCCGCGCTGAATTCATCGCAGCTTGGAACAATATCTTCTCCCTCAACGAACCGATGTGGGATGTCGCAAGAAACCTACGAAGAGACGGACACCGCCTCATCCTGTTCTCGAACACCAACACCATTCACGCGCGCCACTTCCTCGAAGAATATGAGGAGTTCTCTTTATTCGACCATCATCATTTCTCTCAGGAGATCGGCTCCAACAAACCGCACGATCACTTCTATCAAAAAGCCGTCGATCAATACCACCTCATCCCGCAAGAGACCTTCTACCTCGACGACCTCGACGCAAACATCGCCACCGGCAGACGCTTCGGCTTCCAGTCATGGCAATACGATCTTAACGATCATGAGGCCTGTCTCGACTGGCTCGCTTCTACTTTGTAGAGAATCACCTGTTCTTCGTGTCCGTTTAGATAAATCGCAGTTTCTTTCCAAATCACCGACTTGGTCAAAAAACACATCGCCGATACACTTGCTCTTCTCCGCCGATTCAAATCCCATCTTGCTTAGCTCACCTCAGCCCTCGTTTTAAACGCTCGATCTTCCACCCGCCACGTTTCTTATTTTTAACAGAATTCGTGGTTGCCCCCATCCCCGGCATCCAATTCCCACCATGGGCCTCCAATCCTCATTCGACACAAACCGAGATCACCTCAATACCGGCGCGGGAACCGGAAAACTCATCGTCGATCTCTCTGCCTTTAAAATCGGAGGCACTCCCATCGGTAAAGAACCTTGGGACGGTGACTTCTTTGCCATCTCGCTTTCTCAAGACGGAGTCTTTGAGCAGGAATCCGCCGGCTACGAACTCACCAGCAATGACGCAGTTCTCAAAAGCACCTTCATCACTCTCGAAAACTTTCAGGGGATCTTTCTCATCCAAGACCAAGTCTCCCCGCTCAGCACACAAACTACCAAAGAGAAAATCCTCACCCTCTTCGGAGCCCCTTACTGGACCGACCTCGACGACGGCGAAATCATCTTCTTCTATGAATATCAAGGCGGCTCCATCGAACTCCAATTCGAATTTCCCGACGGCCAACATCTCGGCTTCATCACTCTCATGCAAAACGGTGTCCTCTCGGATGCAGAACAACGCAAGATCTACGGCGTGACCAAGCCATGGCCGACTGAATAAAATTTCAGGAGGAAGTTTGTAACGTAGACCAGTGCTCGATCGACTATCCAATCCAACTCCACAACCTTAATCCCCTCCGCCCCTTCTCCACCACCTAGGAAGATCTCCTCTACGAAATTAGTCCGTTTCGTCGTGGCGAATACTATGCCGGTTTCCTCATCAACCGTCATCTCTTTGAAAGAGAGCCCTTTCAGGTCAATCCCGCTCTCCAAATTCCAGCATGTAGCCATCGCTTCGTAACCCGGGGCGATGGCTTGTTGCTTCGTGGCAGCGGCTTTCATCTACCACCCCATCAATCTCTGCGCCTCCGCTCCTCTGTGTGAGATCTTTACAAATGAACCTCGCTCCTCTTCTGCTCCAGCGTCCCCTTCGTCACTCCCAGCCTCTCAATCGCCCCGAGCTTCCGCACCAAATCCTGCGCCTCACCTTTTCCTCCTAAAAAGTCCCGATACCAGGTCACCAATCTCGCAGCCTGCTTCGCGTCCTCTTCCAACAACTCCACCCGAAACTTCCGCAACCCCAGCGTGATCAATTCATCCACGCTTCCCGCTCCCGTCTGAGCCCGACCATTGAAAATGGTATTCCGACACCCCACATCCGCCTTCAAAATATGCAACTGCCCCACCCGGTCCCGCAGCTGCACATTGTGTTTATCGCACGGCTTCCCGCAGTCCTTGATACTCGTCCCATCGCTCATAAACGTGCAAAAAACACAGTGCTCCATATGAAACATCGGCATGTGTTGATGCACCGTTAACTCAAACCACTCCGGAGGCGCACTCTCGATCAACTCCCCCACCTGACCTTCGTTCAAATCATACGACACCGTGAGATTCTCAAAGCCCCCGTGCTTCATCAGCAATCCTGCCGACACCTGATTCGCAACGTTCAGCGAGAAATCCGCCACCATCGGAACCCCTCTCTCTTTGAAATACGAAATTCCTCCGAGATTCCTCACTAACACCCCATCAGGCTCCGCCTTCTCCACCATCTTAAAGAACCCCGCCTCCATCGGCTTCTGAATTCGTGGCGTCGCCAAAAACACCTTCATCCCCGCCGCCCGCGCCACCTCCACCGCCTCTCGGTATTCCTTCAAATCCTCGAAATCGCAGTAAATAAAAGTCACCCCCGCCCGCACACATCCATGCACCTGGTCGAACGAGCGACACAGCACCCGCAACTCGGGTAGCGAGTCTTCCGCCTCACCCCGCTTCGGCAAAAACCTCGCCAAAGCCGCCTTCCCATCCTTCACCACCGGCTCCTCTTTCAATTCCTCAACAAGCCGACGCCTCACCCGGTTCAACTCACCCAACGCCATCATCACTTCCCCATCCAACAAATTCTGCACCATTCCCAACTGAAAACCCGTCCCGCCAAGTCTCCCCAACTGCCCCGCTAAAACCTCCTTCGTCAACGGACGATTCTCCGCCGCCACCAACATCACTTCGCTCGCCACCTGCTTCCCCCGACACTCCACCACCAGCGGCTCACCCACCTTCCCCGAAACCTGCATCAGCAACGAGTCCCCCCGTTCCTCCAACCGTCCACCCTTCCAGCTCTTCTTCACCGCCTTCTCCAACCCAGGATCACTCGTCTTCCAAAGCCCCTGCCCCGCCTTCACCCTCTTCCAGTTGATCCCCGCTCTCCGGTCAAAAAAGATCTTCCGTCCCTCCACCTTCCAAATCATTCCACCCTGCTCATCATTTCGATCTTCCCCCGCATCAAAAACAAAACCATCGCCATTATTCAGCGAAACCGCACTCGTCGCCAGTTCCACCCAACCCTCACCCATCGCCGCGATCTCTCCCGCCCAAGCCCCCCGCTTCTTCCCCCACTTCCCATGAGTCAACTTGGGATGATTCGTCCCTTCCAACCATCCGGTCGAAAGCCCCCGCGAAAACATCATCTCCAACGTGTAACGATCCTTCTCCGTGATCTCCACCTCATCGAGCGCCTTACGATACACCCGCGTCACCGCCGCGACATATTCGGGCGACTTCAAACGCCCCTCGATTTTAAAACTCGTCACCCCTGCCTTCACCAAATTCGGAATCACATCCACCGCCGCCAAATCCTGCGGACTCAAAAGATATCTCACCTCACCCATCGGCACTGTCTCCCCATCCACCACCAATTCATAGGGCATCCGACACGCCTGCGCACACTCCCCCCGGTTCGCCGAACGCTGCCCCAGACTCTCCGACGTCAAACACTGCCCCGAATACGCCACACAAAGTGCCCCGTGCACAAACACCTCCAAAGGCACCTCCCCCTTCTTCCTTATTCTTGCAATCTCTTCCACCGACATCTCCCGAGCCAAGACCGCTCGATCCAAATCCAAAAAGCCATTCACAAACGCCATCCCCTCCGGCGACGTGATCGTCATTTGTGTCGAAGCATGTAGCTCCATCTCCGGCGCAATCACCTGCACCAACTTTGCCGCCCCCAAATCCTGTACAATCACCGCATCCACCCCCGCCCGTGCCATTGTCTCAATCTGCTCAACGGCACCTTCCAACTCCGACGGAAACACCAGGGTATTAAAAGCCACAAACCCCTTCACCCCGTGCCGGTGAAGAAAGTCCATCAACTCCGGCAAATCCTCCACCTTAAAATTATCCGCCCGCATCCGAGCATTGAATTTCGGCAGCCCAAAGTAGATCGCATCCGCTCCGTTCGCCACCGCCGCACGCGCACAATCCCAATTCCCCGCCGGAGCCAATAATTCAGTCACATGTGCAGGCTAAAGTCCCATCTCTCCAAATGCCACCTTGGAGTGCGGAGGCTTGCCCCCGCACTCCAGATCTCCCAATCCCCCTCCCCAATTTCTATCCCTCCGCGCCTCTGCGCGTGCAATCCCGTCTGCATGAGCCATCACACAATCCAAACCCTCCGCTGCCCCTCTGCCCGCGCGAGCCCGCCAACAACCCAGTGCCCAAATCTAACAAATCTTCAAAATCTCGGTTTGCATCCTCAAAACTCCAACTATACTCCACCCGATATGAGCATCAAAGTTGGCGATCAAGCCCCTGATTTTTCCCTCGTCGCACTCGGCGAAGGTGGTCCCGAAGTTGTCACCCTTTCCGAACAGACCGGCGAGCAAAACATCCTCCTTCTCTTTGTCCCCATGGCCTTCACTGGTGTTTGCACCGAGGAATTCTGCGCCATTTCCGCCGGACTCGAATCCTACACCGCCCTGAACTGCAAAGTTCTCGGCATTTCCGGCGATAACCCCTTCGCGCAAGCCGCTTGGGCCGAGAAAGAAAATATCTCTCTCAAACTCCTCTCCGACTACGACCACAAAGCCACAGCGGCCTACGGAATCGCCTACGATCAATTTCTCCCGGAGAAGAACCTCATCATGGGCGGCGTGCCCAAGCGCTCCGCCTTCCTCGTCGATAAATCCGGCGTCGTCCAATACGCCCAGATCAACGACTCCCCTGGCGACCTCCCCGATTTCGACGCCATCAAGGCCAAGCTCGCCGAGCTTTCCTAGGTAGTCTCCCTCTTTTTTAGGCCCGCCCTCCCTGCCGGAGCGGCGGGCTTTCTTCTTTCAGCCCTAAGCTTCCATCCTTAAAGCTCCACTCCAAAGAAATCCCGTATCACCTCTCGATACGTCTCCTTTTTAAAGTCCGGCAACCAATCCAATTCAAACTCCCGCGGCTCAATCCACTTCGCTTGCGAAAACTCCCGCGGCTCCTGCATCAAATTGACCTCGGGCGCCCCCTCCTTCACTCGGCAAAAATAATACCTCTGCTCCTGTCCCACGAAGCGGGCCTTATGAGCTGGCTTATTCTTCATCGTCCCTGCCGGAAAATCATAGCGATACCCTCCTTTTGATCTTTCCACGACATAATGCTCCTGCTTCATCCCAATCTCTTCCTCAACCTCGCGCAACACCGCAACATCATGATCCTCCCCATCATCCACCCCTCCTTGCGGAAACTGCCACGCCCCAGGATTTAAGAGCCGTTCACAGACTAAAAGTCGCCCTTTCTCATTCACCATTAAGGCAGCCACATTCGGTCGATACTCTCCCATGCCGCCGAGACTAGTGAAATGCCTCCCCAGTTCAACCCGTAGCCATCGTGAAATCAGACTTTGACGTCTCCCTCTCCTCCACCGATATTCCCTGCACTATGAAAGCCACTCTCATCCTCCTCGCCTTTGCCTTGATCCTCCCCGCGACAGCCCAAACAACCACTCCCGGCCAACGCACCCAGGGAGAACAAAAAGAAGCTGACGAAAAAGCCCTCGAAGGCGTCAATGATGACGAAAACAAGAAGCGCCGCTGGGAGTGCAGCCTCCCGGGCGGAGAATACTCAGTCAACCTTGGCGCCATTACCTCTGTCAGCAAGCACTCCTACGTTCTCGACGGCACTCTTCTCGTCACCGAAGTCACGGTTGACACCACCGGCACCGCCCTCGCCCGCTTCTATTACATCGAGCCCATCACCAAGGACACCACCTTCAACGCCCTCGCTCGGATCCAAAAGCGGGCCAAAGAACTTCAAGGCCTCGCTCAAAACCGCTCTGGCACCAAGGCTGACGAAATGGCCCAAAAGAGTTACCCCGCCACCACCCACGCCCGCACCATCGAATTCCGCATCATGAATGAGGTCGAGCTCAACACCCTCTATGGGTCTCTCTACCGGGCCTGGAATACCGGCAAAGGCCGCACCTTCCGGATTCAGTAAATTAAAAAAGTTTTTTTCACCCCATTGAAATTTTCCAACTTGCAGATTCGTCTTAAGGACACAACATTCAAATTACGATGAAGCAACTCACTACCACCCTTTTCGCTGCCGCTCTTAGTCTCGCTCCGGCCTCACTTCTTGCTGAACCAGCCGCACCAGCCGCGGCAGAGAAAAAAGCCGAAAAAAAAGCCGATTTCGAAGTCACCGTCACCTGCAACGACCAGATGCAGTTCGATAAGAAGGCGATCGAGGTCCCAGCTGGCAAAGTCGTTAAATTGACTCTCAAAAACGTCGGGAAAGTACCCAAAATTGCCATGGGCCACAACTTTGTCCTTCTTAAAAAAGGAACAGATCTCACCGCTTGGGCCATGAAGGCCATGACCGCCAAACCCACCGATTACATGCCCACCGCCGAAGCAGACAAGAAAGCCATCATCGCCCACACCAAACTTCTCGGACCTGGTGAAGAAGATTCCATCACCTTCACTATCAAAGAAGCGGGCGACTACGAATACCTCTGCAGCTTCCCCGGTCACTTCGCTCTCATGAAGGGAAAAATCACGGCCAAGTAATCCTGATTCATTCAAAAAAGCGCGGCGCTCCCCTGAGCCCGCGCTTTTTTCGGCTCTCTGAAGTGCGGCAAATTCTTGGCCCACGAGCTGAACCAATGAAAACTGAAACCGTAAGACGCCAGAAACGCTTCACCGAATTACGATGCCGCACCCTTGATAGTTGGAGTTGCGAGCGACGCGTCATCTCCAAAATTAAACTTCTCCCCGGAAAGAAAAACCTCCGCTTTATCGTGACAAACCTGCCAGGTGAAGGGGGTGAAAATGATGGAAATAAAACACACTTCCGGTCACAGGAATTTTATGAGGATTTTCACTGTGCCCAGGGCGCAATTGAGAACCCTCTCAAAGAGCAACAAATGAACCTTTTTTCGGAGCGCTTTCCCCTTTAGGCTAAGAGGCCTTTGACAACTTTCCCGTGAACGTCGGTGAGACGATAGTCGCGACCTTGAAAACGATAGGTGAGTTTCTCGTGATCGAATCCCAGAAGGTGCATCCAGGTCGCTTGCAAATCGTGGACATGCACTTTGTCACGAGCCACCGAAAATCCGAGATCGTCAGAAGCGCCATGCGTGTACCCGCCTTTCACTCCCCCACCAGCCATCACCATGGTGTAGCAATCCGGGAAATGATCACGTCCCAAGACCTTGCCTTTGGCCGTCCGCCCTTCACGGAACGGCGTCCGTCCGAATTCTCCTCCGAGAATAATGAGAGTGTCTTCAAAAAGACCACGCTCCTTGAGATCATTGATCAATGCCGCCACCGGCTTGTCCATCGTCGAGCATTTCTTGGTCAAGCCATCGCGAATATCTTCTGCAGGATTGGTGCCGTGAAAATCCCAGCCCCAGTCAAAGAGCTGCACAAAACGCACCCCATCTTCCGCCAGACGCCGGGCCAACAAGCAGTTGTTTGCGAAACTCGAGGCGCCGGGCTGCGCGCCGTAGGACTCCAGGGTTTTCTTGGATTCCTTGGAAATATCCATCACCTCGGGCACCGCCATCTGCATGCGGAACGCCAATTCGTATTGAGCCATGCGGGTCAGGGTTTCCGGATGGGCGAAATCTTTTGAAGCCGCTTCATTCAGATCACGCAGAGCATCTAAACTGGTTCGACGAAGACTGCGATCCATCCCTGGAGGGTCGGTCACGTAGAGAACAGGATCTCCTTTCGAGCGACACTGCACGCCCTGGTAAACGGAAGGAATAAAGCCCGAACCAAAGGAGCTCTTACCGCCATTGGGTTGGACACCGCTCGAGATCAGAACGACATAACCCGGCAGGTTTTGATTCTCGGAACCAAGCCCGTAGGTCGTCCAAGCTCCGAAGGTTGGACGTCCTGGCTGCTGGAATCCGGTGTGCACAAAGAGCTCGGCCGGAGCATGATTGAAATGATCGGTGGTCATCGAATTGATGATACACAAGTCGTCGGCAACGCCGTGCAAATGCGGAATCGCGTCGGACATCCAGAGGCCGTTTTTCCCATACTGCTTGAAGGTTCGGGGGCTCCCCATCAACTTGGGAGTTCCAGAAGTGAAGGCAAATTTTTTCCCTTTGATATACTCGTCCGGGCATTCCTGACCGTCGCGCTTCACCAACTCCGGTTTATGATCCCACATGTCGAGATGAGGCGGTGAGCCGGTGAGATGCAAATAGATCACGCGTTTCGCTTTGGCCGCGAAGGGTGGCAGTTTGGGGAGCAGCGGATTACCGGGGGCTTCCAAAGCGTAGGCATCTGTCGCCAGCATATCGCTAAGAGCCACCCCACCGAGACCCATCGAACATTGTTTAAAGAAATGTCTCCGGGTTTTGTATTGGAGACTTTCGAGCTGTGGATTCATCTGATTGAAAAATGGTTTGAGAATTTGGAAAGGCCTTTAGCGTTTCATCAAGGTTTCATCGAGATTGAGGAGGATGTTTCCGACGACGGTCAAGGTCGCGAGATCAACGACATCCGCTCCCTCGGGAACCGGGCCGATTGGGTTCGTTGCCATTTCTTTGGCAAGCTTCGCATCGGAGGCGTATCTGGCACGAGTTGCATCGTAGAGGGACAAGAGGCGAGCGGTCTCCACTCTCTTCGGAGGACGCGAAAGACAGAGGCTGAAACCATGCTCCAGTTTTGCGGCGACTGTTCCGCTCTGGCTCGCCATCCGCCGGGCGAGCGCTTGCGCGGCTTCGATGTAGACCGGATCATTCAAGGTCACGAGCGCCTGAAGCGGAGTGTTCGTGCTCCCCCGCCGGACCGTGCAGACTTCGCGGTTTGGCGCACCAAACGTCGCCATCGAAGGGTAAGGACTGGAGCGACGCCAACTCGTGTAGACTCCGCGCCGGAACTTATCTTCGCCGGGACTCGTCTTCCAATCCGTCCCCCCACCGAAGGCCGCTTTAAGACCAAGATTGGGCTGCGGAGGGCGCACCGGGACGCCATACATCTTTGAACTCAACAAACCGGACACCGCAAGGGCTTGATCCCGGATCATTTCGGCAGTGAGCCTGACCCGGGGACCACGGGCGACAAGACGATTGTCAGGATCGCGAGCGGCCATTTCATCCGAGACATGTGAGTTCTGTCGATAGGTGGAAGAGGTCACCAGGAGACGAAGAAATTTCTTCACCTCCCATCCCCCATCCATGAATTCGAGAGCCAGCCAATCCAAGAGCTTGGGATGTGAAGGCCGCTCCCCTTGCGACCCAAATTCCTCACTCGTCAGAACGATTCCTACTCCAAATAAATTCTCCCAAAAACGATTCGCAACCACGCGGGCGGTCAGGGGATTATCTTCCCTCACCAACCACTTTGCCATCGCGAGACGATCGGGTGCCACCCCTTCGGGAAGCGAACCGAATGCCGCAGGCACTCCGGCAGAAACCTCCTCACCCAAGCTCTGATAGCTTCCACGAAGTTGAATGTGGGTCTTACGATGTTTGGCCTGGGGCAACTCACGCATCACGGGAACCGAAGTCAGAGGTTTGAGCTCTCCCAGTTGTTTCTTAAGACCCGCCAACTTCTTCTTAAGGGAGATCGCCTCAGGATTCGATTTTCCATAGAAACCGGCAATCTCGGCCTTCTCAGCATCGCTGCGCTGCGAGGCCGGTTTATTCAAAATGGTGACTATTGAAGCTGGCACTGCGACGGAAGGTTCCGATGAATCCGTGACAGAGACACGGAAGCGACCCAGAGGATGATCAGGATACCGCTGGAGCAATTTTAGACTCAACTCGCTTCCATCCAGCGGTTCTTTAATTTCCACCACGATATGGTGATCCTGACCCAGCGCGCCACCAACCGCCCATCCGGAGTCCTTGCCAGCATTACCGTCGATGGCCGCTGCAGCTCCGAACTTACTCTGAGCGTAAGTCGAAGTGGCTTTTGAAAATGAAGCCTTGGTCTTGCCCGCACTGAGTTCGATCTCGTTGATCACAAAATTACCCGTTCTCCCGGGACCACCACTTTTTAACTTATCATAGGTCAAGGCCTCGATCTTGATCGCCGTGATTTTCTTCAACTTACTGGATGCGGTAATCGTGTAATCATCGCTACTGGCCGTTTTTCCGCTCACCAATAGAGAGCCATCCGACCCCGCCTTGAAGGTCGCACCGGAGCTCGCCATCATCTTGGTGGGCCTTAGCACCTGCCATTGTCTGGCGCTCGCCTTCAAATCCGATTCCCATTTCGCCATTGCCTTGGGGTCGTGCTTCCCTGGAACAAGCGCCTCTTTTTCAAGCGCCGCGATCTCCGCCGTAATCGCCGCCCGGTCATCGTTCTTATCGCCCATCACTTGAATGATCGGGGATTCATTTCGGCGGTCCGCATCCTCCGATTGATTGAAGATCGCGAACATTTGAAAATACTCGGCATGGGTAATGGGATCATACTTATGGGTATGACACTGGGCACAGGCTGCCGTCGTTCCCATCCAGGTCGCCATCGTCGTATTGACACGATCAACCACCGCAACATTGCGAAACTCCTCGTCACTGGTTCCTCCTTCGTTGTTCGTCTTAGTGTTCCGATGGAAGGCCGTCGCGATGAGCTGCTCCTCGGTCGGATTTGGAAGCAAATCTCCGGCAATCTGCTCGATGGTAAATTGATCAAAAGGCATGTTGGCATTGAACGCCCGAACCACCCAATCTCGGTAGGCCCAAATTGTCCGCCCGGGGTCGTCCGCATAGCCCGCCGAATCCGCATACCGCGCCAAATCCAACCACATCCGCGCCCAATGTTCCCCAAAAGCGGGTTTGGCCAGCAGTCGATCGACCAGTTTCCCATACGCGTCATCGCTCTGATCGGCAATAAAGGCATCCACTTCCTCCTTCGTTGGAGGCAGCCCGGTCAAATCCAATGAGACACGGCGAATCAAAGTGTAGCGATCCGTTTCCTGACTCGGAGAAAGCCCTTCCTTATTCAAACGATCCAGAATGAAGGCATCGATCGGGCTTCGCACACTCCATGTTTGATCCGCGACTTCCGGAACTTCCGAACGAACTGGTTTCGTGTAGGACCAATGGACTTCATAATCGCCCCCCTCCTCGATCCACTGCTTGAAGAGGTCGATTTGCTCCTTAGTGAAACGCTTCGCCTTCCCTGGAGGAGGCATCATCTCATCTTCATCGTCCGTGATGATGCGGTAGATCAGTTCACTATCCTCAATGTTACCCGGCACGATGGCGGCAAAGCCCTTGCGTTCTCTTAAGGCACCCTCACGGGTATCGAGGCGGAGCTTCGCTTTCCGATCCCCTTCGTCCGGGCCGTGGCAGCGGTAACAGCGGTTGGACAACAAGGGGCGGATATCTTCGTTGAAGCTTACTTTCGCGCTGACGGCGGGAAAACAGAGAAAAAGGACGAGAAAGGAGCGGTAAAGCATCAGAAATTAGTTCGGCAAGGTATAGCTCATGGATACGGCCATCGAGAGCGGAAAATTGCGCCGATCTCAAAAACTAGCCTCTTGCGCATCACGGGCAATGAAAGAGCCATTACATACCAAGCGCTCTATTTCCTTTCGTCATCCATGAGGTAGTCCAACGAGAATTTGCTTTTAGATCGCGTGAGGAATTGATCCAGCACAGGCGAATAGGTTTGAACGTCGATGATGTCCTTGTCAGGTCGGAACGTCATGATCCGCAAGAAGCCGCTTCCCGCCTTAATTTCGGGGATGTCCCAATACCAGTAGTCTGCCTGAACCTGATGCACGATATTCCCATTCTTGCCGTTACTGGTTAGTCGGTTCTCCATGTTATGCCCGGAAAGGACCAAGAAGATGTTCTTGTGGCGGCTGACGAATTTCTCCCAAGTTGATTCTCCTGAGTTACCTTCTATCGAATAATTGGCAAGATCTGCCCGTTGTCCCTTTTTACTCGTGAGATAGCCATGTGTGACCACAATAGTCCGGTATCCAGGATGGGCCGCAACAACTCCGTTTGCCCATGCCAGGGTTTCATCCCGGGGCTTAAACTCTAGGGTGAGGATCAGGAACTTCATTCCTCCCTCTCGCAGATAGACGTAGTAGTTCTCAATCTTCCCCTCTTCTCGAAAATGGAGCTTCTTCTCCGTTCCGAAATGCGGGTCATACAGAGGGTTATCTAAGAAACGCGAAGGAGGAAAATAGGAACTAAAATGGCTTTTGCGGGATTGGCTGGTTGTTCGGCGTTCTGGTGAATATCCCATGTCATGGTTTCCCGAACACAAAACGTAGGGGACATGGTTATCAATAGTCTTGAAAGCGGTATCCGCTATCCGCCATTCCTCATCGTGTTCGGTCTGGGTGATGTCTCCCACATGCACCGCCATAACGATATTCATCTTCTCCTTGTATTCCTTGATCCATTCGGTCTGCTTGAAAAAGCAGGAGCGCTGATCACCGATGATTGGCCAGTGTTTCTGCGTCTCTTTGTGCCTGGTATCTGCGTAACCTTGAGTGTCAGGCAAAACGATCAGGGTGAAAGAACTCGAATCGCTCAAGGACTCCTTATTTAGAGGAGCCTCCCCTCCTTCGACGTCATCAGCTTGAACGCGGGACTCGCTGCCTTGACCGAAGAGCGGAGCGGTTTGGCAAACTGTCGACCCAGGTTCGATTCCCTCTCGGAGAACCATACCCAAACCCTTGTTGTCATTGATAAATAAGGGCTGCAAGGCTGATGTGGGGCTAAGTCCTCCAAATGACGTTTGCTCCAATTCGGTCCTATTCGCGCTTATTTGTGTGACTTTTGTGTGAATAATGTGTGACGCGTGACAGAGGATCTTCACACAAATGGGGCTGGCGGGACTGGTGACAGCGTGTGCTTGTGCAATGACCGCTTGAAGATCAGCCCCGTCTCTCCGTTCCATCTCGAGCCAATAGCAGGTTTTCCGAAGTCGTGGTGTTACAGCCCGTTTTTCTTTGCGTGTGTCCAGCTTGCCCGGGTCGATGATCCAGGCCTGGTTTTTAACCAAGGGGGTGATTGAATGACTCGGCGGGTTTATTTTTCCCTCTGAGCCACAAGACGAAAGCAGAGCGCAGACAATTAAGAAGATCCTTTGCATCAGGCAACGCATAGAGAATTTGACAGGGAAGAGAAAGCTAGGATTAAGAATGCCCCTCGGGTGGTGTGATTCTTTGTAGCCATTCCCGCCCTTTCTCCGCCCCTCAGGCGCTCCACCCAGAAAGCAAACTCCTAAGCTGCTCGATTGCAGGCTGTCTCCACTTAAAACGGGGAGATCGCGGGGCTGCTGTTGTCAGACTCTACACCAGCTCCGGGATCGGACTCGCATTCGTGATGATGCTGTGGACGTCGCGCGGCAAGCTCTCCATCACGCGCACATCTCCAAGGTCGAGGAGGGTGTGCATGATTGTGCCGATTAGGTTCTCGGTGGTCACCGCATTCGAGGCCGGCTCGCCGGCGTCCGAGGTGGATTCACCGATCACTTGCCCCATTTTGAGTCCGCCGCCCGAGAGCATGAGAGGAGCGAGTCGCCCCCAGTGATTGCGTCCGCCATTCGCGGCGAGTTTGGGAGTGCGACCCATCTCTCCGCAGCACACAAGGAGAATTTTGTCGCTCAGTCCGCGTTCATGGACGTCGTCGAGGAATGCGGAGACTGCGTGATCGAAGGGGGCCCCGACGTAGGCCATTCCTTCGGCCACTCCGGCGTTGTTCTTGTCGGAGTGGAAGTCCCACACGAAGTTGGTGGTCACGGTTACGAAGCCTGCACCGCGTTCGCAAAGACGGCGTGCCATCAGCATGAGTTTTCCGAGAGACTGTCCATGATCACGGTAGTTCTTGTGGTTATTCCACAACTTGCTGATCGAATTTGGATTCACTAGGGGAGCGGTGTCGTAGCGGGCGAGAGTGCGCGGGTCTTCCTTGGAGAGATCGAAGGCATCCGAGATCCCTCCCATGATCATTTCAACCGCCTGTTGTTGGAGTTTGCCGAGTCCCTCTGCGGCACCGCCATCGACTGCACGCTTGAGGTTGTCGATCTTGTTGAGGAGGTACATGCGATCTTCGAGCCGCCTGCGCGACATCCACATCGTCATGTCATTCTGCAGCCCATTCTTGCCACTGCCGGGAGCAAAGGGCGCGTAGCCCGATCCCACTGTTCCACTGGCTAGGAAGTTTCCGAAATTTTTCACGCGCTCCTGGGCAGCGGGATCAACTGCCCGGGGGAAAAGCGCAATGTTGCGGGGCATGCCAGTGCTCGGAACATTGGCCCCGGCCACCCGGGCATAGAGCGCGCCCATGTTAGCATTCAAAGTGTCCTTGCCGACGATCGGCTTGATGTCGTGGTTGCCATTGCCCGTGGTGTAGGAACGCACGACTGCCATGCGATGCGCTTGCTTCGCGAGTTTCTGAAAGGTGCCGCCGAAGGTGACTCCAGGAAGCGTGGTTTTCACTTCGCCGGTGGCGCTGCGAATCTCTGACGGCGCATCCATCTTGGGATCGAAAGTTTCCTGCTGGGGCGGTCCGCCGTGCATGAAAAGAAAGACGACCGCCTTGTCTTTGACGGGGAGACCCGCTTGCGCTGCCGCAGCTTTCCAACCGAGGAGTTGCGGGAGTGTCAGCCCACCGAGTCCCAACCCACCGACCCGCAGGAAAGAGCGGCGACTGTAGGGGCTGGAATCAGAAAAGGTGATCATTTCGCCGGTGTTTCGGTTACAAGGGAGGGAGGCAGGAGAAAGGGGGGGACATGGCCAACCACTAGCGCTCCTACTTCTTCTTGCTGCCCGGCTTTGGGAAGTCCTGATTCTCTTCGAGGTCCGCCGCGGTGATCTTGTCGGAGGGCACACCGTCCTTGGGGACCTCAGCCTTAGCGACCCAGGTGAGGGCGTTCAGAACGATACGGCGGAAGTTATCATCGCCCCAGTTTCGATGGAAGTGGCCGCCAGTGAAGCCGAAGCCCCGGCCGCCGGCGGGCCGTTCGTAGGCCCAGGCCACGTGTTGGATCTCACCTTTCTCCATCGTAGCACGCACGTGGGGATTGCCGGAGTGCGCGCCGTCACCGCGCTTCATGGTCTCCTTCGGCGGGTAAGCCGAGAGGATCGGAGTGACGCCCTTCATGCCTTCCACGAAACGCATGTTGAAATACCATTCATCGCGAATTTTGAAGGGCTTCACGCCGCGCGTGATGGGGTGCTCGGGGAACTCCTTGAATTCGGCGTCCCAATGCGGATTGACCGAGTAGTGGGCCTCGAAGTATC